>Ga0073904_10001582_pt1 | contig 17049 bp, 11 predicted proteins | sample KloWWTrecipitate_FD_66668 | JGI IMG/M metagenome (GOLD analysis project Ga0073904, IMG submission 66668) | Active sludge microbial communities from Klosterneuburg, Austria, studying microevolution and ecology of nitrifiers - Klosterneuburg... | ecosystem: Engineered > WWTP > Aerobic digester >... | reverse complement strand
TGAAACCAGAGGATCTGGCGGCGCAGACGCTGCGTTCGCGGCTGTCGCGTCGTGGCCTCCTGCGCCGCGTCGCGGTGCTGGGGCTGGCGACGCCGGTAGTCGGCACCTTGCTGGCGGCCTGCGGCGGCAGCAGCGAGACGGCGACGAAGCCGGCCGAAGCGACCAAGCCGGCCGGCGGCGGCACGGAGGCGACCAAGCCCGCCGAGGCGACCCAGCCTGCCGGCAGCACACCGGAGGCGACCGCGCCGTCCGGCGGCGCCGAGGCGACGGCGACAGAGAGCGGTTCGGGGAGCGCCGAGCCGGCCGGCAAGATCGTCATCATCCAGGGTGTCGATGCCAACTCGCTCGATCCCCTGCTGCGCAACTCGACGCCGGAGTTCAACCTGAACCTCCACATCTACGACATGTTCCTCAAGCGCGATGCTGAGACGCTCGAGCTGATGCCGAACATTGTCGAGAAGTGGGAAGCGGTCGATGACACGACCTGGCACCTGACGCTGGTTGAGGGCGCCAAGTTCCACGATGGCACACCGGTGGATCCGGAGGCAGCGGTCTTCACCTTCGAGCGCGCGAACAAGCCGAAGATCGGCGAGAAGCCGCGCGTTCAGGGTCTGGCCAAGCAGATCGGCTACGTGAGCTCGAGCGCGCTCGACGCGAAGACGGTCGAGATCAAGACGAACAAGCCGGCCGCGATCTTCCCGGCGCTGATGACGAGCTTCGAGATCTGCCCGCCGAGCTACTTCACGGACGAATCGCCGGAGAATCTGGCCAAGATCGCCCAGTCACCGATGGGCTCCGGCCCGTACAAGTTCGTCGAGTGGAAGCGCGACGACCACTTCACCTGCGAGGCGAACCCGGACTACTGGGGCAAGAAGCCGTCGATCAAGACGGTCACCTTCCGGCCGGTTCCGGAGCTATCTGCCCGCGTCGTGTCCTTGCAGAACGACGAGGCGCAGATCGTCACGAATATCGCGCCCGACGTCGCGCCACAGGTCGACCAGAGCGATAACGCGCGCATCTCGAAGGTGACCGGTGGTCGGATCATCTTCCTGGGCATCCGCTGCGACAAGCCGCCGTTCGATGATGTCCGCGTGCGCCAGGCTTTGAACTACGCTGTGGACTTCGATTCGATTATCACGGCGCTGCTGGACGACAACGGCGAGCGTGCCTCGACGATCGTGAACCCACCGCACCAGAACAAGGACCTGAAGCCGTACGCGTACGACCCGGAGAAGGCAAAGGCGTTGCTGGCCGAGGCCGGCGTTGCGCCGGGCTTCGAGATCACGATGGACGCGCCGAGCGGCCGGTACATCAAGGACGCTGAGATGGCGCAGGCGATCGCTCAGAACTTCGAGGCGATCGGGCTCAAGGTCAACCTGAAGGTGCTGGAGTGGTCGGTGTACGCCGGCGAGCTGCTGCCCTCGGGCGAGCCAGACCCAGTGTACTTCCTGGGACTCGGGGCTCCGTTCACTGGCGAGCAGGAGCTGTACTACGTCCACCCCGATTACTCGCTGAACTACACTCGCTGGAACAACGCGGACTTCAACAGTCTCTACGACAAGCTGACGAACTCGCTCGACGAGAAGGAGCGTCAGGATCTGATGAACAAGCTGCAGGCGATCGTCATGGACGATTGCCCGTGGGTTCCGCTGTGGCATCAGGTCGACTTCTACGGGGCGAGCAAGAAGATCAAGTGGGAGGCCCGGGCGGACGAGCGGATCGACGCGACCGAGGCCAGCTACATTAGCTAGCGTAGTTTGCCGGGGAGCCGCGAGCGGTTCCCCGGTATTGTCCACCGTAGACTGGAAGTAGGTCCGCGATGACCCGCTATATCATTCGGCGGCTCCTGCAATCGTTCCTGGTTGTCATCGGGGTGTCGATCCTCGTCTTCGTCATCCTGTTCCAAACCGGCGACCCGGCTATTCTGATGGCCAGCCCGGACGCATCGAAGGAGGAGGTCGAGCAGCTGCGGCATGACCTCGGCTTCGACCGGCCGATCTACGTGCAGTACTGGGACTTTGCCTCCAAGGCGTTACGTGGCGACTTCGGCACGTCGTTGCGGCAGGGTCAGCCGGTGTTCAAGCTGATCAAGCAGCGCATACCGGCGACGCTGAAGCTGGCGTTGACCGCGTTCGCTATCTCGGTGATTGTCTCGATTCCGATCGGGATCATCTCGGCGACGAAACGCAACAGCATCTGGGACAACCTGGTTATGGGCCTTGCGCTGCTCGGGCAGTCACTGCCGGCCTTCTTCCTCGGAGTCGTGCTCATCTTCCTCTTCGCCGGCAAGCTCAAGTGGCTGCCGTCGTACGGCCAGGGTGACGGGACGTTCGTCGATACGGCCAGACACCTGGTTCTGCCGGCGATCACGCTGGCGACATTCTCGCTGGCCCGCAGCGCTCGCCTCGTCCGCTCCAGCCTGCTCGAGGTTCTCGGCCTCGACTTTGTGCGGACCGCGCGGGCGAAGGGGTTGACCGAATCGGCGGTGACCTACCGCCATGCGCTGAAGAATGCGCTGATCCCGGTCATCACGATCTTCGGCCTGGAGTTCGGCACATTGCTTGGCGGCGCGGTCATTACCGAGACCGTCTTCGCATGGCCGGGGATTGGCCGGATGATCATCCTGGCGATTCAGCAGCGCGACTTCCCGGTCGTCGTCGGAGCGGTGACGATCATCGCGGTGATGTTCGTCTTCCTGAACCTGATCGTCGATCTCCTGTATGGTGTTGTCGATCCGCGGGTTCGGTACGGCTGATCGGACAAGGGGAGTAGTAGATGGGTCAGACAGCCTCCACCGCGCCACAAACCCTCGCCGAGGAGACAGGGCGCTCGACGAAGCGCAAGACGCCGCGGATCGTCCGTAGTCTGTTGCAGAACAAGCTGGCGCTCTTCAGCGTCTTCGTGATGCTACTGATCGTGATCGCCGCGGTCGGCGCGCCGGTGCTCGCGCCGCACAACCCGCGCGCTGGCGTGCTGATCGATAGCAAGAAGCCGCCGATGTGGGCCGCCAAGGGCAGCTCGAAGTACATCCTCGGCACCGACGCGCTGGGGCGCGATATTCTCTCGCGCGTGCTCTACGGGGCGCGCATCTCGTTGATCGTCGGCACGGTCGCCGTGCTGATCGCGGGCGCGATCGGGATCGTCCTCGGTCTCGTCTCCGGGTTCTACGGGGGGCGGATCGACGACATCATCATGCGCTTTGCCGATATCCAGCTGGCGGTGCCGTTCATCCTGCTCGCGATCGCGATCCTGGCTGTGCTGGGGCAGGGGCTGGACAAGATCATCCTGACGCTGGGCGTCTCAGGGTGGGTCACCTACGGGCGCGTCGTCCGCGGGCAGGTGATGTCGTGGCGGGAGAAGGACTTCGTTGAGGCGGCGCGGGCGATCGGCGCGCGCAACGGCACGATCATGTTCAAGCACATCCTGCCGAACACGTTCGCCTCGATCATCGTCATCGCCAGCTTCGCGGTGGCCAGCACAATCCTGGCCGAGGCGTCGCTGTCGTTCCTGGGCCTCGGCGTCCCGCCGGACGTGCCGACCTGGGGCGGCATGGTGGCGGCCGGCCGCGACTACATCATCACCGGGCAGTGGTGGATCTACACCTTCCCCGGGGTTGCGATCATGCTGACGGTGATGTCGATCAACGCCATCGGCGACTGGCTGCGCGACTTCCTCGACCCGCGCCTGCGGTTGTAATTGAGGAGATGCGACGAGATCGGCACGGCCGGAGCGACAGATGCTCCGGCCGTGCCGCGTGTGGATTTCTGAGAGCGTCAGTCTACTCAGCCGTCGTCATCGTAAGCCAGCCGCGCGCTGCCAACGCCTCCGCGCCGAGTCTGCGAAGCAGGACATCGTGTGGAGCGTCGTTCTGAGGATGGTATTCAAAGACCGCCCGCTCGAAGTACTGCGTCAGGACGGTGTCACCATCGGCGTTCGTCTCCATTATCGGATGGGAGAGTGGGAAGCCAAATAGCGCCAAGGACTCGCGGAACGAGACACCTGAATCGTTGAGATCGAGGCCATGGCTGGACCAATAGGGCCAGAAGCGATCATCGATGGCTTGACCCGTCTCGACCATGAAGTGCGATGAAGATGGATCCGCCGTGGGAAAGTCGCGCCAGTCTCGCCCCTGTCGCAGCAGCAACTCGTCACCAAGGCGGCCGAGTAGCACCGCATAGGGCGTCCCCGCGTTCTCAGGGTGGTACTCGAATCGCTGCCGTTCGGTGAACTGGACGGTATAGACGTCTCCGGTATCGGCGTTCAGTTCACGAAACTCCTCAGTCAGCGGGAAGCCGAATACAGGCAGATTGCCATTGTGCTGCCAGAACGCTCGGAATCCGAGTCGAAGCGAATGACCGGTCTCGGGGAAGAAGATGACCGAGTCGGGCGACTCGTGGCGATCGTCAACTGGGGCTGTCGGCAAGAGCGTCGAGACTGGCGCGACGTGGATCGTGCTGTCGATGTCGTTTCCCTGGCTCCAGACGAGCGTGTCGCCCGCGACGTCCGGTGATAGCGCCGCGATCGGTGGACTTTCGTTACCCGAGACGGCGACGAAATCGCTGGCGGTCCGAAGGTCATACCCGCGCAGATCCACCCAAGTCGCTCCCATGCGGTGATCTTCCCAGAACACGTATCGACCGTCCGTCGTCGGGCGCTGACTGTACGCCGGCAGGGCGGCGGTCGTCTCAGTGCCGGCCGCGAGGTCGAAGGCGCGTAGCGTGAACGTCGTGTCGATGACGACGACCGTACCGTCGGCGACATCGAAGCCGAACGATCCGTTCGCACCCTTGCTGAAGGGGCGGCCCTCGAAGATGACCGTTGGCTCGCTTTCACCGAGCCGCATCGTCAGCAGTTGCCATCGCGTCGCATCGCCGCCCGGCCGGAGGTCTTCCCAGGTGATGCGGTCGCCGTCGATCGCCGGGGCGTGGATATTGCCACCGCTCGCGAGCTCGATCGGCTCATTGTCGACCGCCAAGTTCTTCGCCACCAGTCCCGTGCCGGAGACCCAGACCACCCAGCCGCCAGCTATCGCGGCCTGTGATCCGTTCGTTGCGATGTCGAATCGCTCGCCGGTCGCGAGATTCATCCCAACGATGTCGGAACTGTAGGACGGCGTGTCGCGCGCTTCCGACCAGACGACGACGCCGTCGTCGATCGCCGGAGCCGAGGCCTGGACGGCATCGGTCGTGACGGCGATTGCCTCGCCAGTGGCAAGGTCGGCGGCGTAGATGTCGGCCGCGCCCAGGTCTCCGGCGCGATAGTCGAGCCAGACGACGTAGCGACCGTCGGTCCTCGGGACGGTTTGCCTGCCGGATGGGTTGATCGTCGATGGCGACTCGGCAACGGCTGTGGCCGGGACGGCAATGCCGAGCGCGACAACGATTGCGAGAATCAGCCGTTTGGCGGTCATGTCGTCGACTCCTTCGAAAAGTCGGTAGGTCCAGTGTCAGCGTGGTCGCTCTGCGTGCTACGGACTAGATGATCGATAGTTCTGGAACCAACGCTTCTGCGTGCCCGCACTATCAAGGCCGTCAGCGCGAGTGTTCCAGCCTCTGACAAGCCAGACAGTCACTGCTTCGGCACCGTGGCGGTGATACGCGAGGAAGCGCGCTAGATCGTTCTCGAAGAGATGCGCTACTCCATCCTCAGCGCGGCATCCCACGCTGCCTGAGCTTGGCCATGTGGAATTCTGAGTAAGGCCCGCGGCTCCGAAGCAATCGGTTCGAGCCATCTGCCCGGGATTCCATCCAAACTCGGTGATAATCGTTCGGACGGAACTCGCATTGATCTGACCTTGGAGCCATGAGTTGAACCAAGCCCAGGAGTTGTTGATGACTCCTCCGGATCCGTCAGCGTCATAGTTCGGCGCGGGGTAGGTGTGGTAGGTCATGCGGCCGTATAGACTGATCATCCCCTGCAGGTGGTTGTAGAAGTTGGAGCCGTTATCGAGCAGCCGATAGATATCGGACATTGGCGGGGCCCATAACTGCATCGTCTGTAATCGGCTTCGCACCGTTGCGTTGGGGTGGTTGTTCCGGTAATAGTCGACGATATACCATGCGTCGACATAGAACTGGTTGATCGCTTGGTACTTCCGGTAGTCGTATACGCTCGACCACCAGAAGGTACGTGTTACGCCGTTCGTCACCCATGTGCAGCCAGACTGACCGTCCTTGCAGACATCGTGCCAACCTTCTTCTAGGTTTGGTTCGTTGTCCACTTGGACATGCTGTATCCAATCGAATAGAAATGCTAAGTTGACGATCTTTTGCGCCGTGTTGTCGGGCGTACCAGTTCCCGAACTGTTTGGTTCTGTATTCGGCCACAGCCGGATAACAGGCCGAACACCGTACGAGGATTGCCAATACTTCAGCCAATCGGCGATGGCGGTGTTCGTTCCTGGGAGGGGTGAGTCGCGGCCCGTGTCCGTGGTCAGATCGGTGTGGAGAATCAGGAACGATCCAAACATCGGGGCGTTGCTGCTCTTGAGCGCGTCGATCGCTGGGCATGATGTCGCATTGCATGGTTGGGGATATCCGTTGTACAAGACTCTCCAGCCGTCACCAATGGCGACATGCATCCCCTTATATACTGGCCGCGTATAAGTTGGAGCGAGTTCGTTGGTGACGGTATCGTTCGAAGGCGGAACGGTAGCTTCCAACTGTTCAAGGGACGCGGTTCCTGACGAGACTGCCTTTTTGAATGGCATCGCTTCAAGTCGTGACTGCGCTTCCCGATCCTGTTGCCAGACCAGCATGGCGTCCACGACACTCGGAAGGGTCTGATTTCCTGGCTCAACGACGAGTGGCCTCACAACCTGGTCGCTCAGTTGCGTCCCATAGATATCGATGCCGGTATCAACCCCAAGGCTCTTCGCGCCCCAGGTGATGACACCGTCGGATATCGATACATTCGCTGCCCGTCCACTGACTAGGGTCTGTTTGCTCCCGGTGTCCATATCCACGAGTTGGACACCGGGATCCGTCCAGACGATCGTACTCCCCTCAACGGCATAGGATGTCTGCGGAGAGGTGAGAGATGCTACAACAATGATCTCGTGGGTCATCATGTTGGATGCGAGCAGGCGATGAGGCGGAGATGCGCCAATCTCGCTCCATACGACGAATCGATCGCTTACTGCGGGGCGGCCTGGCGACGCGTCTTTGGGAACGGTAGCAACAGTGTATGGTTCCAGTGTTTCGAGGTTAACGGCCATCACACGGATCGACCCAGCGTAGGCTTCCAACCAGGTTGCATACGAGCCAGACACCGATGGGTGAGCCTGATCCGCAGGGCCGGACGCGATCATGAAGGTGCGATCCGTACTCAAATCCCGGCCATAGATATCCAGCTCACAGGTAGGACAACTATGTCGACTGTCCTGCCACACGACGTAGTTGCCGGAAACAGCTGGCTCCGCTTGATCGCCCGGACCTGACGCCACTTTGAACACGCGTTTGGTCCTGATGTCCATCCCATAGATGTCTGACGTACCAAGAGTCAGGTCCGCTTGGCCTCCGTATCCACCGCCGGGACTCGTCGTCGGCAACTGCCGATCCTCCCAGATCACGATCGTCCCCGAGCCCGTGAGCCCCAGTTGCTGTCGCCCGTCACGCTGGCCAAACGTCGTGCGGTCGGGTTGTGCAGTGGCTGCACGCGTCGAACTCATCCAAGTGAACATCGACAGCACCAGCGCGAGGACAGTGACGGCCGTTGCGGTCTTCTTAGACGCGCTCATCGTCCGTCTCCCTCAGTTATTGATGCGAACTGCACTTCTGAAGTGGGTTCCCAGGATAGAGGGCTTACTCCCCCGTCACCGATCGACCCGGTTCATCCTCCGGAAGGGAATTCAGTATGGGCTGAGGGAGACTAGGCGCACAGCCAGTGTAACAGAGGATTTCATTAAGTCAATCCATTCGCTAGGGCTCTAGGGCGCTAGGGCTAGGGGGTCATGATCAGGTGCAACGACGAACGATGGCGTCCCCAAGGTGTAGTACGCATAGGCCAGCGAACCTCACGCAGTTCGGCTTCAGCATCGAGTCGGTGGTAAGGCCGGCTGCTATGTACGCGCTCGCCGAGAGACTCCGTTATCTTGCACTGTATACCCTCAGGGGGTATAGTCCAGGCACACCCAGGCTGCCGGCCGGCGGCAGCGACGCAGCATGGAGGGCCAGAATGACGGCCAAGACGCCCGAGCAGGCGAAGATCGAACCCGAGAACATCACCGACATCAGCTTTCCGGTCGAGGGGATGACCTGTGCATCCTGCGTCCGGCGGGTCGAGCGCGCGCTGGAGAAGATGCCGGGCGTGGCGACGGCCAACGTGAATCTGGCGACCGAGCGGGCGTCGGTGTCGTACGACCCGGCGACAGTGTCGGTGGAGGCTCTGCGCGGCGCGGTCGAGAAGGCCGGCTATGGCGTGCCAGAGGAGAACTTCACCTTCGACGTCGAGGGTATGACCTGCGCCTCGTGCGTCGGCCGCGTCGAGCGGGCGTTGAAGAAGACGCCAGGGGTCGAGCAGGCCAGCGTTAACCTGGCGACCGAGCAGGCGCACGTCCGGGTGGTCGGCGGCGCGGCGAGCCGCGAGGATCTTGTGCGGGCGATCGAGAAGGCCGGCTACGGGGTGCGCGAGCCGGAGACGACGATCAGCGTCGAGGATGCTGAGGCGGCTGCCGATGCGCGTGCCCAGCGCGAGCTGACGGTGATGAAGGTCAAAATCATCGCGTCGCTGGCGGTTAGCGGCATCCTGATGTTCCTCATGTTCTGGCCGTCGTGGCTGATCGCCCGACCATATGCCGAGATGAAGGACATCTTCCTGCTCAGCTTCATCCTGGCGACGCCGATCCAGTTCTGGGCCGGGGCGCAGTTCTACCGTCAGGCCTGGGCGGCGGCGAAGCACTTCCAGACCAACATGTCGACGCTGGTCGTCCTCGGCACGCTGGCGGCCTGGGGCTACAGCTCGTTCGTGACGTTCTTCCCGCACGTCGTCGAGAACTCGGGCCTGATGGCCGAGGTCTACTTCGACAGCGCGACGATCATCATCGGGCTGATCCTGCTGGGCAAGTACATGGAGGCGCGGGCGAAGGCGCGCACTACCGGCGCGATCAAGACGCTGATGGGGCTGGCTGCGCGGACGGCGCGGGTTGTCCGTGGCGGCGAGGAGATCGACATCCCGGTCGAGCAGGTGATCGTCGGCGACGTGATCCGTGTGCGGCCGGGCGAGAAGGTGCCGACCGACGGCGTCATCCTCGACGGGCGCTCGGCGCTGGACGAGAGCATGCTGACCGGCGAGAGCCTGCCGGTCGAGAAGGCGGCCGGCGACGAGGTGATCGGCGCGACGGTCAACCGGACCGGCTCGTTCACCTTCCGCGCGACCCGCGTCGGCAAGGACACGGCGCTGGCGCAGATCGTCCGGCTGGTCAGCGAGGCGCAGGGCTCGAAGGCGCCGATCCAGCGGATGGCGGATCAGATCTCGATGTACTTCGTGCCGGCCATCATCGTGCTGGCGCTGGCGACGTTCGGGGTCTGGATGCTGGTCGGGGCGGAGCCGACGTTCAACCGGGCGTTGCTGGCGATGATCGCGGTGCTGATCATTGCTTGCCCGTGCGCGATGGGTCTGGCGACGCCGACGGCGATCATGGTCGGCACCGGCATCGGCGCGGAACACGGCGTCCTGATCCGTGGCGGCGAGGCGCTGGAGCAGGCGCACAAGGTCGGCGCGATCGTCCTCGACAAGACCGGCACGATCACCCGCGGCAAGCCGGCGCTGACCGACCTGGTCCCGGCGGACGGATTCGACCGCGACGAGCTGCTGCGGCTGGCGGCGTCGGCCGAGCAGGGCTCGGAGCACCCGCTGGGCGAGGCGATCGTGACGGCGGCGAAGGAACGCGGCATCGCGCTGGCAAGCGTTTCCGATTTCGAGGCGATTGCCGGCCACGGCATTGCGGCGACGATCGACGGGCGCGAGCTGCTGCTGGGCAACCTGAAGCTGATGCGCGAACGCGGCGTCGCCGTCTCGCTGGACGACCAGGCCGAGGCGCTGGCCGGCGTCGGCAAGACGCCGATGTACGTTGCGGTCGATGGCGCGCTGGCCGGGCTGGTGGCGGTTGCCGACACGATCAAGCCGGAGTCGCCGCAGGCCATCCAGCAGCTGGAGGCGCTGGGCCTTGAGGTCTGGATGCTGACCGGCGACAACCGGGCGACCGCCGAGGCAGTGGCAAAGCAGGCCGGTATCGCGTCGGAGCGAGTGCTGGCCGAGGTGCTGCCGGGCGAGAAGGCGGACAAGGTTCGCGAGCTGCAGGCGCTGGGGCTGGCGGTGGCGATGGTCGGCGACGGGATCAACGACGCGCCGGCGCTGGCGCAGTCCGACCTGGGCATCGCGATCGGCACCGGCACGGACGTGGCGATGGAGGCCAGCGACGTCACGCTGATCGGTGGCGACCTGCGCGGCGTTGTGACAGCGATCGCGCTATCGCGCAAGACTGTCCAGACGATCAGGCAGAACCTGTTCTGGGCCTTCGCCTACAACGTGGTGCTGATCCCGGTGGCGGCGGGCGCGCTCTACCCGTGGCTGGGCGAGATGCTGAGTCCGGCGCTGGCGGCCGGCGCGATGGCGCTCTCCAGCGTCAGCGTCGTGACTAACTCGCTGCGGCTGCGTAAGTTCGCCGTGCCGGAGAACCCGCGCGAGATCGCCCACCCACCGCTGCGCCGCCGGCTGGCCGAAGTGAGCTACCTGCTGGCCTTCGCGCTGATCGGCTTCGGGGTGGGCGTCGCGTTCTTCTGGTACCAGGCGACGACCGACTCGCACGCCAGCGATGCGCACCAGCACCCGCAGTCGCTGATTCGGGACGCGGGACGCGGGACGTGGGGCGCGTAAGAGCCACTCCTCCCGCACCACGCGACACGCGGCGAAGGCCGTCCTCCCCGACGAGGGTGGCCTTTGTCGTTCCCAGGCGCGGCACGACCCAGGGTCTGTCCGTAACGATATGCTGCTGTGGGCGCGGTCGAGATGGCGCGGTACTAGCCCTACCTGGGAGGAGAACGAATGCGCACGGTCCGGTTCGAGGAGATGTTCCCGTGGGAGGTGGCGCGGGCGATTGCGGACGCGCCGATCTGCTACCTGCCGCTCGGGGTGTTGGAGTGGCACGGCGAGCACAGCGCGGTTGGACTCGACGGGATCAAAGCCCACGCCGTCTGTGAGGCAGCGGCGCGGCGGTCGGGTGGCGTCGTGGTCCCAACACTCTGGTGGGGCTCAGACGAGCGCGAGGACCTGGAGGACGCGACCTACCTGACCGGTGGCATCGAGCGCGGCGAGCGCTACCACGTCCCCGGCTCGATGTTCTGGATCCGGCCCGAGGTGTTCCGCGACCTTCTGCTGGACATGTACGAGGCGATGCGCCGGCGCGGCTTCCGGGCCATCGTCGTGGTCGCCGGCCACTGGTCGCCGCACGTCTACCTGCCCACCGTTCGCGGCGCCGGCGAGGAGTTCCTGTCCCATCATCCCGACACCCGCTGGCTGCTCGTCACCGACCAGGAGGTTGTCCCGGATCTGCACTACCCATACGAGCACGCGGCCGGAGGCGAGACATCACTCCTCATGGCGATCCGGCCGGATCTCGTCGACCTCGAGAAGGCGCTGGCGACCGACGGCTCGCTGGCGGCGTACTACGCCGGAGAGCCGCGGCACGTTGCGCGGCGGCAAACGACGCCCCACAAGTACATCGGCCTGTTCACGGGGGCCGAGGACGATTCGAACGACCCAGTGCTGACGTCGAGCGCGGAACGAGGGCGGGCGCTGCTGCTGGCTATTTCGGAGCGCATCGCCGAGCAGGCGGTGGCGCTGCTGGTGGACGCGCGGTCGTCCTCGACTCAGGGCCGGTCAGCATAGGCCAGCGGGTTCGGTCACGGCCGGCCGCAGGAGAGCCTTCGCGTGCTGGGTGCTCTACTTCAACCGTTATGAGCCGTCGCGGAGCGGCCACCTCGTGCTGTTACCCTGAACGCAGTAAGGGATCAGTCTCTCGGCGTGAGTGTGGACGAGCGCCGGGAGACTGATCCTGCGATCCGCTCAATCGTCGGCCAGATGAATCTGCCGCCCGACACGCAACGCCGCCTGAGGCGCGCTGCCTGACCGACAGACACGAGCCCCGTCGCGCTATCATGCCGGCGGGGCTGATTCGTCTTCCGCATCCCGCGTCGTGAAGGGGCTGCCATGTTCCAGCTCGACCCGCGCGCTCTGGGGGAGATCCTCGTGCGGACCACCGCGGTCTATGCGGTGCTGTTGGCGCTGCTGCGACTGGCCGGCAAGCGCGAGCTGGGGCAGATGAGCGTGTTCGATCTCGTCGTCGTGCTGATCGTGGCCAATGCGGTGCAGAACGCGATGGTCGGGCCGGACACGTCGCTGAACGGCGGGCTGCTGGCAGCAGGCTGGCTGATCGCGCTCAACTGGGGGGTGGGCCGTCTTGGCCTCCGCTACGATTGGCTCGGCAAGCGGATCAGCGGGAGCCCGACGATGCTGGTCTGGGAGGGCAAGCCGCTGCTGGATCACTTGCGGCGCGAAGGGGTGGCGATGGGGGAGCTGGAGATGGCGGCCCGCGAGCACGGGGTCGAGAAGGTGGGCGACGTGAAGCTGGCGATCCTCGAATCGGACGGCACGATCAGCATTGTGACTCGGGATATACCAGTCCGGCACACCCGCCACCGTGTTCGAGGGAGGAAGCCGCGTGGCTGAGCGATCCGGGCCTCGCCGGCCGGCCTCGATCACGGTCACGATCTCGCGCCGGACGATCCTGCTGGTCCTGGCGATCGTCACCGCTGTCTGGGTGGTGATGCACCTGGTCAACGTGCTGATCGTGGTCTTCTCGGCGATCCTGCTGGCGACGGCGATCGACGCGCCGGTGGGCTGGCTGCAGCGTCGGGGCGTGCCGCGCTCGGCCGGCGTGCTGGCGATGTACGGGCTGGTCGTCGGCATCCTCGGCGGAGTCGTCGCGCTGCTGGTGCCGCTGGTGAGCACAGAGGTCGCCTCGGTGCAGGAGGCCCTGCCGGGTTGGACGAAGCGGCTGGAGGAGTTCGTCAATCGCGTCCGGCCGGCCGGCGCCGCCGAGGCGAATCTCTCCTTCGAGAATGTCTCTACCCGGCTGTCGACGCATCTGGAGACGGTGGCGCGGACGCTGACGAGCGTCTCGCTGGCGGCCGGCCACGTGCTGGTGCTGCTGTTGATCACCTTCGTTGCCGCCTACTATCTGGCTGCCTCGCCGGGCGGCGGCGCATACGTCATCCGGCGCTTCCTGCCGCGCGATCATCAGCCGCGGGCGACGGCGATCGCCTCGGCGGTGCGCGACCGGATCGGCGGCTGGGTGCGCGGCCAGGTGCTGGTGGCCGGCACGTTCGGGCTGGGGATGGGCATCGGGCTGTGGCTGATCGGCGTGCCGTTCGCCGTTTCGCTGGGTGTGGTCGCCGGGGTGCTGGAGCTGGTGCCATACGTCGGCGGGGCGGTGACGCTGCTGCTGGCGTTGCCGCTGGCGCTGACGGTCGGCTGGCCGCACGCGATCGGGGTATTGGCGCTCTACACGGTGCTGGTGAACGTCGAGGCGCACGTGCTATCGCCGTGGTACGTCGGACGAGCGGTGCATCTGCCGCCGGTGGTCGTGCTGATCGCGTTGCTGGCCGGCGCGGAGCTGGCCGGGTTCATCGGCATCCTGCTGGCCATCCCGGCGATCGTCGTCATCTGGGCAATGATGGACGCGCTCTGGCCGGCGGATATGAATACTGGGGACGAGGAACAGGAGGCAGAGGACAAGGGATAGCGCGGCGGGCCGGTTGGCCGGACCCGCCGCATTGAACCGATTACGCGAGGAGTGAGCTACTGGCCGGTGCCCGGCGTTGAGTCGGTCGTGTTGGTCGACTGCGACTGGAGCTGGTCGTGATCGACGCCTTTCTCTGCGCCTTCGGATTCGTTGGTGTCGGCCTGTTCGGTGGCCAGGATCGAGCCGTTGCCGGCGTCGACCTTGACTTCGACACCACTAGACAATTTCACCTCATACACGAGCCAGCCATTCTCGTTGCCGAGGCTGCTCGATGTGACGGTTGTGCCGGAGTTCGCGGCCAGAGCGGCTTTCTCGGCATCCGCACTCGTGATTTTCGCCAGGTGCTGCAGGGCGGCTGCTTCGTCTGCCTCGCTGGTCGACGAGTTGTCCTGCGTGTCAGGCACCGAGATGCTGCCGGTATAGTTGGGCCATTGCTCGTTCGTGTCGCCTTTCTGCGTCGTGACTTGTTGGGTCGACGGTGTTGCGGGCGCATTCTGGGCGAACGTGGTGAGCGGGCCGGCCGCTGCGCCGCCAAGGAGCAGGAGCGTCCCTGCTCCCGCGCCCATCAGCCATCGTCGTGCTCGAGTCTGCATCGTGAACTCCTTCCGAGTCCTGAGGCCCGGTTGCGGACCATTTTCCGGCGAGTCATCCCGCCGCTGTTCACCAGTCTGGGGGGCGTCCATAAAGTCACGATGAACCGATCCTGAAGATTGCAGGCGATTTTTCGAAGCTGTTCGGTGCTTGCCCGTGGGGGTATGAGTTCATTCGGACTTCATCTTGACGCCACATCGTTGATGGTGAGGCCGGCGTTGGCCGGCTTCGGAGGAGGGACAACGATGCGCATCCTGATCGTTGAAGATGAAGAGCGCCTGGCGATTCTGACGCGGAAGGGACTGCTCCAGGAGGGACATGCCGCGGATATCGCCGCAACGGGTGAAGAGGCGTTCGACTGGGTGGCGATTGCCAGCTATGACGCGATTATCCTCGATGTCATGCTGCCGGGGATGGATGGGCTTGCCGTCTGTCGCACATTGCGAGCACGCCGCGTCCCGACGCCGATCCTGCTGCTCACAGCGCGTGGGGCGGTCGAGGATCGGGTGGCGGGCCTCGACGCGGGAGCCGACGACTATTTGACGAAGCCGTTTGCCTTCGCGGAGCTGTTCGCGCGGCTGCGGGCTCTCAGCCGACGGCCGGCCGAGCCGCTCGACCCGGTGCTGACGGTTGGCGACCTGCGCCTCGATCCGACGACCCGGCGCGTTTGGCGTGGCGAGCAGGAGCATACCCTGCCGAACAAGGAGTTCCGCATCCTCGAATACCTCATGCGCCACCCGAACCGTGTCCTGACGCGGATGATGATCGCCGAGCATGTCTGGGACTATGATTTCCCGAACCTGACGAACGTGATCGATGTGCATATCCGCTCGCTGCGCCGCACGATCGATGTGCCATACGAGCAGAAGCGCATCGCGACAGTGCGCGGCGCGGGGTACAAGCTCGTCGGCGACGATGGCTAAGCGCGTTCCTGTTCGCTGGCGGCTCACGCTCTGGTACGGGGGGCTGCTGGCGTTGGCGCTGGTGGGCGTCTGCGGCACGCTCTACTTCAGCCTGCGTCACGAGCTCTATCAGGCGCTCGATGACGGGTTGGGGCGAGAGGCGGCGCTTGTGCTTGCCTCGGTCACCGTCGATCAGGGACAGCCGAGCCTGGATATTTCCGCGATCAGTAACCCTCGTGAGGGCGAACAGTTCCTCCGGCTGACCGACATGAGCGGCCAGCCTGTCGCTGATACTGGCGCGAGCCTCACCAGCGACGTCATTGCGTCGGATGGGCTGAATCTCGCGCTTCGGGGCGTCGGCAACCTGCAGTGGGTTGCGATCGATGGCGAGCAGTTGCGGGTGCTGAGCGAACCGGTCCGCGTCGACGGTCATGTCATCGGGGCAATTCAGGTCGGAGCGTTCGGGACGCATATCAGCGAAACGCTCGAGTTGCTCAAGCTGCTGCTGGTCGTTGTCGTGCCGCTCGCGCTGGTGCTGGCGTCCGGCGGCGGGCTCTGGATAGCCGGGCGCGCGCTGGCGCCAGTCGATCGGCTGACGCGGCTTGCCGCAGCGATTGCCCAGCACGGCGAGCAGAACCTGAGCCGGCGCCTGACGACGATGATGCCAGACGACGAGATCGGGCGGCTGGCCCGAACGTTCAATGCGATGCTCGGCCGGCTGGACGATGCGTTTCAGCAGCAGCGCCGGTTCACCGCCGACGCCGCACACGAGATGCGCACGCCTTTGGCGTTGCTCCAGAGCCAGCTCGAGGTCGCGATTGTCCAGGAACGAGACCCGACCGAGGACCAGATCGTCTTCGAGACGCTGGCGGACGACCTGGGGCGGCTGACGCGGATCACCAGCGCCCTGCTGGCGTTGGCGCGCGGTGATGCTGGCGAGCTCACGATCACACGAGAATCAATCGACCTTGCCGAGCTCGTTGAGCTGGTTGCCAGCCAGTACGACGCCCGCGCCGAGGAGGAGGGGGTGGCGGTTGTCGCGGCGACGTCGCCGTTGACGATCGTCGGTGACGAAGACCTCTTGATTCAGCTGCTCGTGAATCTCATCGAGAATAGTCTCCGCTACAGTCCGGCCGGCAAGCAGATTACGGTCGGCTGCCGGCCAATCGCGCAGGGCGCACAGCTGTGGGTAGCCGATGAAGGACGCGGCATCGCGGCCGAGCATCTCCCGCATCTGTTCGAGCGCTTCTATCGCGTTGCTGATAGCCGCGGGCGATCTCGCGCATCAGGGGGAGAGCATGCCGGAGCAGGGCTTGGGCTCAGCATCTGTCAGCTGATCGTCACCGCGCACGGTGGCACGATCGAAGTAGCGAGCACGCTCGATCTAGGGACGACGGTGACAGTCACACTCCCTGCCAACACGCCAGGCCCGGATTCCCGATTCCCGATCCCTATAGGGATCGGGAATCGGGAATCGTCGTGACCTCCGCGCCCTACGCCGGGAGCTCATCCGCCCCCAAGGTGGCCAACCTGGATCGCTCGTGACGTCAAGGTGGCCAACTCGTCCTGTATGGAAGTGGCCATCTTGGTCACGTTCGAGAGCGCTGACGCCAGGTTGTCCACTCTCCCACGTATGGAAGTGGACAACCTGAACGCGCAGGTACTATCGAGATTGTCCACTGGCCAACCTGAGGCGTGCGCCGTGAGGGTGCTTGGCCAGGTTGTCCACTTCCATACCTGAGGAAGTGGACAACC
>Ga0073904_10001580_pt1 | contig 17057 bp, 18 predicted proteins | sample KloWWTrecipitate_FD_66668 | JGI IMG/M metagenome (GOLD analysis project Ga0073904, IMG submission 66668) | Active sludge microbial communities from Klosterneuburg, Austria, studying microevolution and ecology of nitrifiers - Klosterneuburg... | ecosystem: Engineered > WWTP > Aerobic digester >... | reverse complement strand
GATTGCAGTTTCCCAGTTACCGACTGGGCCAACTGCTGCTATCGCGATGACTTTGTAAATAATTTCCCGATCCATGTTGGGCATTGGTCGAAAAATACCAAAGCCCCGGCAATCATCGGCAAGAAGTTCAAGGTGAAGACCCCAGCGGCAAGCACTGACGACTGCGAATTGAGTATCGCAACCGTCAGCACTGAGATGGAAAGCTGCGAGCTGGTTGCCCCTAACATGGTTGACCTGGCCCTGAAAACGCCCGATATCAAGCTGACCGACCTGGAAGAAGAGTTTTGCCGACGCCGTAACATTCTGCGCGGCCAACTGTGCGTTTTCAATGCGGACGGCTCGCTCAACCCCGGCAACCCCTGGACGTTTGACTTTGTGAAATTCGCTATGACTTCCGTCTACAGCACGCTTATCAATGAGCTGATGCGCGTGGCAGTCGAAGGCGATAGCGCAAACGCCAACCCGATTTTCTCACCGAATGAGTTTGACGGCTTCTTTACCCAGCTTATGGGCGGTTGGGATCAGGGGAGCGCCACACCTTGCCCGGACACATTCAACAAGGCGACCATCATCGATTGGGCGGCATTGACCGGCACAACCGGCTGCGCAAGCCCAGACTCGCGCACTATTTCCGGGCAAAGCATTACCATCTACGGCAAGACCTATCAGGTGCCTGAAGGCTACAACCTGGCGCAATTTATCGACGAGCTTTGGATTCCCCGCATTGAGAAGGAAGCCAACTGTGTTGGTGGCGTGACCGCCTGGGACATGATCGTAAGCGAAGGCTTCCCAACATGTTTCCTGAAATCAACGGCCTGTATGCAGCCCTGCAATACCTGCGCCAACTTTTTCAGCGACCCAAACCTGCGCGACAAATACGCAATGGCCCAGACAAGCAAGGTTGCAGAATTCCTGAGCGGTCGCCGTTTGCCCATGATGGAAAGCCGATATGTCAATGATGGCGACATCTGGCTTGGCCCCCGCTCAGTCGGTGGACGCCCAACCTATGGCCTGTTTGTTGACGACATGGATCGCTTCTTCGGCAACTATCGCTATGCCAACGGCGACGGGTATGGTCAGTATGACGGAACCTATGACCCGTTCGGAATCATGCCAGCGAACGAACTGCGCAACAACCTGGAAGATCGTTCGGTGTACTGGACATTGCAGCGCCGGGGCATCTGCGTACGCGGCATTATGATGATGCGCGCCGGCGTCTTGACCTGTAGCCGCAACCTGTTTGTGAAATTCACAAACGTCTGCTGCCCGTCGCTGATCAACAAGTGCGACACGCCACAAATCGAAATCGTAGCCTAAGAGGTTGCCTTGTCTCAGGTAATGACCTTCCCTGTCATCGTAAAAATACCGGTCAATATTTCCATCCAGACGCAAACGCCACGGGTTTTTGCACTGGATGGAAATGAGATTGTCCTGCACCCGAAAGTGATTGAGTGGATGCAGGCCCAGCGGCGGTATGCAGGAGTGTTTAACAATAAACATTCTGAACCAGAACAGCCGACCGATTGCGATAGCCTTGCGCCGGTCGATATGTTTAACGATAAACATCCTGCGCCGGTCATAACTGAAAAGCCAAAGCGGAAGAAGGGCAAGCAATGATCAATCGCTGGGAAGAGCGACATGTGTTGTTTTGAGGTGGCAGCAGCAATGGCGGCGGTTCGTCGTCTCAAACTTCTGCAAGACCGGCAAGACAGCAACATGTCACTATGCGCGCCGGGGCAACCATTGAAACGGTTGTGCCAACGTGGTCAGGGACTATCACCTTTCCCGCCGTTGTGCGGCTGCCGGTGGTTTTTCACATGCTGATAAACGGTGACAAGGAATTGGAAATTAAGAGCGGCGAGCAACCCGTACCGGCCCAGATTGTGACGTGGATGAAAAACGACCTGCGTTATCGAACGTGGTTCAAAGTGTAGGTGGGAAATTATGCTTACTTTAAACACGATGTTGATTGACAGCAACGGCTGCTGCGTATCGGTCAAGGATTTGCTTGCGCTGATGTGTAAGACATGTTGCGACGTGACCAACATTTTCTCATGCGTCGGCGCGTTGCTTGGCACGATTAACCCAGGCGACACCGTGACATTTCAGGATTGCAACGGGGCCACGCTTGGCACGGCTACGGCTGGCGACACGGTGATCCTGAGCGATATCAACGGCGCTGTAATCGGTTCGTTCTGCGTGTAGGGGGTGAATAATGGCACTAAAAACGATTGTCATACCTTGCCCGCCATGCGGCGACGGTTCGCAGGTTGCGTTGGTAGATTGTGCCGGTGCGGCGATTGTGCCAAATACGGCAATTGCAAAATGTACCGATATCCAGACATTACAGACTGTTATCAGCTCAATGCAGCTCCAGATCACGGCGTTAAACACAATCATTACCAACCTGCTGGCGAGCACTGACACGATTATGGATTGCAACGGCAATCCTATCGCAACGGTTTACGTCAGGCCCTAGCGGCTTCGATTTTTTGATTTATTTCTAAATAGTACACGGGGTACTTATGCCTATTTCGATTGTTCAATGTACTGACCTGAGTGCTGAGGTCTGCGAGGCACTGGGCGCTCTTCCAACAAACGGCAACGCTACCGGCACAACTTTGCTTGTTGGTGCTGATTGCCAGCTTTACACATTGCCCCCTACACCGGTTGACCTGAATGTTACCAGCTTTTCGGTTGTCGGCAACGACCTTGTACTGACCGACCAGGACGGGGACACCTACACAATCCCGCTTAACAGCTTGGTACAGGTAAACGACTGTAACGGTGTACCGATCAACTTTGCTACAACCGGTATCGCCACTTGTCAGAATGTCACCGACGCGATTCAAACCGCATTCGAGACGACTGCGACCGATTGCGCCGGTGCGGTCATCGACCTGACGACTACGCCGATTGCAACCTGCGCCGACCTACAAAACCCGGCTTTGCTTTGTGACACTATCCAGAGTATGCCGTTTGACGCTACACCATTGACGCCAACGGATGAAATCTTGGTATTGACCCCAGACTGTCACCGGGCCAACATCGGCACAATCGGCGCAAGCCTGGGCGCTTTGGACTGCACGGGCGCACCGCTCAACCTGACCGGGGCCAGCATTGCACAATGCGCAGACGTGGCGGCTTTGCAGGCGCAGATTGACACGTTGACCACAACGATCAACAACATCCTGGCAGCTCTCGCCAACACCGACACACTGACCGATTGCGCCGGTAATGTTCTGGCGACCTACGTCAAGGGCTAGCCGTCCCGTATGAAAATCGACCCGGCAAGGTTCTACCGCATGGGCATGTTCGCTTATGACATGCTCATGCGGAAAGGGATTACCGAAGTCGAACAACTAGCAGTGAGAACGCCGGCGGAGATAAGGGCTTTGTCAATCCCAGGGGTTGGCAAGAAACTGTCAAAGCGGTGGCGAGAAACCGCAATCAAGCTGCTAGCCTGCAATTATGAAACACAAGCGAGGTAGGGTATGCCCGTCGCAATTCCTGAGTGTACAAATTTTATTGATTGCAATGGCGATTTGTTAACGCCGGTGGTAGCGGTTGATCTCACGTCCTACGATAAGTTCGCTGGCAAAGGCAATAACCCCAGCCTTGGCCCGTCGATTTCCGGTATCGTCATCTCATACGATTTTTCATCCTGGACAAACTGGCCTGAGGCGTGGTCATGGGACTGCGGGGTTTGGATTGCCGGTGGTAATGACGTGTTTGTCGGTCAAGGCGGACAAGGATCATGCGCCAACGTTTGGAGTAGCCTTGCTGACGTGCTTGCCACAATGAATGCGCTCGACCCCAACGGATTGAGCTGGTCAATCTCCGGCACAACTATCAGTGCAACGGCTCCGGCTATTCCAGCGACCGGCATCACTTATCAGGTTGCAACCTGCGCCGATATTCCGGTGCTTGTCGATTGCAATGGTGATCCGCTGACCCCAGCCGGATCAACGTCAATCTATAGCGTACTGAGCAAGCATAGCCCAGCCGCTTATGCAGGCCTTGGCGCTCCCTGGGATGTGGCGACATATGTTGCCGATATCACAGCCGGGCCGCACGGCGGATGGTTTATGTATGAGTGGTGCTTTGCACCCGGTACGGCACCTGCGAATGACCCAAACGGTCACACAATTTACAACACGCCATATACGTCAAACCCAGACATTGTGGCGGGCGATGTAATTACCCCAACCGGCAATGCTTCGCCAACTTGCGCAAGCGGAACTGGGCCGGTCTACGGGGTGGCAACGTGTGACGATATCGTTGATCTGCAAACGCAAATCGACGCGTTGGCAGCATCCGAAAAATATGTTGTCAGCGGTGTGATTCAGAACCCAAACACGGCAACGGCTACGCTGGTTTTAACCCTAAACGACGCAAGCACAATTTCAATTGATGTTTCATCGCTTGAGGATGCCTTTACCGCTGCCCAGATTCTGGCATTGTTCCCGAACGGGGCAAACGTACAAGTAACAACCGCTGGAACGTCGGTTCGCTTTTTGGGGCAGGATGGGCAATGGCACACGCTGACCATTCCAGCCACAACAAACGCTCTGACCAGTTCGGTCAATACTATGACCAGCACGGTTGACGGCGTGACGGCATCGGCCCCCATTGTCAATAGCAATGTGCTGGCAATCAATGGCACCGGGCAAATCGTGTCAACCGTCAATGGTGTCGTAGCAAGCCTGACCTACCTGTCAAATGTTGCCCCGCCTGCTGATGGCGTAGGCGACACACGGGCCGGGGCGGCTGGTACGCAATTGCAAGCGGCTCGCCGTGATCACGTTCACCCGATTGAGTTTATTCAGGCCCCGCCCGCATTTGGCGACCTGTTGTTGACCGGGCAACTGTCATCGGCTGGCGCAATTGCAATGGCGGCGACCTACACGACCGAGGAAACAATCACCTATCGCGGTCAGAAGCCCGTGACAGCTAATACCGGCACATGGTCAATTGCAACGCCCCCGGCGCTGGCTGGTTACTCCCTAACCAGTTTCGAGGGGTCGCCCTATAGCCCAAGCGGTATGGATAATGCAGCGGCTGGCCCGGCTGGCGGCGGTAGTCGTGATTTCAACTGGCAGTATACGACCTATTACGACAACGTGCGACGTAATGCCCTGGCACACAATCTGTCATTCAAAGCCGAGTATCGGTTGAATTAGGAGATAGCTATGATTATTCAGGCAAATAACAGACTGTGGCATTTTGAGCCGGTTCCTGGCATGACCAACGCTGATGTTTTAAAGGTCATGCCAGCCGGTGCCGCAATCCTGAGCGCAAGCGATGAGGCGGCTTTTCGTGCGGTCAAGCTTCCATCCGTTGAGGTTCCGATCGACGCAAACGCGGCGAATAAGTTCGAGCTGCTGACCATCGTTGACAACAACATTGCAAGCGCCGAAGAGCTTGTCAAGTTGCGCCCATTCGTTGACATTGCCGACCTTCAGGCAAGGGCCGGAAAGCTGATTACATCGAAATTAGATGTAATCGTTGTTGGCGGAAAGGGCGCTGCCATGAAGCTATCGGCAAAGGTGGTGGCGGTATGAAAGCAGACAGACCGGCTATCAGCCTGATACTGGAAAACCGGTCTGATAAAGACGTAACCATGATTATCGAGATCGGCGCAACCCGGCGAGAGAACATTGTCAGGGCAGGCCAAAAAGAAGTCGCCATGTATGCCTACAAGCCCGGCGACCGGGTAAAGGTTTCAGTTTTAGAAACCGGAGAAGTGTTGCACGAACAGGTTGTATAGAAGAGAAGCGCGATAGCCTGCTGTATGTTTTAAGGATGATGCGCGATCTATGAGAATTTTACTGATTGCCCCGTCGCTGGACGGGATCAGCTGGTCACTAGAGACCGAAATGATAAGCGGTAATTTCACAATTACACCGCTGATAGGCGAGGTGACACACGAACGCATCACAAGGGCATCCACTAAAGCACGCTTTGATATTGTCCACGTTGCAAGTCATAGCAGCAAGGCCGGGGTACAAATTTCCGGCGGCTTGCTGACCAAAGAGGAACTGGCCCAGATAGCCAAACAGGTCAATGCTGAACTTGTTTTTCTCAATTCCTGCGATAGCGCGTTGGTTGGTCAGTTTATCGTTGACCGTGGAGTTCCTCTTACTATCAGCTATACCGTTGACGTGATGGATACGACGGCATTGCGCACGGCGGCTTATTACTACGAGGCCCTGCACGACGCAAAGGGTGATTTTCGCAAAGCCTATGAGCGGGTAAGCCCAAAAGACGGTACGCTAGCAATTTTTGCCGGGGCCGGTTATCTGGACAGACTGATCACGCCGCTCTTGCAAATGATTCAGGATGTGAAAGATAGCCTGACTAAACTGCAATCTAATGTGGCGAGCGGGCAAAAAACATTGCTTTCCCTGATTGCCGGTGCAGTTGTGGCGATGTTGGTGATCAACGGAATGAGCCTATGGTGGTCATCGGCGCAAGCGGCGAATGATACGGTTGTTGAATCTCCATCAAAGCAAGGCGAAAGAGGAACGCCCATATCGCCCATTGTGCCGGTCGCAACGCAGATCGGTAGCGGCACCGTGCCAAACGTGACATCTACATCAAAACCGGTAGCGACTGAGCAAACGAACGCCAACACGCCAACCGAAACAAATACGCCGATGGCAACGGCAACCGATACACCGACAAAGGATATCGGCAAGCCAACCGAGAAGCCGACCGACGCGCCGACAAAGGAAAATGGTAAGCCAACCGAAAAGCCGACAAACGACAATGTGACGCCGACACGTAAGCCGACCTGGACGCCAGCGGAAACCAGTACACCAAAGCCAACACAGACCTGGACGGGGACGCCAACCTTTGCCCCGGCTGACACTGATACGCCGATACCGCTACCGACGGCAACACCGACGCCTGTGAACACAGATCTGCCAACGGCAACGGATACAAGGCCACCGCCTGATACGCCAACACAGACGGCTGCGCCAACTATCCCAACGGCTACAAACACTCTGGTTCCGTGCGTGGTGGTTGGATGAATGCAGTAGAAGGCGCGTATATCGTTGGTTATCTGGCTGGTTTGGCGGTAGCACTGGCAATTGTTTATCTGGCGGTATCGGTTGCAAAAATTTGGATAGAGGCGCATAGGTTTAAACATGGCAACGGTAAGTGCAAGTCTGACCAAGTTCGGGAAAGGTAACATCATTGATCCTGTAGCTGCCAAGCGTGGTATCAAAGCCGCCCTGGACAGGGTAGAGAAAGAAATCAAGGCCGACTACAAAGAGACGGTCAAGACATGGAAGCGCAAGCCAGACCCGACCGCCGAAAACGAAAGCGAATCGTCTAGGGTGGTTGGCATGGACGACAGTGAGAAAGTCTATGGCTACGTTGACCGGGGAACACGCCCACACATTATCAGGCCCCGCCGGGCGCGTTACCTGGCCTTTCAATCGGGATACCGGGCCAAGACATCGCCCGGCGTAATCGGGAGTCGGCAAGGCGGCGCATTCGGTGGCAGGAGATTTGCAAAGGTAGTCAATCATCCTGGCAATAAAGCCCGGAGATTTACGGAAGCGATAGCAAGAAAGCGGGAAGGCGACTTGCAACGTGAAGTTGATAAAGAGCTGTCAATAATTTAACGAGGCACTATGAGCACTGTATTAATTGAAAATATTGTTACGCAACAATGTCTTGACGATGCGCTAGCCGCTCTTCAGGCGACATGCTGCCAGCCCTTGCCGACCGCCGGGGACAGCGGCACCGGCTCTATCCCCGTAGCTGGCCCGTTGGTTGTTTTGGGCGCTGGCAATGTTACAACCAGCGCATCGGGCAACACGATCACAGTTATGGGCGCATCTTCGGCCCTGGTTGACAATGGCGACGGCACATACTCGTTTATGCCCGGTGACGGTAGCGCACCTACCGAAATCTTGACATCGACGCTGGTTGCCAACGCGGATGGCTCCTACACATTCACCGGGGCCGATGGCTCTACCGTTGTTATCCCCGCCGATTGCTGCCCAACGTTGGTTGACAATGGCGACGGTACATATATCTTTACAGCCGGGGATGGCAGTACAACCGTAATCACGGTTCACCCGGCGGCAACGGTCACAAACAACGCTGCGCCTTTCGCCTGGAATGGTGTAACGCAGGCTTTGAACGTACCGCAGGCTCCGACGTTGGTTGCCAACGCTGACGGCTCTTACACCTTTACAGCTGGGGACGGTTCGGCCCCGGTGATTATCCCCGCCGATTGCTGCCCGACGCTGGTTGCAAATGGTGACGGTTCCTTTACCTTTACCGCTGGGGATGGTTCAACGGTGGTTATTCCTGCTTTGCCGCTGGATATTCGGCTTGCAAATGCCGTAATCGATACCGCAACAAACGAGATGGTTTTAACCTTGAATGATGGCACTGAGTATCGCGTACCATTGTCGGCCCTGCTTCCGGTTGTTTCGGACGGTGTAACCGTAGTTGGTGACGGCACGGTTGGTGACCCATTGAGTGCCGGATACCTTGCCAACAACGGAAACGGCACGTACACCTGGCACGCGGCAGATGGCAGTAGCTTTACCATTCCCGCCGATTGCTGCCCGACCCTGACCGACAACGGCGATGGTACGTACACCTTTACCGCCGGAGATGGTAGCACAACCACGATCGCAGTTCACCCGGCTGCTGCGCTGACAAACAACGCTGCACCTTTCGCCTGGAACGGCACAACCCAGGCTGGTAACATTCCACAAAGCCCGGTATTAACCCTGACCGCTTCCGGCTTCACATTCACATCGGGTGACGGTTCGGCCCCGGTTTCCTTTGCCGATAAATATGTTACCGGCTTTTCGATTGCTGGCAACCTGGCGACGATTACACTGAGTAACGGCACAACCTTTACCCAGACTATCCCAACCACAATTGACATCAATGTGCAATCATTCTCCCTGTCCGGTACAGATTTGATTCTGACCGAGACGGATGGAACGGTTCACACGGTAGCATTGCCACAAGAGATCAAGGTGAGCGCCGTTGGCTACGTGGCGGCAACTGGTATCCTGACCGTTACCAACAGCGACGGCACAAGCGTTACAACGACTATCCCGACTCACCCAGCAGCGACCGTAACAAACAACGCCACCCCTTTCGCCTGGGACGCTGCAACCCAGACCTTGAACGTCCCGCAGGCCCCGGCGTTGGTTGCCAACGCCGACGGTACGTATACCTTTACCGCTGGTGATGGTTCGGCACCAGTGATTATCCCCGCCGATTGCTGCCCAACGTTGATTGACAATGGCGATGGTACGTACACCTTTACCGCCGGAGATGGTAGCACAACCACGATCACGGTTCACCCGGCGGCTGCGCTGACAAACAACGCTGCACCTTTCGCCTGGAACGGCACAACCCAGGCTGGCAACATTCCACAAAGCCCGGCGTTGGTTGACAATGGGGACGGTTCATACACCTTCACCGCCGGTGATGGTTCGGCTCCTGTCACAATTCCATCCTACCTGCTGACCGGTCTGAATGGCCTGCTAAATGGTCTTACAACAACGCAGCAGATAGCAGACGCGATTGACAACTGGACGAAGCGCGTAATCAACCCCGGCGCAACCTTGCCCATTGCGGCAGTAGCTGATGCTGGTGTGCAACCTCTGTTGACAACCGGTCAATTTCAAGTTGCAGAAACTGATGACGTAATTCCGACAATTGGCAGCGACGGCGTGCTGCGTATGCGCACTCGCCAGATATCGGCAAAGTTCACAAACGCCGCCGGTCAGTCAATCCCGGTATCGACCAGAACAACCGTTTTGTTCCCGACAACGGAATACAACACGGCCCCGACTTTGATTGTGCCACTAGGAGCTGGTCAATTCCGATATGCTGGTCTGAATGCACGTGCGTTCAAAATTGACGCCAGAGTAATGTTCAGTATGGCACCCGGCTTTGTGTGGAATCACCCAGGCGAGCCGGAATACGGAAACACCGAGTTCGTTTTGTGGAAAAATGGGGTTTTCTTGACCCGCCTATGGGATTCGTCATTTTACGGACATGACGTTTCATTTTCCCCAAGCAACGGATCGGTTTCTCCCCAAGGTAGCACAAGCGCGCTATTGCAGCCGGGCGACGTAATTCATATCACAGTATGGCAGGCAAACGGAACTGCCCTGTCGTTGTATAGCGGCACCGGCTTCCCAGGGGTAAATGCGGACATCTATCTATGCATTAACGGCGCTCTCTAATGCGGGCATATTCACAAAGTTTTGACTGGTAGGAGTTACTGACTATGGAAATCGTATTATCTGCCCTAACAGGCACGGGCGTTTCTGGCAGCGGTGTCGATATGGAGATGGAAATCTCCGACGAATCGCTTAAAGAATTGTTGATTGTTGCTGGCGCTCATAATGTCAAGTTGGAAAGCCTGGGTAATGGAATGAATAAGGTTTCGGTTCGCGGCTGGCAATTTGAAAAGGATGTTCAGGCACCAAGCGCTGCCGCAATCGACGCTGCAAAGGCGGCAATTAGCAATAGCGAACAGCGGTATGCTGAAAGCCGAACAGCCCGGATTGAGGCGTACCGAAAAGAGATTCAGGATAAGTTAGGCGCTTCCCTGCTTAGCTTGTTTGAACCTTTGATTGCCGAATACACACCGGCAGAAAAGCCGCTGGCGGTTGATTCAACAGGCCAATGGATCCGTGTCTCTATTCTTGACAAGGCACTTGCTGACGAAATCGCTGCAATTGCGGCTAAGAGTGCAAAAAGCGGATTCGCAAAGGTATAGGAATCCTGACTAATGACCTGTACATGTTCTCATTGCCAAAAGCAGATCTACCCATACACGCATCTTGAAGAGTGGCGCAAAGCCTCTTGTTTCAACGACCCCTGGGGATTTTGGCAATGGGATCATGACAAGCTGCGTACAAAGGGCAAGGGCGCGTGCTCAAGCATTGTCCGGCAATCCAACAATCATCACGGCTGCCCGGCTGATACCCTGGGCCGGGATAACATTGCGCTGGCAATCCTGGAAGCGGAACAGATGTACCGGGACAATCTGGGTTATCCGGTTGTTCCTGAGTGGCATCAAAAAGAGGTGGCGTCGTTCGCTTGGGGTTGTGGGCAATCCTGGCGCAATGGCGACCGGTTGGTGCTTCCGTATGGGCATATCCAACACGTCGGCGCAGAGGTTTGCGAGACGATTGGCGAGGTCGTCAAGGGAGATAACTCCTATAAAATCGAAGCCATGTACGGCCCGTTGCCCGACACCTTTACCTTGTCCCTTTCCGGCCCAAGTAATGTCAGCGAAGGCGAGATCAAGGTCTACGTATCAAAGGCCGAGCGAACGAATACATGCGACCCACTGCGGCGCTGGGAGATTCCAACCGAGTGCGTAACGCTGGACAATGGCACCCTGACTATTACCGGAAAAGCGTATTTGTTGGCAAAACCTGAGTTGTACGAAAGCTTTACACCCTTCAGTGTGCCGGTTAGCTATTACGGTGACTACTCGCTGAATCCCGAAAACCTTGATAACTATATCGAGCGGCTAGAGATCGTTCGCTGCTATGTTGATAGTTGCCAAGGTGGTTTTGCTAGATTCAAAAGTACGTGCGGCTGCCCAAGTTGCAAGCCGGACGGCTCGCATTGTTCAACCTGTAGCAATGTTTCATTCTGCGTTGAGAATGAGATAGCCGGAATCGTCAAGCCACTTTGGGAGTGGAACTGTCAAAGGCCAAGCTCGTTTTGCGTCAGCTATCAGGCCGGGGATTGCTCCCGAAACTGGACGGGCGACATTGCAAAGCTGGCGATCGCCAACCTTTGCGGCGGTATCTGCGGCTGCGCTTATGGCTGTATGTCGCGCTGGTGGGATGACCTGGCTAGCGAAGAGGCAAAAAGCAAAGTCACGTTTGAGCAGTTGAATAACCCTATCGGCTCCCGGCGTGGGCATCTTCACGCTTGGAATCTGATACAGAAGTATCAAAATAGCATCTTTACCGTTTAACTCATGCGCTGAGAAAGGAAGGCTCAAATCATGAATATCACATTGTTTCTAATCGGATTTTTCGCAACGTTCGCTCTAACCTGGTCAGTTGCGGTGGATGATAGCGAAGGCCCGTTCAGAGTTTATCAGTTTGTACGATGGGCGGCGCGCAGGGAGTTTGTACCGGCTCTCATTCGTGAGAATGCAAGCTGCCCATATTGCGTGTCGTTTTGGGTGGCGGCGCTGGTCACGCTGCTGCTACCGTTATATACAAATCTTTCTTGGGTAGAAAGATCAGCTGTGTTTTTCGTAGCAACCTACGGTTTTCACGGCGCAGTTGTGTTTTGGTTTCGATGGTTAAAGATTTTCTACGGAGTAAGCGCAAATGAATCCTAAAAATGCCTTCGACCGTGTAGAGGTTGAGTTCGTCGGAAAACGGCAAGCCAACTATCGGGTTAAAGTTTTTGTTGACGGAAACATGTATACCCCCGCTGGCTATGTGTTTGGCCCCGGCGCAAAGCAGGAAACGTACCGCTGCGAGGCTGAAATTTTGGCCGGGGAGGTAAAACCAGACGTTGACGAAAACGGAAAGGTAAAAACCGGCTTCGTCGTTGATGGCGATCTCGGCTGCGATGGGTTGACAGGCGAGGCGTACAAGTACAGCGAGTTGCCAGACCGGGCCGCAAACCCATGCGCTGATAGCGCCGGGGTGACTACTGAAGCTGCGGTCGAGGTAGCCGCTGATACGGCCCGCCGTGTTGTTAGACGCCCAGTCGCTGATTCGGCCCAGTAGCTATCTGTAAAGATGTGTCTAGTCATACTCAGAATTTTATGACAAACCAGAGGTAAATTATGGCATGTGGAAATTGTGCGAATTGCGGTGACAGCTCCAAGGGGGCGAGTCAGCGCAGCTTAGTTGCATACATTCAACCCTGCGGGGCCGGGCCTGAAAAAGACTCGCTTAATGCAATGGTTGACGGCAACTATCAATCGGCGATCAAGGTGACCGGTGGTCAGCGTCAGATTCGCGGAAGCCGAACGGCAAAGCGAAAGCGAACGTCCAGCGGATCATCTCAATTGTGTTACTACACCGAATCCAGCCCAGGCGAGAACACGCTTTCGCTTGAATTTGCAAGCTGCGGTTGTGGTGGGTATTCGCCGGAGGAACTTTCGGCGGAGGGTACATTTGACCTGTATCAATTGCAGGCGTGTTGTGGAACCGCCGATATGACCGGCGGTTGGTCAAAGATGCACGTTTACCGGTGTATCTCATTCAATTCTATCAGCTTCAACGATGAGACATCATTCGATCCTGATGACGACAACGATCTTACATTGTCATTTGATGCAAACTACGTTGAGGATTATTACGTGTATCCCATGACAATTGGCGAGATTGTAGGGACTACCGGAATTGATAGCGGCGACCGAATTGACAGTATGGTATTCCCCGGCTCAATCAAGGGATGCAAGAGTAGCTGCAAAGACGACTGCGCCGGTTACTGGTACGCGCTTACAAATGAGGGGCGTGTCATCTATCGCAATGGTTCCGGTAGCGCAATTACAAGCGCGTTGATTCCGGCATTCGTAACCACGTCAAACGCACGTATCGGCATGATCGGCAGCAAGCTGTACGCAGTAACCCTGAACGGCTACTACTCAACAACGGTTGACTCCGCCGGCAACCCTGGAACGTGGGTTTTCACAAGTGTCGCCGGGTTGACGCCGGATGGAGTATTTTCAACTGGCGAGGCGATCATTGTTCATGGTGTCGGCGGCATTTGGAAGATTGACGAAAATGGTGTTGTAACCCGACCTCTCACGCTTGCGACTGGCGGCATCAATGGCTACGACGAATGCGGTGCATTGACGGCGGCGGTTTCATCCACAGGAAAGGTATACATCGGCTCAACATGCAGCTCGCTTGCAGAAACAGCCGTGCAGCCATCAACTGCGAATACCCTTGATGTTGCCATACAGCCTGGCGGCAACGTTTGGGTTGCTACCGCTACCGGTTTGCTCAGGTACACATCTGACAACGGTGCAACATGGACGACCGTTTCACTGCCTGAAAACCCGGCACAAATTCAAGGGATTGAATGGGCGGATGCTGGCGTTGGCTACATCGTCACTGACTCGCCACGCGCTATCTATTCGACCGAGGACGGCGGCAACACCTGGACAAAATCGGGAAGCGGTGGCAGATTCTCGCTGCCAGCAGGCCTTGTACTTCCGCTCTCGGTGAATGTCCCATGCTGCACAAGCAAAAGCAAAACCGTGAACAGCGTCTTTGTGACCGGCATTTCTTCCGGCGCATTCGTGACCAACTTCGGCGGTATCTGGCAAGGCACAATCGCATCTTGTGCCTGATGACATTTGGTTGATCTAACCGGTTAACATTGACCGCCTGCGACGTGTGGCCCTTCCTCCGCATTGTCGCTGGCGGTCTAAATCAACACCTAGGAAGGGTGCAATGAGAAATCGAATCTACAAATTCAAAAGCGGCTATACCGTTGGCGTGTTGCCAACCTATAACGAAGCAATTTTAAATCTGGCGGTACAGGGCTGGATTTCTGAAAACCCCATCCCAGAGGCCCCCATTCAAACGGTAAAGGCCAAGGGCGGCGCAACCAGAGAGATAAGAATAACCAACGACCCAAACTATCAGGATCAACTGATGATTTGGCAGTCATTGCAGGAAAACTACCGGGCAACTGCAAAAATGCGGCTTGCCATTGACCCGGACTCTATCGACAAAAACGTAATCACTCAGGCCCGTCAAAAGATGGAGTCGTTTGGATTGAAGGCCGAAACCGACGATGTGAAATTTTATTTGTCGCTGGTTGCTGACCCAGGCAACGGAAGGCCCGGCGATGCTGACTATCGACCGGCTGAAATGCCGCTCTTGAATGATTTTATTGACGAGAAGAAAGGCCCGTCCGGTGCGCTGATTGAACACCTTTTGAGGACTACTTTTCGCAACCAAAATCATGAACCGGCAGACACGGGAATACCTGGACATTTGGGAAGTTCCACCGAAGCCCAAGGCGAAGCCGGAGATGATACAGGCGGAGAGGCTAACACAGATACAAGCGGCTAAATGGGCCGGGTATAGCATCACTCAGTTTGATGGCCTTTCTATGTGGGAGCAGGCCGAAGCGGTAGCGGGGTATCTAACGGACGGCAGGATCGAGGCTGTGCAATCGCATCGCAGCAGACCCAGAAGCCAACCGGCTGCAAACCCTTTCGGGGAAAATGACGAAGATTAAGATGGGCGGCGGTTGACCTATAAACGCAAAGGTTGCCGTCGCCTTTTTTGTGAAAGTGTTTATCATTAAACATTTTTTGCTTGACCGGTTGTGGCTTTTTGGAAATGTTTATCATTAAACATTTGGGGCGTTGACTTATGGCAATTCGAGAATCTGGGATCAGGCTGAGGGTAGACGGACTTTCGCAATTTACAGCGGATATATCGCGAGCAAATCAAGCGGCTAACAATTTTGGTAGCGGTGCAAAGTCGTTTCAGCTTGGCAATGGTGACCCGTTCGCGTCCTTTGCTAGCTCTGCGGATCGTTCGCTAGGGACGGTGCAAGCAAAATTCGGCGCTCTGAATAGTTTTACAGCCGGTATCTTTGCCGGGCTTGGCGGAGCGCTGGCAACGTCCCTGATTTCCGGCGCGACCAAGGCGGCAACCGCAATCCCCAACCTGTTAAAGAGCGCATTTTCGGAAGCCATCAACCTGGAGCAAGCAAGCGCGAATGCCTTCGCAATCTCGCAGCCCAGCGCTCAGCAACAAGCCCAACTCGCCAAAATTGCAGAATCGGCGGCACTCAATCCCAACCTACAAGTAAGCCAAGCCGGGGCGCTGGAAGCAATCGACGCAGCTTTGAAGGCTAACATCTCGGCACAGCAGATAGCCGGTGGCGGCATCATTGAGGCCATTGTATCCCAGCAGAACGCGTTAGGCGGATCATTCAACGATAACGCTCGTTTGATTGCCAAGCAGTTAAACGATCAAGCCGGGGCCGCAAATCAGCTAAGCGCTCAGCAACTAGCAAACCAGAACGTTGGCACCTTCCGGGCCGGTCAGTTTCAAAGTATCAACGACCTGTTACTTGCCCAGGCGGCAAGCGGCGGCGCTCTTAAAAATCTTGGTGTATCACAGCAACAGTTTAATGAGTTCCTAGCGATTGCTGGTACGACATCGAGCGGCGGTAGCGACGCCGGTACAAGCGTAAAAGCCTTTATCAATGCGGCGGCAAATGCAAGCAAAGAACAGGCCGATGCCCAATCTGCGCTGGGCTTTAACATCGCCAACAGTCAGGGCGAGTTCAACGACGCGCTGGCGTTGTCGCAGCAACTGAACACAGCCCGTATCAATGGCATCAATGCGATTATTGAAACCGGCGGCGGCACGAAGGAGCAGCAAGCCGAGCTAAAACGACTCAACCGGGCCATAGCTAGTAATTTAAACTCTGCCAGTAACCTGGAAGCAGGTATAACTGGCGTAAACCTGTCAGACGAAAAGCGGGCGGCGAAAATCGCCCAGGCCAACGCCCAGGCGCAGGCTGCGAAGAAGCAGTTTGACGCCATGTTGGGAACCATCCCGGCGCTGGGGCAAACGGCTACCAAAATCAAGCAATCTGAAACCGAGTTTGCGGGCCTACTCTTTCAAGCATTCGGCTCGGACGGCGGGCGCTTTGCGGCGGCGCTGGCTGGACTATCGGAAGAGGAAGCGCGCAATGTCGAGGCCATGATCTCCGGGGCCGACGCTCTGGAAGTGGCGGCGGTAAAGACAAACACCGTGCAATCCAAACTGGAGTCGATCGGCGATATTTTCACAGCCAACATTTCCAAGATCGCAAAGCCCAGCCTTGCCCCGTTGAAGGATGCGCTCGCTTCGGTTGCCAAGTTGGGCGGCGCAATCGCCCCGGCCTTTGACGTAGCCGGTCAAGTTTTGTTTAGGGTTGTCAGCGGGCCATTGACGGGCTTTTCGCAGGTTCTGAATAACATCTCACTGGGTATCGAAAACTTTTCCAGCGGATTTAGCCGGTCGATTTCACTGTCCGATATTTTCGAT
>Ga0073904_10001578_pt1 | contig 17070 bp, 18 predicted proteins | sample KloWWTrecipitate_FD_66668 | JGI IMG/M metagenome (GOLD analysis project Ga0073904, IMG submission 66668) | Active sludge microbial communities from Klosterneuburg, Austria, studying microevolution and ecology of nitrifiers - Klosterneuburg... | ecosystem: Engineered > WWTP > Aerobic digester >... | reverse complement strand
TGATACAAGGTTCCCCCATCTCCATTAATTTCCCGCTGGGCTCAAATGATAATGAGCGTTTCTGGTACTGGCGGGGGGCTTCGGGCAAGAAATACATCCACTCCGTCTATGCTGCGAGCGCCTGTCCGCCGCTTCCCGGTGCCGTTTATGTGGCTGTCCGGCGCATTGGCCAGCTTAGGACTGTCACCGCCATGGGCCGCTTTTCACCCTTCTGGGACGGCACATCTTCCGAATTGGCTGATGTCGATGCCGATGAGATCCACGTTCATCTGCTGGCCCGCGACGATGTAGCGGCCAACGCCGTTCTGGATGATCTTCAGGAGGCCTTTGTTGAATCCCGCCAGACCGTGAGCCTAGCCGCCTAGCCGCCTAGCAGGTGCAGTTCGGCGCCGATGGCTTCCAGCGTCTTGTCGTGGATGTTCATCTGCCGGAGGTGGACAAGCGTGTTCATGACATAGTCGCGGCAATGGCCGAACTTCCCTTCGCCCTGCATGACATGTTTCAAAATCTCCGCATGCGAGAGCTTGCCCGCATACTGGGGATGGGCCCGGTCAACGATAAAAGCCACCGCCTCGACTTTCTCCTGGCCTCCCAGAAGTTCAACCTGCTGCGTCACTTCCAGATAGACCTGGCTCACCTGTTCGCGCTCGCGCAGGTAAGCCAGCGTTGCCTCCCACTTCGAAGGCCTGATCTGAAACGCCACGCCAACGCACGAGCCTCCGCGGTCCAGCCCAAGCACCAGGCCGGGCAAGGCCTCGGTGCCCCGGTGATGCAGCGAATAAACGCAAAGGCTGCGGTGAAAGCCGCGGATGCGTCCGTGCGCCTGCGACTCAAACTCAAACCCCGGCCGCCACATGAGCGACCCATAGCCAAATATCCAGCACTGTTGCATGCTCTTTCCGCTTCAAATCACTTCAGGAGAATCATTAGATCATATGGCTTCCAAGGCAAAACGCCCATGGTACATGTTCTATCCGCTCACCGGAATGATCCTCGTCAGCCTTCTCTGGTGTGGTTACTGGTTCATTGCCTTTTCGGGTGCCAAGGAACTCTTTGAAGCAAAGCGCCTGGAATTCGCAGTCCGAGGCATGGAGTTCTCCTGCGCCCGTGAATACTGGGGCGGCTTTCCCTTCCGCTTTGAATTCCAGTGCGGGACCGCAAAGTTGCAATTTATCCACGGCAGCCAAACCTACGGCGTCCAGACATCAAAAATCCTGGCAATTGCCCAAGCCTATAATCCTCTCCATGTCATTGTGCTCATCGACGGTCCCACGTCAATTGATCAAACAGCAGTTATCCATGACCGCGCCCTGATGTCCGTGACGGCCGGTCTTGATCAGGACTGGGATGCAAGTCTGGAAACTGCCAGAGTAAACGCCCAGGGCCTGTTTACGGCTGGCCAACTGAAACTATTCGCCAGAAAATTAAACGGCAGGCTGGATCTCGCCGCCAACACCAAAGAGCTCACCGTAATCCAGCCGGACATTCCGCCCATCATCGTTTCAAGTGCTGAACTCGTCGGCCAGACCAGCGCCTCACTCCTCACGCAACGGCGTCTGGCCGGACACACCCTCGACATAAGCGCGCTGAAAATTTCGCAAGGGCCCGTGGAGTTCGCGGCGACAGGCACTGTCTCACTCGATCCCCAGCACCGGTTGGCAGGCAAGCTCTCGAGCCAGACCAACGACATCGACGGCGTGATGAAATTCATTGAACCCATCTTTGCCTTGAATGAACAGGACAGTACCACAATAAAAAAATTCGTCAGCTTGACCGGCAACGATCCCGCGACAGGGACGACAAAGGCAGACCTTGTTGCGAAAGATGGCGCCCTCTACTGGGGTTTGCTCAAGCTCGCAGACCTCGCGCCACTCTATTAACGGTGTTTTGGATCGCGGCCGAAATCCGGTGCCGCGGTTTCCTGCCCCGCCGCGATGATGTTCCGGCGCACTTCGCGGGCCCGCGTGAAAAGATTGAAAAGCGTTTCGCCATCGCCCCACCGGATGGCCCGCTGCAGCGCCGACAGGTCCTCCGAAAACCGCCCCAACATTTCCAGCACCGCTTCGCGGTTATTCAGGAACACGTCGCGCCACATGGTGGGATCGGATGCCGCAATGCGGGTGAAATCGCGAAAGCCGCCGGCTGAATACTTGATCACTTCCGAATCCGTCACCTCTTCAAGGTCGGCCGCGGTGGCCACCGTGTTATAGGCAATGAGATGCGGCAGATGGCTGGTGATCGCCAGCACAAGGTCGTGATGCTCAGGCGTCATTTGGTCTACGTAGGAGCCGCAGGAATGCCAGAATTTTTCCAGCCGCATCACAGCGACGGCATCGCTGCCGGGAAGCGGCGTGAGGATGCACCAGCGCTTGAGAAACAGGTCGGCAAAGCCGGACGCAGGTCCTGATTGCTCCGTGCCGGCAATGGGATGGCCGGGCACGAAATTAACCCCAGCCGGCAAATGCGGCGCCACATCCCGTACCACAGCGGCTTTGACCGACCCCACGTCCGTGACAATGCAGCCCGGCTTCAGCACCGCACCCATTTCCTTCGCAATGGCCCCGCAGGCGCCCACCGGCACGCACAGAATAACCAGATCCGCATCTCTCACTGCCGAGGCCGCGGTGGCATGAATGCTGTCAACCAAACCAAGCTGCACCGCCGACTTCCGTGTCTCCTCGCTTTTTGCATAGCCCGTGATATGTGCCGCGATCTTCTCGCGCCGCATGACATGGGCAAGTGACGAGCCGATGAGGCCGATGCCGATAAGGGCCACGCGTTCAAACTGCACGCTCATTTCAGGAAGTCCGTAAGGGCCGACACAACGGCGCGGTTTGCTTCTTCGTCGCCAATGGTCATGCGCAGGCAGTTGGGCAGGCCATAGGCCTCCATCCGCCGCAGAATGATCCCGTGCTCATTGAGAAAGGCATCAGCCATCCCAGCTGTTTTCTTTCCGCTGGCAGCAAAATGAATGAGCAGGAAATTTCCCACGCTCGGCGTGACTTTAAGGCCCAGCGACTGCAATTGCTCCGTGAGCAGGACAAGCCACTTCTCATTATGCGCAATCGCGGCCTCAACAAATTTCTGGTCGTTAATCGCCGCAACGCCCGCCGCCATCGCCGCCGCGCTGACATTGAACGGCCCGCGGATCCGGTTCAGCACGTCAGCCACGTGGGCCGGACAGTAGGCCCAGCCCAGGCGCAAGCCCGCAAGCCCGTAGATTTTCGAGAAGGTGCGCGTCATGACCACGTTGTCGGACGTTGCAACAAGCTCGAGGCCAGACTCATAATCATTGCGCCTGACATATTCCGCATAGGCCGCATCAAGCACCAGCAGGGTTGTTTTCGGCAGTCCCGCATGCAGGCGCTTCACCTCGTCGAAAGGCAGGTAGGTGCCCGTGGGATTGTTGGGATTGGCAAGAAACACCATCTTGGTCCGCGGTGTGACGCATTTCAGCATCTCGTCAACACTTGTGGTGTGATTGACTTCCGGCGCAACTACAGCCTTGGCCCCATTGGAGGCGATGGCTATAGGATAGACCAGGAATCCAAATTGCGAATAAACCGCCTCGTCGCCCGGCGCCAGATAGGCATGCGCCAAAAGCTGCAGCAATTCATCCGAGCCGGCACCGCAGACGATTGATCCCGCATTCAGTCCGTATCGCGCCGCAATCGCCTCACGCAGTTCCGCGGCCGAACCGTCGGGATAAAGCGCCAGCAGGTTGCTCTTGGAGGAATACGCCGCCACTGCTTGCGGCGAGGCGCCAAACGGCGACTCGTTGGAGGAAAGCTTGTATATTTTGGCACCCCTGGCGGCGCTCTTGCCCGGCACATAGGGCGAAATATCAAGAATGCCCGCCTTGGGAAGCGGGTGGCTGGCTTCGGACTTCAGACTCATGATTTGATCTCGAATGGTGAAGGATAGCGTCCGGCCACCTTCAGGCCGAGCAGCGCATTGGAACGGTTGAGGCCTACGAGCGGGCTTTCATGATCTGACAGGAATCCCGGCAGGCAAGACACCCGGTGCTGGCCCAGCTTGATCTGCCAGAGTGGTGCGGGCGAAAAATCCCGGGGAAGTTTGCCGTCGCTGACCAGCAGGGTTTCATCATCTCCTGTAGGCTCCGGCGGCGAGTGCCCGAACACCAGGAGTTTGGGAACTGTTTCTTCCCGCAGGAACGGCAGGCACGCAATCACCCTTGCCTGGCCAGCCTTGCCGGTGACGAAGGCTTCTACCCAGAGAGACTCGGTTTCAACAATGCAGATGTCTCCCGGGCTGGCGTTGACCTGCATCAGGGCCTGGGCCTCATCGCGGTATTCTTCCACTGGAAGGGTGCCGAAGTAATCCCTGATGCGGAGCCGTAAACCCATTGAGGCGTTGAGCTTCTTGCTGATATGAACCGTGATGTCCGCCTGGTTTTGGGCCGAGCGCGCCAGGATGTTTCGCCAAAGACGCACCAGAAGTTCCGGTGGCACAAGGCTATCGGGCCGTGACAGAAGCCGGCGAAGGATGGCCGCTTCGCGTGCCGGCCGGAAGGCCGAACCGCCCAGACCGCCATTCCTCAACTTGATGGCCCGCACGTGTTCGGTCGCGGCAAAGCGCCGTTCAAGCAGGTTTACGAGGCCGTCATCAATGGCATCCATTTCGCGGCGGATGTCTTCAAGCTCAACGTCTGATCCAGCTGGTTCACTCATGGTCTTCAATCTCTAACGTACTCCGGCGGCCCTACTGGCGCCGCTCCAACAGGATTGGACCTTCATACTGGGAGCCGTCACAAAAGCAAAGGCTTCCCCGTTATTGTCCGCCGTCGAAGCGGACAGGGGACGGCAGCAGAGCCGGCTTGAACCGCGGGATCAGGCGCCTGACCCGCTTGCCTGAGGAAAAGGCATAAACCTGTTTCACCGCCTCAACAATGATGACGCCAGAGAAGCGGGAGGTGATCAAGTCGCCAATCCGTTCAATGGCGCTGGCCCCTGAATGGACAAAACCCCTTTTTGTCGGCGGCATTTGCAGGGCATGGGACCAGGAAACCGCTGAAAACTGTGCCTCCTTGAGCAGGCCCGAAAGCTGGGTGCGCGAAAAAGGCTGGCCATAGCCAAAGGGCGAGGTGTCGAAAGCCGCCCACAGCCCGCGGCGGTTTGGCACTACCAGAACCAGCCGGCCCTGCGGCGCCATCACCCGCCAGACTTCCTGGAGCATCTCGATGGGGCTGTCCGTAAGTTCCAGTCCATGAACCACGAGGGCCAGATCCACCGTGCTTTCAAGCAGCGGAAGGTCAAATTCATCAACCAGGGCCGATTTCACGGCGCCTGACTGCGGCCAGTGAATGACCCCCTGGCGCGCCATCATGAAGGCAAGGGTTCGTTTGGTTTCGGAAGGTAAATCGTCAAGATAGGGCGTGGCAAATCCCATGCCCATTACACAGGCATCGTTCAACGAACCCAGCCGCGGCCGCAGCTTGGCGGAAAGCAGGCGGCGTGTAGCATTTCCCAAAGGACTCGCGTAGAACTCACGCAGATCAACAACATCCATGACGGCGGGTTTTAGCGTTTAACGCCTAATGGGTCATCAACGAAGAAAAACAGGGTTAGTAAATCATATGCCCCATCTCGATATGCGCCAATTCATGTGCCGCTCCGACAACTACGGTGTGATAATCCATGATTCAAAGACAGGGGCCACAGCCTCGATTGACGCGCCCGATGCCGAGGCAGTGGAGGCCGAACTCAGGAAATTTGGCCGGCAGCTCACCCACATATTTACCACCCACCACCACGAAGACCATGTAGCTGGAAACCTGCGGCTCAAGGAGCTCTTTGGCTGCAAGATCATCGGGCCGAAGAACGAGGCTGAGAAAATTCCAGGCATCGATACGGCCGTAAAGGGTGGCGACACGTTCAGCTGGGCCGGGCGCGAGGTGAAAGTCTTTGATTGCCCTGGGCACACCCGGGGTCACATCGCTTTTTATATGCCATCCGAATTTTCACTCTTTGCCGGTGATACGGTTTTTGCCATGGGTTGCGGCCGCGTCAACGAGGGCAGCATGGCGGAGATGTGGCACTCCGTGAATCAGTTCCGCCCGCTTCCGCCGGTGACCCACGTCTATTGCGGCCACGAATATACCGAAGCCAACTGCCGCTTCGCGCTCTCCGTCGAGCCGGGTAACCGCGACCTGCAGCAGCGCGCCACCGTCGTGGCGGCCCAGCGCGCCAGGGGCGAGATGACCTGCCCTTCAACCATCGGCGATGAGTTGAAGACCAATCCCTTCATGCGTTGCGACAGCCGCGAGATCCGGAAGAACCTGAAGCTGGAGACAGCCACGGACGCCGAAGTGTTTGCCGAGCTTCGCCACCAGAAAAACAGTTTCAAGTGAGGCCCCGGAATATGAAGCTCAGTGACTTTAAGGCCCTAACATTCGATTGCTATGGAACGTTGATCGATTGGGAAAGCGGCATGATAGAAGGGCTCAAACCGCTGACCTCGCGGCTGAAAAACGTACTTTCACGCAACGGCATCCTCGAAGCCCATGCGCGCCATGAATCTTCACAGCAAATCTATACTCCCACCATGAAATATAGCGAGCTTTTGGCCGTGGTGTATAAGCGCCTCGCCGAAGAGTGGGGGCTCGCTGCGTCCCATGACGAATGCCAAACCTATGGCTACGCGGTGAAGGATTGGCCTGCCTTTCCTGATTCTGTCGAAGCGCTGGCGTACCTGAAGAAACACTACAAACTTGTCATCCTGTCGAACGTTGACAATGCCAGTTTCGCCTTCAGCAACCGGCGCCTGCAGGTCGTTTTCGATGCGGTCTACACTGCACAGGACGTGGGCTCCTACAAGCCGAGCGACCGCAATTTCGATTACATGATTGCCAAGCTGCAAGGCCTTGGCATTGCGAAGTCAGAAATACTCCATACCGCTGAAAGCCTGTTCCACGACCATGCGCCAGCACACAAACACGGGCTGGCATCATGTTGGATATATCGTCGCCACAATCAGCAGGGCTTCGGCGCGACAATGGATCCGGGGACGACCCCCAAGTATAATTTCCGCTTCAACAGCATGGCCGATCTGGCCGCGGCACACCGGCAGGAAGCGGCACGTTGAGTCTCGATAAATATGCTTAAGCTGGTCTTTCGACAGCGTTGAGGTCAGCCGCAGCGGCTCTTGAATTGTAGAATTTGCGTCCGAAAACGCTGATCAGCACGGCACCCACGATTATGGCGCCCCCGATAAAGGCGGCCTCTCCCGGTTTCTCGCCGACAAAAATCCACGGCCACATTGGATTTATGACCGCATCGAGCATTGCGATGAGCGTGAGTGTCACGGCAGGAACTGAATGGGCCCCCTTGATGTAGAAAACCAGGGGAATGGCAAGTTGAAGCGTGGCCATGGCCGCCAACAGGAGAACTTCCCTGAAGCCCACATCGAAACCGCCGCCCGCGTGCCCCGCCGTAAACCCCAGCAATCCCGCAATGAAAAACGACATGATGCCACCAAGGCAAATCGACGGCACCATGTCCACATTGCGGTACCGGCGCAGAGCCAGAGTCTGCCCCGCAAAAGCCATGGGTACGCAAATGGAAAGGAGCAGCCCCAATGTGGAACGGCCAGCCTCGAGCCCGTCCCAGGCGATGACACCGACACCAAGGAGTGCCAGCATCGCTGCGATCCACGCCTCAAATCCGGGCCTTTCGCCCGTCACCCAGGGACTGAGGAGTGCGGCAAACAGGGGTGAGGTGGCGCCGATGACCGAAACGGTGGCGGTGCTGACCATGGTGAGGGAAGACACATAGAGCGTTGATCCCAAGGCAAAGAAAAGGGCCGACGCGAACAGCGCCACCCTCGGTATGTCCAGAAATTTCCGGTAGGCCCCGCGGCCATACACGGCGACGAGATAAACCATGAGGGAAACGGCCAACCAGTAGCCGCGCCAGCAATTAAGCTGCCAGCCGTCGAGCCCCGGCATGATGCGGACAAAAACTCCCGAAAGGCTCCATCCAATGGTAGCAAGAAACACAAAGAATACGCCTGTGCCGTAACTTTGTTCAGGTGTCGCCAATATTGCCCCCGCCGCCGCTCAATTCTCGCCAACGTCAACACGCACACATCCAATAGTGAACATTGCGGCTTAGAGAATCAGGCGCGCAACTTCAGATTGTCTGCATCATAAGGACTTTCCGCGATAACGCTAGCCTTGAACGTTTTGTCGAGGATTTTGATTTCCAGTTCAGTATCCAGAGTTGCATACTCGGGCCGCACCATGCCCAGCGCCAGCGACTTGTTCACCCGCCAGCCAAAGCCGCCGTTGGTAGCGCGGCCCACCAGCTTGCCCTTGGAATAAATCGGTTCCGAGCCCCGCGTATCCGAATCCGCATCGCTGACGCCATGAACTTCCATGGTGACAAAATTCCAGTTCAGGCCCTTCTCGCGGCCCGCAACCAGTGCATCCCGGCCCAGGAACTCACCCTTGTTGGGATGCACGAAACGGTCAAGACCCGACTCGTAAGCCGAATACTCGATGGAAAGTTCGCGTGGCACCAGTCGGTAGCTCTTTTCGATTGATAATGACGACATGGCCTTGATGCCATAGGGCTTGATGCCGAATTCGCGGCCCGCTTCCATCAGCAGATCGAACAATGCAACCTGTTGCTCGATAGGGTGGTGGAACTCGAAGCCCAGTTCGCCCACAAAGTTGACGCGGAGTGCATGACAGCTTGTGTGGCCTACCGAAATGGCTTGGCCGGAAAGCCACGGGAAAGCTTCGTTGGAAAGATCCGTCGATGTCAGCTTCTGCAAAACCTTCCGCGAGTTGGGTCCGGCCAGCACGAGCACGCCAAGCCGCGTTGTGATCGGGTTGAGCTTCACCGACCCGTCCTTCGGCAGCAGCTTGTAAAGCGTGTCATGGTCATGGCGCTCGTAGGCGCCGGCGGAGACGAGATAGAAACGCCCCGGCGCCCACTCATAAACCGTGAACTCGGCGCGCACTCCGCCAAGCTTTGTGAGCAGATGGCACAGCGCGATGCGCCCCATCTTTTTTGGAATGCGGTTGGCAAGAATTGAATCCAGCCACTCCCGCGCCCCCGGCCCCGATACTTCCATCTTGGCAAAGGCCGACATGTCTTGGAGGGCCACATTCTCCATCACATTGCGGCACTCTTCACCGACAAAGCGGAAGGCGTTGGAGCGGCGGAACGACCACTTTTCGACAATGCGCCCGTCTTCCGTCGGTGCCGCATGATTGTGATTGAGCAGCACATTTGGCCGGTCGAGATCCTTTTCCGAAAGTGCATAGCCCTTCGGCGCAAACCAGCCCGGCCGCTCCCAGCCGTAGACCGAACCGAACACCGCGCCCAGATCCTTCATCCGGTCATAGCACGGCGTACGCTTCAAGGGACGGGCCGCCGCACGTTCCTCTTCCGGATAATGCATGGTAAAGACGTTGGCGTAAGCCTCTTCGTTCTTCTGCTTGAGATAGCCCTTCGTGGCATAGGGGCCGAAGCGCCGCGGATCGACGCCCATCATGTCGATGGTGGGTTCGCCATCGACGATCCATTCCGCCAATTGCCAACCCGCACCGCCGGCCGCCGTGACGCCAAAGGAATGGCCCTCGTTCAGCCAGAAATTCTTCCGGTCCCATGCTGGTCCGATGATCGGCGAGCCGTCCGGCGTGTAGGCAATGGCGCCATTGTAGATTTTCTTGATGCCCAGTTCGCCGAAGGCCGGAACCCGCGTAATGCAGGTTTCAATATAGGGTTCCAGGCGATCGAGCTCGCCCTGGAACAATTCATATTCGCTTTGTTCGGAAGGCCCGTCCACATAGCAACACGGCGCACCCTTCTCATAAATGCCGAGAACAAAACCGCCGTTTTCTTCGCGCAGATACCAGGATGAATCCGCTTCGCGCAGCACGCCCATTTCCGGCAGGCCCTTGGCTTGGCGTTCCTTGATCAGCGGTGAGGGTTCGGTGACGATATATTGGTGCTCGACTGGAATGACCGGAATATCAAGTCCCACCATGGCACCCGTCTTGCGTGCGAAATTGCCTGAACATGAAACAACGTGCTCGCAAGTAATATCGCCCTTGTCGGTCTTTACCAGCCATTCACCCGAAGGAAGCTGCTCAATGGCGGTTACCGTGGTGTTGCGGTAAATCTCTGCGCCTCGGCTGCGCGCCCCCTTGGCCAAAGCCTGGGTGAGGTCCGCGGGCTGGATATAGCCGTCATCCGGATGCTGGATGGCACCAAGGACGCCATCAATGTCGCACAGCGGCCAAAGTTCCTTCAACTGCTTCGGCGTCAGCTTGTTGACCTTGACGCCGATCGTCTCGGCGATTCCGGCGTAATACATGAACTCGTCCCAGCGGTCCTTGGTGCGCGCCACGCGGATGTTGGACACTTTCCGGAAGCCCACATGCTGGCCGGTTTCCGCTTCAAGCTCGCCATAGAGCTTCACCGAATACTTGTGAATCTGGCCCACCGAATAGGACAGGTTGAAAAGCGGAAGCAGTCCTGCCGCATGCCATGTGGACCCGGAAGTGAGCTCCTTGCGCTCCACCAGGACAACATCGCTCCAGCCCTTCTTGGCGAGGTGATAGAGCGTCGAAACGCCAACCACGCCGCCACCGATAACAACTGCCCGCGCCTGCGTTTTCATGGAAATTCCTTTGGACCTGGAAACTCGATTGTGGCCACATTAGTGAGAGAAATTCAACAGACGTGAAGTGGAGCGACGCGGGCAGGGCGGAATCCGACACCGGGACTAGCTCTTCGCAAGTCCCATGTGGCTGATAATGAAGGAACTCAGCGCCCTCACGTCATCCCGGCCAAAAACCGGAACCGGGGCGTCGGCAATGCCGCCAGTTGCTGCGATGGCAACAATGGTGGGATCGTCACCGGCAAGCCGGGGGTGATCAAGCGCCAGATTGCGCACTTCAATCTTGTCGTGGCCGTCGCGCTTGTAGCCTTCGACAATAACGAGATCACAGGGTTCCAGCTTTCGCAGGATGTCAGCAAGGCTGGGCTCCGCTTCACTGCGCAATTCGTGAATGATGGCCCAGCGCCCGCTTGAAACGACCGCTACCTCAGAGGCTCCCGCCTTGCGGTGGCGGAAACTGTCACGGCCTTCATGATCGATGTCGAAGGAATGATGCGCGTGTTTTACCGTCGAAATGCGAAACCCGCGGCTCGTAAGATCGACCACCAGCTTTTCAACCAGCGTGGTCTTGCCGGCATTCTTGAAGCCGGCGACACCGATTATCTTTTGCGTCATGAGGCACCCAGGATCTGTTCGGCGATGCGTAAATCCTCCGGCGCGTTCACATTGAAAAAGGGATCATAAGGCTCAACCGGCCATATCACGCTCTGCGCCGCTGCCCTTTGGGCCCAGTCCTTGACTCGGAACAGATTGTCGCTTGTTATGGCGCGATCAAGATCGTCCAGCAGGTCAGTTTTCCACGCGCCAATGATGTAGTGCTCCTGGTCACCGGAAGCCGCAATGGCCGCGCCCCTCACCAAGGCCTTCTCCAGAAGCTTTGCAACCAGATTGAATGGCAGGAATGGCGTGTCGGACGGAACCGTCACCAGCATCTTCGCCTCGACTTTCTTCGTGAAAACTAGCGCCGCATGCAGGCCAGCAAGCGGAGTCGTCAGTGACGACAAGGCATCAGGCACAACCTCCAGGCCAAATTCAGAAAATCTTGCCGCATCGCCATTGGCATTGATCACGAGCTGGTCGACCTGGGGTTCAAACTGTTCGATTACATGCAAGATCACAGGCTTGGAAGCCAGTTCAAGAAAGGCCTTCTCGCGGCCTCCCATGCGGCTGGACCTTCCGCCCGCAATGATGGCTCCAATGATCTTCATGATCCCGTATGGGCATAGATGCGCTGTGGCGGCAGCCACACGATGATGTCGTCACCGCCATTGATGATCCCCTCTCGTTCAACCCAGGCCGTGACGCCGCGCTTATGCATGGCGGAAGCAACCAGCCCGGCCTTCGGTTCGGGATGGTGCTGCGCCACCACATCAGCCACCTGACGGCAGGGGAAATTTTCCATGTCAACCACGATCGTGGCGCCCGATGGAAACTGCAGCCGGGTGGAAGGCGTGAGCAGCGTCAGATCGGGAATTCCCGATGTCACCACATTTGCCCCCAGCCATTCCGCTTTCATTTCAGGGATGCCCATGAGACCGGCAATTTCCGCAAGCTCCTCCTCGGACACGATGGTGAGCTGCCTGACATTGCGGATGTCGGTATCCCTGGCATACTGCTTGATCGTGCGAACATCCGACTTCCGCGTCAGCCCCACATGCATGTCACCCTTGATCCCGGAAAAGAGCAATTCAAGGCGCGGCACTTCTGCTTTTTCCAGCCCCGCATCGCGATCCCCACCGAGAAGCAAATTACGGACCCGGCCAATGAATGGCGCTTTTGACAAAAGTTGCGGCAACGATGGCTCCCATTTCCGTGATTTTAGCCTATACAAGTGCCATGTCTTACTCTGAATTTGAAGAGTTCATCGACCTTACGGGGCTTCTTTGCCCCTTGCCAGTGCTGAAAGCCCGAAAGCGCCTGGAATCCATGCCGTCCGGCCATGTTCTGAAGGTCCTTGCCAGTGACCCCATGTCCGCCATAGACATGCCGCACTTCTGCAGCGAGCAGGGTCACATCCTTCTCACAAATGCAAAGCAGGGCGACGTCTTCACCTTCAGGATCAAGCGCAAATGACCTATGATTTCGGCAGTTTAAACAATTGGGGCACTTTGAAAAAGGTGGCTCTCCGCACCCCTGCTGTGGCCTTTCACAGCGATGCCAGGATTGACGCCGAATGGCAGAAGCTCAACTACCATTCAAGGCCCGACCTCGACGCGGCAAAGCAGGAATTCATTGCGGTTGAGGCAATCCTTGGCAAGTCGGGAGCAGACGTCATCCGGCTGCCCGCTGGCGAGGGCCTGACCCTTGATTCCCTTTACACCCATGATGCCTTGGTCGTAACACCGCGCGGCCTCGTGCGGCCTCGCATGGGCAAGCCCGCCCGCCGTCTCGAACCAAGGGTCAACGGAGCTCATCTCGAATCCTTAGGCATTCCCGTTATCGGCGAAATCGCAGCCCCTGGCCAGTTGGAGGGCGGCGATCTCGTCTGGATCGACCGCAATACCCTGCTTGCCGGTATCGGCTACCGCACCAACCAGGAGGGCATCCGCCAGCTTTCAGAGCTTGCAGGTTCTGATGTGGAAATTCTTGCCTTCGACATGCCGCACTATAAGGGCAGGTCCGATGTCTTCCATCTCATGTCTTGCCTCAGTCCGCTCGACGCGGATCTGGCCGTCGTCTATCTGCCGCTCATGGCAGCAAGGCTGGTGGAATTTCTGGAATCCCGCGGCATCAGATTTGTTCATGTGCCTGACGACGAGTTTGAAACAATGGGTTGCAATGTTCTGGCCCTTGGCCCCCGCCACGCCATGATGGTGGAAGGAAATCCCGAGACCGGGAGACGCATGCGCGCTGCCGGCGTGAATGTCGAAGTGATCAAGGGCTATGACATTTGTCGCAAGGGCGAGGGCGGCCCCACCTGCATGACCAGGCCGCTCGTCAGGGCTTGAGCTGGCCGCGGACTTTCTCCGAGAATCCGACCGTCACCGATCCATCCGTATGCTCAATCAGTGGGCGGCGGATAAGCGAAGGATTGCGCAGGACGAGGGCCACCGCTTTCTTTTCCGTAAGATTGTCCGTGTCCATCGGTAACAGGCCGCGCCAGGTGTAACCGGCGCGGTTGATCATCTTTTCCCAGCCGCCCAGCGCGCTGGACCACTTCGAAACCTGCGCCGAATCAAGTGGCACTTCTCTCACGTCTGAGAAACTGTGCTGCAGATCATTTTTATCAAGCCAAGTGAGTGCTTTCTGGCAGGTCGAACATTTTTTCAATCCAAATACCTGCAGCTTCATCGCTCACCTGTTGAGAGAAAGGGTCTTGTCAGTGAAAGCCTCCGCACCCCCGGTGAGTTGATCAGTGAAAGCCTTGAACAGGCCCTCGATCATTGCCTTCTCAATATCCTTGACAATGAACACCATGCGCGTGGTTTCATCCCCGTCTGGCCAATTGGGCAGGCGCACTGGAGGGTGGAAGACATGTTGCACGCCGTGCAAAACGATGGGTTTCTCCGGTTCATCGGTCATTTTCACGATGGCCTTCATGCGCAGCATGTTGGCCCCGTGATAGGATTTCAGAAGCTCCATGAAAAGCTCAAGCCCGGCCGGGCTGATGGCTTGCGTCTCGGTGAAGCTGAACGAACGGATATGCGCGTCATGACGCGACACGTCATGGTGATGATGGCGGTGGCGTTTCTCAGCCGTCTCGTAGGCTTCCGCCGCCAGCCATTTCCGGACGTCGACGGTTTTCTTTTCCGGATCAAACAGGCCCATGTTGAAAAGCCGTGGCGCCGTGGCTTCATTGCGGTGTGTTGTGAGCAACCGTGCCGCCGGATTGAGCTTGCGCAGGCGGGCGATGATCGCAAACAGCATGTCCTCCCCCTCGCGACCGGAGAGAAGATCAACCTTTGTCAGCACAATGCGGTCGGCAACCGAAACCTGCTTGACCGCCTCCGAATGGGCATCAAGCGTGGCCCAGCCGTTGAAAGCGTCAACCACTGTCACAACACCCTCAAGCCGGCAGCGCTCAAGCAGAGTGGGTTCGCTCATGACCGAATGCAGCACGGGAGCAGGATCAGCAAGGCCCGTTGTTTCAATGACGATGCGGTCAAAGGCTTTGACCTCACCCCGGTCCCGCTTTCCGAGAAGATCATTCATCGTATCGATGAGATCACCGCGGATGGTACAGCACAGGCAGCCCGACGCCAGCTCGATGATGTTTTCGTCGGATTTTTCAACCAGCAGATGATCCAGCGGCACATCACCGAATTCATTGATGATGACGGCGGCATTGGACAGAATCTCGTCCTTCAGCAGCGAATTGAGCAGCGAGGTTTTGCCAGCGCCGAGAAAGCCGGTGAGGATGGCAACGGGGATTGGAAGGCCGTTCATGCCCTGTTTTCCTGCTTTCCCAGGCGGCTTGATACGACAAGAGCGGCAAGAACAATGCCGCCCCCGGCATATTGATTGGCCGTGAGGATTTCGCCAAACAGCAGCCCGGCAAAAGCCGTGGTGACAATCGGCTCCAGATTATAGAAGGGTGCGACAGTTGATGCTGGCGCAAAGCGCAGGGAAGACATTTGCAGCATATAGGCAGCGACATAGATGCCGGCCACTCCCAAGAGGAAATAAAAACCCGTCGCCGTGCCGGCCCCGCCCGGCATCATCTGCAGGGTTCCCCCGCTCACATAGAGCGCGACCAGCAGGGTTGCCGGCCATATGACGATATGCACCAGACTGCCGAACACGGCGGGCGTGAGATAGCGCGAGATCGATCGCCCGGTGAAAAACTGCACAACGCCGCCGAGTGAGGCAAGTGTTGCAAGCCCGATGCCGCGAATATCAAGCTCGCCGAAGCTCGGGCCGATGGCGATGACCAGTCCGCCAAACGCGACAACTGCGATCACGATTCGCCAAAATCCGGGAAACTTCCCTTCAACCATGGGCGAGGCAAGCATGATGAGAACCGGGAAAGTGAAAAAGATGATGACCGCAAGGCCGATAGGAATGAACTGGACCGACGCCAGATAGGACACCGAGATCACCAGGGTGGCGACGGCCTGCCCCGCGAAGGCGGCAATAGCGGCGCGGGGAACTCTGAAGCTCTCTCCCTGCACCACGGCGATGAGGGCAAACGCGACCGCAATCACCGAAGTTCGGAAGAACGTGGCTTCAACCGGCGGAATCCCATTTTCAAAGGCACCACGGACAAAATTGGGGACAAGGCCATAAATGCTGGCCGCCGCCAGGGCGCAACCAACTCCAAGCCTGATCCTGCTGATCATATTTCAGGGCTCAGTTGGCGGTTTTCTTGATTTTCTTTTTGGCTGGTTTCTGCCCGTCAGAGCCTTGCGCCACCGGCGCCTGCACCTTGGGCTTGGGTTCCGGCTCCTTTGACAGCGCCGCAATCTGGGCAAAGGCCGCGGGCGTCATGACTTCACACACCGCGTTTTGCGAACGATAGTCACTGCACAGCGCCTGGCTGGTGGCTTGATCAATATTCCAGAGCATGGCCGCAAAGCCTTGCTTATTGGGCATGCGCACGACACCGGCCTTGCCCGGCGCATCCATGCCGGCGGGGCTGATCAGCCGTCCGCGCAGCGCCATGTCGGCCTTTTGCAGGGTGTCGTAACTTCCGAAGGAAATCCCCCATCCGGCGAGTTCCCTGGCGCGGACCGCAGTCACTGGCGGCTTCTTCTTGCATACCGTGCTGGTGAGATCTGCCGGAACAATGGCGCCCAATGGGCTGTTGGAGATCTGCGCCAGGCGCGGGCGGCTTGCCAGGGTCCCCTTTGGAAATCCTTCCGCCAGGAGTGTCCGCGCGATTTCCGCGCGGCTGCCGGAATTGGGGGCCCCCAGAACAACGGCAATCAGTTTGCGTCCGTCACGCGTCGCCGAAGCCACGAGATTGAACCCAGAATTGCAGACGAATCCGGTTTTCATGCCATCCGCTTCCGGCATGCTCCGGATCAGGCTGTTGCGGTTGAGCAGTTTTTTCTTGCCGATCGCCACATGCTGCTGGGAAAAATAGCCGCTGTACTCGGGAAACTCCGCAAGGATGACGGCAGCAAGAACACCGATATCGCGTGCCGATGTGAGCTGGCGTGGATCAAACAGGCCGTTGGGATTTACGAAATGAGTGGCACTCAGTCCCAGCTTCTTGGCAGTCGCATTCATTTCCTGGACAAAACTGAAAACCGTGCCATTGGCGCCTTCGGCAAGCACATAGGCCATGTCATTGGCCGAATAGACCAGCAACGTCTGAAGTGCCAGGTCAACCGAAATGGCGCTGCCCGGGCGCATGCCGATCTTGCTGGGCTCCTGCGAAGCGGCCAGGGGCGACACCAGGATCTTCTGGTCAAGGCGCAAGGTGCCGGCTTTCAGTTTCTTGAAAACAATATAGGCGGTCATCAGCTTGGTGAG
>Ga0073904_10001577_pt1 | contig 17096 bp, 11 predicted proteins | sample KloWWTrecipitate_FD_66668 | JGI IMG/M metagenome (GOLD analysis project Ga0073904, IMG submission 66668) | Active sludge microbial communities from Klosterneuburg, Austria, studying microevolution and ecology of nitrifiers - Klosterneuburg... | ecosystem: Engineered > WWTP > Aerobic digester >... | reverse complement strand
GAGCTGCCGCAGAAGTTCGAGGCGGGCACGCCGGCCATCGCCGAGGCGGTGGGCTGGGGGGCGGCGGTGGATTACCTGACGGGCCTGGGCATGGACGCGGTCGCCCGCCACGAGGAAGAGGTGACGGCCTACGCCCTGCAGCGCCTGGGTGAGATCCCGGGCCTTACGATCCACGGTCCGCTGGTGAACCGCGGCGGGGCGATCAGCTTCAGCCTGGCCGGCGCCCATCCGCATGACATCGCCACGATCCTGGACACGCGAGGCATCGCGGTGCGTGCGGGCCATCACTGCGCCCAGCCGCTGCACGCCCGGCTGGGGATCCCCGCGTCCTCGCGGGCCTCGGTGTGGGTCTACACGGTGCGCGAGGAGATCGACGCCTTGGCGGAAGGCTTGCTGGCGGTGGGGCGGGTGCTAGGGGGGTGAGCGGGAATCCGGCGCGAACTTGACTCCTTCCGGTGAACCACTTGACTTCGCCCTCCGCCCTGGGCATCCTCCTCCCGCCATGACCCTCGACCCGTTCCGCAATCCAGGCATTCCCCTGGACCTCGAGCGCGTCGCCGCCATCCGCGTCAACCGCAGCGCCGTCGAGCGGCGGGCGGCCAGCCTCCTGGGGCGGCGATCGGTCAAGCAGGCCTGGCAGGCGGCCTGGCTGCTCAGGGCCATCACCTGCATCGACCTGACCACCCTCGGCGGCGATGACACGCCGGGCAATGTCCGGCGGCTCTGCGCCAAGGCGCGGCGGCCGGTGCGGGCCGATCTCCTGGAGGCCTTGGGCGCCGCGCATCTGGGCATCCGGGTGGGGGCCGTCTGCGTCTATCACGCCTATGTGGCCGAGGCGGCGGACGCCCTGGCCGGCTCCGGCATTCCCGTGGCCGCCGTGTCCACCGGCTTTCCCGCCGGCCTCAGCCCGATGGCCGAGCGCATCCGCGAGATCCAGGCCTCCGTGGTGGCCGGCGCGGCCGAAATCGATGTGGTCATCACCCGCGCCCATGTGTTGACCGGCCACTGGCAGGCCTTGTACGACGAGGTGCGCGCCTTCCGCGAAGCCTGCGGGGCGGCCCACCTGAAGGTCATCCTGGCCACGGGCGAGTTGGGCACCCTGGGCAACGTCGCAAAAGCCAGTTGGGTGGCGATGATGGCCGGGGCTGACTTCATCAAGACCTCCACCGGCAAGGAGGCGGTCAACGCCACCCTGCCCGTGGGTCTGGTGATGGCGCGCCAGATCAGGGCCTACCAGGAGGAGACCGGTTTCGCCGTGGGTTTCAAGCCCGCGGGCGGCATCCGCAAGGCGAAGCAGTGCCTGGACTGGCTGATCCTGATGAAGGAAGAGCTGGGCGACGGCTGGCTGCATTCGGAGCGCTTCCGTTTCGGCGCCAGCGGCCTGCTCAGCGACATCGAGCGGCAGCTGGAGCATGCCGCGACAGGCTACTACTCGGCCGACCAACGCCATCCGATGGTCTGAAGCGATGGTCGGGAGCCAAGGGTCTGCACAAGGCAGGGAATTCATGAGCAGCAGCATCGCTGAGACCTTCGCCACCATGGCCTACGGTCCCGCGCCTGAGGGCAGCGGCCCGGCCCTGGACTGGATCCGGGCCCATGACGGGCGTTTCGGGCATTGGATCGCTGGCGCCTGGCGGCCGTCCGTGGATGGCCGGACCTTCGGCACGGCGAATCCGGCCACGGGCGTACAGCTGGCCGAAGTGGCCCAAGGTGGACCCGCCGACGTGGACGCCGCGGTGGCCACCGCCCATGCCGCCTTGCCCGCCTGGTCCGGCCTGTCCGATCACGCCCGCGCCCGGCACCTGTATGCCCTGGCGCGCGAGATCCAGAAGCATGCCCGCCTGCTGGCGGTGCTCGAGAGCCTGGACAACGGCAAGCCCCTCCGCGAGTCGCGGGACCTGGACATCCCCCTGGCGGCCCGTCACTTCTACCACCATGCCGGCTGGGCCCAGCTGCGCGGCGCCGAGTTCCCCGGCCATGAGCCCCTGGGCGTGGTGGGACAGATCATCCCCTGGAACTTCCCGTTGCTCATGTTGGCCTGGAAGGTGGCGCCGGCCCTGGCGGCGGGCAACACCGTCGTGCTCAAGCCGGCCGAATTCACGCCCCTCAGCGCCCTGTGCTTCGCCGAGATCAGCCGTCAGGCCGGGCTTCCGCCGGGCGTCTTCAACCTGCTGACCGGCGACGGCGAGACCGGCAAACTGCTGGTGGAGCACAGCGGCGTCGCCAAGATCGCCTTCACCGGCTCCACGGAGGTGGGGCGACAGATCCGCGTGGCCACCGCCGGCTCAGGCAAGAAGCTGACCCTGGAACTGGGCGGCAAGAGCCCCTTCATCGTCTTTCCTGATGCCGATCTGGACTCGGTGGTCGAAGGGGTGGTGGATGCCATCTGGTTCAACCAAGGGCAGGTCTGCTGCGCCGGCTCGCGGCTGCTGGTGCAAGAAGGCATCGCCGAGCCCTTGCTAGCCAAGCTGCGGGCGCGCATGGAGACCCTGCGCGTCGGCTCGCCCCTCGACAAGGCGGTGGACATGGGGGCCATCATCGCCCCGGTGCAGCTGGAGCGCATCCGCGCCTTGGTGGCGCAAGGGGCGGCGGAGGGCGCACGGCTCTGGCAGCCGACGTGGGCTGTTCCGTCGGAGGGCTGCTTCTATCCGCCCTCGCTGTTCACCGATGTGGCGCCGGCCTCCACCATCGCCCAGGTGGAGATCTTCGGGCCGGTGCTGGTGGCCATGACCTTTCGCACTCCGGCTGAGGCCGTGGCCCTGGCCAACAACACGCCCTACGGCCTGGCCGCATCGGTATGGAGCGAGAGCCTCAGCCTGGCCCTCGACGTGGCGCCCAAGCTCAAGGCCGGCGTGGTTTGGGTGAACTGCAGCAACCTCTTCGACGCCGCCGCCGGCTTCGGCGGCTACCGCGAATCCGGCTTCGGGCGCGAGGGCGGTCGGGAGGGGATGTTCGCGTACCTGCGCTGGCCGGGCGACGTCGCGGGTTCAACTGGGGACACTGATCCGGATAGGGTAGCGGTGTCGGCGGTGAACCCGGTGGTGCCCTCGAACCCCGTGGTGCCATCGAATCCGATGGTGCCAACGGATGCGGTGTCACCATCGCCAGCGGATGCCGTGATCTTGCGGCCCGGCGGCCCGTCCCCTGCATTCGCCGCCGATCCTGATGCCCTGCCGCCTATCGACCGCACGTCCAAGCTCTACATCGGCGGCCGGCAGCAGCGGTCGGATTCAGGCTACTCCCGCCCGGTCCTGGGCGCTGACGGTGTGCTCCTGGGCCAGGTCGCCGAAGGCAACCGCAAAGACATCCGCAACGCGGTGGAGGCGGCGCACGCCGCATCCGGCTGGGGCGCCGCCTCTGGTCATGCCCGGGCGCAGGTGCTGTACTACATCGCCGAGAACCTGGCCTCGCGGGCGGAGGAGTTCGCGGCGCGCATCGCGGCCATGACCGGCCAGGACCGCGAGGCTGGACAGCGGGAGGTCGAGGCCTCGATCGCCCGCCTCTTCAGCTACGCCGCCTGGGCCGACAAGCATGACGGCGCGGTCCATCAGGTGCCCATCCGCGGCGTCACCCTGGCGATGAACGAGCCCATAGGGGTCATGGGTGTAGCCGCGCCGGAGCAGAGCCCGCTGCTGGGGTTGGTGTCCCTGGCGGCCCCGGCGATGGCCATGGGCAACACCGTGGTGGCCCTCCCCTCGGAGGCCTATCCCTTGGCGGCCACCGACTTCTACTCCGTGCTGGAGGCCTCCGACCTGCCCGGCGGCGTGCTCAATGTCGTCACCGGCCCCAAAGCGGCCCTGGCCAAGGTCCTGGCCGAGCACCTGGACGTGGACGCATTCTGGTGGTTTGGCGACCGGGCCGGCGTACGGACGATCGAGGCCGCCTCGGCCGGCAACCTCAAGCGCACCTGGTGCGCTGCGGGCGATCGCGACTGGCTGGACGCGGCGCAGGGCGAGGGTCGCGCCTTTCTGCGCCAGGCCACCCAGGTGAAGAACATCTGGATTCCGTACGGTGACTGAGCCGCCCCCCGCACCCACCAGCCTCCAGCGACCACGCCTCGCAGCCCCTACCCGCGACCCCTGTCCAAGGGGCGGCGTCGCGTCTGGCGCCGCCTATACCCTCTCGGCCAGTGCCAGCTGCACGATCCAGCCCGTGACGATGGCCAGCCCCGCCGCCGTCTCCACCGCGATCGCCAGGCCCCAGCCCAGCACGTAACCGCAGCCGGCACGCAGCGAGCGCTGGTGGTCCTGGTCCTTCTTCAGCTCCAGCATGACCACCGTCAGGAAGGGCAGGCCCACCGCAGCGGGGATGGAGAGGCCACCGGTAAACGGCGCGAGGAGGACCATCGCCAGCCCCACGGCCATGGCGATGGCCACTGAGCGTCGCGAGGCGCCGGCGCGGTGGGCGACAGCCAGCGACAACCAGGTATCGGCGGTGCTGCCGGCCACCGCCAGGACGAAGGCCGCCGCCAGGATGAGCAGATCGATGGCCTGCAGCTGGCCTTGGCTCCATTGCCGGGCGTCATAACCGGCCAGGGCCAGCCACATGAAGGGCGGCCCCGGCACGGCCGGGATGGCGCAGCCCACCAGGCCCAGGAGCATGACGATCCATACGACGGTCTCGGCGAGGGGCAGGTCGAAGGAGGGCAGGGGCATGGTGGGTGCCTGGCGCCGTGGCGCGCTCAGCGGCCTTCGAAGAGGTTGGAGATGCCGCCGAGCACCGATCCCATGTCGCCGGACTTGCCGCTGGAGCGCACGGCCGGGGCGGCCTGCAGCACCCGGTCGGCCAGGCGGGCGAAGGGCAGCGACTGCACCCAGACCCGGCCCGTGCCGCGCAACGTGGCCAGGAAGAGCCCTTCGCCGCCGAAGACCATCGACTTGAGGTTGCCCGCGCGCTCGATGTCGTAGCTGATGCTGCGCTCGAAGGCCACCAGGCAACCGGTATCCAGGCGCAGGCTTTCGCCTTGAAGCCGCTTTTCCACGATGGTGCCGCCGGCGTGGACGAAGACCATGCCGTCGCCCTTGAGCTGCTGCAGGATGAAGCCCTCGCCGCCGAAGAAGCCGACGCCCAGCTTCTTGGCGAAGGTGATGCTCACCTGCGTGCCCATGGCCGCGGCCAGGAAGGCGTCCTTCTGGCAGATGAGCTCGCCGCCGGTGGAGTCCAGGTCGATGGGAATGATCTTGCCCGGGTAGGGGGCGCTGAAGGCCACGCGGCGCTTGACCGCGCCGGTGTTGGTAAAATGGGTCATGAAGAGCGATTCGCCGGTGAGGGCGCGCCGTCCCACCTGGGCCAGCTTGCCTAGGAGGCCCTGGCTGGGAGAGCTGCCGTCGCCCATCTTGGTCTCGAAGACGATGTCATCTTCCATGTACATCATGGCTCCGGCTTCGGCGATGACCGTCTCCCTCGGGTCCAGCTCCACCTCGACGAACTGCATGTCGTCGCCGTGAACCTGGAAGTCGATGACGTGGCTGGCTGGCATGGTTGATTGCTCCTTGGACAGAGGTTGCTGCGCCCCGCAGGCCGATCCCCTTGGGCTAAGATAATGCCGACTTCGCGGTCGACGGCCACCGGTCTACGCCGCAAGGGTCCGGCCGGTTGCTCAAGATAGCACGGGCCGGGGCGTCGCCGCCGCATCCGCAGACCTCACGAGGGACACCGATGACCGACCGCTTTATGCGCAACGCCATGTGGCTGAGTGCTTTCCTGGCCCCTTTGCTCGTGGCCTGTGATCCGGCCACGGCGCAGCCCGCGGTACCGCGGCCGCCCGCTGGTGGCGAAGTGGCGCTGGAGGCCGAGCTCGCCGGCTCTCCGGCGGCCTTTGTGGACGACCCCACCCCCTTGCCAGAGCCAGAGGAGAGCGGTGGGGGACAGCGGCTGTTGGCGATCTGCAGCGAGATCCACGGCGATCTGGCCGACGCTGTAGGCTTGAGCACTTCCGACTTCCTGTTGCGGCCGGCCGACGTGCCCAACGCCGTGTGGGGCAACATCCTGGACGGCTGCCGGTTGTCCTGGTCCGGTCCGGGCGCGAACCTGGCCTTCGGGCGGAGCGCCGTGGATCTGCCGGCCTTCAAGGCCCAACGGGCGCTGCTGCGGGCAGGTTGGGAAGAGGATGCGGACCACATGCAGGATCAGCCGGGCGGATTCGTCCGCGGCTTCGTGCAAGGCAACAAGCTGTGCCTGTTGGCTTGGCGCTTCCGACCCCCGACCGGCCGGCCCTGCCCCGCGGATGATCCTGTCACCTGCGGCCTCGGGCCGGCCGAACTGGATTATGACATCAGCCTCAGCTGCGCCGAGTATTGATGCCGCCGTCAGGCGCCCCCGGGGCGCCTGGGTTCACGGACGCCGCGGGCGCTCTGGGCCTGGCTTCCCGTACACGGGCTTGCCATAGACCGGTTTCATGGGTCGCTGCGGATCCCGAACCGGTTCGCGCAGGGAGATCGGCGCTTCGGGCTCATTGTTCTGCGGCTCGGACGGCGCAAGCGGATCCGGGGCCAAAGGATCCGTTGTCAGAGGATCCGGCGACCCGGAGCCGATGCCCTCGCGCATCGCGAAGCCGAAGTCCAAGGTGCGGTTGTCGCCCGCGCCGGTGCCGTCGACCTGCACTGCCGGTTCGCCGTCGGCGCTGAGGGTGATTGCGCGGCTGACCACCTGCGGCGGTTCAGCGGCGTAGGCAGCGGTCGTGCCGGCCAGCCCGCCGTTGTCGTCGCCATCCACGTCGTCGTCCGGATCGGCCGCGTTGTCCGCGCCGCTGCCCGCACCGCTGGAGCGCAGGCCGACCAGGGGGCCGTCGGCGGCGAAGTTGACCGGTTCTATCAGCACCAGATAGTCGCCGGGCGCCAGCTCGCAGAAGCCGTAGCGGCCGTCGGAATCGGTGCGGGTGGTGCGTAGCAGCGGATCCGCCGCGGACCAGCGGTCGTCGCTGTCCGCGTCGCGGTACAGTGACAGGGCTACGCCGCCGATGCCCAGGTCGCCGGCATCCGAGTCCAGGCGGCCGTCGTCTGCCAGGTCGACGAAGACCATGTCACCCAGGCAAAGGCCGGCCACCGGTTCTTCTCCGATTCGCACCAGGGCGGTGTGGGGTCCATCGGTCACCTGGCCGCCATTGGCGCTGACCGTCGCCAGGTTGCGGGCGGCGGCATCCACCGTGGCTGCCAGGGCAATAAAGCGCACATCCACCACCACCATGTCGCCGGGGTCCAGGCTGCCGTCGTCCAGCTGGGCCTCCAGCGCGGACCAGTTCAGGGTGCCGCTGTTCTCATCGACTTCCGCCGGCGCCGGCTGGGCGGACAGAAACTGCAGATGGTTGGCGTCATAGCTGTCGCTCAACCGCAGGTCGGCCAGGGGCAGGTGGCTGGCATTGCGCAGCTCGATTCGGAAGCCCACCTCCTCGCCCACGCGCGCCGGATCCTGGGTGGTCAAGGTCTTGAGCACCTTGATGGCCGGCGCGAAGTCGGCGCCCACCGGCATCGCCCCGGCGCCTTCCGCGGTCCTGCCGGCATCCAATTCCGTGCCGCTGCGCGCTGAGGCCGCCCCGATGTCGGCGTCGGCTACCACGGCGGGCGTGCGCCTGGGCAGGGCGGCCATGATGCGTTCGCCCAAGGCACTGCCGCCGAGGAGGCGAATGCCGAAGATCGAGGCGGCGACAAAGGCCAGGACGGCCATCAGGGCCGAGAGACGCTGCAAGAGCGGCCGGCTGATGGTGATGAGCGGGCGCGGGCGTTGCACGGCAGGGCTCCTTATGAGGTTGGCTCCGCCGGAATGGACGGCGCCGGGGCGTGCGCGAACGGCCCTGATCGCGACAACAGGTGCAAATACCGCGATACGACCAGCCGCTCGAACGGTGGGGGCCGGGCCGAAATAAGCCGCTGGCCCCCTGCTGAGCGCAGTTTAACACAATCGCAATACGGGTTCAAGCGCGCCCGACGATGTTTCTCGTCATGATCCGTACGCTGCGCGGCGGCAATGGTCGGACGGGCCGCCACAAGCGACATCAGTGACCCTGGTCCCAACCAGCCTGCGACCAGTGCTATGATACCCGGCATGCCATTCAAGGATCTTGAGCCCGGCCAACGCCCCGTGCTCGCTTCCGCTCTGCTGCTGCTGTTGGGCTTCACCGTCTACTATGTCCTGCGCGGGAACCGCGAGTTCATGATCTACATCGGGGTCATCGTGGGTTATCTGGCCTTGATCCTGGCCACGCGCCGGCGGGTGCATTATCCGATCGACGTGCTCTGGGGTTTCCTGATCTGGGCCGTCCTGCACATGCTGGGCGGTTCGGTCTACATCGGACAGACGCGTCTCTATGAGCTGATGCTGCTGCCGCTCAGCGCCAGCCTGCCCATCCTGCGCTACGACCAGGCGGTGCACATCTTCGGCTTCGCCGTCACCACTTTGCTGGCGGTCGCGTTGTTGCGGCCTTACCTTGCCGCTGGGCGCCGTCCAGGGCGCGATCTGGCCTTGGTGGTGGTGATGGCCGGACTGGGCTTCGGCGCCCTCAACGAGATCATCGAGTACGGTGTGACCCTGGTGGTGTCGGATTCCGGCGTGGGGGATTACCAGAACACCTCGCTGGATCTGGTGGCGGACCTGGTAGGGGCCCTGGCGGCCTGGCTGTGGGTGCGTCGCCGGTGGCCGGTGGACTGGGAGAAGGATCGGGCGGAGGACTGAGGCGGAAGGCAGAAGCTATAGAACCGGGGCCGCAGAGCCTTGCCGTCACGCCCACAGGAGCCCTCGATCTAACCCTCCGTCCCTGCGCGGGGTCTTACCTGAGGCAGGGGGACCGGCGTTCCGAACGCCGGGAATCGCAATGTCCGGCAGCGGCTTTCAGCCGGCCGGTGCCTTCATCAAGGAGCGCGACATGGCCAGGTCGATCCGCAACCCTTTCTTCGCCTTGCTCCTCGCCTGGCTTGCGTTGGCCTGGGGCGCTCCGATCCCTGGCGTGCAGGCTGCCGGCCCCGTGGTCGCCTATCGCCTGGCCGAAACCTGGTCCGACGCACCCTGGACTCTGCAGCCCGGACATTATCGCGATGCCTTCGACATCGCGTCGGCGCCCGATGGGACGCTGTACATGCTGGACGCCCGCTCTGCCGCGCAGATGAACTATCCGGCCGTGCACCGCCTTGGCGCCGACGGCAAGGCCCTGGCTGTCGTGCGCCTGCCGGGACGTTCCTACAATCTGGTCCCCACGCGCATGGACATCGGTCCTGACGGACACCTCTGGGTGCTTTGGATCAGCCGCGGACGCGGGCGTCCGCAGGTCCAGTTGGACCAGGTGCTCTTGGAGGCGTCGCCGCTGCGCGCCAGCCTGATCAGCCAACAGACCCTGGCGGAGGACTACCGTGACGTGGCTGTCGATCGGCTGGGTCGCGTCTTCCTGGCCCGTCACGCCGAATCGAGCCTCCTGGGCGTGGCGGCGGTCGATGTCTATCGCGATGGCATCCTGGACCATAGCATCACGGCCCCCGAGCTGGCGCTGCCCTATGCCGTAGATGTCGCCGCCGACGGAACGGTCTACGTCCTGCACGAGATACCGCCGCCACCCAGCGAGGGGGGCGGTGGCGGCGGTCGCGGCCCGCGTGATCCCGGACCCTCGGCCGCTGAACCCGCGGGGCCGGCAGTCCTCGCCCGCGCATTCGCCGATCCGGTGACCGGTGTGGCCATCTTCGACGCTGCGCATGCCTGGTTGGAGACGGTGCCCTTCGACTTCGGCATCGATGTGGCCACGGGTCCGGCCGGCACCTTCGTGGCCCGCTACGGCCAGGCCTTCGCCCTGCGGGAGACAGAGCCCTTGACCCCGCTGATCGGCCAGCGATGGACCGGCCAGCTGGCCCTGGAGGTGCCGTCGAGCGGCGGCCTCTTCGGTAGCCTGAGCCATTGCCAGTTCGAGGGCAGCATCGCCTTCCGCGAGCCGGCGCGGCGTCCGGCCCCGACCAGCCTGGACGGCGCCATGGACCATCCGGCGCTGGAGGGTCCGGCCCATCCGTTGCGGGCGGCCGCGGGGGGGCGCGTGGCCCTGTTGCAGGGCCGCTTCGGACCCGGCCCGGCGGAAGCTGAGGGCAGCCTGCGCGACCTCCTGCCCGCCGGGCCAGAGCCGCAGAACGTGCAGGACTGGAGCCTGAACGGCGCGCTGTCCGGGCAGATGGGCGTCTGCGCCCAGACCTTCCCGTCCGGCTGGGCGCGGGACGTGGCGCTTGACGGCGCTGCGGTGTACCACACGGTAGGCGCCAGCTGCGTGGAACGGCGGCCGGACGCCGGCTTCGCTGAATGGAACGAATGCTTGGATGGGCAATGGGGCGACGGGGTCCGCACCGTTCTTGGCGCTGTGGCTGCCGATGCCGGCAAGGTGGCCTTGCTGGACCGCGGCGCGGCCGGTGTCACGGTGTTGGATCAGACCGGCGCTGAAGTGGACCGCTGGCTTCTGGGTGCTGGCGGTGTCGGCGGTGGCGTGGTGGTTGACCTCGACCTTGCCGGCGGGCGCCTGGTGCTGGCCGATCCCGGCCGCGCCCAGTTGGAGCTGCGCGACCTGAAGGGCCAGGTTCTCGGTGCTTGGGCGGCGCATGACGGTCCGGAGGCGGTGGCCTGGGGGCCGGAGGGCGATGTCTATGCCCTGGGCGTAGGCGGCTGGGGCCTGCGCTACAGCGACGCCGGGGAGTTGAAGGCTGCCTGGCCGATGCCCGACGCCCAAGCGCAGGCCCTGGACCTGGCGGTGGGCGACGACGGCCGGGTCTATGTGCCCTTCGTCCGCTACAGCCCGGAAGGTGACCTCATCGCGGCCCAGGGCGTCTGGGTCTTCGCGCCGACAGCATTGCCGGCGCCGGCCCTCCCACCGGCACCGGAGCTCTGCCGGGCCCTGCCGGACAAGACCGCCGCGCCGCGGCGGGTCATGTTGGGAGATGCGGTGGGTGTCGAGCTGCGCGTCAGCGGCAGCTGCCCGGGCGAGGCGCAGCCGCTGCAGCTCATGATCGTCTACGACACCTCGCGTTCCATGAACTGGGGCTATGCCCTGGCCGAGGCGCGGCAGAGTACCCTGGATCTGCTGGGCCGCTTCAATCCGCAGCGCGTCGAGGTGGGCGCAGTCAGCTTCAACGACCAGGCGGCCTTGGTATCGCCCTTGACGCGCGACCTGGCCACCTTGGGGCGCCAGGTGGTGGCGCTCAGCGCGGTGGGCGACACGCAGCTTTCGGGCGCCCTGAATGTGGCCATTCAGCAACTGCGGACGGCGGTGAAGCCGCCGGATGTGAAACAGGCCATCCTCATCGTCACCGATGCCAACCCCAGCGATGATGCCTGGTCGCGGCTGGACCAGGCGCGAGCTTTGGGCATCGCGGTGGCGGCCATGGTCTTCGAGCAGGGCCAGGAAGCGGATCCCAGCTTCCTGGATTCCCTCGCCCAGGTGGGCGGTGAACTGCTCCTGGATCCGGCGCCGCGGCAGGTGGCGGCCTATGCCGACTCCCTGACGGCAACCCGGGACAACCCCGGCCTGTTCCGCGAGGTGACCCTGACCGACGACATCCCAGCCAACATGCGCTACGTCGCGGACTCTGCCCGCCCGCCGGCGACCTTCGACCCCGTCGCCAACCGCTTGACCTGGCGCCTGGGTGAGGTGGCCGCGGCCGACGGACTGCGCCTGACCTACCGCCTGATCCCGCAGGAGGTGGGCGACTGGCCCACCAACGTGCGCGCCGGTACTGAGCACGTGGATGCCATGGGCAACGCCGGCCGGCTGGTCTTCCCGATCCCCCGCGTGGAGGTGGTCGCCCCGGCCCTCCGTGCCATCTACCTGCCGCTCATCATCCGCGAGCGCTGCCTGAGCCGGAGCCGACCCACGGATCTGGTGTTGGTGCTCGACAGCTCCAGCAGCATGGCGGAGCCGGCGCGCGGCGACCAGCCGGAAGGACCCACCAAGCTGGACGCGGCGCGAACGTCGGCCGCGGCCTTTCTACGCTTTCTGCAGCTACCGACCGACCATGCGGCGGTGGTCAGCTTCAACGAACAGGGGGCCGTTGCCGCGAGCCTCACCGGCGACCTGACGCTGCTCGACGCCGCCTTGGGCGGTCTGCGCACGGCGACGGGCACCCGGATCGACCGCGGCCTGGCGTCGGCCGGCGCCGAACTGGCTGCCGGTCGGCGTTCCGGCGCCCTCCCGGTGGTCATCCTGCTGACCGACGGCCTGCAGAACGGCGACGCCGCGCCGGTGCGATCCCAGGCGGCCGCGCTCAAGGCCGCCGGGACCCTGGTTTACGCCATCGGCCTGGGCGACGAAGTGGACGCGGCGCTGCTGCGAGAGGTCGCCAGCTCTGCGGATCGCTTCTATCCGTCGCCGACCGTTGACGACCTGGCGGCGATCTACGCCCAGATCTCGGAGCGCCTGCGTTGCGAGTGAGGCGACGCGAGGAGGGCGGCGAGAGCGTGCCGCCCTCGATCCAGCTTGGACATGCCGCCCGCACGTGTTAAAATCGCCGCTTCGATTCTGGCCGTGGAGAGGTCGCATAGCCTGGCCTAGTGCGCGCGATTGGAAATCGCGTATCCCGAAAGGGATCGCGGGTTCGAATCCCGCCCTCTCCGCCAGAACAGCCTCCCGCCCGTCCCGGCATCGCCGGGACGGGCGGGTATGCGTTTGGGGGCCTGCACTATCATTGCCCCCATGTCCTCCCAAGCCCTGTTGGTCCCCGAGCTGCCCGCCCCGCCCTTGCGCGGCCTGGGCATCTATGTGCACATCCCCTTCTGCGTCCGCAAGTGCGCCTATTGCGACTTCAATACCTATGCCGGCTTGGAAGCCCTTCACGAAACCTATGTGGCCGCTCTCTGCCGCGAGATCACGCAGGCGGCACCCACCCATGGACATCGCAAGGTGGACTCAGTGTTCATCGGCGGGGGTACGCCTACCGTACTGAGCGGCAGCCAGCTGGCACGGATTCTGGGCGCGTTGCGCGCCGGGTTCTCGATGGTGCCGGATTGCGAACTGACCGTCGAGGCCAATCCAGGGGCTACGGACCAGAGCCGGTTCCGCGAGTTGGCGGATCTGGGCGTCAATCGGCTCAGCCTCGGCGCGCAGAGCTTCCAAGAGGCCGAGCTGCGCTTCCTGGGACGCATCCATGGGGTGGCAGAGCTGGGGACGGCTGTGGACGCGGCGCGGGCGGCGGGCCTGCAGCGCATCAACCTGGACCTCATCTTCGGCCTGCCCGGCCAGGAGCGGGTTGCCTGGCACCGCAGCCTCGACGCCGCCCTGGCCCTGGCGCCCGAGCATCTCAGCCTCTACAGCCTCATCGTCGAGCCTGAGACGCCCTTGGCCGCCTGGGTGGCCAGCGGCCGCGTGGCCGCGCCGGATGACGACCTGGCCGCCGACCTGTATGAGGACGCCCGAGAACGGATGGCGGCGGCCGGCTACCTGCACTACGAGATCGCCAACTGGGTCCGGCCGCCCGTGGCCGGCGAGGCTGTGGACGCTTGGACGAGCCCTCCCGGCGCCAGCCGCCATAACCTACGCTACTGGCGCAATGAGGACTACCTGGGTTTCGGGCCCGGGGCGCACAGCTGCCTGCACCAGCCGGCCGCGGAGGGCGCCGCCCATCAGGCGCGGCGCTGGTGGAACCTCAAGAGCGTGCCGGAGTACATTCGCCGCCTGGGCGCCGGGCAGGTGCCGGAGGACCAGTCGGAACGGGTGGTGGGTGCGCTGGCGATGGCCGAATCGATGATGCTGGGCCTGCGGCTGGTCCGTGAGGGCCTGTCGTGGGCGGCCTTCCAGCGGCTGCACGGGGTGGATGCCCGCGAATGCTATGCGCCGATCCTGGCCGAACTCAGTGAATGGGGCATGTTGGAATCCTCGTCCTCAGCTCTGCGGCTCAGTGCCAAGGGCGTACCGTTGGGCAACCAGATCTTCAGCCGCTTCCTGCCCTGAACCGGCTTCCTGGACGGCGAGCCCAGGCCGCTCGGGCTGCGCGGGCAAGCGATCCGGCAGTCCAGCGCTGCGGTCCAGACCGTACACGGCCAGGCTGCGCCGGCTCAGGATGCGCCGGCGGATGCCCGGATCCGCGGCGGCGACATCCAGCACGTCGACGAGGTCAAGCAGCTGGGTGCGCTCGATGAGCACCACGGGATGGCGGGCCTTCTCCGCCTGCTCCCGGGCGGCGGCGGTGAACCTGGACTGCGTGAGCACCACCGCCAGCTGGCAGCCGTGGTAGTCGCAGCCGGCCAGCACCTGCTGAACAGCGTCGTTGCCCACCTTGCCTTCATAGCGCTTTGGCTGCAGGCCTAAGGTCAGCCCGTGCCGCCAGGTGATGATGTCGACGCCGAAGTCGCCGCTGTCGCGGACGTTGCGCACCGCGAAACCGGCGCTTGCCAGGCGCGCGACGATCCAGGCTTCGAACTCCAGTCCGGCCATGGCATCGATGAGGGCAAGGAGGGCTTCGTCATCGCGCGGCGCTCGCCCGCGGCTGCCGACCAGGATCCAGAGGCCTCCCACCAGGGCGGTGCAGGCGAAGGCCAGGAGTGCCTGGCGCCAGAAGCTGTGGAGCCAGGCGACCAGGAACGTTGCCAGTAGCGCGTAGATCAGCCAGGACAGGGGCGATCGTAGACCCGTGCTAAGATGGGTGCCGGCGCGGCGCCGGCGTGGCTGGGACCACGGCTGCGGCGACTGTTGCCGGCTCGTCGCGAAGACCTCGGCCCCGGTCCATGGCTCAGCCGGATCAACTGGCGGCTGGGTCGGGATCGAGGGGTTCATGGTCGGGTTGGCCAAGGATGAGCGCAGATTGAAATCGGGATCGAGAGGGATCATGGAAACCATGTATTGTCGGGAACAGGGATCCCTTGCGGCTCTCGATGGTAGTCCGGTAAGGAGGGCCGAGCCAGTTTCGCTCGAGCCCGGCGCGGCGCTTCGGAGACGCCGCCATTCCGGCGGGGGACCCGTGGCGGATGCCTGAGGAGGGACCGTCGCCGGTCCGGCCTGGTGCGGGCAGGGATGCCGAGTCCGATTCCCTGCGGCTGCTGGGCCTTTGCGCGTCCGGGAACGAGCGTGAGCGCGAAGCGGGCTTTCGGGAGTTGGGGCGCATCCTCTACACCGTGTTGTGGCGCCAGGTCGTCGATCGCCCTGAGCTGTGGCATCTCGCCGAGGAGAGCAGCCAGGAGGCCCTGGTCATCGTCTGGCGGCATCTGGCAAGCGATCGCGGCCCCGACCAGGCCGAGCACTTTGTAGGCTGGGCGGTGGTCATCGCCAGCAACAAGCTGCGCGAGGCCCTGCGTCGCCGGGAGCCGCGCGCCCGGCTGCAGCCGTCCAAGCGCGTCGCCGCCAGCCGACAGGTCAGCCTGGACGCTCCGCCACCGGCCGCCCATGAGCCGCTGGGCGAGCTGCTGGCCGCCGGCGACAGCCCGCAGGCGGATGCCGAACGGCAGGAGACATTCGAGGCCTTGCTGCGGATGGTGCGGGAGAGCGGAGACCTGAGCGAGGCGTCGCGCACGGTGCTCATCAAGGGCTACCTGGAAGGTTGGGATGATGCCGAACTGGCCGAGCACCTGGGTACGACGCGGGGCAACGTCCACGTCCTCCGCTGCCGCGGCCTGGCCCGGCTGCGCGCCCACGGGGCGTTCATGGACCAGCTGGCACGTTGGCTCGGTTGAAGGAGAATGCGCATGCCGTGGAACAGGACTGAAAGCAAGGCCAAGGCTTTGGCATCCTTGAGGCGAGATCCGGATTCCAAGATGCAACGCGACCATCCCGGCCCAAGCCGGGCCACGACCACGGCCTGCCCGCACGGCGACGTGCCGGTGGCCTGCCCGCTCTGCCGTCGGCGGCTGGAGCGGCTGGGCCTTGCCGTTGTTCAGGGCCATGAGGACGAAATCTCCTGCGCGCAGTTCCTGTCAGTGGTGGCCGTTGCCGGGGCGGGCCTGCTGCGGGACGACGGCATCGGCGGCGACCCGCTCCTGGCAGGCCATGCCGTGCGCTGCGCGAGCTGTGCGGCCGATCTGGCCGCGGCCCGCGACACCCTGGCCTCACTGACGGATGCACAGGCTCCGTTGCCGCCGCGGGTTCCGGACCCTGACCTCACCTTCCTGCGATCAACGCCCGCGGCTCCCGCCGCGCTGGATCCCAAACGGTTGGCGACCCGGCTGGCCTTGGCGGCGCTCGCCCTGCTGCTCGCCTGGCGGGGATGGGCGCGGCTCGCCGAAAGGGCAACCGGAGAGGCTGACCTGGGCGCCGCGGCCCCGATCGGGCAGCGCCGGTCCGACATCGACAGGCGGGCGCCTTCAGGATCGGCGACGCTGACGACACCGGTGCTGACGGTCACTCCGGCCGTTGCGGCAGGAGCCCTCGCGGATCGGTGGCTGAGCGCTACCGCGGTCGCCGGGCGTGGAGACGCGCCCCGCGGGCCCGCCCTGCGGGGCGTGGCGACGGCCGCTGCCGCGAGTGGAGCGGTGTCCAGCGCTCTCGCATCGTCCGCGCCGTCCGCTACGCCGACGATGGCTCCGCCCGCCCCCGAGCCGGCGACTGAGGAGCCGAATTCGCCTGAACCCACGGACCCGCCGACCAGCCTTCCGCCGGAGCCGGCTGCGGTGACCTGTGCGCTGCATGCCTTCGGGCCGCAGGCGGGCTTGTTCAAGACCGGCTGTGGCCCGTTCCGATCGGCCGCGGCTTTCGACCTCTACCAGGTGACGGTCAGCCAGCCTGGTCGCTTCACCTTCGACACCTGTGAGGGTGCTGGGGGGCTGGACAGCCTGCTGGTGCTGTATCCTGCCGACGGCTTCGACCCGATGGCGCCCTGCCGGGGCATCCTGGCCGCTGATGACGACGGCTGCGGCACCTTGTCTCGCCTCACCTTGGACCTTGGCGTGGGGCGTTACCTGCTGCTGGTCAGCGAACAGACCGGCGACCTGAGCGACCATTACCGGCTGGGGGTCGAGGCACCGGCCGGCAACGATGCCTGTCCGCGGATTGCTCCCGGCACCACGCCAGTGGCGAACCCGTCACCGTCACCGGCTTTGCCGACGGCGACTTCAGCGGCTGGTGCCCTGCTTCCACCCTTGGCCACCCCGGCCGCCAGCCCCCAACCGCTACCGATCGAACCCGGGCCGGTGGATCCCCCCGGAACCCCGCCGGCCTTGCC
>Ga0073904_10001575_pt1 | contig 17104 bp, 14 predicted proteins | sample KloWWTrecipitate_FD_66668 | JGI IMG/M metagenome (GOLD analysis project Ga0073904, IMG submission 66668) | Active sludge microbial communities from Klosterneuburg, Austria, studying microevolution and ecology of nitrifiers - Klosterneuburg... | ecosystem: Engineered > WWTP > Aerobic digester >... | reverse complement strand
TTCATCGCCTGCGCGGCCGTCGCCGACTACCGCCCCGAGCACTGCGAGGGGCAGAAGATCAAGAAGTCCACCGAGCGCATGGACGTGAGGCTGGTACGCAACCCGGACATCGTCGCCGATGTCGCGGCGCTGGAGTCGCGCCCGTTCACCGTCGGATTCGCCGCCGAGACCACCGACGTCGTCGCCTACGCGCGCGGCAAGCTCGCCGCGAAGCGCCTGGACCTGATCGTCGCCAACGACGTCGCGCGCGGCGACATCGGCTTCAACAGCGAGTTCAACGAGGTCTGCCTGATCTCGGCCACCGACACCACCGAGCTGGCGCGTGGAACCAAGGCCCAGATCGCGCGCGCGCTGGTCGCCGCAATAGGCGCCCGCTTCCGCGAAGGCAATCCGGCCGCGGGCGAGGCTTCGTGACTTCCGCCGTCCCGAGCACCGGACTCGCGCCCGCCCGGCGGCTTGTCGTACGCGCGATCGGGATCGTCTCGGTACTGCTGCTGGCGGCTGCCGTCGCTTACAGCTGGACCACGGAACTGCTCGCCCACCGCGAACGGGCCCAGGCCACGGCGCGCCAGGCGGCGCTGTCGATTTCAACCTACGGACACCTGCTGGCGGCGCACGCGCAGGCACTGGCGCACGACGCCACCGGCGCACCGGAGCGCGCGCCGCGAAGCGCGTTCCCGGGCGTGCAATCCGTGCAGTTCATCCCGCTCGGCCCGCTGGGGATCGCCGACCCCGCCTTTCGCAAGGAGGTCTTGCGCAACAACATCGAGATCCGCCTCGCCGGTCGCGCCTTCAATGGCGAGAATCCTGCCACGGAAGCCTATCGCGACAATGGCGGCTGGATCCTGGTCGCGGCAGCGGCTGTGCCGGGGTCCGCAGACCACGCCGGCGGCGTGGTGCTGGCGCGCGCCGACCTCGCCACGGTGGTGCGCGATCACCTGCCGCTGGCGCACGAATCGGGCGAGTTCTCGGTGTGGTCGCAGGGCACGGACGGGAACTACCTGCCCATGGTGCGAACGGGCAGGGCAGACGGCTACACCGAGCCGTCCTACCGCGCGGCAACCGGCATTCGCCCGCTGTACGCGGCCTTCGAACCGGCGTCGCGGGTGCCGCTGCGACTGTCGCTCGGCATCACGGCGCTGGCCCTGGGCGCCGGCGCCGCGGCCTTGCTGCTGATCGCGCTGGTACGCAGGACCTTCCGCGCCCTCGCGGCCGGACTGCACGATGACGCGGCGAAACTGACGGATCTCGCCCTGCGCCAGCGCAATACCACCGCGACGCTGCCGGCACTGTCCTGGCACGAACTCGCGGGACTCGGCGAAGCGCTGGTGCAGTTGCGCCGCGACCAGCAGCCCGGCACCGCGGAACCCGCCCCCCTTGCTGCACGCCCCGCGCGCCCGGCGCCGGATCCGCTGGAGATCGTCGAGCAGCTGGCCGAGACCGGGGAGGAGGAGGCGCCGCCGGACATTCCCGCGGAGATATTCCGCGACTACGACATCCGCGGGCACTCAGCGCAGATCACGTCGCAACTGGCGCATGCGATCGGCCAGGCCATCGGCTCGGAAGCGCTGGACCGGCAATGCACGTCGATCATGGTCGGTGCCGACGGGCGCGACAGCAGCCCGCGGCTGCGCGAACATCTCGTCAACGGCCTGCTGTCCACCGGCATCGATGTGATCGACACCGGCACGGTCGCCACGCCGATGCTCTATTTTGCCTGCCATCATCTGCGCACGATGAGCGGCGTGATGATCACCGGCAGCCACAATCCGGCCGAGCACAACGGCTTCAAGATCATGATCGGCGGCGAAACCCAGCGCGGGGCGGGCATCCTGCGCCTGCGCGAACGAATCGAGCACGCCTTGTTCCACGAGGGGCAGGGCAGCTACCGCGTCACCGAGATCGACGCCGACTACATCAAGGCGGTCGCCGACGACGTGCTCGTCGATGGCAGGCACAAGGTGGTGATCGACTGCGGCAACGGTGCTGCCTCGGTGATTGCCGAGGACCTGTTCCGCGAGCTCGGCTGCGATGTCGTGCCGCTGTTCTGCGAACTCGACAGCCGGTTCCCCAACCACCATCCGGATCCCGCGGTGCCGGAAAACCTGCAGGCCCTGATCGCGAAGGTGGCCGAAACCGGTGCGGCGCTGGGTATCGCCTTCGACGGCGATGCGGACCGCATCGGCGTGGTCAGTGCGAGCGGCACCATCGTCACCGCCGACCGCCTCATGATGCTGCTCGTGCGCGACGTGCTCGCGAGCCATCCGGGCGCGGACGTGGTGTTCGATGTCAAGTGCAGCCGTGACCTCGCGGCGGTGGTGCGCGAGAACGGCGGCAGGCCGATCATGTGCCGCAGCGGCCACTCCTGGATCAAGGAAAAGATGAAGGAGAGCGGAGCGCTGCTCGGCGGCGAGTTCACCGGCCACATCTGCTTTCGCGACCGCTGGTTCGGTTTCGACGACGCCCTTTACTGCGCGGCGCGCCTGCTCGAACTGCTCGGCGCCGGGAGCAGCACGCTCGACGAGTTGCTGGCGCAACTGCCGCACAGCGTGGCGACGCCCGAGATCCGCATCGAGATGCCGGAGGAGCAGAAGTTCGCGGCCATGGAAGCGATCTCCCGCGGCTTCTCGCTCGAGCTCGAAAATGCCCGCCTCAGCCGCATCGACGGCGTGCGCGCCGAATTCGCCGACGGCTGGGGGCTGGTGCGCGCCTCGAACACCTCGGCGGCGCTGATCTGCCGCTTCGAGGGGCGCGACGAGGCCACGCTGGCGCGCATCCAGGCCGCCTTTCTCGCGGAGATCCGGCGTCTTTTGCCCGGAACGAATGTGAGTTTTTAGCACGACGGTCCCGCGGTGCGCGCCCGCGCCCGTGGCTGCGTTTAAGATGCCGCACCACATCCGTAGCGCAAGGATCCCGCCGATGTCCCTGAACCGCGAAGCCGCAGTGAACATAGCCCGCGTGCTCACCGAGAGCCTGCCCTATATCCAGCGCTTCATCGGCAAGACCATCGTCATCAAGTACGGCGGCAACGCGATGGTGGACCCGCAACTGAAGGAAAGCTTCGCGCGCGATGTCGTGCTGATGAAACTGGTCGGCATGAACCCGGTGGTCGTCCATGGCGGCGGCCCGCAGATCGGCTCGCTGCTGGCCAAGCTCAACATCGAATCGCGCTTCGTCGAGGGCATGCGCGTCACCGACACCCAGACGATGGACGTGGTCGAGATGGTGCTCGGCGCGACGGTCAACAAGGAGATCGTCTCGAACATCAACCGCCACGGTGGCAACGCGATCGGCGTCACCGGCAAGGACGGCCACCTGATCGAGGCATCGCGCATGTCGGTCACCGTGCGCACGGCGGAAACCAGCGCCCCGGAAATCGTGGACATCGGTCACGTGGGCGAGGTGCGCCGCATCAACCGCGCGGTGCTCGACATGTTCCTGCACAGCGATTTCATCCCGGTCGTGGCACCTATCGGCGTCGACAAGGCGGGGCTCTCGTACAACATCAACGCCGATCTCGTCGCCGGGAAGATCGCCGAGGTTCTGCAGGCCGAGAAGCTCATGCTGCTGACCAACGTGCCGGGGCTGATGGACGCCGAGGGCAAGGTGCTCACCGGGCTCGACCGCGACGAGGTCAACCGCCTCATCGACGAAGGGGTGATCCGGGGCGGAATGCTGCCGAAGATCCGCTGCGCGCTCGATGCGGTAGCATCAGGCGTCACCAGCGCGCACATCATCGACGGCACGGTGCCGCACGCGGTACTGCTGGAGGTGTTCACCGACGAGGGCGTGGGCACGTTGATCTGCAACCGCAAGCCCCCTGTCGTTGCGGGTGCCTGAGCGAATCGCTAGCATGACGGCCCTGCGCATCCCGGGGACTACCGCGTCGACATGAATAACAAGACCTCGCGCCGCGACGCGATCCTGCAGTCGCTGGCGCACATGCTCGAAGCCACACCCGGGGGGCGCATCACCACGGCCGCGCTCGCGGCCGACGTCGGCGTATCCGAGGCCGCGCTCTACCGGCACTTCCCCAGCAAGGCGAAGATGTTCGAGGGGCTCATCGAGTTCATCGAGACCACCCTTTTCAGCCGCATTTCGCGTATCCGCGAAGAGGAGCAGGATGCCGCCGCGCAGTGCGAACAGATAGTGACCCTGCTGCTGACCTTCTGCGAGCGCAACCCGGGAATCACCCGACTGCTGACCGGCGATGCGCTCACGGGCGAGACGGACCGCCTGCGCGGCCGGGTGCAGCAGCTGTTCGACCGGCTGGAGACCGAACTGAAACAGATCCTGCGCGAGGCTGAAGTGCGGCAGGGGCTGCGCACGGCGCTGCCGGTCAACCTGGCGGCGAACCTGCTGCTTGCCACCGCGGAAGGACGCATCATCCAGTACGTGCGCTCGGAGTTCCGCCGCTCGCCCACCGATTACTGGGCCGAGCAGTGGCGCGTGCTGACCGGCTCGTTGTTCCGCCGCGCCGGGGACTGAGACCCGCTCAGCGGCTACCGGGACGAATGGCGCGGAAGCGCTCGATATCGAACTGGTAGCGCGCCTGGACCGTGCTCCGGTCCTGCTCCAGCCTGGCGATTCGCGCTTCCTCCTCCGCAATGGAGGCTCGCAGCTCTTCTATTTTCTTCTGCAGGTCCGCCGGCACCGGCGCCTCGGCGAGCTCGAGGTCCGCGGCCTTCGCGTGCTCGCTCTCGAGCTGCTGCTTGAGTGCGGCGATGGAGCCTTTCTGCAGGTTGATCCGCACCTGCACCTCGTTGACCTTGCGCCGCTGCAGATCCTCGATGTCGGCCACCGAGCTGTAGCGCGCGAGCAGCGCCTCGTCGTAGCGGCGCTGGCGCTCGGCCTCTTCCGCACGCAGCATGGCCTGCACCGCGCCGGGATTGGCCTTGCGCTCCGCCGCGGTCAGCGTGCGCGGCACGACCTCGACCACGCGCCCCGCGCGGTTGAGCACCGTGTACCCCTTGTGGGCGAGCTCCGGCGGTACGCGGTCGTCGATGACCGGGATGCCCTCGGCATTGTCGTACTTGTAGAACCGATCCTCGGCGAGCGCGGAGGCGGGGGCGCCGAGCAGGTACAGCAATGCAACCACGCCCAGCCATCGGGGTAGAGCCGGAACGTCGCGGTGGAACGGCCTGGAAGTCATGCGATCCTCGTTGCGCAGGGTGATTGCTGCAACGAGTCTAGCAGCTGCCACGATGATCGGGGCTCAGGCGCCCGCTTCACCCCATTGCCGGCGATAGGCGAGCAACTGCGGCAGGTGCTCGCCAAAGCCTTCGGACTCCTCGAGGAATCGCACGATGTCGTCCAGCCGCGCGATGCTGAAGACCGGAACGCCGAGCTCGCGCGCCAGCTCGGTGACCGCGGAATCCGCGCCCGATCCGCGCTCGGCGCGATCGAGTCCGAGCACGACGCCAGCGATGGTGGCGCCCGCAGCGGCGATCAGGTCGACCACGCCACGCACGGCGGTACCCGCCGTGATCACGTCGTCGATGATCAGCACCCTGCCCGCGAGCGGGGCGCCGATCAGCGTGCCACCTTCGCCATGGGTCTTGGCTTCCTTGCGATTGAAGGCGCAGGGCACGTCACGCCCGCTGTCGTTGCTGATCGCCACCGCGGTGGCCACCGCCAGCGGGATGCCCTTGTAGGCGGGACCGAAGAGCATGTCGTACTCGACGCCGGCCGCCGCAATGGCCGCGGCGTAGCAGCGGCCCAGCGCGGCGAGCGCGCCACCGCTGCTGAATTCGCCGGCATTGAAGAAATAGGGACTGGTGCGGCCCGATTTCAACGTGAACGAGCCGAAGCGCAGCGCGCGCTGGCGCAGCGCGAGGGCGATGAACTCGTTGCGGAAACCGGTCGCGGACATGTCGGAAAACGCACTGTTTCGGGGCACACGGAAGTATATCAGCGCCGCATCGCGCAAAGCGCGCACAAAGTCGGAAACATGCTTTTTACCCGAACCGGGACGCTCATGTATCATGCCGCGGCGTATAAAGGCAGGGAAAAACATGCGCGTCATCAGTTTCTGCGCGGATGGCATCCGCGAGGCAGCCGCGAAAGGCTTCTACGACTGGGCCGTCGACCAGGACGCGGACATCATCTGCGTGCAGGATCTGCGCGCACCCGAATCGGGCCTGGGCGCGGCGAAATACAATCCCGACGGCTACTTCAGCTATTTTTTCGACGCGATCGACGGCACCACGAACGGCGTGGCCATCTATTGCCGCAAACTGCCCAAGGCGATCATGACCGGCCTGGGTCTCGGCGAGGCCGATGGCGAGGGGCGCTTCATGCAGGCGGACTTCGAGAACATCAGCGTGGCCTGTCTGCTCGGCCCGGTGGCCAGCATGGAAGACACGGGCTCGCTGGCGCGCAAGTCGCGCTTCTACGAGCAACTGCGCACGCAACTCGACAAGGTGCGCAAGAAGCGCCGCCAGTACGTGCTGTGCGGCAACTGGAACATGGCGCACGCCGCGCGCGACGTGCAGCAGGCTGCGGTGCACGCCGACACGCCCGGCTTTCTCGCGGCCGAGCGCCAGTACCTCGACGGCCTGTACGGCGAGCTGGGTTACGTCGATGCGTTCCGCGTCGTGAACCAGGACGAAGACGAGTTCTCCTGGTGGCCGGGCGGGCGGGCCGCGGGAGATGGCTGGCGCGTCGACCTGCAGATCGTCTCGGCGGGCCTGCGCGGAACCATCGAGTACGGCGCGCTGTACAAGGTGCAGGAATTCTCCTCGCACGCGCCGCTTATCATGGACTACGACATCGAGCTCGAGAGACTCTAGCAGCCCGCTGTCCGCGCTATTTCGCGGGCAGTGGCGCGCTCAGCGCCATTTTCTGCACGCGCACCAGGTTCTCGGTGCCGCGGCGCGCGAGATCCAGCATCTGCTGCAGTTCCTCGGCCTTGAAGGGCTTGGCCTCGGCAGTGCCCTGCACCTCCACGTAATCGCCCTGCTCGGTCATGATGACGTTCATGTCCGTCTCGGCGCTCGAGTCTTCCGCGTAATCGAGGTCGAGCACGGCATGCCCGTTGTACATGCCGACCGAGACCGATGCGATCAGGTGCAGCAGCGGATCCTCGGTGATCAACTTGCGGCGCTTCGCCGCGGCGAGCGCGTCGCACAGCGCCACACAGGCGCCGGTGATGGACGCGGTGCGCGTGCCTCCGTCGGCCTGGATCACATCGCAGTCGATGACGATTGTGTTCTCGCCGAGCTTGCGCAGGTCCAGCGCCGAGCGCAGCGAGCGGCCGATCAGGCGCTGGATCTCGACCGTGCGTCCGCCCTGCTTGCCGCGCGCCGCCTCGCGGTCCATGCGCGTGTTGGTCGAGCGCGGCAGCATGCCGTACTCCGCGGTGAGCCAGCCGCGACCCTGCCCACGCATGAAGCGCGGCACGCCCTTGTCGACACTGGCGGTGCAGATGACCTTGGTGTCGCCGTACTCCACGAGCACCGACCCTTCGGCATGGCGCGTGTAGGCGCGCGTGAAACGCACGGGGCGAAGCTGGTCCGGACGGCGGCCGCTGGGTCGCTCCATAAATGATCCTCGATGGGTGTTTGCGGGTGCGCGGGGCGCCGATTATACACACGCGTGCATGGCCATGATTTATCCCCGAGGCAGGGCTACAATGGCCGCCAGTCACAGGAGTCGAGCATTGCCGTCAGTCCAGAGCATGACCGCGTTCGCCCGCCGCGAAGCGTCGTTCGCGTGGGGCACCCTCTCGTGGGAGATCCGCTCCGTCAACCATCGCTATCTCGAGGCGCAGTTGCGCCTGCCCGAGACCCTGCGCCAGGTGGAAATGCCAGCACGCGAACTGCTGCGCGAGCGGCTGGCACGCGGCAAGGTCGACTGCATCCTGCGCCTGCAGGCCGGACCGTCCGCCACGGGGCCCATCGCCATCAACGACGACCTGGTGCGAAGCCTGCACGAGGCATGCGCCCGGGTCGATGCGCTGGCCGGCGGCCTCGGGCGTCCCGGCGTGCTGGACCTGCTGCGCTGGCCGGGGGTGATCGCGGAATCGCATCCGGACGAGGACGAGATAGCGCGCAGTGCGCTCGCGGTGTTTCGCCAGGCGCTCGACGAATTGATCGCGATGCGCGCACGCGAGGGCGCGAGCCTGGCGAGCGCCATCGAGCAACGCCTCGCGGGCATCGAGACCATCGTGGCCTCGGTGCGCGCCGTGCTGCCCGGAATCCTCGCGGCACAGAAGCAGAAGCTCGTCGACCGCCTGGCGGAACTGCGCGTCGAGGTCGAGCCGGGCCGGCTGGAGCAGGAGATCGCGCTGCTGGCCGCGCGATCCGACGTCGCCGAGGAACTCGACCGTCTGCAATCCCATGTCGCCGAGGCACGCCACAGCCTGGCCGCGGGCGCGGCCTGCGGACGGCGGCTGGATTTCCTGATGCAGGAGTTCAACCGCGAGGCCAATACGCTGTCCTCCAAGTCCGCTTCCGCGGAAACGACCCGCTCGGCCGTGGAGTTGAAGGTGCTGGTAGAGCAGATGCGCGAACAGGTGCAGAACATCGAATGAACACGACCGCGCCAGGAACCCTGTACACGGTGTCGGCGCCTTCGGGCGCGGGCAAGACCAGCCTGGTCGCCGCTCTGGTGGGGCAGGATCCCGACCTGCTGGCATCCGTGTCGCACACCACGCGCGCGCGGCGCCCGGGCGAGGTGGAGGGGGTCAATTACCACTTCACGAGCCGCGAACAATTCGAGCAGATGCTCGGGCGCGGCGACTTCCTCGAGCACGCAACCGTGTTCGGCAACCTCTACGGCACCTCGCGCAGCTGGGTCATGGAGACACTGGCGGGCGGCAAGGACGTGATTCTCGAGATCGACTGGCAGGGTGCGCGCCAGGTGCGCGAGCGCATTCGCGCCGCGCAGTCGATCTACATCCTGCCGCCGTCGCGCGACACGCTGGAGTCGCGGCTGCAGGGACGCAAGCAGGACGGCGCCGAGGTGATCGGGGAGCGCATGCGCCAGGCGGTCAGCGAGATGTCGCACTGGGACGAGTCGGACTACGTCGTGGTGAACGACCGCTTCGAGGTCGCGCTGGCCGACCTGCAGGCCATACTGCGCGCCAATCGCCTGCGCCGGCCGGCCCAGGGCATGCGGCTGTCGGGGCTGATCCGCGAGCTGCTGTCGGCGACCTGAGCAACTCTGCTAGAATGCGTGCCCCGCGCGACCCCGGAGGCCGGCGGGTCGCAGCTCAAAGCCACGCAACAGGTGATATCCATGGCACGAATTACGGTAGAGGAATGTCTCGACAAGGTGGAGAACCGCTTCGAGCTGGTCATGGTCGCGGCCAAGCGCGCGCGCCAGATCGCCACCGGCGGGAAGGAGCCCCTGGTGCACGAGGAGTCCGACAAGCCGACGGTGATCGCGCTGCGCGAGATCGAGGAAGGCCTGATCGGCCCCGGTTTCTTCGACGACAACGCCGAACCGTCCTTCGAGGAACTGCTCGAAGCGCAGGCCGACGCAGCCAACCTGTGAGACTGACGGTGCGGGAGCACACCTCCCGCACCGCGCGATTGCGCAACCGCCACGCATGCAGCACCTCGGCGCACTGACGGAAAAGCTCCGGGGTTACCTGGCGCCGGAGCAGGTCAATGCGGTGCGTCGCGCCTACTACTATTCGGAGCAGGCCCACGACGGCCAGGTGCGGCGCACCGGCCAGCCCTACGTGACCCATCCGCTCGCCGTGGCCGGCATCCTGGCCGACATGCGCATGGACCACCAGAGCCTGATGGCGGCGCTGCTGCACGACGTGATCGAGGATACCGGCATCGCCAAGGAGGCGCTGGCCTCACAGTTCGGCACCAGCGTCGCCGAGCTCGTCGATGGCGTCAGCAAGCTGTCGCAGTTCGAGACCACCTCGCGTGCCGAGGCGCAGGCCGAGAATTTCCAGAAGATGGCAATGGCCATGGCGCGCGACATCCGCGTGATCCTGGTCAAACTCGCCGACCGCCTGCACAACATGCGCACGCTCGACGTGCTGAAGCCCGAGAAGCGCCAGCGCATCGCCCAGGAGACCCTGGAGATCTACGCGCCGATCGCCCAGCGCCTCGGCATGAACAACATGCGCATCGAGTTCGAGGACCTCGGCTTCACGGCACTGCACCCGATGCGCGCGCGGCGCATCCAGGCCGCCGTGCGCAAGGCCCGCGGCAACCGCAAGGAACTGGTGACGCAGATCCAGCGCAAGATTGAGACCCGCCTGCGCGAGGAACATATCCCCGCGCGCGTGCTCGGGCGCGAGAAGCACCTCTACAGCATTTACCAGAAGATGCGCGCCAAGGGCCGCTCGTTCTCGGAAATCATGGATGTGTTCGCGTTTCGCATCGTGGTCGACAGCGTCGACAGCTGCTATCGGGTGCTGGGCGCCATGCACAGCCTGTACAAGCCGGTTCCCGGCCACTTCAAGGACTACATCGCGATACCCAAGGCCAACGGCTACCAGTCCCTGCACACGGTGCTGTTCGGCATGCACGGCGTGCCGATCGAGATCCAGATCCGCACCGCGGACATGGAGGAGATGGCCAACAACGGCATCGCCGCGCACTGGCTGTACAAGAGCAGCGGATCGGAGAAGCCCGGCAGCGGCCACTCGCGCGCGCGCCAATGGGTGCAGGGCCTGCTCGAGATGCAGCAGCGCGCCGGCAACTCGCTCGAATTCATCGAGAGCATGAAGATCGACCTGTTCCCGGACGAGGTCTACGTCTTCACCCCGCGCGGCGACATCTTCGCGCTGCCCAACGGCGCGACCGCGGTGGATTTCGCCTACACGGTGCATACCGACATCGGCAACAGCTGCGTCGCCTGCCGCATCGACCGCAACCTCGCTCCGCTCAGCACGCGCCTGCAGAGCGGGCAGACCGTGGAGATCGTGACGGCCCCGCGCGCGAACCCGAATCCGACCTGGCTCAATTTCGTGGTGACGGCGAAGGCCCGCACCAACATCCGCCATTACCTCAAGGGCCAGCAGCAGTCGGAATCGATCGAGCTCGGCCGGCGCCTGCTCGACAAGGCGCTGGTGAGCCTGCAGAGCAGCATGAAGACGATCGATCCGCAGACCGTGGAGCAGCTGCTCGCCGAGACGCGCCGTGCCTCCTTCGACACCATCCTCGAGGAGATCGGCCTCGGCAACCGCGTCGCCCTGCTCACCGCGCGCCGTCTGCTCGAGAGGGGCGAGGGCATCCCCGGGGCGGGCGCCGCGGAGGCGCTGCCGCTGGCGATCCGCGGCACCGAGGGCATGGTGATCAACTTCGGCAAGTGCTGCTACCCGATACCCGGCGACACGATCGTCGGTCACATCAGCGCCGGGCGCGGCGTGGTGGTGCACCGCGACAGCTGCAACAACATCGCCGAGTTCCTCGACGACCCCGAGCGCTGCACGCCGCTGCGCTGGGCCGAGGACACGCGCGGCGAATTCAGCGTCGAGCTGCTGGTGGAACTGGAGAACCAGAAAGGCGTGATCGCCGCGCTGGCGAACCGCATAAGCAGCCTGGACGTAAACATCGAGAAGATCGGCATGGAGGAGCGCGACGCGCGGCTCAGCCAGGTGCGGCTGGTTATCGCGGTCGCCAACCGCGTGAACCTGGCGCGCATCATCCGCCGCATCCGCACGGTCAGGTCCGTCATGAAAGTCACGCGGGTAAAGCGCTGATGTCCCCCCGCATTCGCATCGAGGAGCACCCATGAGCAATCGCGCAGTCATCCACGCGAGCGACGCGCCGCAGGCAATCGGCCCTTATTCGCAGGCCGTGAAGATCAACAACGTGGTCTACATGTCGGGCCAGATCCCGCTCGACCCGGCGACCATGCAGCTGGTCGCGGGCGACATCACGGAGCAGACGGTGCGCGTGTTCGAGAACCTGGCGGCCGTGGCGCGCGCCGCCGGCGGCGACCTCAACCACTGCGTGAAGGTGAACATCTACCTCACCGACCTCGCGGACTTCGCCGCGGTCAACGCGGTGATGGCCCGCTATTTCGCCGAGCCTTACCCGGCGCGTGCCTGCGTGCAGGTCGCCGCGCTGCCGCGTGGCGCCGCGGTGGAGATCGAGGCCACGATGGTGGTCAAGTCCTGAGCGGCGCGATCAACGGCGCATAGCCGGCGCGAAAATCGGGATAGCGCAACGCGTAACCGGCCTCGAGCAGGCGCCGGTTGCTGCAGCGCTTGCTGCCGGGTGCGCGCCCGCCCTGCGCGCCACCCGCCGCGTCGTCCAGCGCCACACCGAGTTCGGCGGCGATCCAGTGTCGCACCTCCCACATCGGCGCCGGCTCGCTGTCCACGCCGAGGTAGAGCGGTGCGAGCGTCTCGCCGCGCAGCAGGCGCCCGACCAGGAACTGCAGGATGCCCGCGCAGTCCTCGCGATGAATCCGGTTGGTGTAGCGCACCGGCTCGCGCGCACAGCCGATGCCGGCGGCGACCTCGCGCAGCAGCCGCTCGCGGCCCGGGCCGTAGATGCCGCCGAAGCGCAGCACCGTGGCGCGATGTGCGGCGCGCTCGCGCAGCAGCGCCTCGGCCTGCAACAGGATCCGGCCGGAAAAGCCGTGCGGCTCGGTGGGCGAATCCTCATCGACCCATTCGCCGTCGCACTGGTGGTAGACCGCGGTGCTCGATGCCAGCAGCACGTGCGGCGTGCCACGCAGCACGTCGAGCAGGTTCGCGAGCCCCTCGACGTAGACGCGACGATAGTGGTCCTCGTCGAAGCGGCCCGCGGCACTGCTGACCACGACGATGTCGAAGCGACGCTCGCCGAGGAGGGCGAGCGTGGCCGGCTCGCCCAGGTCCGCCGCCAGCGGCTCGATACCGGCGGGCAACAACCCGGCGCGACGCCGCAGGCCGGCCACGCGATGGCCCGCATCACGCAACCGCTCGGCCAGCGCGCCACCCACGTCGCCACAACCGGCTATCAATATGTCCGCCCCGTTCATCGACGCCTCCCGCAACTGCATTGGGCTATCATCGCAGTCCGCCCACGTCATCGGCCAGCCGCTTGACCCCCGATTCCGCCAGCCCGCGATCTTCGCTCGAACAACTGCCCGTCACGGCGCTGCGCGGCGTCGGGCCGCGGCTGGCCGAAAAGCTCGCCGCGCTCGAGATCCGCAGCGTCGCCGACCTGCTGTTCCACCTGCCGCTGCGCTACCAGGACCGCACCCGCGTGAGCGCGGTGCGCGAATTGCGCCCCGGCGCGGAGGCCGTGGTCGAAGGGCGCGTGCTCGCGGCGCGCGTGGAGCTCGGCCGCCGGCGCAGCCTGGCGTGCACGCTTGCCGACGCCAGCGGGACGATGACGCTGCGCTTCTTCCACTTCAGCGCGGCCCAGCAGCACAACCTCGAGCGCGCGGCGCGCCTGCGCTGTTACGGCGAGGCGCGTCTCGGGCGCAGCGGCATCGAGATGTACCACCCGGAATGCCAGGTGCTGGATGCCGACGAGCCGGCGCCGGACGCGGCGGCACTGACCCCAATCTACCCCAGCACCGAGGGCCTGCATCAAGCCAGTTGGCGCTCACTTACCGAGCAAGCTTTGCGGCATCTCGGCAGCAACACGCTACGCGAGCTGCTGCCGGCCGGGCTGCTGCGTGGCGCCGGACCGCTCGCCGAGGCGCTGCGCTACCTGCACCGGCCGCCGCCCGATGCGCCAGTCGCCGAGCTGCTGGCCGGCACCCATCCCTACCAGCAACGCCTCGCCGCCGAGGAACTGCTGGCGCACCACCTCGGGCTGCTGCTGATGCGCAAGCGCGCCCGCACGCACCGCGCCCCCGTGATGCATGACGACGGCCGACTCGGCGAGCGCCTGCTGCGCTCGCTCGCCTTCACCCCGACCGGCGCGCAGCTGCGCGTCAGCGCCGAGATCCGCCGCGACCTCGCGAGCGGAGCGCCGATGCTGCGCCTGGTGCAGGGCGACGTCGGCTGCGGCAAGACGCTGGTGGCCGCGCTCGCCAGCCTCGCGGTGATCGAGAACGGCTGGCAGGTCGCGATCATGGCACCCACGGAGCTGCTGGCCGAACAGCACTACCGCACGTTCTCGGCGTGGCTGGATCCGCTGGGTTTGCGCACGGTGCTGCTGAGCGGGCGCATGCCGGCGGCGCAACGCCGCGCCACGCTGGAGGCGCTGGCGCTGGGCGAGACACCGCTGGCCGTCGGCACGCACGCGCTGTTCCAGGAACAGGTCGGTTTCGCGCGGCTGGGGCTGGTGATCATCGACGAGCAGCACCGCTTCGGCGTGCACCAGCGCCTGGCGCTGCGCGAGAAAGGGCTGGCGGACGGTTTTGCGCCGCACCAGCTGGTGATGACGGCGACCCCGATACCGCGCACGCTGGCAATGACCGCCTACGCGGACCTCGACTATTCGCTGATCGACGAACTGCCGCCGGGGCGCACGCCGGTCGCCACCGCGGTGGTCAGCAATGCGCGCCGCGAGGAGGTGGTCGAGCGCGTGCGCGCCGCCTGCGCCGAAGGGCGGCAGGCTTACTGGGTCTGCACCCTGATCGAGGAATCCGAGACGCTGGAGGCACAGGCCGCCGAGGCGATCGCCGCGGAGCTCGCCGAGCGGCTACCGGCGCTGCGGGTGGGACTCGTCCACGGCCGCGTCCCCGGCAGACAGCGCCTCGAGATCATGAACGCCTTCAAGGCCGGCGAGATCGAACTGCTGGTGGCCACCACCGTGATCGAGGTCGGCGTGGACGTGCCGCGCGCCTCGCTGATGATCATCGAGAACGCCGAGCGGCTCGGGCTGGCGCAGCTGCACCAGCTGCGTGGACGGGTCGGTCGCGGCCGCGATGCCAGCCACTGCGTGCTGTTGTACCAGGCACCGCTGTCGCTGGCCGGGCGCGCGCGGCTCGATGCGATGCGCGACACCTGCGACGGCTTCGTGCTGGCCGAGCGCGACCTCGAGCTGCGCGGCCCCGGCGAACTGCTGGGCACGCGCCAGACCGGCCTGATGGGCCTGCGCTTCGCCGATCTCGGCCGCGACGGCGCGCTGCTGCCGGCCGTGCGCGCGGCGGCCGAAACGATGCTGCGCGAACATCCCGGGCGTATCGACGCGCTGCTCGACCGCTGGATCCCGGGGCGCACCCGCTACGCCGAGGCCTGATGCCGACTGCGTCACCGAATCGGCTGGCGCGCGTGTGGGCCCCGGCACGCTCTACTACAATTCCCTCAGCGTGACAGCAGGGCATCCGCCCCGGCGCGGAGGACCATGACGATGCAATTACCCGAAGCCGTGAGCAACGTGCTGGATGCCGGCGGTATTCCGTGGTCACCGGCGGAGCTTGCCGCGGGCCCGGCGCAGGCAGTGGTACGGCCCGTGATGCTGCAGGATGCCGCCGGCCGCGTGCTCGTGCTGGTCGCGGCGGACTCGTTGCTGGACCTGGACGCACTGAACCGCTGCACCGCGCGCGAGCTGATCGCCACGCCCGCGGAGGCCCTGGCGCCGCTGTGTGCCGCGCGGGGCCTGCACTCCCTGCCGGCGGTGCCCGGCGTGCTCGAGTTGCCCGTGATTGCCGACCAGCGCCTGCTCGCGAGCAGCGAACTCGGTCTCGACGCCGGTGCCGGCGGGGCACAGCTGCAGATGTCCGGGGCGGCGTTCCGCGCCCTGCTGGAGTCGCGTGGCGGCGCGACAGCGGATTTCTGTGTCGCGCTCGATGACATCCCGCCCGCGGCCGCCGCGAGCGCCGACGTCGCGGAAATCGGCAACGCGGTCGCGCGCTTCACCGCGCGGCGCATCGAGCGCCGCCTCGAGGACACCCTCGATTTCCCGCCACTGCCGGAGATCGCCCATCGCATCATCCGCATCAGCGCCGACCCCTATGCCAGCGTCAGCGACCTGGCGCGGGTGGTCGAAATAGACCCCTCGCTGTCGGCGCAGGTGGTCAGCTGGGCGTCCTCGCCGTACTACGCGGCGCCGGGCAAGGTGAAGTCCATCCAGGACGCCATCGTGCGCGTGCTCGGCTTCGACCTGGTGATGAACCTCGCGCTGGGGCTGGCGCTCGGCAAGACCATGCGCCTGCCGAAGGAAGGGCGCTACGGTTACCGCAACTACTGGCTGCAGGCCGTTCACGGCGCCGCGATGGTCGAGGGCCTGTGCAAGGCCATGCCCTCGAGCCTGCGCCCCGCGCTGGGCCACGCCTATCTCGGCGGGCTGCTGCACAACTTCGGTTTCCTGATCCTCGCGGAACTGTTCAAGCCGCAGCTGCAACTGGTCTGCCGCTACACCGAGGCCAACCCGCACCTCGGGCACTGGCATGTCGAACGCTTCCTGCTCGGGGTGACGCGTGAACAGATGGCGGGCTGGCTGATGCGCTTCTGGCACCTGCCGGAGGAAGTCTGCGCGGCACTGCGCTTCCAGCAGGCGCCGGAGCAGGCCGGCGAACACGAGGTGCTGGCACGCGTGCTGCACCTGGCGACTCGACTGCTGCGCGAACAGCACATCGGCAGCGCGCCGCTGCAGCCCATCGCGGACTCGATGTTCACCGAGCTCGGCATCAGCCGCGCCGACGCACTCGCCGTGAGCGAGCGCATCCACGGTTCGGCCGGGGAGCTGCAGGCGATTGCGCGCGACCTCGCGGCCTGAGCTTGCGCTCAGGCAATGATCGGCGGCAGTTCCTTCTGCAGCTGCAGCTTCTGCTTGCCGCCTTCGCCGGTCAGCGCGAACCCCAGCAGCTTGCCCGCGGGATCGCGAAATTCAGCGACGAGATCCGGGCTGCTGCCGCTGATCGACCACGCGCCGGCCGCGCCCACCGGCGGCGGCGCGACCACCACCGGGCAGGCCGGGGTCTTGATGGTGACCGGCATCGCCGGGTAGCTGACCTCGGTCGGCGTGCCGGCAAGCGTCTTGGCGAGCGCGCGCGCGCAGGCCATCAGCGGCGCGACGTAATACAGCACGTGGCCATCAACCTCCGCGCAGTCGCCCAGCACGTAGACATCGGGCGCGCTGGTCGCGAGCAGACGGTTCGCGACCACGCCGCGGTTCACCGCGATGCCGGCCGCTTTCGCGAGTTCCAGGCGCGGGCGCACCCCGATCGCCGAAACCGCCATGTCGGCCTCGATACGACGCCCGTCGTTCAGCGTCGCCACGATGCCCTTGCCACCGGGCGC
>Ga0073904_10001573_pt1 | contig 17113 bp, 12 predicted proteins | sample KloWWTrecipitate_FD_66668 | JGI IMG/M metagenome (GOLD analysis project Ga0073904, IMG submission 66668) | Active sludge microbial communities from Klosterneuburg, Austria, studying microevolution and ecology of nitrifiers - Klosterneuburg... | ecosystem: Engineered > WWTP > Aerobic digester >... | reverse complement strand
TGCTCAAGCACCATCCCTGCAAAGACAGCATCAAAGGTAAGCAACAAAGAGCCGCCTGGAATCATCACTTCCTCGCTGAAGTCCTGCTTTTTAATTGACCAAACTTCGCGCCCCCTCTGATCCGTCGGGTTTCAGTTTCAGGATGTTGACGGCCCCCCAGTACCCACCGCCCTCTGTTACGACTGCCAGATCCCCAACACCGTCATGGTCGATGTCGCCCAGAGACGCGATCGTCGTGCCGAAATTGTCTTCGTCGTTGACGGATCGATTCCATACCCCAGTATTCTCAATGGCGGTGACGTTCTTTGCGGTTCCGTTGGCATTCAGTCGAACAATATAAATGGCACCGCGATTTTTTCCGCCAACGCTCGTTCCAGGGGCACCAATGACGATGTCGCCGATGCCATCTCCATCGAAGTCACCAATCGACCTGACAAAACAGAACTGAGAACCATCGGCGAGTTGAGGAATGCCATTTTTCTGGCTGGCGAGTTGAGTGAAGTTCTTGGCTGTCCCATCTGCATTCATTCGCACTATGTAAACCGAACTTGCCGCAGTCTCATTGTACGCTCCCACAGCAAGATCGGTGATTCCATCGCCATCGATATCTCCCAAAGAAGCGACGCTGGCTCCGAAGCCCTCATTAGCGATCAGTGCTGGTCCACCATGTGACGAATTCGCGATCTTCACGGAACGATTTACGGATCCGTCTGTATTCCGGAACAAGACATAGACAGCACCTCGCCAACTGCTGTCGCCTGGTGCGCCCACGGCGACATCTTCCGCGCCATTGCCATCTAAATCTCCCAGTGATGCCACACTGATCCCGAACACATCTCCGTTGGAAACAGCGGGAAGTCCGTTACTGCTGCCGGCGAACTGCGAGGTGTAATCGACTAGAAAAGACGCCGGCAATCGATTGTGAATCTGGAATTGATAGTCCTCAACTTCGCCACCGCTCGCCGCGCCGGTCGGATCTGCTGCGGCAATGTCACCGGAAAGACGGAAGCGAGCATACGTACCACCAACGGAATCGATCAGTGACGCTGGAAAAGTCAACGTAACTCGGCCGTTCGTCGTGCCAGTTGGAACCGCTATCTGTGCTCGCTCGGTTGCGTTTTCGAAAACGCCATTGTGGTTATAGTCAATCCAGCCATAGAGCATTGCGGCGACGCCGGTCGTATTTGTCGCGGCCAGTGTAATTCTTGGTGCCGTTCCCGCAGTCGCGAAGAGATCGTCGGAGTTCAGAACGCCATCTTCGTCGTCTCGCCCACCCACTGTGAAACGATCATCCAGTGTCGCGGTGAGGCTCTGCTGAGTTCCCGCTTCGCCATCAACGCCACCGCCCAGAAACAGCGTATTCTGTGTAGCGTCAATCACGTGACTCGGCCCGCCGTTGGCTGCAAGTGTCTGGTAGTCGTTGACGGCAACGCCTGCGGTCGCATCTGGCGCATCACCGAAATCCGATGTGAGCAACAATCTTGCTTCCAGCACATCAATGCAGACGGCGTACCGTCCCGCCGAAGCGGCTGGCATTCGACGCGAACGTCGTCCAGAAGTTTTGAGAAATGCGAAAGTGGAAATCCTCGCAAACCAACGTTGCAATTCCATTGAGTATCCCTGGGCTCCGCCCATCGTAGTTTTGGATCCATTCCAAACAACTGGCCTCGATTTGCCGTCAGGTCAAGTCTAAACATACGATACCAAATTTCACAACCTAAGGTCATTGTTGCCGAGGTGTGAAATGAGGTGGCCTTGCATTCTGCGGAGTCGCTTTCGCGCCGCAGACCGGCATATTTCGCAGCCGGAGTGCCTGATCGGCAATACTCCGCGAGACGCATCGGCGGTTGCAACACAATCGGCATCATTTCAGCGACAGCACGACGCGATCATCGCGCACGTCAACGGACTTGAAATGGTCGCCGAAAATCCTTGGGAACAGTTTTGAGCCGGGTTGCTTCTCCGTAATGTTGTCAAGCTGCAGGATTTCTCCAAGGACGGCCTGCGTCTCGGGCGAGCTTTCATCAATGACTTCGATCGGGACTTTTTCGCGTCGGAAGAAATCGATCACCTGGCCGATCGTCGCGCGATCGGCTTTGATTTGGTAATTGTTTGTCCGTATCGAGCCACGAGCCGTTGAAGTGGAGTCTGAGGAATACTCCAGTTCCTGCAGCATGGCACTGAGTACAACATGCTGCGGCAAAGTCGTTGTCACAATGGCTGCCGATCCTGACCACCTGACGTTCAGGTCAGGAACTTCACTCTGCCATGCCGCCGTGACAGGTGCCTTGAGTTTGCTTCCCACAACGTATCGGTGTTCCACGGATTCCTGATCATCAATCGGGATGATTGTCACGTCAGGTCGGTCGTCCGCAAACTGGATCGTTTGGTCGAACTGATTCAGGATGACTGTTGCCAGTTCGACGAAGGACATCCTCGGCATTCGCCGTGCAGCCCAGACGTCGTGGGGGACAGCTTCGGGATTCCGGAGAACCACGCCGACAGACTTCGCGTGGTCGAACAGGATCTGACGAGGTTCCGCGAGTTCATCCCAGGATGCATCCGCATGCCCAGTCAATTTCCGAATTGAAACGCTGCCAAATTTCTTTTGACGCTCATTGATCGCGGTATTATTCCGGTCCAGTAAAATCGGAAGTCGATGCACAGCGGATGCCGAACCGACAAAGGCGAAATTCTCAGTCATACAAAATGCACCGTCCGGAATCGTCGATGACATTTCGCGGAGTACCTGGATTCGAGGCACCAGGTCCGTCTTGACGCTCACCAGGCGGTGCGGATCAATTCGTCGATCGCGCAGAATGGCGATTTCACTCTGATTCTGCAGGTCACGCAACTGGTCGCCAAGTTCTGCCCCCACACTCGACCAGCTCATCCTGGCAGACAGTGCTGTCTGCAGGGCTTTGTTGGTTTTGAACACGATCGGTTCGTCAGCCCGGGCCGCGCAGGTTAGAATCAAGCACAGCACGCCCAACAGCGGACAAATCTGGACGACAGGATACAAATCACGCGACGCACACATGGCATTTTCAAAAATGCCGCGCGACTCTGAAGATGCGGCCCGGTGTCCTCGATCTAAATACGTTTTCAGTTTCATAGCCGTATTTTGCCCGGAAAGTCCTCAGGAATGAATCGTAGCATCACAAAACTATGACGTGTTGCACAGGAAGCGTCCAGTTTGTGTAGTGAACAATTGAATCGGCAAGTACGATGACCAAAGTTCGACAACTCACGCTGCGGGATTTGATGAGATTTCCATGAAGCACACTCACGCGGTCGGAATCGACCTTGGTACGACGTACTCCTGCATTGCCTGGCTTAATGAGTACGGTCAACCGGTTACGATCCCGAATCAGGAAGGCGAACTCTCAACGCCGTCCGTCGTATTCTTTGATGGCAGTCAGCCGATTGTCGGCACGGAGGCAATGCGCAATGCCATTGCCAGCCCGGACCGCGTCATCCAGTTTGCTAAGCGGCACATGGGCAACGCGGAGAAGTTCTGGAAGATCGATGATACGCGTTATTCGCCGGTCCATGTCTCCGGCATGATCCTGAGAAAACTGATTTCGGCGGCTCAGGAACAGATCGGGGAAATCCGTGAAGCGGTCATCACGGTTCCGGCGCAATTCAGCGATGCGCAGCGCCACGCGACAATGCAGGCCGGACATGCTGCGGGGCTGGAACGCATTGAAATGATCAATGAGCCTGTCGCCGCTGCGCTCTGTCATGTGCTGGGAAACGAAGGCCTGGCGTTTACCGAACTGGCGATTGATCAGCAATTGCTGGTCTTTGACCTCGGAGGCGGCACGCTGGATCTGGCGATTGTAAAGTACAGGACCAACGAAGTGCGCGTCGTCGCGTCCGACGGTGACCTTGAACTCGGCGGTCTGGATTTCACACGGGTACTAGTTGATGCTGCCGCTGAAAAATTTATCGCGGACTTTGGAGTCGATCCTCGGTCACATCGCGGCAGCCTGCAGTTTCTGTCGCTGGAGGCAGAACAGGCAAAGCGCAGCCTGTCCGTGCGTCCGCGCGCCGCGATTACAGTGCAACATGAAGGCCATCGCAAGACGTATCAGATCGGACAGCCTGAGTTTGAATCGCTCAGCCGAAAGCTGATTCAGCGGTGTGAAGAGATTACACGTCGCATTCTGAAGGACAAGAAGTTTGGCTGGGCGCATATCGACGTTGTACTGACGACTGGTGGCGCATCTCGAATGCCTATGATTCGCGAGAGTCTCAAGAAGTTGAGTGGCCGGACGCTGAATTCATCTTTGTCTCCGGATCAGTCCATCGCTCACGGTGCCGCCTACTACGCGGGAATGTTACTTTCAAACGATCAGTACGCCCGCACGGTTTTCAATAGCTCGGCATCGTCGCGACTGGCGAAAGTCCAACAGCAAAGTGTCAATGCACGGGCGCTTGGAATTCTTATCCGGGACGATGCGGGACACCGAGTTCCGCATTATCTGATCCCTGCGAACACAGCCCTTCCAGTCGCGAAGACTCACGTCTTTGGAACAGTGATTGAGAATCAGAGCCGCGTGCGAGTTCGCATCGTGGAAAGCGGTGCGGGAGCGGATCGTCCACCAACCGAACTTGGAGATTGTGAGATTACAGACCTGCCGCCCGATCTGCCGGAAGGGACTGAGATTGAAGTGACGATCAGCTATGACCATCAGGCTCGCGTTCACGTCTCGGCACGTGAGCCGGTAAGCGGTCGTCGTGCGGAAGCGGAGATTATTCGCCAGGAAAATCTCAATTCGCAACTGCAGGAGAAACCCGTTGCTGTCGAATCATTCGACGACGGTCAACTGTCTGAATCGCCTCTTGCTCCATCCATTACGAGCCCTGATCGTCCACCACAATCAGGGTCATCAGGTGCAAAGTCTGGAACTGCGAAGGTACGAGTTCAGCCATCGGCGGAGATGCTTCCTGAGCTGTCGGCACTGGCGGAGATCGCAAATCTATCGCATGCGGCGGCGGAGATCGAAGAGCAGCCGGTTTTGCTCTGCAATGACTGTGGGACGCCGTTGCAGCGTGACGGACGTTGTTTCAGTTGCAACGGCGGAGTCGTGAAGCCTGAGGTGACGGCACAACGGAAAGTTGCCCCAAAAGCATCCGGGAATCCAGCGAAGAGGGTTCAGGCGGGGCCATCCTCGGCAACTTCACAACCAAAGCCTCAATCCTCTGGGCGAAGTAACGCACAGGCAAAAAGGAAGCCAAAGGTTGATCCCGATGAAGCCGAGTTCTGGGATCTCGTGGACGGTGATTAGCTGTTCGCCAAAAGCAGATCCATCGTCTTATACTTCACGCGGTGCAGACTGAGGTACTTTCAAAGGCAACGTTTTCCATGTCCCTTCTCCCCCTGGCAAGGGGGAGAATGTGGCCGACAGACAGGATGCGGGGGCTGGCCTGGAGTCAATATGATGAACCAGAAAACAGTTGATTCTTCCCCCTCACCCTAGCCCTCTCCCCCGTGGGAAACGTGTAAAATTTGAAAATCAATGGCGGGGGAGAGGGGACAATCGCAAGAAAATCCACAGCATCATTTCTGACCGCGTGAAGTATAATTGTTCCTGACCGCGCATCAGGAAGCCCGGCTTTTTGAAATGCCGGGCTTCTCTTTGATCGTTTCGGCAGTCCAACTTTCATCACGCCGCATATGTAACCCTTCGGTTACAGCACGGCCTTAATTCGGGTCAGGAACTCTTTGTTCGTTGGAAACTTGTCCATCGTCTTTGTGAGCTGTTCCATCGCTTCCACCGGACTTAAACTGATCAGACTGCGACGCAGCATGGTGATGCCTTCGAGCAGTTCCGGGTCAAGAATCTTTTCCTCACGGCGCGTGCCGGATTTTGAAATGTCAATCGATGGCCAGATTCGACGATCGGCAAGTTCGCGACTGAGCACCATTTCCATGTTGCCCGTGCCTTTGAACTCCTGAAAGATCGCTTCATCCATTCGGCCGCCGGTGTCGATCAACGCGGTTCCGCAAACCGTCAGTGAACCGCCTTCGTCGAAGCGGCGGGCCTGACCGAAAAGCTTCTTTGGAATATCCAGGGCCCGAATGTCCAGCCCGCCGGTTGCTGTACGACCGGTGTTGCTCCATTTGTTGAATGCCCGCGCCAGACGCGTGATGCTGTCCAGCAGAATAAAAACGTCTTTGCCCTCTTCGGCCAGACGTTTGGCGCGCTCAATAATCAACTGACTGATGCGAACGTGACTTTCGACATCACTGTCCAGTGAAGACGAAATGACTTCGCCATGCACCATGCGGCGCATTTCGGTCACTTCTTCAGGTCGCTCATCGATCAGCAGCACCATCAGGTAAATCTCCGGATGGTTGATGCTGACGGAATTGGCAATGTCCTGCAGCAGCATTGTCTTGCCGGTGCGCGGAGGAGCTACGAGTAACGCACGCTGACCCTTCCCGATTGGACACAGCAAATCCATGACGCGCATCGTCAGTGGCTTCGGTCCGACTTCCAGCTTGATCTGCTCAAATGGATTGATCGCCGTCAGTGTGTCAAAGTGTTTGACATTGGCATACTCTTCCGGGGTATACCCATCGATCAGTTCCACTTCCTGCAGTCGCGGTCCCTGATTGCGGGTGCCCTGACCGACATTGCCACGTACCAGTACGCCCTCTCGAAGCTGGTATTTTTCGATAACTGAACTCGAGACAAACGGATTCGAGTCTTCCGCAGCATAGTTCTTTTTGGGGTCACGGAGGAAACCGTAGCCTCGGTGATGCATTTCCAGCACACCTTCAAAAGTCCCCTCAATGACTTCGGTAGAGGACTGGATTTGACGGCTGCTGCGACGCGGCATGCCGCGATCCCGTCCCCGTCCACTATCGCGACTTGAAGAACCCCCGCGTGGCTGGCTGCTTTCGTTTCTGCGCCCACGACCGCCGCTGCTGCTGCCACCACCGCTGCCACCACTGCCACTTGATCGCCGCCCACGACCGCCGTCCTGTCGACTTGATTCAAATCGACCTGGACCTGGACCTGGGCTGCGGCTATTTTCAACACGACCGGAATGGCGGCTATTTTCGACGCGGCCAGAATCGCGGATATTACTGCGCCCGGCCTCTGAGTTATCGGAACCTTCAGGTCCCCGTCGCGGCCGTCGTCTTCGTCTTCGTCGTGGTGGTCTGCGATCTCCGCCGTCTGCGTCATCTGCCCCTGGTTCGCTGGGACGCGGTTCGCCGCTCGATTCGTCGTAGGCACCGCCATCATCGTTTATGGGAACACTTCTTTCGACGTCATCACGGGCTGCGATGTCATTGTCGTCATTGGAACGACTCCGCGACCGACCTCGCGGGCTTCTCTCATCGACATCGTCATCGCCAAAATCGAGTTCGTCCGTACTAAAGTAACGCATGCCAGTTTGCGATTCGACATCGGCGATCTTGCGTTCCAGGCGATCAGACGTCCGTCCGGCCCGTGAAGAACGATCGATCAGACCACCAGATTCTTCAGTTTCCGCAGTGGTCGATTCTGTTCGAGCCTTCGGTTCACGTCGTGGGCGCCGCGCGCGGGGTGGATCCTTATCGGTCTCGCCCGAACCAGGTTCCGCCGAAGTTGCTTCAGACGCGGGCGGAGCCGAGGCGGCTTCTGATGTTCGACTGCGGCGAGGCTTTGCCACGCGGGCTGCTTTTTCTTCAACCACTCCTGAGCCAAAATCGTCATCGCGTTTTGGCACTGGTGCTTCAGCTTCGTCATCGGAAGGCTGGCTGCGGGGCTTTGTGGCAGGGCGACCGGTCGTACTTCGAGTTGAAGTGCGACGACGAGGCAATCGCTGGCTGGTTCCTTCGGAATCGGAACTGCTTGTCGGCATGAATGGAAACCTGACTGAGCCTTGTTATGAGAGGAGGCAGAGGACGAACGCCCGTCTCAGGCCTCGGTAAACCCACGATCCCAATATCAACAAACTCGCAGATGCGAAACAACAGTTTCACCAGAGGGGAGTTTGGCAGAATGCACTATGCCTGCTGCAAAAAGGGCCGCGTGAGTCACACAAAAATTGGGGATGTGCGCCCATTTGAGGGCGCAAATTGAGACTACCACTGCAATTGCAGTTTTGCGGAACGTTTCCCTGGAGGAAGCAGGACTGCTCCAACCGGACCTCAAACATGCTTTCTGGAGTGCCACTCGATAACTTCAAGAATGCTTCGTAACGGCAAGACTTGGAAACCAGAACGAGCCTGAACGCAAATCAAGAGAGTGGCCACAACATGAATGCTGTCGAGGAGCGAAAAACCTTCAATTGCCAGAACTGTTCCGGGAAACGATTTGGATGCCCCAGTGTGATTGGAAAAGCACCAACCGGAAAGCTCAGACAGCGAATGGAAGCCTAAAGGGAAGTTCCGCTGAGCATCAAAAAAACCGATGTCACCGATTTCGGCGACATTCGTCAGCGCTAGATGCAGACTGACTGGTGGTAAGTATTAGAGGATTTCAGTTCCGTGTCAATTGAACTCTGCAATCCAATGAGGAACATTCTATTGAAATTTGGTGCCTTCCACCTGATCAATGCGTAATGCACTCCGAATTCTGATGAATTTGAGCGGGTTCTTCTTAAATTCGGTGCGATTTTCAGGTGATTGGAACAGGTACAGCCGATTGTCAAAAAATGCTCCAAACCGAATGCTGCCGGTCATCGCACGCTGTGTATCAGTGAGCACAACTGCGTCGCATCCAAGGTCCTGCGGCGCGTAAAGACTCGGATTCTTCAGAAACAGGTCGCGATTAAGTTCTGATGCGAACAGGTAACGAATTCCGCGATAGTCAGCGGCGACTTTTTCACTGCCCGCAGTCCATTCTCGCTTGTCATGCAACAGGACCGGGCAAAATCCTTCAAGGCCAATGAGTAGAGGATCGATTGCTGGCTCACTGGCTTCGGAGACTTCAATCGAGGCCGAGTTGCTAATGGTCTCGCCCTTCGCGATCTCCTCAGAACCAGCTGCGTCAGCCGCAGCCAGGGAAGATCCTTGCAATGGATCAATGGGTTTCGGTACCGACATCCGTCTTCCACGTTGGGAAATGTCACGCAGCATGCCGAGGTACTGCTGTTTCTGGACGTAGCCGATTTTCAGTGTCTCGATCGTACCATCAGGAAACATGACCACATCGCGCGGCACAGAAGTCGCCCCGCATCGTGCCGCAAGCTCGGGATCATGCGTCACATCCACTTTGACAGCTGCCAGACCATTAGTAAGAGCCTGCTGAACCTGCGGGTCTGCAAAAACATCCCGATTCATTCTCTGACACGGCCCGCAATACCATGCATGAAAGTGGATCAGGACGGGTTCTGCTCCGGTCTCTGCCGCTGTCCGGGCCTCATCAAATGCCGCGTGCCATCCGTGGGTCTGAGCGAAGCAACTGGACGTTGAAACAGCAAAGAAAAGTGTTGAGAATGTCAAACTCAAACGCATGGCAGCGATCTCCGGAATCGACCTCTGGTAGTCGTGAGACCGGCGTCAGAGGATATTTTCGCGCAGGCGATTCCACGCCCGACCCTTTGAGGTATCGACTCGTATTCGACCAAGAGTCGATTTGACTTCGCGTCAAATGTAAGAATTGACGAGGTCAGGCCAACGATTACTCAGGTTTGCCCGAGCAGAGAATTCATACCGATTGCGACGTTCAGGTGTGCTGAGATGACTGGCCAGAAATCCGGAAGGGACAGGTTGGGCTTCACTGCCTCGCTGGGTTTACCGGTATGGCGGGTTTGTGGGCTTGTGTTCTTAACGCCGATTTCCGCGGGGCGAAAATCGATGACAACATTGCGTCATTTCCTTCATTTTCTAATCGTGAACAGGAAGGGCACTCAGGCCGATGCCGGAATAATAAAAACCGCGAGCGGCCATTTTTGTACGGTCGTACAGGTTGCGTCCGTCGAAGATCACGGGTGCCTTCATCTTCAGCTTGATGTAGTCGAAATCCGGATTTCGGAATTCATTCCATTCGGTCACAATCGCAATCGCGTCGGCCCCGTCACATGCATCGTAATGATGGTCGCAGTAGATCACCCTGTCGCCAAGTTCCTTTTTGACATTGTTAAGAGCGACCGGATCGTGAATCTTCACATTGGCACCCGCGTCCAGCAGGCTCTTGATAAGTACAAGCGATGGAGCTTCGCGGATATCGTCCGTTCTCGGCTTGAAGCTCAATCCCCACACCGCGATTGTGCGGCCGGACAGATCACCTTCAAAATAATCTGACAGTTTACGAAACAAAACGTGCTTCTGAAGGTTGTTCGTTTCATCGACGGTGCGAAGAATGCCCGCCGCGACTCCATGTTCAGACGCCAGTGCGGCAAGGGCGCGAACGTCTTTCGGAAAGCACGATCCGCCGTAACCCACACCGGGAAACAGGAATGAAAATCCGATTCGTGAGTCGTGTCCGATACCTTTGCGTACTTCGTTGATATCCGCACCGACGCATTCGCAGATATTCGCCATTTCATTAATAAAACTGATCTTGGTCGCCAGCATGCAATTGGCTGCGTATTTGATCATCTCCGCGCTTTCGATGCAGACGGAAAGGAATGGTTTTTCGGTTCGCAGAAAGGGCTTGTAAAGTTCCATCAGGACCTCAGCAGCCCCGGGGTCATCGACGCCGACGACGACACGATCCGGCTTGGTAAAGTCGTCAATGGCCGCGCCTTCCTTCAGGAATTCCGGATTCGATGCGATACGAAACGGAGTGTTGGTCTTTGCTTTGATCCAGCCCGCCACGCGCCGATTGGTACCGACAGGCACGGTGCTCTTGCAGACGACAACCGCAGACTTCCGCAGAAACGGAGCCATGTGCTCCGCAGCGCTTTGAACATACTTGAGATCCGCCGCGCCGGATTCGTCCTGCGGCGTTCCGACGCATATGAAGATACATTCTGCGGATGAAATCGCGTTTTCATAGCTGGTCGTGAATGTCAAACGCCCCGCCGCTGCGTTGCGCTTCACAAGCTCTTCCAGTCCCGGTTCGTAAATTGGGACGCCGCCGCTGTTGAGTAAATCAACTTTCCTCTGATCGATGTCCAGACAGGTTACATCGTTGCCACTCTCCGCGAAACATGTTCCAGTGACCAATCCAACGTAACCGGTCCCGATCATCGTAATCTTCATGACGTAGCGTGTTCCTTCTGCAGTGCGGAAAGCAGTTCTTCGATGTGGTTCAGATCATCGATCGGTGAATGAGATTTCTGAGGACTGTTTGGCTGTCGGCATGAGGCGGCGTTGAGCAACTGTGACTTCACATAAACCGGGCGAGCACGCACCTGATCATAGATCCGAATGACATATTCACCAAGAATCGAGATTCCCAGAGCGTTGAGCGAACCAAAGAACGAAGCCGTGATAATCACCGATGCCCAGCCCGGAATCGCCAGTCTTGTGAACATCTTATGCCACAACACAAAGCCGATGGTTCCGACGCAGACCGCAGCCGAGATACTGGCGATAACGTAGAAGAATTTTAGCGGAAACGATGAGAATGAAAAGATAGCTGTCTTCGCAAGTCGAAACAATCCTCGGAGTGACACTCGAGGCGTATCATCGTGTCGAGCCGCTCGCTCGACGGGAATTCCGATCTGACGAAATCCAGCCCAACTTCGCAAACCGGGGAAGAATCGTTCCCGTTCCGGCAGTGATAAGACCGCGTCCACGACCGATCGGTCGAGCAGTCCAAAGTTTCCCGCGTCTGCGGGAATTGGACTGTCGGCAATCGCGTTCAGAACACGGTAGAAACTGTAGAACATAGCGCGCTTGACGAGAGATTCTTTGCGGTTCGTGCGTTGCGCGTAGACGACGTCGAATCCGTTTTCCCATTGGTCGAGGAAAGCGGGAATCGCGTTCGGATCGTCTTGCAGATCAGAATCCATCACGATCACGACGTCGCCGCTCGCATGGTCCAGGCCGGCATGAACGGCTGGCTGGTGTCCGAAGTTGCGAGACAGATGTACGACAACAACTCGCCGATCCTTTGACGCAAGATCGCTCAGGCATTCCCGCGATCCGTCGGACGAGCCATCGTTGACGTAGACGACTTCGAATTGTGTTGCGGTCGCTTCCAGGACTTTGACGATGCGTCGATTGAGTTCGTGCAGAATGGCCGTTTCATTAAACACAGGCAGAACGACGGAGATTTTTGCGGTGTGGCGATCACGAGTCGGATTAAAGGTGTGGAGCTTCATTTCTGCAGCACTCCCGCCAACGACAGTCCGGTCGGCAATCCAAAATTCGTCAGGCACCAGCGTTCCGCAGCCGCAGCTGTCAGGAGTGCGCGGTTGGTGAATGGGGAGACTGCAGGGAAATCGGGTTGAGTTCGTTTCGGGAAGAGTTTCTCCCAGCCACGCACGGCGACGGCCGCAGGCATCGTGAAACTGTTCCAGTAATTCAGGAAGGAAACACGGAAGCCAGCCTCATTGGCGTGGCGTCGAAACTCGCGTGTTGTGTAACGGCGGAAGTGTCCGAGTTGTTCATCCCAGCGACTGTAAAGCCAGGGATGAGCGGGCACTGTGACGATCACCGCGCCGCCGTCTTCCAGAGCCGTGTGGGCGTGCCTGAGTACTGTGACAGGATCTTCGACGTGCTCCAAAACATCCAGCAGAACGACGGCTCGCAGCGAACACGAATCAACCGGCCACGGCTGACCAAGATCGTGAACTCGGACATCTTCAATGCCACGATTGCGCACGTGCCGCACAGATTCCGGCATTAAGTCGAATCCCGTGACGTCGTAGCCCATCTCAGAGAATTCAACCAGGTTGCGACCTGATCCAATGCCGCCTTCGACAAGCCGTCCCGGTGGCGGACAGTACCGTTTCATCAAGCGCGTGACTAACTGACGCTTGGCGACATGCCACCAGTAATTGTCTTCGAGTGTCACGAGTTCCTGAAGGTGACTGGGGTCCATAGTGAGGTCTCTTACGCGTGGGGCGGTACGGAGTTTGGCAATGAGAACCTAGCACATGGAAACGATTGTTGGCTTTTGGAAACATCGGCTGGGACCATTCGCCTCGCAATTCCGTAATCTGTACCAGTTGACGCAGATCAGCCCAATCGCCTGTTTCCAGCGAGTGTATGGATCGTGCAGATTGCTCCAGGCGGATTTCGCAATTGTCGGCATTGGAATGCCGCTGAATTCGTTTGCGATTCAGGTTGCCATAGACTCGGCGTAGAGCGAACGTGCGCTGAACTACTCCCTGGCGAATCATCTGGCTCATCCGTCGGCAGTTGTGGGTGCTGGCGGTCGCTTTTTATCTGTATCTGACCGTGCCGGTGGACTTGCTCGTTCATCGCTACAACGTCCAGCGAATTCTATCCGGATCACCAGCTCCGTGTGTTCAGATCAGCGAACATCCAATGACCGATGACGCACTGCCTCAGCTATTGCCACTGCTGAAGAGTGACAATCAATCCATTCGTGACGGAATCCAGGCTCTGCTGTGGCAACGACTGCAACGATTGAAATCATCGTCCGAGACCGGCTCAAAAAACTGGACTGCGACGCAACTTGGCAAGCGACACGCTCTCCGGAAACTGCTTTCCGTCGAAACAACGCTACAGCAGGTCGGCAACGACAAGGACGCCAGGCACGCCGTGAATGTGTTTCATGATTACGCCATGCAATGGTGGTGAACCCCGTGTAGAACAATTGTCTCAATTGTTTCGTGTCAGCGTTCCGTGCTGGAAACACTTCTCGCCGATGTTCCGCCCTGCCCTATGAGCACCCATGCGTAAGTTTTGGGGCATAACTTGGCGAGCGGTGGGTGTCAGCCCACCGAGTTGCCAGCATTTTACTCGGAGGGCTTACGCCGCTCCGCTCGCCGGGTTTGCGGCGACCGGGGACGTCACTCCCCTGATTGTGATTCCTGCGATTATACCATTTAACTTATGCACGGGTGCTTAATTGGCACTTCGTTCAATCGCACTCTATACTCCACACGTCAATTCGTCGTCCTTCTGTCGGAGTATTTACCATGAGTGTTTCACGTCGTACCTGGATGAAGTCTTCGATGGCCGCTGCGGGCGCTTTGGCCGTCAGGGAGATCAACTTCACACAATCGGCCATCGCGGCGGATCCGATTGTGCGGACCGGACCGCCGCTGTTGAAGCTCAGCCTTGCCGGGTACTCCTTCAACAGATTATTTGCGAGAAGAGGAACCCCTGAGGACATTGCGAAGGCGGAAATGTCGCTGGATAAATTCATCGATTACTGCGCGGACCAGGGCTTGGGAGCGACGGAATTGACCGGCTACTATTTTCCAAAGGTCATTACAACGGAGTATCTGCTTGGCCTGCGCGCCCAGACACATCGGCTGGGGCTTTCAATTTCCGGCACTGCGATTGGCAACGATTTTTGTCTGCCTGAAGGAAACGCCAGACAAAAACAGTTGGCAGAATGCCGTGAATGGATCGACTACGCCTCAATCCTCGGCGCGCCGGCAATCAGGATTTTTGCGGGAAAAGTTCCGAAGGACGAAACGGAAGAAATTGCCATCGAACGCTGCGTGGCCGGTATCAACGAGTGTCTCAAGTATGCCGCAACGAAAGGCGTCTTTCTGGCTTTGGAAAATCACGGCGGAATCACGGCCACTCCTGAACAGATGCTGAAGATCATTTCCAGTGTCGATGCATCCCCGTGGTTCGGCGTCAATTTCGACAGTGGGAATTTCCAGACGGACGATCCCTATGCGGATCTGGCCAAGATCGCGCCGTATGCCGTGAATGCCCAGATCAAAGCAGCGATTTCACCAGGCGGCAAAAAGCAACCGGCGGATTTTCCTCGGATCGTGCAGATCCTGAAGGATTCCGGTTACCGTGGCTTCGTGGCTCTGGAATTCGAAGAAAGTGAATCGCCGTTCGAAGCGATTCCCCGGATCCTGGCACAACTGCGACCGTTAATGGATGCGTGAATGGCACATCGAATGTCTTGCTGGGGAACAGGTTGTGCCAGGGTCTTCTGCCCCCGCGCCTTGAGCCGTGCCGGTGGGAGGTCCGCGCTGAGGTAGGTTCTTTCTGCCGTACTTCAAATCGGATTCCAAGCCCTTGAATTGTTGCTCGCGTTGCAGGGTGATGGCAATCTGGGCAAAGAGATTCAAACAGCCGACGAAAAATTGTCAGGCGTAGCGAAGCCAAATCGACGACCAGGCTGCGTTCCATTTTTGGCGAACATTCCTTCGAGCAGTTCACATACGCCAGGGGAAAAAACAAGTCGATCAGGCCTACGACCCATCAGCGCCCGTCTTTCGCTTCCTGCGGGTCGCTGGTCGTTTCTGCTGCAAGAGTTCTCACAAATGCTGGGAGTCGATCAGGCCTATGACCAGGCGAATTCCTGGACGATTTGCCGATGCCGGAAGCTGGCAGCGAAGCGAAGCTGTTAGTCGCGACCGCCGATTGCAAAGGCGTTCCCCTTGGTGAAGGACGATAGTGAGAAGGTCGCTGCCTTCGAAACGGCCAAAAAGAATCCTGGTAACCGGCGAATGGCGACGGTCACGAGTGTCTACTCAGTCGATCCGAACGTGCGCACGGCCGAAGACATTACCGCCGCCTTGTTTCGTGACGAGCCGGATGAGAATGCGGACAAGCCACCACGACCGAAGCCGCAGAACAAAAACAGAACGGCCCACTTTCCGGAACTCGCGGAGAATGCAGAGGGAGGCGAAGTTGCGATCAGTGGCATTCATGTGGCTACCTTGAAAAGAACTCAGGTCGGATGCGATACGATGAATATCTTCGTCGAGGCTATCCCATCGCATCGGGCGTGATTGAAGGTGCCTGTCGTCATCTTGTCAAAGATCGTATGGAACGCAGTGGCATGCGTTGGACGCTCGAACGGGCGCGTTCAATGCTGAATGTTCGAGCGGCTTTCCAAAGCGACCACTGGCGAACATTCCTCGATTGGCACATCGAAAACGAAGTCACCCAGACTCACCCAAATCGACACTTACTTAAAGACTATACGCCGATAACACTCGCTTGTTGACCGGCGGAACCCCGGTTACACCCTCGCCAATCGAGGTCTGTCTCGAGCAGGTGCGGCACGATGAAGCGTTCGATCTTGAACCGGATTTCCGGGTCGTAAATGTGTGGCGTCTGAGTGTATTGAAAAACCGCCTTGAACCCAACACCGAACTTGCCGATGGACACTTCCGTCTTGTTTGAATTGGCGATGGAGGTGATGGAATTTAAGTGCCCCAAAGCACCGCTGTTTGTGTCAGCATCTTCAGTTTGCGGGTCGGACACAGTAAATCGCACGGAACCATTGTGGATAAAGAAGAGCCCATCGCTTTCGAGACGGAAGCGGGCTGAAGTAGCCTTGACATCATTCGCGTTTTGCAGAAGTTCATAGATGAAGTGAGCCTGGTCGGAATACTTATCCACTACGCTGCGCTGCACGCCGCGCATGGATGGCTTGTCTAGCGTGGTGGCGCTATCAAGTCGATCCTTCGTCAGATCGTCGAACCAAAGCGTTTCTTGTTCCGTCATAATCGCAACCTTGTAAACACATCGCCGTAGGTTTTCAGCCTCAGGCACGAGCGCAATTGTTGTTCCGTTTGTAAAGGAGAACCAACACTCCTCGCTTTCCCAGTGCGCCCGATCATGTGCCGAGGTCGGCAGGTCGACGCACCAAGTCAGTATGTCAAAAAAACATCTGGGCAACATTATCGATCGAGGATTTTTTTAACATATTGATGCGGCACTTGCGTATCACCTTGCCTGTTTTCCCGGCGATTGTGCGACGACGCTAGACAAAGTCAGGAGTTCTGTTCCTCGTTCGCCCTGCGAATTACATTGCAGATGCGTCAAACATCTCCACCGCTGCTGTCGTATGGGGCTTGAAACGCGACGTGGAATTGTGAACAGGGATGAGCTGAACAATGCGTGAATGGAATATGAATTGGAACCGAATGTTTGGGTCAGCGCCTCAGGACTGAAGTGGTCCCTGTTGCTCGGACCAACGTTTGAGGTGGATTGTATGAAGTTCCCATTCGTTCTGAGTCGGCGACTCCGGTTGTTGATTCGGATGCGTCTGACTTTACCAAGCAAGTCGTACCTCAACTTTGGCTTCGCAGAGTTTCCAGA
>Ga0073904_10001571_pt1 | contig 17116 bp, 9 predicted proteins | sample KloWWTrecipitate_FD_66668 | JGI IMG/M metagenome (GOLD analysis project Ga0073904, IMG submission 66668) | Active sludge microbial communities from Klosterneuburg, Austria, studying microevolution and ecology of nitrifiers - Klosterneuburg... | ecosystem: Engineered > WWTP > Aerobic digester >... | reverse complement strand
CACAGGAATCCATGCACGCGCTGGGCGTGCCAACATCGCGGTCTTTGAGCTTGTACGTTTCGAAGTCCGATAAGGTCCAGCGACCGTGGTATTCGCAGGGGTCGCGCGCTAGGGACCCCGACAGGTTTATATCGGAGGCAGTCGCCATCTCGACACGGGTTGCACCGTCCTTCATTCGGGTCGGCCAACTGGAGCTTTTCGGTCGCCGCGCCCGCAAGCAGGAGCACCCGCAAGCGCTGCAAGAGCTTGAGAAGATTGTTCTTCACCTAATCGATCGCGAATACGGTGACGTCATCGACAAACACCTCGGTACTGCCGACAAAATTCTCTTGCTCGCGCGCGCGTTTCGCAGCCGCCTGACCGCGCTGGTGGCGAATTGGATTCGCGTGGGCTACTGCCAGGGCAACTTCAACAGCGATAACTGCGCGGCCGGTGGCTTCACACTGGACTACGGTCCGTTCGGGTTTTGCGAGGTGTTTAGCCCGCACTACCAGCCGTGGACGGGTGGCGGACAGCACTTCGCGTTCTTGAACCAACCCGTCGCAGCGGAGCGCAACTTCTATATGTTTTGCACTGCGTTGCAGCCACTGCTCGTATCACTGACGTCGCAAGAAGGCAGCTTGCAACAGTTCGACGAAATTCGCAGTGGATTCGCGGCAGAGATGCAAAGCCAATTGGAGCAAATGTGGGCATCCAAGCTGGGGCTCGGCACGTTTAACGCGGCATTGTTCAATGGGCTTCAAACACTCATGGCGCAGACGCCGGTGGACTACACCATTTTCTTCCGTGAGCTCTCAACACTGCCGGACGATATTGGTCCGCTCAAAAAAAGCTTTTACGGGGCCTCTGAAGGAATGGACGCGATCTGGTCAGCTTGGCTCGCCATGTGGCAGTCGCTGGTCGGTAGCAGTAGTGGTAGCGCAAGCACGGGCGACGCGAATGCTTCTGAATCCCGCTCCCGTGAGGATATCTCCACGCAGATGAAACGCGTTAATCCAAAGTACATCTTGCGCGAGTGGTTCCTTGCGCCCGCATACAGCCAAGCCAGCGCGGGGGACTACGCCTTGGTTCGCGAATTGCAGAAAGTGATGACGCAGCCCTACGCCGAACAGTCGCAGGAAGTGGAGGAAAAATACTACCGACTGAAGCCTACTGCGCTCTTTGACATCGGCGGCGTGTCGCATTTGAGTTGCTCGTCATGATGATCCTTTCATTGATCGGCCGGCGCGGCGCTGTTGGCGCTAATGCGAACTTGTCAGGGGGTGCTGGGATTTGGTGACATGGCTCCAATTGCCTGCAAACCGCAGTAGAAATAGGTTTTCTCAACCCTAAGCGGTGTTAGAGATTTCTGGCACTCCCTATCAGTTTGACAGCGGCGGTAACGGGAGATCGCCACTGACCGGTTTCAGGCAATTGAATCAAAAGACGGTAAGCCCGGTTGGTCTCGGATACGGGTGTACGTGACACCGATCTGTAGGTCGGCTCCCAGCCATGAACATCCGCTCAGAAGATTCCAGCCAGTCCGCGCTTCTGGTCGATTGTGAAAGTACCATTTCCAACGGACACGGTTGGCGTCGCCGCAGAATGCAGCGCGTTCCAACACCCTATCTGCCACCACGGACCGGTCTCGCCTACACAGCAGGCAATCCCAATGGCAAGCGCTTAGTACTGATACACCCCACGCCCCGACTTGCGCCCCAGGTGCCCGGCTGCAACCTTCTCGCGTAGAAGCGGGCAAGGGCGGTACTTGCTGTCGCCAAACTCGGCCAGGTACACCTCCATCACGGCCAGGCAGACGTCCAGGCCCACCATGTCGGCCAGGGCCAGGGGGCCTATGGGTTGGTTGCAGCCCAGCTTCATGCCGGCGTCAATGTCTTCTGGTGTGGCCAAACCTTCGGACAGCACGAAAAACGCTTCGTTAATCATGGGCACCAGGATGCGGTTGACCACAAAGCCGGGTGCGTTCTTCACGGTAATTGGTGACTTACCCAGCGCCTTGGCCATGGCCTGCACGGCATCGTGCGTGGCGTCGCTGGTTTGCAGGCCACGAATGATTTCCACCAGCGCCATCATAGGCACGGGGTTGAAGAAGTGCATGCCGATGAAGCGCTCGGCGCGGCTGGTCACGGCAGCCAGTTTGGTGATGGAAATGGATGAGGTGTTGGACGCGATGATCACGTCGGCCGGTACGATAGCGTCGATTTGCTTGAGGATTTTGACCTTCAGGTCGTAGTTCTCGGTGGCGGCCTCGATCACCAGTTGTGATGCCTTTAGGTCGTCATAACTGGTGCTGCCCTTGATACGCGCCAGCGCCGCATCCTTGTCGGCAGCGGTGATTTTTTCTTTCTTGAGCAGGCGGTCCAGGCTGCCGGCCACGGTGGCCATGCCCTTCGCCACGGCGGCTTCAGAAATGTCGACCATCACGACGTTGATGCCCGATGTGGCGCAAATCTGTGCGATGCCGTTGCCCATGGTTCCTGCGCCGATGATGCCTACTGTTGTGATGCTCATGATGAATAGATCCTGATAGATTAAGCTGGCTGACAAGCTCAATATAGTACCTGCAACCAGTGCCAGTCGAAGTCTGCGGAGTTGCTAATGCGGCACCAGATCTAGGCAGAATGGTCAAAATTGTTAGCAAATGAGGCTGGCGCTTGAGTTCGTCTGATGTGTGATGCACAATGTTTGGGTAATATTTTTGGGGTGTACAAAATGAGAATGTTTATTGGTCTCGGCCTGATGGCTGCTTTGCTCGCAGGATGTGGTGGTGGTTCAGGTGGCACGGATTGCGCTGGAAGTGTGAACCGGTGTAACGTTCCGCCAGTTGCTATTGCAAGCGCTGCGCCGACTGTTTTGGTCGGATCAACGGTGTCGCTTGATGGCTCGAAAAGTATGGATGCCGACGGCAATCCGCTTACCTATTCTTGGGCATTCGTTTCCATGCCCGAGGTGAGTAAAACCACGATATTCAACCCCACATCCGCCCACCCCACGTTTGCCCCGGATATCGCCGGCATTTATGTCATCAGCCTGACGGTGAATGACACTAAGACCAATGGCGCTCCTGCAATTGTGACGATAACGGCCAGCGATACGAATCTGTCAATTACGCAAGCCCCGTTTTCGGCTGGCAGTACGATTCCATTGAAGTTTGCCGCAACCGTAGTTGGTGGCAGCAATATTTCACCTCAGTTGAGTATTGGTGATATTCCTGTCGGTACGGACAGGTTTGCCATTGTCATGGATGATGAAACCGCTCCGTGCCAACCCGGACTGGGCGCTTGCCGGCACTGGGGTGTTTTCAATTTGCCGGTTTCGAAGACCCTCATTGGTGAGGGGGAAGACTTGTTGTTGCAAAACGGCACTTTGTACGGTTCCAATAAAAATGGCACTGTCGGATACCTTGGCCCTGACGCAACTTCACAGCACACGTACAAGTTGACGGTATACGCGTTAGCCGTTACCGCACCATTCCTCAGCTATATACCCGAATACAACCGGGCAAAATTCGAGATCGATTTCAAATCCTACATTCTGGGTAAAGCCACTATTACCGGTGTGTATCCCTAACTGTTGGGGACAATTGGGCGCAGCCAGTTGAGAAGACTCTGCGTCGAGTCGCCGGTCCATTTCCGATACTTTCCTGCCCGGTTGGCAAGTTGAAACCGGGCGGGTGAGTTTTTGCTGACGGTGTTTCCCTGAGCCTGTTGGCGCATTGTGTGCGGGCCAAGTTGGGGCATCATCAAATGCCAGTTCGGATTTGTGGAAGTGCGCTACCGTGGCCTGAAGAACAACATCGCAGAGATCTACACCATGTCTACACTGTCCCTCGGCGCTAACAGTGCGACCGCAGGCAAGATGGCATTTTGAAAATAGACCCCTAGCCCTCGTGAATACTACGTAAGTAGCTACTATTTTTATAGCAAATTGAAAATTTCTACTGCTGAATGGACAGTGGCTTGCAAGTCAGCATCGGTATGCGCGGCACTCATAAAACCGGCCTCATATAACGCTGGTGCAAAGTACACGCCGCGGTCCAGCATGCCGTGGAACAGCGTGTTGAAACGCTGGTTGTCGGTGGTCATGACCTTGGCGTAGTTCTGCGGCAGGGTATCGAACAGGAAGAATCCGAACATGCCGCCCTCAGAGTCCACACTAAAGGGAACCCCCGCCTTGTCGGCAGCGCCCTTTAGACCCGCCATCAGCTTTTGCGTCTTAGCCCCCAGGGCTTCGTAAAAGCCGGGTTTTTTGATTTCGCGCAGTGTGGCCAGGCCGCAGGCCGTCGCCACCGGGTTACCCGACAAAGTGCCAGCCTGGTACACCGGGCCCAAGGGGGCGAGTTGTTCCATCACGGCGCGTTTGCCGCCAAAAGCCGCCAGCGGCATACCACCGCCAATAACCTTGCCCAAGACCGTGATGTCGGGCTCAAAGCCCGGAATGGATTTTGCGTACACGCCTTGCGCACAGCGCAGACCCACGCGAAAACCCGTCATCACTTCATCAAAAATGAATAGGGCGCCGTATTGGGTACACAGTTCGCGGCAACGCTGCATGAAGGGGATAGAGGCACGTACAAAGTTCATGTTGCCGGCAATCGGCTCAATGATCAGGCAGGCCATATCCTTGCCATGCAGGGTAAAAGCTTCTTCGAGTTGGGCGACGTCGTTGTATTCCAGAACCAAGGTGTGCTGCACCACTTCGGCAGGTACGCCGGCACTGGTGGCATGACCAAAAGTTGCCAGGCCGGAGCCGGCTTTGACCAATAGTGCGTCGGCGTGTCCGTGGTAGCAACCTTCAAATTTGAGGATCTTGTTGCGGCCGGTGGCGCCGCGTGCCAGGCGGATGGCGCTCATGCCAGCTTCGGTGCCGCTGCTGACCAGGCGCACCATGTCCATGCTGGGAACCAGACTGAGAATTTCTTCCGCCAGTTCGACCTCGCGCTCAGTGGGTGCGCCAAACGAGAAGCCTTCCAGACAGGCTTTTTGAACGGCTTCGACCACGGCGGGGTGGCCGTGGCCCAGGATCATGGGCCCCCAGGATCCGATGTAATCGATGTACTGCTTGCCATTGGCATCCCAAAAATAGGCACCTTGCGCGCGCGAGACAAAGCGCGGCGTGCCGCCCACGGCCTTGAAGGCGCGCACGGGGGAATTGACGCCGCCGGGTATGACTTGTCGGGCGCGTTCAAAAAGTTGTAGGTTGCGGTCAGTGGCGGGTGTCATTGGGTGAGATTTCAAAGGAGGATTCTTGGGGAGGTTCGTCGTCGGGCTCGGGATGCGCCCAGAACAGACGATCGGGCAGCACATTGCCCATGCCGGGTCGAAAGCCGCTTTCCAGACAGCGGTCCAGGTAGCTCAGGGCTTCATTGGTGGCTTCCGTTAGTTCAGTGCCGGCGGCGATCAAGGCGGCCAGGGCGGCCGACAGGGTATCTCCTGCGCCAGAAAACACGGCCTCAAAGCGCTCGAACTTGTTGCTACAAAGCACCGAAGTGGGGGTGCACAGCGTGTTTTCGATGAATTGGTCCGGCAAAGGGATACCGGTGACCAGTGTGTAGGGCACGCCGAATGCATTGGCGGCGCGGGCAATATCGCGCGCGGTGGGACTGCGTTCGGCACTCCACTCCGGTAGCAGCCAGCGCGACAGGGTGCTGTGGTTTCCAACCAACACGGTAGTCAATGGCAGCAGCAGCTCCGTGTGGGCGTCTTGGTACAGATCAATCTGGTCTTCTTGCCACCACGACAGGTCGGGCATGTAGGCCACCAACGGGATGTCGGAGTAGTCCGAAGCCAGTTCGGCAATGGCGCTGAGGTTTTCTGGGGAGCCCACAAAACCCGTCTTGATAACTTGCACAGGAACGTCTTCGAGGATGGTTCGAGCCTGTTCTGTAACGGCTTCGTCGTCCATGCAAAAGTGGTCGTATACCTCGGCACTATCACGGGCGTAGGCTCCGGTGATGACGGGCAATGCGTGGGCGCCGATCGATGCAATGGATGTGATGTCGGCTGTGATTCCGCCCGCGCCACTGGGGTCATTGGCGTTGAAGACCATCACGCAACCAATTGGCCCGTCTTCCTCGACTTCAATCTCGGCGGTGGGGTCTGGTAAGGACGACATGAATGGGCCTGTCTTAGGGTTTGTCAGCAGACAGAATGGCGCAGTTTGGACTGATACAGGGCATTTTGCCGATACTGCTTCGATACAATCCTTGCATTCTATTCGAAGGCCCTTTAAGCTGTGAGTGATACCAAGACGTGGATGTGCCTGATATGCGGTTGGATCTATGACGAAGCGGCGGGAGCCGTCGAACATGGCCTTGCACCAGGCACCCATTGGGCCGATGTGCCGATGAATTGGACGTGCCCGGAATGTGGTGCACGCAAAGAAGATTTTGAAATGGTTCAGATTTGAATGGCAAAACGTCCACCCATGATCAGGAGCACCCCTTTTGAGTAACGCAGCATCCAGTGTGAGAGTTCTGGTCATTGATGACAGCAACACCATTCGCCGCAGCGCCGAGATATTTCTCAAACAGGGTGGTCATGACGTGATGTTGGCAGAGGATGGTTTTGATGCCCTGGCCAAGGTCAACGATTACCAGCCGCAACTCATTTTTTGCGACATCCTCATGCCCCGGCTGGATGGCTACCAGACCTGCGCAATCATAAAACGCAATGCGAAATATTCCGGTGTGCCTGTAGTGATGTTATCGTCCAAGGACGGTGTATTTGACAAAGCGCGGGGCCGCATGGTGGGAGCCCAGGACTATCTCACCAAGCCGTTCACCAAAGATCAGTTGCTGCAGGCCGTGCGGCAATTCGGGGCAGTAATGCAAGGAGCTAATTGATGGCAATAAATAAAGTACTCATCGTTGACGATTCAAAAACCGAGATCATGTTTCTCACAGATTTGCTGCAGAAGAACGGCTATTCAGTGCGCTCCGCAGAGAATGCCGATGAAGCCTTCAAACGTTTGGCTGAAGAAAAGCCCGACCTGATCCTGATGGATGTGGTGATGCCCGGCCAAAACGGCTTTCAGTTGACCCGTGCCATCAATCGCACACCCGAATATTCTGAGGTGCCGATCTTCATCTGTACCAGCAAGAACTTGGAAACCGACCGCGTTTGGGGCATGCGCCAGGGTGCCAAGGATTACATCACCAAGCCGGTGGATCCCGCCGAGCTGTTTGCCAAAATCAAGGCCTTGGGTTGATTCGGCAGTCTCATGGCCAATCGCGAAGCACTTAGGGAACTCCAGACTCGACTCGCTAGCCGTCTGCAAGCGGCTCGCACAGAGGGTGTGTCTGTAGCATGGCTGGCCGTGCGGGTTGGCGGGAGAAATCTTCTGTTTCCATTGGGTCAGTCCGGGGAGATCTTTCCCTTGTCCAGCCTACAGGTCGTGCCCTATGCGCGCGACTGGTTCCGTGGTGTGCTCAACATCCGGGGTGGGTTGTACGGGGTGGTGGACCTGGCGGCCTTTATTGCAATTGACACGGGTCATGCACGGGCCGAACCTGCCGGCCAAGAGCCCAGTGTCGTCACGCTCAATACAGCCCTTGATGTGAATTGTGCGTTGCAGGTAGACGGTCTTCTGGGTTTGCGCGGTGTGGATGCCTTCGTGTCGTCCGAGCCAGCAGACCCAGATGCGCCAGCCTATTTTGGCAACCAGTTCAAGAACTCGGCCAACGAGCAATGGCAGGAAATCGATTTGCGTATCTTGTCTCAAACCCCTCAATTTTTAAGTATCAGCGCTTAGAACTCCGTAAGGTCCTACCATGTCCGTCGTCGATAAACTAAAAAATATTTTCTCCAAAAAGCCGTCTGAATCGGACCTGGATTCGCGGTTGAGTCTTGCTATGCCAGAGGATTCATCAGGCGTTGCCGGCGCCGAGACAGTTCAGGAGGACGAGGTGCCGGTCAATGCCCAGCGTGGCGCGCCCATGCGAGAGGCGGAATCTGGCGAGCCGATTGCTCAAGCGGCAGGCGATCTGGTATCGGTTCCTGGTTTGGGTACGCACTCGGTGGTGCAGCAGCAGCGAACGCTGTTTGGATTGTTGGGTGCTTCATTGCTGTTGCTGGTGGGTGTCGGTTTCTATGCCCTGAACCAATCGGACAAGGTGGCTCAGCAACTGGGTGCAACCGGTCAGGCCCTGATGCAATCTCAACGGTTGGCCAAATCGGTCTCTCAGGCCGTGGTGGGTAGTGCTCAGGCCTTTCCTGATGTGTCAGACAGCTCAGGCGTTCTCTCCAAGAACACGCGCGGCCTCCAAAGTGGTGACGATGAATTGCACTTAAAACCACTCGGTGAGGCGTATGTGCATGAGTTGGAAAAGATCATGCCTTTGGTGGATCGGGCCGAAAAGAGTGCCAAATCGGTGATGGGTCAGCAAAAAATCTTGACGCAAGTCGGTTCGGCGCTGCGTTTAATCAACCGTCAATCCTCTGATTTGCTGGAAATTGCCGAAGCGATTTTGGCAATGAAATTGCAACAGAACGCGCCTTCGGTCGAAATCTCCGCGGTGGGTCAACTTGTGATGTTGACCCAGCGTATCGGCAAGTCTTCCAACGAGTTCCTGACTGCGGAAGGCGTTAGTCCCGAAGCGGTGTTTCTGTTGGGTAAGGACTTGAATACCTTCAAGGAGATTTCCCAAGGGCTACTGTCGGGCAGTTCCGAGTTGCGCCTTGCGGCTTCCAAGGACGCCGCAACGCGTGAACAACTGGAAGCACTAATCAAAATGTACGAAGAGACGCGGATTCAGGCCAGCGCGATTTTGGGTAACTTGCAAGGTCTGGTATCTGCCCGTGAAGCGCAAGACGCCATCATTGCCGACAGCGAGCCTCTGCGCCGTAACCTGGAAGAAGTTCAGGCTGAGTTGCAGGCACAAACCGGTATCGGTGGTGGCGCACTGGCACTGCTGATTCTGGCCGCTGTCTTTGCATTGAGCTGCGCGGGTGGTCTGTCGTATGTTCAGCTGCAGGATAGCCGTCGCCGCCAGGTCGTCGCAGAAGAGCAGCGAGTCGAAGCGGAACGCCAGGAGCACGAGGCCAAACGCGTCAACGACGCCAATCAAGCGGCCATTTTGCGGCTGATGAACGAATTGCAGACCGTGGCGGAAGGCGATTTGACCCAGGAAGCCACGGTGACCGAGGACATCACTGGTGCCATCGCCGACTCGGTGAACTATACGGTGGAAGAGTTGCGATCGCTGGTGGCCAACGTGCAGAACACTGCGTCACGGGTGGCGCAGACGACCTCGGATGTGGATGCTACATCCACCGAACTGTTGGCTGCCTCTAACGAGCAATTGCACGAGATTCGTGAAACAGGTCGTTCGGTCGTGGATATGGCGGGGCGCATCAACGAGGTGTCCACCCAGGCGCAGGAGTCCGCCACCGTAGCCCGCCAGTCGTTGCAGGCTGCTGAATCCGGTCTGAAAGCTGTGCAAGACGCCATTGGGGGTATGAACTCGATTCGCGACCAAATCCAGGAAACATCCAAACGCATCAAGCGACTCGGTGAATCATCTCAAGAAATTGGCGAGATCACCGAGCTGATTTCCGACATTACCGAACAGACGAACGTTTTGGCGTTGAACGCTGCTATTCAGGCGGCGTCTGCCGGTGAAGCAGGACGGGGCTTCTCGGTGGTTGCGGAAGAAGTGCAACGGCTGGCTGAACGTTCAGCGGATGCTACGCGCCAGATCTCGGCGCTGGTGAAGGCGATTCAGACCGACACCCAGGATGCGATCGGCGCTATGGAACGTTCCACGCAGGGTGTGGTGGCGGGTGCCAAGTTGTCCGACAACGCAGGTACTGCACTGACCGAAATTGACCGGGTTTCGCGGCAGGTGGCTGATCTGATTGAGCAGATTTCCAGCTCTGCCTCCCGCGAAGCCGGGTTGGCGAACGAAGTGGCCGAGAATATTCAGCACATTTTTGCCGTGACTGAGCAGACGGGTGAAGGTACTCGTGTTACAGCAACACAGGTGCGGGAATTGTCCCGTATGGCGGAAGAGCTACGCCAATCGGTGTCGCGTTTCAAAATTAGCTGATAGTCGCGCTGTACTTGCGCCCTCAGATTAGTGATTCCAGGAGAGCCCGAATCCATGTCTTCGAACTCTGCCGATTCCGGCGACAATGAACTGGCAGTCAGCGATCTAGGCCCTTTGGCTTGGGTTCTGGACGAGCTGCGAAAGTCCCTGGACGGCGCCACCAAGGCGTTGCGGCGGTTTGTGCGTGACGCGGAGTTGGCTCGTGGCTCAAATCTGGCCGAACTAGATGCCAGCCACTTGCGGATTGCACGCCAACAATTACACCAGGCTGTTGGCGCTCTGGAAATGGTCGGTTTGGGTGCGCCCGCCAAGATGTTGCGGGCAATGGAAACAGCGGCCCAACGATTTGTTCAGCGCCCCGAGCTGTGCAGTGAGGAAGCCGCCAACAAGGTCGAGCGCGCCAGCTTTGCTCTGACCGAATACCTCGAAGGTGTACTCAAAGGTAAGGCTGCATCATCTGTAGCCTTGTTCCCGCAATACCGTGCTGTTTTGGAGTTGTCGGGTGGTGAGCACGCGCATCCCGCAGACCTATGGGCCGTGGAATGGCGTTGGCTGGATGTACCTGCAGTACCTGTGGTCGACGCGCTGGGATATTCGCCGGGCCTTCGTGGTCACATGGATCAAGCAGTTCTCCAGGTCATGCGCAGTGGAGAATCCAAATCGGCCCGCCGTTTGGCCCAAGAGTGCGCTGGATTGGCCGCAGGCCAATCGATCCTTGAGCCTCGTGTTTTCTGGACCATCAGCGCCGCATTTTTCGAAGGCATCACGTTGGGTCTGTGCCCGGATGATGTCTATACCAAACGTGCAGCGTCACGCATTCTGCGGCAATACGCATCACTGGCCCGAGGAGATGCCAGTATTTCCGACCGTTTGGCCCATGAGTTGGTTTTCTTTTGCTCTTTGTGTATCCCAGCCTCGCAAGCTGGTGCCGAGGCGCTCAATGCGGTGCGAACAGTCTACGGCTTGGCACGGTACAAACCCGTCCAGTACGAAACGGAGCAGTTTGGACGCTTTGATCCCGCCTTGATGGTGCTGGCGCGCAAGCGCATTGCGGCTGCGGCTGAAACGTGGTCGGCATTGGCGGGTGGCGATACCAACCGGCTCAAGGTGGCTACCGAGCAGTTCGGCGCAGTTGCAGAGTCAGTGGTCAAGCTGCATCCTGAAAGTGGCGAACTAGGCCGTGCATTGATGCGCGCCATTGACGCTACGGTACGCACGGGCATTGCTCCGCCGGCACCTGTGGCCATGGAAGTCGCCACTTCCATTTTGTACCTCGAAGCAGCGTACGATGATCTGGATCCTACCGATTCCCATATGGCCGAACGTAGCGCCCGACTGGCGCAACGGCTGGAGCATGTCAGTAGCGGCGGGCAACCTGAGCCACTGGAATCCTGGATGGAGGAATTGTATCGGCGTGTGAGTGATCGGCAGACCATGGGTAGTGTGGTGGACGAACTGCGCACCACCTTGGGGGAAGTAGAGCGGTCACTCGACCAGTTTTTCCGAAATCCGCAGGACAAAGCACCTTTACGCGAGGTGCCCAGCCAGTTGGCGCAAATGCGCGGCGTATTCTCGGTGCTGGGTCTGGACCAACCCTCGCTGGCGGCCCTGCGCATGCGGGCCAGTGTCGAACAGTTCCTGGTCGATGATATCGATGAAGGTGCCGTACGACGCGGCGTCTTTGAAAAGCTGGGTAACAGCCTGGGTGCCATGGGGTTCCTGATCGACATGCTGAGTTATCAGCGTGCCTTGGCCAAGAAATTGTTTATTTACGATGACGATGCGGGCGAGTTCAAGCCGCTGATGGGCCGCGAGCGCGCTACGGACGAGAAACTACCCGACGCGTTGGACGCTACCCAGACTTTTGTGATGGCTGCTACGTCGCAGCCGCAGGCGTCAGAAGCCGTCGTTCAAGTTGCGCCGGCAGTTGCCACTACGCCGTCGGTTGTGTCGAGTCCGGTCGCGCAGGAATTGTCTGAAGACGAAGTCGAATTGATCGATATCTTTTTGGAAGAAGCCCGCGAAGTCGTACAGAACGGGCTTCTTGCGGCCAAAGCACTAGTCGAAGATCCGTCCAATCTTGCGGATCAAACCACATTGCGTCGTGCGTTTCACACGCTCAAGGGTAGTTCGCGCATGGTCGGCCTGAATGACTTTGGTGAATCTGCGTGGGCATACGAGCAGCTACTCAATAACTGGCTGGCTGAACAACGTCCGGCCAGCGATGAATTGATCCAGGCGTCCAGTACGGCCATGCACGCCTTCGGTCGTTGGGTCGATGATATTGCGGCGCATTCGCCTACGGTTTGGAATGTCCAGGATTTCCGCAAATCGGCCGACGCTTTGCGCCTGCGGGGTGAGTGGATCGCACTGGTCACGCCTGACGTAACGGAACCAGTTTCGTCCGTACCTGCGCCAGCCGGGGTGTCCGCTTTGGCACCTCAGGAACCTGCCGTCGTCATTGCACCAGAAGCATTGGAAGAGCTGACTGCAGAAGTTGCGCATGAACCCGCTGTGGCGGAACAACCCACCGTTGAATTCGCACCCATTCAGCCACGATTGGAAGAACACACGCGTCCAGATTTTGCCGCTACCCAAACGTTTGGTTTTGAGACCACGCAAGCGTTCGAGGTGGAAAATCAACGCAAGGCCGCCGCCGACTTTCAGGGGGCAACCGAGGTTACTGAAATTGACTTTGGTGACTTCGATTTTGGCGAGAAAGTTGTTGCAGACCAGTCTGATCTTCCCGCGATTGCATCGGTGCAGGGTCACTTTGCGCCGGATGTTGTCGCTGTTGAGATTGTCACAACCGAAGAAATGCCACTGGAGTCGCCGTCTGTCTCGTTCGAAGCGACAACGTTGGCACCTCTGCCCAGTTTAATGCCTGAGCCTGACACATCGGTAGCGGAATTCACCGATACCCCGGTGGAACAGCCGGTTGTAGTTCATGACCCCGAAGAGCAAGTCAAGGTCATTGGCAATTTGCGCCTGAGTATCCCTCTGTATAACGTGTATCTAAACGAGGCAGACGAGTGGTCGCGTCGTCTGCAGGTTGAATTGAGCGAGTGGGCACTTGAATTGTTGCCTCCATTGCCCGATTCGGTGGTGGCGCTGGCGCATTCCCTGTCTGGCAGCTCTGCCACTGTCGGATTCTCCGCGCTTTCCGAAATGGCACGACTGTTGGAGCATGCGTTACAGCACGTGCAATTGCACCGCCAAGGTACGACCGAGCAGGCGAAGGTGTTCTGTGATGCTGCAGAAGACATTCGTCGTCTGTTACACCAGTTTGCTGCCGGTTTCCTCAAGGAGTCCGATGGCGCCATCCGGCAAGCGCTGGAAGCCATTATCCAAACCGAGTTCCCCGCCCCCACGATCGACTCCATTGGCGATGTCTTGGACGACGATCTGATCGCTCCCGACGATGAAGAGTTGGTCATTCAGATGCCCGCTGAGGTGGCGCAGGTTGAAGCCCCTGTTTTGGCAACGGTCGAAGTTGAAGCGCCTGCGGCGTTGGTCATCAGTGCAGCACCCCTGACTGTGGCACAGGCGCACGATGACGATATCGATGCTGTCGACAACCTGGATGAAGACCTGTTTCCGATTTTCGAGGAAGAGGCCGTCGAACTTTTGCCGCAGTTGGGTTCAGCACTGCGCCAATGGGTGGGTCATCCCGACAACTTGGGTGCCCGCAACGAAGTATTGCGAGTGTTGCATACGCTCAAGGGCAGTGCCCGCCTGGCCGGTGCCATGCGATTGGGCGAAATGTCCCACCGTATGGAGTCCAGCATAGAACAGATTGGCACAGAGCACCTCCAGTCTGTCCAGTTAGAGCCTTTGTTGACCCGCTTTGACGGTCTGCAAGCCACCTTCAATGCGTTGGGGGCCGCACCCGTTGAGTTAGACGAACCCGTCCCCACAGTCGCCGCATTGACACCTGCGGGCGGAGACTCGGTCGTTACTGCCGTTCCCGGGGTAATACTGGCACCAGTCACTGTGCCGCTTAAGGCAATGCCACGCGGGGCCGCTACCATGCCCCAGCCACTGCGCCAGCTGGCCAGTCAGTCGGTTCGCGTGCGTTCGCAACTGCTAGACCGATTGGTCAATCAGGCTGGTGAGGTGATGATTTCCCGTGCCCGCATGGAAGCGCGCCTGACCCAATTGCGCTCGTCCCTGACAGACCTGAGTGGCAACCTGGACAGATTGCGCCACCAGTTGCGCGACGTCGAATTGCAGTCCGAATCGCAGATGCAGTCTCGACTGGCGCAGACCAAAGATTCCGCGCAAGCTTTCGATCCGCTGGAATTTGACCGATTCACCCGTGTGCAGGAGCTCACCCGCATGATGGCAGAGTCGGTACACGACGTGGCAACGGTGCAGCGCAATTTGCAGCGCTCCATTGAAGGCGCTGAAGACGATTTGATCGCCCAGGGGCGCCAGGCGCGTGAATTGCAGCGCGATCTGTTGCGCACACGCATGGTCGAGTTTGAAAGCATCTCTGAGCGTCTGTATGGCGTGGTGCGTCAGGCCTCCAAGGATGCGGGCAAGCAGGTCAAACTCGACATTTTGGGTGGATCGATTGAAATGGACCGTGGCGTTTTGGATCGCATGGCCCCTGCGTTTGAGCACTTGCTGCGCAATTCGGTTGCGCACGGTATTGAAAGTGCCACTCAGCGTACACAGGCAGGCAAGCCAGTCGCTGGCACCATCACCATCCAGGTCAACCAGGAAAGCAACGACGTGTCGGTCGCTTTCAGCGACGACGGTGGTGGTTTGCACCTTGAGAAGATTCGCGCCAGGGCTATTGCCAACGGTGTGGCTTCAGCTGACGATGCCATGAGCGAGGCGGATGCGGCGAATTTGATCTTTATGCCAGGCTTCTCCACTGCCGACCAGGTGACTGAGTTGTCGGGACGAGGGATTGGCATGGACGTGGTTCGCTCCGAAGTGAATTCGCTGGGTGGTCGTATCGAAACGGCCACGCACGAAGGTGCCGGAACCACCTTCAAGCTGGTGCTGCCGCTGACAACCGCGGTTACCCAGGTGGTAATGTTGCGGATTGGCGATTTCACCGTAGGTGTTCCGTCCGGGTTGGTGGAGACAGTGCTGCGCACGCCTCTGGCCACGATGGAGCAGGCCTATGCCCAAGATAGTTTTGAAATTGGCGGACAAACCATTCCGTTCTTCTGGGCTGGCGCATTGCTCCAGGTCTCAGCCCTCAGCAATGAAGTGCCGACCAAGACCCAATCGGTTGCAGTGTTCCGAAGTGCCGGCCAACGCCTGGCACTGCACGTGGATGAAATCCTGGGCAACCGAGAAGTGGTGGTGAAGAACCTGGGTCCACAATTGGCGCAATTGCCCGGTCTTGCCGGCGTGTCGGTGCTGGCTTCAGGTGCGGTGGCTCTTATCTACAACCCGGTCGCTCTGGCGGCGGTGTATGGTGAGCAAGCGCGAGCCTTGCATCGATCTGCAACTGTGGCTGCGCAGAGTGGCGCCGGGCAAGCGGATGCCAATCTATTGTCGAAAGTGTCCGCCGTCAATCAGGTGCCCCTGATTTTGGTGGTTGATGATTCGATCACGGTGCGCCGTGTTACCCAGCGCTTGCTCAAGCGCGAGGGCTACCGTGTAACGCTGGCCTCTGACGGGCTGGATGCACTGGAAAAGCTGCAGGAAGAAAAGCCGACAGTCGTGTTGTCCGACATCGAAATGCCGCGTATGGACGGTTTCGACCTGGCCCGCAACATCCGTGCGGATGCCCAGTTGCGTGATCTACCCATCATCATGATTACTTCGCGCATTGCCGGCAAACACCGCGAGCATGCCAAGGAATTGGGCGTGGACCATTACCTGGGCAAGCCCTATTCCGAAGATGAGTTGCTGGGTCTGGTGCGCAGTTACTGCGCAGCAGCCGTCGAAGCCTAAAGCGTCTTGCGCACCACGGCGTAGCGCGCCAGAGTACGCGTCCTGGCCTGCGCATGATCCACAATAGGGAGCGGGTAGTTCTCGCCCAATTGGACGCCTGCGCTGGCCAGATCAGCCGGCCGTGCGAGCCACGGCGCGTGGATGTGCTTGGCACTCAAGCCAGCGAGCTGCGGAACATAGCGACGAATGAACTTTCCCTCAGCGTCAAACTTTTCACTCTGGGTAATGGGATTGAAGATGCGAAAGTACGGCTGTGCATCGCAACCACTGGAACTCACCCATTGCCAACCGCCATTGTTGGCTGCTAGATCAAAGTCGTTGAGCTGTTCCGCAAAATAGCGTTCGCCCCAGCGCCAGTCCAGCCCAAGGTGTTTAACCAAAAAGCTACCCACCACCATGCGCAGGCGGTTGTGCATGTAGCCGGTCTGGTTGAGTTGGGCCATGGCCGCATCCACCAACGGGTAGCCGGTAAGGCCCTGGCACCAGGCAGTCAATAGGCTTTGGGCAAGGTCGCCCTCTTCCCAAACGATGCGATCGTACTCGGGCTTGAAAGCTGCGTTCGACACGTGGGGAAAGTTGGCCAGCACCTGAAAATAGAAATCCCGCCAGACCAGTTCAGCCAGCCATATGGAGGCGCCCACGCTACCGCTGAGCTTGCGTTGCAGTGCCAGTCCCACCAGTTGCCGGATCGACACCGTACCAAAGCGCAAGTGCACACTGAGGTAGCTGGGGCCTTTGACTGAGGGGTAGTTGCGCCGCTCGTCATAGTGGTCCATGCGTTCCCAGAAGTTGTCCACTAAGGCATTAGCACCCACGGTGCCGGGCACGATGCCCAACGCACACAAATTGGTCGGTACAAAACCCAATGACTTGAGTTCCGGCACCGCCTTGGCGTGTGCAGCAGGGCGATCCGCAAGGGCACTGGCATGGGGTTCGCAGGCATGGTTTGTGGGGGGGTGATCCCCCAGCCTCGCCAGCCAGGCACGCAGATAGGGCGTGAAGACACCGTAGGGTTTGCCCATTTGGGTCAGCACCTCGTGGCGCTCAAAAATGACATGGTCCTTGACGGTAATCAGGCGGATGCTGTGGGCCTGAAGCGCATCACGAACCATCGCGTCGCGCTCTATGGCCTGTGGTTCGTAATCGTGG
>Ga0073904_10001564_pt1 | contig 17156 bp, 14 predicted proteins | sample KloWWTrecipitate_FD_66668 | JGI IMG/M metagenome (GOLD analysis project Ga0073904, IMG submission 66668) | Active sludge microbial communities from Klosterneuburg, Austria, studying microevolution and ecology of nitrifiers - Klosterneuburg... | ecosystem: Engineered > WWTP > Aerobic digester >... | reverse complement strand
TGATGCAGTTATTGTTCGTCGGAATCAGCCAAAAGGAGTAGTTCTTTGGAACTATGGACTCCTTAATGAGGCGTTTCTACTGAATGGGATCGACGTAGTAGTCCTTTTGATTGATTTGGTGACTCCCTTTGATGGATGGTCAACGTGTCAAGAAGCCTTGACACTCTGGCCATAACCCATTGGAGAGGAATCATGGCCGCTGAATTGAGCAATTCCAAGAAAGCATGGTCGGTACTGATCGTCAGCACGCTGGCGTTTACCGTTTGCTTCATGGTGTGGATGATGTTTGCCGTCATTGGCATACCATTGAAGAAAACATTGGGCTTGAACGCCACCGAGTTCGGCCTGCTGACCTCAATGCCGGTGCTCTCAGGCTCGCTGGTGCGGGTGCCGTTGGGCATCTGGACCGACAAGTATGGCGGTCGCATTGTGATGGCAGCGCTGCTGGCCATTACCGTGCCAGCCATTTGGTTGATGTCCTATGCCACAGCCTACTGGCACTTTCTGGCCATCGGCTTGGTGTTGGGCTTGGCCGGTGGGTCTTTTTCGGTGGGTACACCCTATGTAGCCCGATGGTTTCCCAAGAACCGCCAAGGTATGGCCATGGGCGTATTTGGCGCGGGGAACTCGGGTGCGGCGTTCAATAAGTTTGTAGCCCCCGTGTTACTGGTGGCCTTTGGCTGGACCATGGTTCCCAAGGTCTATGCCGCCATCATGCTGGGCACGCTCATTCTGTTCTGGTTTGGCAGTGCCAGTGACCCCAGCCATCTGGTGCCGTCCAACGTCAAGTTCACCGATCAGCTCAAGGCGCTCAAAGACCCGCGCGTGCTCAAGTACTGCCAGTACTACAGCATTGTGTTTGGAGGCTATGTGGCGTTGTCGCTGTGGATGGTGCAGTACTACGTGGGTGAGTACGGTCTGGACATTCGTATTGCCGCGTTGTTGGCGGCTTGTTTCTCTTTGCCCGGCGGTGTACTGCGCGCCGTCGGTGGCATCATGTCGGACAAGTTTGGAGCCCACAGCGTGACCTGGTGGGTGATGTGGGTGAGCTGGATTTGCTTGTTCCTGCTGTCGTATCCGCAGACCGATTTCACCGTGGTGACCGTCAACGGACCCACCACGTTCCATCTGGGCTTGAATGTCTACATGTTCACCGCATTGATGTTCACTCTGGGCATGGCCATGGCGTTTGGCAAGGCCAGCGTCTTCAAATACATAAGCGATGACTACCCAGGCAACATCGGTGCCATCAGTGGCATTGTGGGGTTAGCCGGCGGCATGGGTGGTTTTATCCTGCCAATCCTATTTGGCATTTTGATGGACGTGACCGGTATTCGCTCCAGCGCTTTCATGCTGTTGTATGGCGTGGTCTGGGTGTCACTCATCTGGATGTACTGGACCGAAGTGCGGCGGGCTGAAGTGATGGGAAGTAACGCCAAAGCCTTTTCCTTGCAAAGCTAAGTTCTCAAATCGACAGGAATTCATACTATGACTACATCCACCTCACACGGCTCGGATATTGCTGACTGGCGTCCCGAGGATGAGCAGTTCTGGGAATCAACCGGCAAAAAAATTGCTTACCGTAATCTCTGGATTTCTATACCTGCCTTGCTCTGCGGCTTTGCCGTGTGGGGCATGTGGGGTGTCATAACGGTGCAGATGTTGAACCTGGGGTTTCCATTTACCCAGGCTGAGTTGTTTACCCTAACCGCCATCGCAGGTATTGCTGGGGCCACCATGCGCATCCCGGCCTCGTTTCTGATTCGACTGGCGGGTGGGCGCAACACCATTTTTCTCACCACCGCCATGCTGCTGGCCCCCGCTTTGGGTACTGGTATCGTGCTGCAGCACAAAGAGTGGCCCTTGTGGGCATTCCAATTGATGGCACTGTGGTCTGGCGTGGGTGGTGGTAACTTCGCCAGCTCGATGTCCAACATCAGCAGCTTTTTCCCCAAGCGTTTGCAAGGCACGGGCTTGGGGCTAAATGCCGGCTTGGGAAATTTTGGTGTAACCGCCATGCAGATCGTCATCCCCCTGGTTATGACCGTGGGGTTATTGGGCTCATGGGGCGGCGCACCCGAGGTGCTGTTGCATGAGTCGGGCTGGATCTTTGGCAAGATTGCCCCAGGCACGCAGACCTGGATCCAGAACGCAGGTTTTGCCTGGGTTCTGTCGCTGGTGCCGCTGGCCGCTCTGTGCTGGTTTGGCATGAACAACCTCAAGACCGTGTCTCCTGCCACAGGCAATCCGCTGACGGCCTTTGCGAAAATTACCTACCTGTACACGCTGGCGTTTGTGCCTTCGATCTTCATGCTGTACTTATACCTGCCAGCGCCAACCGGCCTGGGGCTGCTCAATATGTGGGTGGCCATTCCGCTGGACATTGGATTGGCGCTGCTGGTCATGAAAATGGCGGCTTTTGGCACCATGAAAGAGGGGGTTACCAAGCAGTTTGAGATCTTCCGCAACAAGCACACGTGGTCGTTGACGATTCTGTACATCGTCACCTTTGGCTCTTTCATCGGATTTTCGATGGCCTTGCCACTGTCTATGAAGGTGATCTTCGGCATTAGCCACGTGGCAGACGCCAATGGTGTCATGCAACACACGCTCAACAACCCCAACGCACCAGCGGTTTTGGCATTCGCATGGATTGGCCCGTTCGTGGGTGCGTTATTTCGTCCGATGGGTGGATGGATTTCTGACAAAGTGGGTGGTTCTATCGTCACGCAGTGGGTGTGCGGCGTCATGGCTGTGGCGGGTGTAGCTGTAGGTTATGTCATGCAGCTGGCCTACCATTCCGCCATGCCGGAGCAATACTTCTTCGCGTTTCTGGCACTTTTTGTTGTGTTGTTTGCTGCTAGCGGAATTGGCAACGGCTCCACCTTCCGCACCATTGGTGTCATCTTTGATCGTCAGCAAGCTGGCCCCGTACTGGGCTGGACATCGGCGGTGGCCGCCTATGGTGCATTTATTGCCCCGGTGGTGATTGGTGCGCAAATCAAAGTCGGAACCCCAGAAATGGCCATGTATGGGTTTGCGGTATTCTATGCACTGTGCTTGGTGCTGAACTGGTGGTTCTACCTGCGCGCAGATGCTGAAATCAAGAATCCATGATTCACCCCCCCTTCTATTTTTATAGCAACCCAGGCAACAAATACCTGGGTTTTCGCTCGATTTGTCATTGAATTGTTCCTCTGAGGAGTTCGCATGAGCCATTTTTTAGACCGCCTAAGCCACTTTTCGGCACCCCGCGAAGGTTTTTCCGATGGTCATGGTGTTACCACCGGCGAAGACCGTACGTGGGAGGATGCCTACCGCGACCGTTGGGCCCACGACAAGATAGTGCGCTCCACCCACGGCGTGAACTGCACCGGTTCTTGCTCGTGGAAGATTTACGTTAAAGGTGGCATCGTCACTTGGGAAACCCAGCAGACCGACTACCCGCGCACCCGCGATGATCTGCCCAACCACGAGCCGCGTGGCTGCGCACGCGGCGCCAGCTACAGCTGGTATCTTTACAGCGCCAACCGCGTCAAGTACCCCATGGTACGTGGCCGTTTACTGGAACATTGGCGCGCAGCGCTGGCCGTTGCCAAGAGTCCGGTGGATGCCTGGGCGGCAGTCGTTGAAAACCAAAGTGCCCGCAGCGAATGGCAGAAGCAGCGTGGCTTGGGCGGCTTTGTACGCAGCACCTGGGACGAAGTCAACCAGCTGATTGCCAGTGCCAACGTCTACACCGCCAAGAAATACGGCCCCGACCGAATCGTTGGGTTTTCGCCCATTCCCGCCATGTCCATGGTCAGCTATGCAGCCGGTAGCCGCTACCTGTCGCTCATCGGCGGTGTGCCACTGAGCTTCTACGACTGGTATTGCGATTTGCCTCCGAGCAGCCCGCAGGTGTGGGGCGAGCAGACCGACGTGCCCGAGTCGGCCGACTGGTACAACTCTAATTTCATCATCGCCTGGGGCTCCAACGTGCCCCAGACCCGCACGCCAGATGCCCACTTCTTTACCGAGGTGCGCTACAAAGGTGCCAAGACGGTTGCCATCACGCCCGATTACTCTGAAGTTGCCAAGCTCGCCGACCTGTGGATGCACCCCAAGCAGGGCACCGACGCTGCAGTTGCCATGGCCATGGGCCACGTCATCCTCAAAGAATTTTACTTTGACAAGCGCAGCGCTTACTTTGACGACTATGTCCGCCGCTACACCGACATGCCCAACCTGGTGCAGCTCGACGAGCGCACATTGCCAGACGGCCGCAAGGTCATGGTGCCCGGCCATTACGTTCGTGCCAGCGACTTCAATGGCCACCTCGACCAGACCAACAACCCTGAGTGGAAAACCGTCGCTATCGACGAAAACGACAAGATCGTTCTGCCCAATGGCTCGATCGGTTTCCGCTGGGGCGCGGAAGGCCGTGCAGACATGGGCAAGTGGAATCTGGAAAACAAGGAAGCACGTGACAACGGCGACGTCAAGCTCAAGCTGAGCATGATGGAAGCGTCTGTCAACGGCGGCGCAGCGGACTATGAAATCGGCGAAGTGGGCTTCCCTTACTTCGGTGGTATCAATACCCCCAATTTCACCGCCAACGAGCAAGGTGCTGGTAATGATGGCGTCCTGGTGCGCAAGGTCCCCGTGCGCCGCATCAAGCTCGGTACGGACGGGCAAGGGCGCGAGGTGTTGATTGCCACCGTGTTTGACCTGACGGTTGCTAACTATGGTGTAGCCCGTGGCATCCCTGGCGAAAACGCTGCCACCAGTTTTGATGACAACACGCCTTATACCCCCGCGTGGCAAGAGAAAATAACAGGTGTCAAGCGTGACCAGGTGATCGCAGTGGCGCGCCAGTTTGCCGACAACGCTGACAAGACGCGTGGCAAGTCCATGGTCATCATTGGTGCTGCCATGAACCACTGGTACCACTCGGACATGAACTACCGCGGCATCATCAACATGCTGATGATGTGCGGCTGTATCGGCCAAAGCGGTGGCGGTTGGGCTCACTATGTCGGGCAAGAAAAATTGCGTCCACAAACCGGTTGGACGGCACTGGCATTTGCTCTGGATTGGGTGCGCCCACCCCGGCAGATGAACGGCACCAGCTTTTTCTACGCCCACACTGACCAGTGGCGTTACGAGAAGTTGGGCGTCGAAGAAATCCTCTCACCGCTGGCCGATAAGGCCAAGTTTGGTGGCAGTCTGATTGACTACAACGTGCGTGCCGAACGCATGGGCTGGTTGCCCAGCGCCCCCCAGTTGCAAACCAACCCCATGCAAGTGGTGAAGGATGCGACCGCTGCGGGTATGGACACCAAAGACTATGTGGTCAAGTCGCTCAAAGACGGCAGCTTGAAGATGAGTTGCGAAGACCCTGACCACTCCGCCAACTGGCCGCGCAACATGCTGGTGTGGCGCTCCAACCTGCTGGGCTCCAGCGGCAAGGGCCATGAGTACTTCTTGAAGCACCTCTTGGGCACCACCAACGGCGTTCAAGGTAAAGACCTGGGTGCGGAAGAAGCGAAGCCGACCGAAGTGCAATGGCATGACAAGGCGCCTGAGGGAAAGCTGGACCTGCTGGTCACGCTGGACTTCCGCATGAGCACGACCTGCTTGTATTCCGACATCGTGTTGCCGACCGCCACCTGGTACGAGAAGAACGATCTCAACACCAGTGACATGCACCCCTTCATCCACCCACTGTCCACGGCAGTGGACCCTGCGTGGCAATCGCGCTCGGACTGGGAGATCTACAAAGGTTTTGCCGAAGCATTCAGTAAAGTGTGCGTCGGTCACCTGGGTGTCGAAAAAGAGGTGGTGCTGACCCCGTTGATGCACGACACACCGTCTGAACTGGCGCAAGCGTTTGACGTGAAAGAGTGGAAGAAAGGTGAGTGTGACCTGATCCCCGGCAAGACAGCGCCCACCATTGCAGTGATCGAACGCGATTACCCCAATACCTTTGCCCGCTTTACCGCACTGGGTCCGCTGATGGAAAAAGCTGGCAACGGTGGCAAAGGAATTGGCTGGGATACCAAAACTGAAGTCAAACAGCTGCAGAGCCTGAACGGCAAAGTCCACACCGAAGGCGTGACTCAAGGCATGGCCAAAATCGTCACCGATATTGATGCAGCCGAAGTGATTTTGCAATTGGCCCCAGAGACCAATGGCCATGTGGCTGTCAAAGCTTGGGACGCGCTGTCCAAGATCACGGGGCGTGATCACACGCATTTGGCGATTCACCGCGAAGACGAGAAAATTCGGTTCCGCGACATTCAGGCCCAGCCGCGCAAGATCATCAGCTCGCCGACCTGGAGTGGCATTGAGAGTGAAACCGTGTCGTACAACGCCGGCTACACCAACGTGCATGAATTGATCCCATGGCGCACCCTCACTGGCCGTCAGCACTTCTACCTGGATCATCCGTGGATGACAGCTTTTGGCGAAGGCTTCACCAGCTACCGCCCACCGGTGGACTTGAAGACTGTGGAAGGTATCAAGGACCGCAAGCCCAATGGCAACAAGGAAGTGTCTTTGAACTTCATCACGCCACACCAGAAGTGGGGCATTCACTCCACCTACACGGATAACCTGATCATGCTCACCTTGAGCCGTGGCGGCCCGTGCGTATGGATGAGTGAAGACGACGCCAAAGAGGCCGGCATTGTGGACAACGACTGGATCGAGTTGTTCAACTCCAACGGCGCCATAGCGGCCCGTGCGGTGGTGAGTCAGCGCGTAAAGCCTGGCATGGTGATGATGTACCACGCCCAAGAGAAGATTATCAACACCCCCGGTGCCGAAATCACTGGAACCCGTGGTGGTATTCACAACTCGGTGACCCGCATTGTGACCAAGCCCACGCACATGATTGGCGGCTACGCCCAGTTCAGCTACGGCTTCAACTACTACGGCACCGTGGGCACCAACCGCGACGAGTTTGTGGTGGTGCGCAAGATGCGCAAGATTGACTGGCTCGATGGTGAAGCCGCACCCACCATTCAAAGCTGAGACTTTGCGGGACAGACCGTCAGCTCTGTCCTCAACTGATTGGAGAAATTTATGAAAATTCGCGCTCAAATCGCCATGGTGCTGAACCTGGACAAGTGCATTGGATGCCACACCTGTTCCGTCACCTGTAAAAACGTTTGGACAAGTCGTCCCGGCATGGAATACGCCTGGTTCAACAACGTCGAAACCAAACCCGGGATTGGCTACCCCAAGGACTGGGAAAACCAGGACAAGTGGAATGGTGGCTGGGTACGCAAAGCCAACGGCTCGATCGAGCCCAAGCAAGGCGGCAAATGGAAGTTGCTCATGCGCATCTTCTCCAATCCGAATATGCCGGCTATTGACGACTACTACGAGCCGTTTACCTACGACTACGACCACCTTCAGTCGGCCAAGGAGTCGAAGGCACCTCCGACAGCCCGTCCGCGCAGCCTGATCACCGGCAAGCGTATGGAGAAAATTGAATGGGGCCCGAATTGGGAAGAAATTTTGGGTGGCGAATTCGCCAAGCGCAGCAAGGATGCGAATCTGAAAGGTTTTGACCAGGTTCAGAAAGACATGATGGGTCAGTTTGAAAACACCTTCATGATGTACCTGCCGCGCCTGTGCGAGCATTGCCTGAATCCCGCCTGCGTGGCGTCCTGTCCTTCGGGCTCGATCTACAAACGTGAAGACGACGGCATTGTGCTGATCGACCAGGATAAATGCCGTGGCTGGCGCATGTGCGTCTCGGGTTGCCCTTACAAGAAGATTTACTTCAACTGGAAATCGGGCAAGGCCGAAAAGTGCATTTTCTGCTACCCGCGTATCGAAGCAGGTCAACCCACTGTTTGCTCCGAAACCTGTGTGGGCCGTATCCGCTACCTAGGCGTGGTCTTGTATGACGCAGACCGCATCCAGGAAGCCGCCAGCGTGGAAAATGAGAAAGACCTGTACCAGGCCCAACTCGATATTTTCTTGAATCCTCACGACCCTGAGGTGATCAAGCAAGCCCGCATCGACGGCATCCCCGATGCTTGGATGGCCGGTGCCCGTAACAGCCCGGTCTACAAGATGGCCGTGGAGTGGAAAGTCGCCTTGCCCCTGCACCCAGAGTACCGCACGCTGCCCATGGTTTGGTATGTGCCACCTTTGTCACCTATCAACTCGGCAGCGAATGCCGGCCACATCGGCGCCAATGGCGAAATCCCTGATATTTCGCAGTTGCGCATTCCGGTCCAGTACCTGGCCAATTTGCTCACTGCCGGTGATACCGGACCCGTGGTGAATGCACTAGAGCGCATGCTGGCAATGCGCGCCTATCAGCGCAGCAAGCATGTGGATAACGTACAGAATCTGGCCGTGCTGGAGCAAACCGGGCTGACAGTCGCCGAGGTGGAAGAGATGTACCAGATCATGGCCATCGCCAACTACGAAGACCGCTTTGTTATTCCAACATCGCACCGTGAGTACGCTGAAAACGCCTTTGATCTGCGCGGCGGTTGTGGTTTCTCGTTCGGCAATGGTTGCTCTGACGGAGCCTCTGAGACCAGCCTGTTTGGTGGCAGCAAGGCGCGCACCATTCCGATCAAGTCTATGGTCTGAAAAAGGGGAATGCGATGAAAGACAACAAGTATTCCCTGCGGGCCTTGGCGCTGCTACTCGGCTACCCCGATGCCAATTTGCGGGCCAGTTTGCCGCAGTTGGTGGAAGCCATTGAATCCGAAGGTGCAGTGCCTGCGGGGCGTCGCCTGGAGATCAAGGCCTTGGCTGCGGAGCTGGCGCGCCTGGACCCCATGGAAGTTGAATCACGCTACGTGGAAACGTTTGACCGGGGCCGCGCCACATCACTGCATCTGTTTGAGCATGTACACGGCGACTCGCGCGACCGCGGCCCTGCCATGGTGGATTTGGCGCAGACGTATGAGAAGGCCGGACTGCTGATGGGACCGGAAGAACTGCCTGACCATTTGTGTGTGGTGCTGGAGTTTGCCTCTACGCAGCCGCCCAAACTGGCAGCCGATTTTCTCGGGGAGATGGAGCACATCCTGACCGCCATCTTCAGTGCGCTGCTCAAACGCGAAAGCCCCTATGCCACCTTGGTGGCAGCAGTGCTTGAGCTGGCTGGGCAAAAAGTACAGGCCGTGCCCGTGGTCGCTGACGAAGCCATGGACGAAGCCTGGGTTGAACCCATGGCCTTTGACGGCTGCAGCACCAAAGGCCAATCCAAACCGGGTGATGAACACCCCATTCACTTTGTCCGCAAAGTACCTGCTGAGCAAGGAGTAAGAACATGAATCCCCTCGATAATTTTCTCTTCGGTATCTACCCCTACATCTGCCTGAGTGTGTTTCTGCTGGGCAGCCTGGTGCGCTTTGATCGCGACCAGTACACCTGGAAGAGCGATTCATCCCAGTTGTTGCGCACGGGCCAGCTGCGTTGGGGCAGCAACTTGTTTCACGTAGGTGTTTTGTTCTTGTTTTTCGGTCACACCGTTGGCATGTTGACGCCACACTTTCTATACGAACCTTTCATTAGCGCGGGTAACAAGCAGCTGATGGCCATGGTGTCGGGCGGCTTGTTTGGCGTGTTTGGGTTTATTGGTGTCACGCTTTTGCTGCATCGTCGACTGTTCGATGAACGCATTCGCGCCAATTCCAAAACCAGTGACATCGTTTTGTTGGTGCTGCTGTGGCTGCAACTCGCGCTGGGTCTGGCCACCATTCCCTTGTCGGCACAGCACCTTGATGGCAGCATGATGGTGCGGTTGGCTGGTTGGGCCCAGAGCATCATGACCTTCCAGGCTGGAGCTCCCAATTTGTTGGTTGGTGCAAGTGTGGTTTTCAAAATGCACATGTTCCTGGGCATGTCAATTTTTCTTATCTTCCCGTTCACCCGCTTAGTCCATGTGTGGAGTGGTTTCGGGACTGCCGCCTACTTGGTTCGTCCTTACCAACTGGTGCGTAGTCGGCGCTTGGGAATGACCCCTACCACGCCGCTCAGTCAGCGCCGTAACTGAAAGGCCTATTTCATGGATACACACGCTACAAGTACGGAATGCGGGGGCAGCTCGTGTCAATGCGCTCCAGAAACCTCGGCGGTCGAAGCTTCGGTGCCCCGCATTAACGGAATTGCCTTGCATGAATTGGGTGAGGCGCACGATGCAAACACCCTTCGTGAGTTAGCCTACTCGGAAATTTTGCGCCAGCAAGCCATCACGTTAGGTTTGTTGCCGCCTCAGGTTGGCAATGTTGCTAACCCACTAACCGATGCAGAACGCGAAATTGTTGAGGCCATGGTGGATCAGTCCATCCATATTCCTGAGCCAACGGAAGAAGAATGTCAGCGCTACTTTGACGCGAATAAGGGCAAATTCGTAGTCGGCCAAGAACTGCATTTGCGACACATTTTGTTCGCGGTTACGCCTGGCGTAAACGTGCAAGCACTGTCAGGCTATGCTGAAAAAGTGTTGTTGGAGTTGTCAGGCAAGAATGTTCCCTCTGATCGCTTTACGCAACTAGCGGCTGAGTTATCCAATTGCCCCACAGGAAAAGAGGGTGGTGATTTGGGCTGGATTGGTCCACAGAGCTGCGTGTCTGAATTGAGTGCGGAGTTGTTTCACAAACAAAATGGTTTGTGGGGCATGGGATTGCATCCACGCCTGGTGCATACGCGGTTTGGTTTTCATATCATTGACGTCTTGGACCGTCGTGTTGGTGTGCAAAAGGAATACGCTGAAGTGCGCGAACGGATTGCAGCACAACTTTCACTGCAGTCACGTGCCAAGGCGCTGTACCAATATATGACCATCCTCGTTGGCGAGGCTACGGTGGAAGGTGTCAATCTGGATGCTGCCAATTCGCCGTTGGTTCAATAAGCAAGGATTTGCTGTGTTGGCGCCAACCGATAGCCGAGCAACTTAGACTGAATTCACCATGAATATTTCCAGTTTTGACGATCTGCTGACCATGGCACGTCAGCAGCAGTTGCCGCAACGTTTGCTTTTTGTTTTCGCAGGCATCGAATTACCTGCAGATAGCACGCCAGAGCAGCTTGCGCGCTTTGAAGCCGGCCAAGGTGGTGCGCTGGTTCCGCTTATGTGCGTCGACAAGAGCCCATCTGAACTGGATTCCTTTTCTGCTCTGGTCAGTGAAGCCAGCCAGTTTGATCAACAGTGGGGCATGGTATTTGCGGCAGCCATGTCGGGAACCTTGGCTAAGCCTCCTTCCAGTGCCGATGCTGAAGTTCCTCTACAGCGAATGGTTGAAGCGATCAAGCAGGGCGATATCGGTGCGTTTATTCCGTTTGACTTGCAAGGTTCTCCAGTCCATTTCGGCTAGAGCGTCGCGGTGAGGGCGCGCATTCGGCGTATGCCTGCTGTGACGCAAAGCCGGCGCAAAGAGAGGATCTAATTTGTGACAGATAGGTTCGACCAGCTGGCAGGGCTATCGCCCGCGTATTTCGGTATGGTCATGGCGACGGGCATTGTTTCGCTCGCTTCGCACCTGCTGGATATGCCGCTGTTGGCGAAGGCGTTGTTCCAACTCAATATCGTTTTCTACGCCGTGCTCTGGGTTTTGACTGTGCTGCGCATGGTTCGGTATCCACGCCGTTTCTTTGGCGACATGATCGATCATCTGCGTGGCCCCGGTTTTTTCACCGTTGTGGCGGGTACCTGCATCCTGGGCGGGCAATTCGTGCTGCTGACGGCAGACTATCGCACCGGCACGACGCTCTGGGTGGTTGGGCTTGTGCTGTGGATTGGGCTGACCTATACGATCTTTACCGGCTTCACGGTCAAGGAACACAAGCCCACCCTGGACAAGGGAATTAGTGGAGCCTGGCTGCTTGCCGTTGTGGCCACACAATCCATTGCGGTTCTCAGCGCGCTACTTGCGGCCCACGTGACCCAACCTGGAAAGCTGGAGTTGAACTTTCTCGCGCTCTCCATGTGGCTGTGGGGTGGCATGCTGTACATCTGGATGATGTCGCTCATCTTCTACCGCTACACGTTCTTTCCACTGTCTCCGGGCGATCTGTCGCCACCGTACTGGATCAACATGGGCGCCATGGCAATTTCCACCCTGGCCGGTTCATTGCTCATCATCAACGTGCCCGATGCGCCTTTCTTGACTTCGCTGCTGCCATTTATCAAGGGGTTCACCATCTTTTATTGGGCCACCGGCACCTGGTGGATTCCCATGCTGGTCATACTGGCGCTTTGGCGCCATGTGTACAAGCGGTTCCCACTGAAATACGATCCGCTTTACTGGGGCGCGGTTTTCCCGCTCGGCATGTATGCGGTGAGTACGCACCGGATGAGCGAAGCGATGGGGTTTAATTTTCTCGGATTCTTGCCGCCCACCTTTTTGTATATCGCGCTGGTCGCATGGGCGGTCGTATTTTTTGGCCTTATCCTGGACTTGGTGCGTCGCGCTGGTGCCTTGCGTTTGTAGGCATCGGCGGGACTGCACCTGAGCCAGAGTAATTGCCTCTCCAATTGAAACGTGATTTTTCGTGCCACATCGCATCTACCTCGCGCCCATGGAAGGGTTGCTCGACTTTGTACTGCGTGACATTCTCACCCGTGCAGGTGGGGTGGACCGATGTGTCTCAGAATTCATCCGCGTTACCCACTCGCTGCTGAACGAGCGTACGTTTTTGCGCATCATGCCCGAGTTGGCTAACGGTGGATGCACGCTTTCGGGCGTGCCGGTGCGCGCGCAATTGTTGGGCTCTGACCCCGTGAGCATGGCCGAGAACGCCGCTTGCCTGGCCGCGTTGGGGCCACATGGCATTGACCTGAACTTTGGCTGCCCCGCCAAAGTGGTTAACCGCCACGGAGGCGGCGCCATGCTGCTGCAGCACCCAGAGCAATTGCACAGCATTGTCAGCGCCGTGCGCCGGGCTGTGCCCGCCCACATGCCGGTATCAGCCAAGATGCGCCTGGGCTTCAATGACGACTCGCGCGCAGTGGAATGCGCCCAAGCCCTGGCTGATGGCGGCGCCGAGGAACTGGTGGTGCATGCACGCACCAAGGCCGATGCCTACCGCCCGCCTGCGTATTGGGAACGCGTCAACGACATCCGGCTTGCGGTCAACATCCCGGTGGTTGCCAACGGTGAAATCTGGACCGTGGACGATGCGCGCCGCTGCCGGCAGGCTTCGGGCTGCGAGCACCTCATGCTTGGGCGCGGAATGGTGGCAGACCCTGGGTTAGCACGGGCCATTCGTCAGATGGACGCCGGTACGCACGAGCCGCTGCGCACCGAGCCTGTGGTGCCGTGGGAGGACGTGCTGCCTTTGATGGGCGCATTCTGGGAGTTGGTGGTGGCTAGGCTTGAGCGCCGCCAGCAGGCCGGGCGGCTAAAACAATGGCTCAACTTTATGCGCCAGCGCTACCCGCAGGCACAAGAGGCCTACGACGCCCTGCGCACTCTGCACGACCCTGCCTTGGTACGGCAGTGGTTGGTGATGCATGACGCTATTAAATAAATAGCGCATTACGTATATTCGACGAGGGCTATAGGCACTATTTCTAAAAAAAAGTGGAAAACAGAGATGCTGCGCTGCCGATGCTGGGGCGTGGATTACTTCTTTGCGTTCGTCATCGTTCAGGCCCACGCGCGGGAACATGCTATGGGTGACGCCTCTGCATTGCGTTTCATTGAACATTCCAGGGTCGCGTGGGCCCTGGCAACACCTCGGTGTTGTCGCGCACCTGCTCCCATGTGGTTTGAGCCGAATACACCTCCATGTCGCCAATCACATACGGCATGATGATTTGCGCCGCGCCGCCCGAGTAGTCGCCTGTGGTCATCGAACAGCCGCCGTAGGAGCTGCTGAACACCGCTTCATTGCCGTGCTTTTCAATCGTGTCGAGGATCGCCTTGGCCGTCAGGCCTAATGCCACCTCCCAGCTTACCTGCACAAACTCCTCCTTGCCGCGCAACGCGGGTTTGCGGTTGCCCTGCAAGCCCTCCGGTAGGATTTGCGCACCATGGGTGCCGCGATTCTGGTCTTGTCATAGGCTATCGGCAGGACGAGGGGAGGCAGTTTGAACCAAACCGGGTTGACATACTTCCAGCACATCCGTCGCCCAGACGTGCTATCGTTTTGGAAGCGACAAAACCATATTTCACGAGAACTCAGCTGATGATTGAACAATCTCTCATATTGCCCTGTGGCCACACCGTTGCCAACCGCCTGTGCAAGGCCGCCATGACCGAAGGCCTGGCCGACGTGCGCGATCAACCCACGCCCGCGCACCAGCGCCTGTACACCACCTGGGCCCGCGGCGGGGCGGCCATTTTGCTCACGGGCAATATCATGATTGACCGGCGGTATCTGGAGCGCTCTGGCAACGTCGTGGTGGAAGACGATTCCGGCCTGTCGCAACTGCGCGCCTGGGCGCAGACCGTTCACCAGGCGGGTAGCGAGTTGTGGGCGCAGATCAGCCACCCGGGCCGCCAGTGCCCGCGTCTGGTCAACCTGACACCGCTGGCGCCGTCCGAAGTGCAGTTGGACATGGTGGGCAACTTTGGTCGGCCACGCGTCGCTACAGAGGCCGACATCGTCGACATCGTCCAGCGCTTTGCGACCACCGCCGCATTGCTGCAACAGGCGGGATTTGACGGTGTACAGGTGCATGCCGCACACGGCTATTTGTTGTCGCAATTCTTGTCGGGCCGCACTAACCAGCGCCAGGACCAATGGGGTGGCTCATTGGCCAACCGGGCCAGGCTACTGCTGGATGTGGTGCGCGCGGTACGCGAGCGCGTCGGCCTGCATTACCCGATCTCGGTCAAGCTCAATTCATCCGATTTCGTAAAAGGGGGTTTCACGCTGGACGAGAGCGTGCAGGTGGTGCAGTGGCTCAACGACGCTGGCATTGACCTGCTGGAAGTGTCCGGAGGCACTTACGAACAGCTGGAGTTCTTCAGGCCGCAAAATGCCAGCGAAGTGCGCGACAGCACGCGCGAACGCGAGGCCATGTTTCTGGAATATGCCAAGTCCATCAAGGCCGTAGCGCGGATGCCCATCATGGTGACCGGGGGCTTTCGCACTCTGCCCGGTATGGAGGCTGCGCTGGCGGCCGGCCACACCGACATGATCGGCCTGGCTCGACCCTTCTGTCTGGAGCCTGATTTCCCGGCGCGTATGTTGGCCGGTCAGATGGACCGCCTTCCGGTGTCGGAGGATCAGTTGGTGCTGGGCCGTGGCTACTGGGGCCCCAACAGCCCTTCCAACACCTGGCGCTCACTCAACAACCTCTGCCAGGCCGGTTGGTACTACCGGCAAATCGAGTTGATGGCGGCAGGGGAGTCGCCACAAACAACCTTGAGCCCGTGGTGGGCGATGCTGGCGCATCTGGGGAAGGATATGGGCCGGGCGATTCTACGGAAGGTTGTGGCTGGGGCATGAGCCAATGGCATTGGGGCTGCGTCGCTCGGTCGATGAGTGTCAGCGGGGTCCAAGCGTGAGTAAAAACAAATAAAGGCACCGAAGTGCCTCTATTTTTGGGATAAACCCAGCGTGCTAATTAGTAGCTGCTACGTCCACCGCCGTAGCCACCACCACCACCGCCACCGCCGTAGCCACCGCCACCGCCGTAGCCACCGCCACCTGAGCGGCCACCGCCACCGCCACCGTAGCCACCACCGCCTGAGCGGGGAGGACGTGCTTCCATCGGCTTGGCTTCGTTCACAGTGAGTGCACGGCCATCGAATTGTTGACCATTCATTGCATTAATGGCGGTTTGTGCTTGCGCATCATCGCCCATTTCAACAAAGCCAAAGCCCTTGGAGCGACCCGTGTCGCGGTCCATCATGACTTTTGCGCTGGTGACGGTGCCGTGAGCTCCGAAATGCTGTTGCAAATCTTCGTCACGAAAAGAATAGGGCAGGTTGCCCACGTAAAGTTTATTGCCCATGAAAGGACTCCTAAAAATAACCCAAAAAAACGATGGAGTCCATACCCGAAAACAACAAACCAATAAAGACTTTGAGCAGACGCGAGACTGACATTCACCGTAGACCACATATTGCACATTGCTTGGCAATAAGGGGTGAATGGTACGCCAAGTTCATTTTCTTAAGGATTTATTTTCAATTCGCCCACAAATCGTTGGTGGCAGATGGGTGTTTGCATTGCTAAAACGCCACAATCCTGCACGTTGACGCCTCTACACTGGGTGCGCCATTGGACAGACACGGCAAGCGCGTTTCCTGCATGATGGCGGTTCCGCCTACAGGAATTTCATCCAATGAAAATCAAGCAGACTTTTTGTTTCAGCGCAATCTTACTATTCATGTTCTGGGGAGAACCCGCAATGGCAACGGAAGAACCAGTATTTACCGCCAGCCTGAAAGAGGGGGCATTTGAAGTCCGCAGCTACCCCGCGCTGGTGGCGGCCGAGGTCAGCGTGACCGGCACGCGCGATGAAGCTTCCAGTGCCGGATTCAAGCTGCTGGCGGGCTATATCTTTGGTGGCAACACACGTCGACAAAGCATTTCCATGACGGCGCCTGTAGTGCAGTCAAAGCCAGGCAGTGAGACCATTGCCATGACCGCACCGGTGATTCAGTCGGCTCTGCCCGGAAGTACCGGGGCCTGGACGGTTCGATTCATCATGCCGGCTGCCTTCACCTTGAACACTTTGCCAACGCCGAACGACCCCAGAGTGAAACTGTTGGAGCTGCCATCGGCGCGCTACGCCGTGGTCATGTTCTCTGGAATGGCGCATGAAGATGATGTGATCCTCAGAACCGCAGAGCTCAACGGCTTCATGGCTGAACACGCATTGCGCGCAGTGGGCCCTTCCGCTCTGGCGCGCTACAACCCTCCATGGACGCTGTGGTTCCTGCGACGCAATGAAGTTCACATTCCAATTGCGCCATGACATGACAGGGCGACAATAGTTTGCATATGAACAACCGCTATTTGGCATTCGCCGTTGCCTTTCTTCTCCTGACTGCATGGATGCTCAGGGCGTTTGTTCCAGGTATCGTTTGGGGCGCTGTGTTTGCGATTTCGTTGTGGCCCTTGTTTGACCAGTTGAACCGTCGTTTTGCACGTCGCCTGCGAAACCCGGCGCTTTTGTTCTCTGCGATGTTCCTGATTGTGTTTTTGTTGCCACTGGCCTATGTGGTTTATGACCT
>Ga0073904_10001561_pt1 | contig 17164 bp, 15 predicted proteins | sample KloWWTrecipitate_FD_66668 | JGI IMG/M metagenome (GOLD analysis project Ga0073904, IMG submission 66668) | Active sludge microbial communities from Klosterneuburg, Austria, studying microevolution and ecology of nitrifiers - Klosterneuburg... | ecosystem: Engineered > WWTP > Aerobic digester >... | reverse complement strand
CAGTTCGGCCACGTCGGTGGCGGCCTCTGCCACTCGCTGCTGATCCATCAAGAGGCCGGCCCTCGAAACCAGGGCTTCGGTATGCGAAGGCTGGATCTGCAGGGCCTTCGCATAACTCGCCAATGCTCCAGCCGAATCTCCCTGGATGTGCGCAACCGTTCCGCGCAGGTAGAAAGCCTCTGCAGAAGTCGGTGCCAGCAGCAGCGCGCGATCGACCGCCATCTGGGCTTCGCCGAACCTGCCAGCGCGGATGCGCATCGGGACCTCAGCCAGCCACGAGTCGGGGCTGCCCGGGTCGAGCGCTCGGGCTTCCTCGATCGCCTTCATGGCGTTGTTCGACCCACCCAGGTCGACGGTAGCCGAAGCTCTCAGAAGCAGCATCTGAACCTGCGTGGCGACAGGCAGGCCGGCTGTGGCGAACAGGGGCTTGTCCACCACCTCCTGCAACCGACCCTGGGACATGACCGACTTGGCCAGCGGCACAACGACTTCGGCCCGGTTCACTCCCAGGCGAAGCGCTTCATTGAAGGCCACCTCGGCTGCGATGGCCTCGCCGTTGATCAGCAGTGCCTTGCCCAGCAGCACATGCACCGGAAGCATGCTCTTGTCGATCTGCAGCGCATTCTTCAACTGGATGATCGCCCCGGGAGCGTCTTTCCTGTTGAAGCGCGCGAGGGCGTCTTCGTAGTAGCGGCCGGCCTTGGTGTCGATGGCTGCAAAACTCGGCGAGGTCGAGGCAACCAGCAGGGCCGTCAGCAGGGTCTTGGCGCAGAGGGTGAGCGAGGAATGGGGTTTCACGCGGCGGATGGTAGTGACGCGATGTCGTGCCATTCGGGCGTGCGGCGCGCTGCCCACGCCAGTGCGTGAAATGTTACCGACTGCATCCCGCGAACGAGGGGTCGGCACTCAGCGAGGACGCGAATCGCAATAGGCCGATACCGCGCATTCGCCGCATTTCGGGCCGCGCGCCGTGCAGACGTAGCGGCCATGCAGGATCAGCCAGTGATGTGCATCGACCAGGTATTCGGGTGGAATGCGCTCGAGCAGCGTCAGCTCGACCTGCAGCGGGTTTTTTCCTGGCGCCAGGCCCGTGCGGTTTCCGACGCGGAAGATGTGGGTGTCGACGGCCATCGTCGGCTCGCCGAAGGCGACGTTCAGCACCACGTTGGCCGTCTTGCGGCCGACCCCGGGCAGCGCCTCCAGTTCTTCCCTGGTGCGAGGCACTTCGCCGCCATGCCGCTCGACGAGCAGGCGACAGGTCTCGTACAGGTTCTTCGCCTTGTTGCGGTACAGGCCGATCGTCCTGATGTGCTCGGTGAGCGCCGGCAGTCCCAGTGCAAGCATCTTCTGCGGCGAGTTCGCCACTGCAAACAGCCTCCGCGTCGCCTTGTTGACGCCGACGTCGGTTGCCTGCGCCGACAGCAGCACCGCAGACAGTAACTCGAACACGTTGGTGAACTCGAGCTCCGTCTGCGGTCTGGGGTTCGCTGCCTGAAGCACGGCAAAGAACGGGGCGATGTCGGTCTTCTTCATCGTGGCGTGTCCAGTCAGGCCGCGAGAGCACGAGCGATCCGGTCGCGCGGCACCCGGCTGCGTGGCGTTCGGGGGCCGAACCAGATGCGAACATCTTCGTCGAGGCCGATGCCGTGCATGTAGTTGTAGAGCGCCTTCTTCAGCGCGATGCCGAGCGCATCGTGGTCGACACCGGTCGGGTCGATGAAGTCGACGTCGTTGGTCGCAAAGGTGATCGGCGGTAGCGGCTGCAGGGTGATGCCGTAGTCCTCGGGCTTCTGGCCGACCGGCGAATGCACGGTGCAGGCAAAGCGGTGGAAGAAGCCCGACTGGATGCAGCCCTGTTCGAACAGCTGCCTCACGTACTCCAGTGCGTCGACGGTGTCCTGCACCGTCTGCGTCGGAAAGCCGTACATCAGGTAGGCATGGACCAGCACGCCGGCGTCGCTGAAGGCCTTGGTCACGCGTGCGACCTGCTCCACGGAGACGCCCTTCTTCATCAGGTTCAGCAGTCGGTCCGAAGCGACCTCGAGCCCGCCCGAAATCGCGATGCAGCCGCTGTCTGCGAGTTGCTGGCACAACTCGGGTGTGAACGACTTCTCGAAACGGATGTTGCCCCACCAGGAGATGGCCAAATTCCGATTCAGCAACTCGGCCGATAGCGTCTTCAGTGCCTTCGGTGGCGCGGCCTCGTCGACGAAGTGGAAGCCGGTCTGTCCGGTCTCGGCGACGATGGTCTCGATCCGATCGACGAGTGTGGCGGCCGATGCGCCTTCATAGCGCGAGATGTAGTCGAGGCTGACGTCGCAGAAGCTGCACTTCTTCCAGTAGCAGCCGTGCGCCACGGTGAGCTTGTTCCAGCGCCCGTCGGACCACAGGCGGTGCATCGGGTTCAGCATGTCCAGCAGCGACAGATAGCGGTCCAGCGGCAGTCCGTCCCAGGTCGGCGTACCGACCTCTGCAAAGGCGATGTCGGCTTCGATCCAGTTGACGTATTGCACGGTACCTTCGCTGTCACGCCGATAGGTGCGCACCAGCCGCTGTACCGAGCGCTGGCCCTGCAGGTGTTCTAGCAGTGACAGAAGCGGGCGCTCGCCGGCATCGAGCGTGATGTGATCGAAGTAATCGAAGACACGCGGCTCTTTCAACTCTCTGAGTTCGGTGTTGACGTAGCCGCCACCGAGCACCGTGACGATCGCCGGATCGTGAGCCTTCACCGTCTGCGCGATGCGGAACGCCGCGTACACCGCACCTGGGAAGGGCACCGACACCAGAACAACATCTGGCCTGTGGCGCGCCAGAGCGTCCCGGGTCAGCGCTGCCAGGGTGCAGTCGATCAAGTTGGGCGCGGCGGACAGTGCCTCGGCCAGCGGGTCGAAAGTCGGCTGGCTGCGCGCAAGAGACTCTGCGTAGCGCACGAACTCGAAGCGGGGGTCGATGGCATCGCGCAGCACGTCGGCGATGTCGTTCAGGTAGAGCGTGGCGATGTGTCGTGCTCGATCCTGCACGCCCAGCGCGCCGAACGCCCAGGCCAGCGGGTCGCCGCCGTCTTCGTCGATGTAGACGTCAAGCGACTCGAATCGCGGGCCCTCGGGAAGAAAGGCGCGGCTGCAGATCCGGTGTGCCAGCGTGGAGTCGCGCCCCTGCAGGAAAGCCAGCGTCGGCGAGATCGTCGAGTGATAACGCTCGAATGCGTCGAGAAATGCCGCGGTGCGCGGCGTGCGTTGCCGTTCGGGTGATGCTTCGATGTCGTGGCGCACCGACAGCAATCCATCGACGGAGAAAAGCTCAAGGACCAGCGCCAGTGCCAGGTCTTCCTGCACCGCATCGATGCCGCGTGAGCGCATGAAGCCGGTCAGGTAGGCGGTGGATGGATAGGGCGTGTTGAGCTGCGTCATCGGCGGGATGACCGACAGCACCCGCAGCGCGCGTTTGGGCTCGCTCATGTCCTGCGGGCAGCTCGGGCGCGAGCCATCGCCGCCTCGATGACCGCACGCTTGCGGTCATCAGGCGCGGGCTCCGCCTCGGATGCCGTCGCCACCGGAGTGGTCGGCTGATGCGCGACCTCGAGTGGTCGCAGCGACAGCGCGCGTGCTTCGAGGCGCTCATTGCGCTCGGTGTGCTCGCGTTCAAGCCGGAATCGATGGAATTCGTATCGCTGCCGCGCTTCGTCGGCCAGCGACTGGCTCCAGGCACGCCAGCCGGTGAGATCACCGCTCACGTTGACCAGCGTGATGCAGTCGACCGGGCAGGCTGGCAAGCACAGCTCGCATCCGGTGCACTGTGCATCGATGACGGTGTGCAGCGCCTTCGGCCCCCCGACGATGCAATCGACGGGGCAGGCTGGCAGGCACAACGTGCAGCCGATGCAGCTGGCCTCGTCGATCACCGCGAGATGGCGTGGCCCCTCGACTCCGCGAGATGCATCCAGCGGCAGGATCGATTCCCCGGTGATCGCCGCCAGGCGCGCAATGCCCTCGACGCCTCCGGGAGGGCACCGGTTGATGCCGGCGCTTGCGTCGGCGATCGCCTGCGCATAGCTGCGGCAATCGGGGTAGCCGCAACGGGTGCACTGCGTCTGCGGCAGCGCGCGGTCCAGCGGTTCGAGCAGGCCGCTAGCGGCGTGGGTCGACCCCGCCGCTGCGGCATCCGGGTGCCGAACGGCCGGCTTCGACACCATCGCTTTACTTGGCCAGTCGGCTTTTCGGAGATGACCTGGGTGACGATTTGCGTGCGGCTGGCGAAGTCGGCACCAGTTTCAGGGCAGGCTCTGCTGCGGTCGCCTTGGCCGCGGGCTTCGATACCGGTTTGGCCCGCACCTTTGCCGGTGCGGCGGTCTGGCGAACCTGATGCGATGCAATGAAGTCGCGCACGACGGGGTACACGTTCTCGCGCCACCGGCGGCCGGAGAAGATGCCGTAGTGGCCGGCTCCGATCGCGTCGTAGTGGAACTGCAGCTTGCGGTCGATGCCGGTGCACAGTCCATGGGCCGCGCGCGTCTGCCCGGCGCCGGAGATGTCGTCTTTTTCGCCTTCCACGGTCAGCAGCGCGGTCGTCTTGATGTCCTGAGGGCGAACGGGTTCGCCGTGAACTTCCCAGGTGCCGTTGACCAGCGCAAAGTCCTGGAAGACGACACGGATCGTGTCGAGGTAGTACTCGGCCGGCATGTCGAGCACCGCGTTGTACTCGTCATAGAAGTTGCGATGGAAGTCGGCGTTCTCGTCCTCTCCGCGCATCAGGTCCATGTAGTAGTCGTAATGCGAACGCAGGTGGTTGCTCGGATTCATCGCGATGAATCCGGTGTGCTGCAGGAAGCCCGGGTACACAGGGCGCTGGCTGCCTGGGTAGTTGGTCGGCACGCGGAAGATCACGTTGTGCTCGAACCACTCCAGGCTCTTGTTCATCGCCAGGTTGTTGACCGCCGTCGGCGACAGGCGTGCGTCGATCGGGCCGCCCATCATCGTCATCGTGCGCGGGGTCTTCTCGCCCCGGCTCGCCATCAGCGAGATGGCGGCCAGCACGGGAACCGTCGGCTGGCACACAGAGATCACGTTGACGTCGGGTCCGATGTGACGGATGAACTCCTGGATGTAATCGACGTAGTCGTCCAGGTGGAACGGGCCCATCTCGGCCGGCACCATGCGGGCGTCGGTCCAGTCGGTGATGTAGACCTTGTGGTGCTGCAGCAACTCGCGCACTGTTTCGCGCAACAAGGTCGAGTGGTGGCCCGAGAGCGGGGCGACGACCAGGACCTTGGGCTGGTCCTTCATGGTCTTGAGCATCGGCAGGTCGTCGGTGAAGCGCTTGAAGCGCAGCAGCCGGCAGAAAGGCTTCTCGATCGTGACCTGCTGCTGCACGGCGACATCGACGTCGTCGACCTTGACCGTGTGGATGTTGAATTCAGGCTTCTCGTAGGCCTTCGACAGTCGGTGCATCAGGTTCAGCCCGGCCGACACGCGCGGTGCCATCGGGGTGTGCGTGAATGGCGACAGGGGGTGGCTGTACAGCTTCGACGACGCGCTCGAGAACTCGGCCAATGGGTTCAGAAGGGCCCGTTGGGCTTCGTACAACTGGTAAAGCGACATGGAGAAATCCTCGTTCGGACGGGTGGCTTCGCTGGTGCGGCGCGGGGGTTGCGAATGCTAGTCGCCGAGAACACCAGTCAGCCATCCGGAATAACAGCGGGCAGGTGGTGAGTATGAATGTTGCACTGCAGCATTGTAGGTTGTGCGCCCTAAGACCACAGTCGAACCCGCGGTTTCTCGGCAGAAAGCTGCCGCGCCAGGATGTCAACCTGGCGAATTCGTTCGGCATGGAGCTTTTCGCGGCCTGGCCCAATCCGTTCCCACCGTCGAAGTTGCAGATTGGTCTCCGGCCAGCACAAATGAAAAAGCCCGGCAGTGCCGGGCCTCTGGATGCCGGATCGATGAGGGATCAAGTCACCAGACCGATCGCCTTGACGACCGCATCGATGTTGCCGTGATTCAGCGCCGCGACGCAGATGCGCCCGGAGTCCACGCCGTAGATGCCGAACTCGTTGCGCAGGCGTTCCATCTGCGGCTTGGCCAGGCCGGTGTAGCTGAACATCCCTTTCTGGCGGGTGATGAAGCTGAAGTCCTGCTTCGTGCCCGACGCCACCAGCCGGTCCTGCAGCAGCTTGCGCATTTCCTTGATGCGCACGCGCATGCCGGCCAGTTCCTCTTCCCACATCGCGCGCAAGGCCGGGGTCGTCAGCACCGTGGCGACGATCTGCGCGCCATGGGTCGGCGGGTTCGAGTAGTTGGTTCGGATCACGATCTTGAGCTGGCTCAGCACGCGCACGGCTTCTTCCTTGCTGGCGCAAACCACGCTCAGGGCGCCGACGCGTTCGCCGTACAGCGAGAAGCTCTTCGAGAACGACGTGGACACGAAGAAATCGAGCCCGGCGTCCAGGAACTGGGCGATCACCGCACCATCCTCGGCGATGCCATCGCCGAAGCCCTGGTAGGCCATGTCGAGGAAAGCCACGAGACCGCGAGACTTGACCGCAGCCACCACCTGCGCCCACTGCGCTGGGGAGATGTCGTAGCCGGTCGGGTTGTGGCAGCAGGCGTGCAGCACGATGATGGTGCCTGGTGCGGCTGCGTTCAGCGCGCCCAGCATGCCGTCGAAGTTGATGCCGCGCTTGTCGGCGTCGTAGTACGGATAGGTCTCGACGGTGAAGCCGGCGTTGGCAAACAGTGCGCGATGGTTTTCCCAGCTCGGGTCGCTGATCAGGACCTTCGGTGTCGTGCCGGCGCGGGTGGCCAGATGCTGCAGGAAATCGGCCCCGATCTTCAGGCCACCGGTTCCACCAAGTGCCTGCACCGTGGCGACGCGACCGTCCTTGACCGCCCCGCTGTCGCCACCGAAAACCAGTCCCTGCACTGCCTTGTCATAGGCTGCGATGCCGTCGATCGGCAGGTAGCCGCGCGGCTTCGAGGACTCGAATATCAGCTTCTCTGCCGCCGAAACGCACTTCAGCAATGGCAGCTTGCCGGATTCGTCGAAATAGACACCGACGCCGAGGTTCACCTTGGCTGGGTTCGGATCAGCGTTGAACTGTTCGTTCAGGCCGAGGATCGGGTCGCGGGGCGCCATGTCGACGGCGGCAAAGAGCGATGCCATGGGAAGTCCTTGTGATGGGCAGCTGAATCAAGGCGCGGGATGCGCCGGTGGTGGGCGGCGGCGGGTGATTTGGGCTACCCTTTGAAGTTGGCCCGTCCCGCCGCAACGCGAGTTAACCCTGAGATTTTATCCGCCATGGCCGATCGCGTTGATACCGAGCCCGAAGTTGGTGCAGATTTGCCCGAAGTTGGTGGGTTCGTCAGTTATCCCGGCTCGCCATATCAGCTGTTTCAGCCCTACGCGCCGGCCGGAGACCAGCCCACCGCCATCACGCAGCTGGTCGAGGGCGTTCTCGACGGCCTGAGCTTCCAGACGCTGCTCGGGGTCACCGGCTCGGGCAAGACCTTCACGATGGCCAACGTGATCGCGCAGCTCGGCCGCCCGGCGATCGTGTTTGCCCCCAACAAGACGCTGGCGGCTCAGCTGTATGCCGAGTTCCGCGAGTTCTTTCCGAAGAACGCGGTGGAGTATTTCGTCAGCTACTACGACTACTACCAGCCCGAGGCCTACGTGCCGCAGCGCGACCTGTTCATCGAGAAGGACAGTTCGATCAACGAGCACATCGAGCAGATGCGGCTTTCGGCCACCAAGAGTCTGCTGGAGCGGCGCGACGTGGTGATCGTCGCTACCGTCAGCGCGATCTACGGCATCGGAGCGCCCGAGGATTACCTCGAGATGCGGCTGATCGTTCGCACCGGCGGCAAGCAGAGCCAGCGCGACCTGATCGCGCAGCTGATCCGCATGCAGTACACGCGCAACGAGACCGATTTCTCGCGCGGCACGTTCCGTGTCCGCGGCGACACGATCGACATCTTCCCGGCCGAGCATTCCGAGCTCGCGATCCGCATCGAACTGTTCGACACCGAGATCGAGTCCCTGTCGCTTTTCGATCCGCTGACCGGACGCGTTCGGCAGAAGATTCCGCGCTTCGTGGTCTATCCCTCGAGCCATTACGTGACGCCTCGCGACAAGGTGGTCAATGCGATCGCGACCATCAAGGACGAGTTGCGCGAGCGCCTGGCCGAGCTGGTCGGCATGGGCAAGCTGGTCGAGGCGCAGAGGCTGGAGCAGCGCACCCGCTTCGATCTGGAAATGCTGCAGGAAGTCGGTCACTGCAAGGGCATCGAGAACTACACCCGCCACCTGTCGGGCGCTGCGCCGGGACAGCCGCCGTCGACGCTGGTCGACTACCTGCCGAAGGATGCGCTGATGTTCCTGGACGAGTCGCACGTGATGATCGGGCAGCTCGGCGGCATGTACAACGGCGACCGCGCGCGCAAGACCACGCTGGTCGAGTACGGCTTCCGCCTGCCGAGCGCACTCGACAACCGGCCCCTGCGTTTCGAGGAGTTCGAGACCAAGATGCGCCAGGTGGTGTTCGTTTCGGCGACGCCGGCTGCCTACGAGCAGAAGACCTCGGGTCAGGTGGTCGAGCAGGTCGTGCGCCCCACCGGCCTGGTCGACCCGATGGTCGAGGTGCGGCCGGCGACGCATCAGGTCGACGACGTGCTGCAGGAGATCCGCATCCGAGTCGACCTGTCCGAGCGCGTGCTGATCACCACGCTGACCAAGCGCATGGCCGAGCAGTTGACCGATTACCTCAGCGACAACGGCGTCAAGGTGCGCTACCTGCACAGCGACATCGAGACGGTCGAGCGCGTCGAGATCCTGCGCGACCTGAGGCTGGGCGTTTTCGACGTGCTGGTCGGCATCAACCTGCTGCGCGAGGGGCTCGATATTCCCGAGGTATCGCTGGTGGCGATCCTCGATGCCGACAAGGAAGGATTCCTGCGTGCAGAGCGCAGCCTGATCCAGACCATCGGCCGCGCAGCGCGCAACGTCAATGGCCGAGCGATCCTTTACGCCGACAAGATCACCGAATCGATGCGGCGCGCAATGGGCGAGACCGAACGCCGTCGCAACAAGCAGATCGCGCACAACCTCGAGATGGGGATCACGCCTCGCACGATCAACAAGAAGATCAAGGAGCTGATCGACGGTGTCTATGCCGAGAAGTCCGGCAAGGACGATCTGAAGTCGGCCAAGGGCGCGGCCGAGGTCGAGATGCTGTCGGAGAAGGACCTCGGCAAGCGCATCAAGCAGCTCGAGAAGCAGATGCTCGAACACGCGCGCAACCTCGAGTTCGAGAAGGCGGCCCGGGTGCGTGATCAATTGGCCTTGCTGCGCGAGCAGGCCTTCGGTGCGCCTGGCAGCGACAACATCACCGCGCTGGTGGCCAAGCCGTGAGGAAGTCGGTGCTGATGGTGTGCATGGGCAACATCTGCCGATCGCCCACCGCCGAAGGCGTGCTTCGACAAAAGCTGGTCGCAGCGGGCCTGGCCGATGTCGTCGAGGTCGATTCGGCGGGCACGCACGACTGGCATGCGGGCAAGCCGCCCGACCCACGGTCGGTGACGCACGCGCGCAATCGCGGCTACGACCTGTCGAGTCTTCGGTCACGGCCGGTCACTGCCGCAGATTTCGAGCGCTTCGATCTGATCCTGGCGATGGACTGGGACAACCTCGCGCTGCTCCAGGAATCCTGCCCTGTGCTCCATCAGCGCAAGCTGCGCCGTCTCTCCGAGTTCGCGGTGGCCCGCGCCAGCTCGGTGGTTCCGGATCCGTACCAAGGGGGCCCGGATGGCTTCGAACACGCGCTCGACCTGGTGGAGGACGCTTGCGATGGGGTAGTCACATTTTTGTCCAGGACGAAGAATGTGCAATCAAGCGGAACTTCCTGACCCAATGCCGACCAAATCAGTTGGGTTCCGCTATACTCGACAAAACTGCTCAGGTTAAGGATCGGCTTCCAAAAGAGGCGTTTCCCGAGCCCTCAGATTGCCGGCAGGCGGACGTTGCCAACCAGGCCGTCTTGATCGTGATGCCCCAAGGGGCGAGAGGAGAGTTCCATGCGTCTTACCACCAAGGGTCGTTTTGCCGTCACCGCCATGATCGATCTGGCGCTGCGTGAACATTCGGGTCCGGTGGCGCTCGCTGCCATCAGCGCCCGCCAGCAGATTTCCCTGTCATACCTGGAGCAGCTGTTCGGCCGGCTGCGCCGTCACGAACTGGTCGAGAGCACGCGCGGACCAGGCGGCGGCTATTCGCTGGGCCGCAAGTCGGAGGAAATCACCGTCGCCGACATCATCCTGGCCGTCGACGAGCCGCTGGATGCCACGGGTTGCGGCGGCAAGGAAAACTGCATGGGCGAGGACGGCGGCCGCTGCATGACCCACGACCTGTGGGCCAGCCTCAACACCAAGATGATCGAGCACCTGAATTCGATCTCGCTGAAGAACCTGGTCGAGGATCAATTGGCCAAGGGAATTTCGGTCGAGGAGCATCCGGTCAAGCGCGCGATCTCGACGCAACCTGTAGTGAAGCCGATCCGTATCACTGCACCGAACTCCGTCTTTGCCCTCGGCAACGCCTTCTCGAAATAACGCTGAACCGCTGTGGTGAAGCTGGCGCATGGGCGCCCCTGCAGCCGCCATTCCCGAGCAGAAATCGAACCATGGATCTGACGCCACACTTCCCGATCTACATGGACTACGGCGCCACCAGCCCGGTGGATCAGCGCGTCGTCGACGCCATGATTCCTTGGTTGCGCGAGCACTTCGGCAATCCGGCCTCACGCAGCCACGCCTGGGGATGGGAAGCCGAAGCGGCGGTCGAGAAGGCTCGCGAGCAGGTCGCTGGACTGGTGGGTGCCGATCCTCGGGAGATCGTCTGGACGTCGGGCGCCACCGAATCGATCAACCTCGCCCTGAAGGGCGCAGCGCAGTTCTACAAGACGCGCGGCAAGCACATCATCACCGTGAAGACCGAGCACAAGGCGGTTCTGGACACGGTGCGAGAACTCGAGCGCCAGGGCTTCGACGCCACCTACCTCGAGGTGGAGGAAGACGGACTGCTCGATTTCGAGAAGCTGAAGGCGGCGATCCGCCCCGACACCATCCTGGTGTCGGTGATGTTCGTCAACAACGAGATCGGCGTGATCCAGGACATTCCGGCCATCGGCACCCTGTGCCGCGAGCGCGGCATCATCTTCCACGTCGATGCCGCGCAGGCCACTGGCAAGGTGGCGATCGACCTGGCCGCGTTGCCTGTCGATCTGATGAGCCTGGCATCGCACAAGACCTACGGGCCGAAGGGCATCGGCGCGCTGTACGTGTGCCGCAAGCCGCGGGTGCGCATCGAGGCCCAGATGCACGGGGGCGGTCACGAGCGGGGCATGCGTTCTGGCACGCTGCCCACGCACCAGATCGTCGGCATGGGCGAGGCATTTCGTATCGCTGGCGAGGAAATGGCTGCCGAGAGCGAGCGAATCCGAATGCTGCAGAAGCGCCTGCTGGCGGGTCTTTCGGATATCGAACAGACCTTCCTGAACGGCCATCCGACGAAGCGCGTTCCGCACAACGTGAACATGAGTTTCAACTTCGTCGAGGGCGAGTCGCTGATCATGGGCATCAAGGGCATCGCGGTGTCGTCGGGTTCGGCCTGCACCTCGGCCAGCCTCGAGCCCAGCTATGTCTTGCGCGCCCTGGGCCGCAGCGATGAACTCGCGCATTCGAGCCTGCGCATGACGATCGGCCGCTACACGACGACCGAGGAGATCGACTACGTGATCACCACTCTGAAGGAGCGCGTCGCCAAGCTGCGCGAGCTGTCTCCGCTGTGGGACATGTACAAGGAAGGTGTCGACATCAGCACCATCCAGTGGGCAGCGCACTGAGCGCGGGCCGCAACCCCAAATGATGTATCTGGAGTACTGACATGGCATACAGCGAAAAGGTCATCGAGCATTACGAGCATCCGCGCAATGTCGGCTCGTTCGACAAGGGCGACGAGACGGTGGGCACCGGCATGGTCGGCGCGCCGGCCTGCGGTGACGTGATGAAGCTGCAGATCAAGGTCAATCCGGCGACCGGCCTGATCGAGGACGCCAAGTTCAAGACCTACGGCTGCGGGTCGGCGATCGCGTCGAGTTCGCTGGTCACCGAGTGGATCAAGGGCAAGTCGCTTGACGAGGCACTCACGATCAAGAACACCCACATCGCCGAAGAGCTGGCGCTGCCACCAGTCAAGATCCATTGCTCGATCCTGGCCGAGGACGCGATCAAGGCTGCGGTCAACGACTACAAGGCCAAGGCCGCTTCTCATTGAAATCATGGCTGTCACACTGACTGAGGCGGCGGCACGACATGTCGCCCGATACATCGGCAAGCGCGGCAAGGGCGTGGGTGTCCGGCTGGGCGTGCGCACGACGGGCTGTTCGGGCCTCGCCTACAAGCTCGAGTACGCCGACGACGTGGCGCCCGAGGACACGGTCTTCGAAGACCATGGAGTCAAGGTGCTGGTCGACCCCAAGAGCCTGCCTTACATCGACGGCACCGAGCTCGACTTCGTCCGAGAGGGCCTGAACGAAGGCTTCAAGTTCCACAACCCGCGCGAGAAGGACCGCTGCGGATGTGGTGAGTCGTTCCGGGTGTGAGAGGCTTTCTGCTGCGCGGTCCGATCTGGCGTCTGCGGTGCTCACCGTACCTGGGTACGGCTCCGCTCCTCAACACCACCTCGACCCGCTCGCGACGAAATCCTCTCACCCTCTGAGACACCGGTGCATTCGGACCGGGCGTGGCGATGAAGATCGACAGCGACGACTTTGAACTCTTCGGTGTGCCCCGCCGATTCGAACAGGATGCCTCTGCGCTTGATGCCCGCTGGCGTACCTTGCTGAGCGAAGCGCATCCCGATCGTTTCGTCAGCGAAGGTGCCTCGGCGCAGCGCCTGGCAATGCAGTGGGCGGTGCGGATCAACGAGGCGCATCGCCGCCTGAAAGACCCGCTGCGCCGTGCGGCCTACCTGTGCGAACTGCGAGGCGTGCCCATCAATGCCGAAGACAACACCGCGATGCCCGGCTCTTTCCTGATGCAGCAGATGGAATGGCGCGAGTCGCTCGACGCCGCGTCGAGGCTGGCCGAAGTCGAGGCGCTGGCATCGGAGGTGGCGAGTCATCGTGACTGCGCCTTGAGCGAGTTGCGCGCGCTGATCGATGATCGGCAGGACCCTGTCGCGGCAGCGCAGCAGGTCAGAGCCCTGATGTTCGTCGAGCGCTTTGCCCGTGACGTCGATGCGCGTCTGGAAGCGCTGGAACAATAGCGACATGGCTCTTCTACAGATTTCAGAACCCGGCGGAGCGCCGGACCCACACCAGCGCCGCATCGCGGTCGGCATCGACCTCGGTACCACGCACTCGCTGGTCGCCTCGGTCCGTCACGGTGTCGCCGAATGCCTGCCCGATGGGGCCGGGCGTGTCATCCTTCCTTCAGCCGTTCGCTACCTCGCCAACGGTCGACGCCAGATCGGTGCCGAGGCGCTGGCCGAGGCGGCCACCGATCCGCGCAACACGCTGGTATCGGTCAAGCGTTTCATGGGGCGCGGTCTCGCCGACATCGTCGATCGCGCCAAGCTGCCTTACGACTTCGTCGAGGCGCCGGGCATGCTGCAGATCCGCACTGTCGATGGAGTCAAGTCGCCTGTCGAGGTTTCGGCCGAGATCCTCGCCACCCTGCGGCAGCGCGCCGAGGACACGTTCGACGACGAGCTGTTCGGTGCGGTGGTCACTGTGCCAGCCTACTTCGACGATGCGCAGCGTCAGGCCACGAAGGACGCTGCGCAACTTGCCGGTCTGAATGTGCTGCGGCTGATCAACGAGCCAACGGCTGCGGCCATCGCCTACGGGCTGGAGAACGGCTCCGAGGGTCTGTATGCCGTCTACGACCTGGGCGGCGGCACCTTCGACGTCTCGCTGCTGCGCCTGAGCGCGGGCGTGTTCGAGGTGGTCGCGACCGGTGGCGATTCGGCCCTGGGCGGCGATGACTTCGATCATGCGCTGGCAGACTGGGCGCAGGCGCAGGCCGGGCTCGAGGTCAGGTCGGCTCAGGACAAGCGAGCCGTGCTGGTGGCCGCCCGAGCGGCCAAGGAGAAGCTCTCGTTGGCCGATCATGCGACGCTGGCAAGCCCGGTATCCGCAGGCGACGGTTCATCGACCGAGCTGTCGGTCCGCGTCACGCGCGACCAGTTCAATGCGATCACGCACGATCTGGTGGCACGCACACTGGCGGTTCTGCGCAAGGTGCTGCGCGATGCAAGGACAGACAAGACGGCAGTCCAGGGTGTCGTGATGGTCGGTGGGTCGACGCGCATGCCGGCGGTGCAGGCTGCGGTGGCCGACTTCTTCGGCAAGGCGCCGCTGAACAACCTGAATCCGGATGAGGTGGTGGCGCTGGGTGCCGCACTGCACGCGAACACGCTGGCCGGCAATGCCGGTGCCGAGGAAATGCTGCTGCTCGACGTGATTCCGCTGTCGCTGGGCCTGGAGACCATGGGTGGGCTCGTCGAGCGCATCATTCCGCGCAACAGTTCGATCCCGACCGCTCGTGCGCAGGACTTCACCACCTTCAAGGACGGGCAGACCGCGCTGGCGATCCACGTGGTGCAGGGCGAGCGCGAACTGGTCAGCGACTGCAGGTCGCTGGCACGCTTCGAACTGCGTGGCATTCCGCCGATGGTGGCGGGCGCGGCACGCATCCGTGTCAGCTTCACAGTCGATGCCGACGGCATGCTGAGTGTGGCGGCGCGCGAGGAGGGTTCGGGTGTCGAGGCTTCGATCGCCGTGAAGCCGAGCTACGGTCTGGCCGACGAGGACATCGCGCGCATGTTGAGTGAAAGCTTCACGACCGCAGAAGTCGACATGAAGGAGCGTGCGCTGCGCGAGTCGCGTGTCGAGGCCGAGCGCATGCTCCTGGCGACACGCGCGGCGATCGACGCCGATGGCGACCTGCTCGAAGTGCCGGAATCGGCGGCGATCGAGTCGATGCTTCAGCGGCTGGAGGCGGTGAGGCAGGGCAGTGATCACCACGCGATCGACGATGCGGTCGAGGCGCTGGCGCAGAGCACCGAAGCCTTCGCAGCCGCGCGCATGAACCGAGGCATCCGCAAGGCGCTGGCGGGACGCCGCGTCACCGAGGTCTGAACCAGGAACCCCGCATGCCCATCATCAGGATCCTCCCCCACGCAGAGTATTGCCCGCACGGCACCGAATTCAAGGCCGCGGCCGGAACGTCGATCTGCGAGGCTTTGCTCGAGAACGGCATCGAGATCGAGCATGCCTGTGAGATGAGCTGTGCCTGCACAACCTGCCACGTGGTGGTCAGGCAGGGGTTTGCGTCGCTCGGCGAGATGGACGAGGTCGAGGAAGACCTGCTCGATCGCGCCTGGGGCCTGGAACCCAACTCGCGCCTGTCGTGCCAGGCGATCCTGTCTCAGCAGGACGTGACGATCGAGATACCGAAGTACACGATCAATCACGCCAAGGAACAGCACTGAGGATGCGGGCGGAGCACAAGCCCCCCCGCCTCAGGTGAGCCCTCAGGCCGCCTGCCGCTCCACATGCCCGTGGCGGGTGTACAGGAAGTCCAGAACCTCCTTGCGGTAGTTCACATAGCGCGTGTCCGCCGCGAGCTCGACGCGGTCGCGTGGTCTCGGCAGTTCCACGCTGACGATTTCTCCGATGGTGGCGGCCGGGCCGTTGGTCATCATCACGATGCGGTCCGACAGCAGCACCGCCTCGTCGACATCGTGCGTGACCATCACCACGGTGCTGTGGGTGCGCTGAACGATCTTCATCAGCTCGTCCTGCAGCTTGGCGCGCGTCAGGGCATCGAGGGCGCCAAAAGGCTCGTCCATCAGCAGCACCTTGGGTTCCATGGCCAGTGCCCTGGCGATGCCGACTCGCTGCTTCATGCCACCTGAGATCTCGTGAGGGCGCTTGGTCACCGCATGCCCCATGTCGACCAGTTCGAGTGCTGCGAGCGTTCGCGCACCGAGCTGGGCCTTCGTCTCGGTCGCGCCGAACACGCGCTCGACGCCGAGGTGCACGTTCTCGAAACAGGTCAGCCACGGCAGCAGGGAGTGGTTCTGGAACACCACCGCACGCTCCGGGCTGGGTGCGGCGATTTCACGGTTGTCGCACAGCAGCGCACCGGACGTCGGCACGGTCAGACCGGCGATCAGGTTCAGCAGCGTCGACTTGCCGCAGCCCGAGTGACCGATCAGCGTGACGAACTCGCCCTTGGCCACGCTGAGGTTGATGTCGCGCAGTGCATGGAAGCTGCCCTTCTTGGTGTGGAACGTCATTTCGGCGTTTTCCACAAGGATGAAGTTTTTCATGTCGTGTGATCTCTCGAAAGTGCGGCGCGGGCTCAGACGTCTTCGTAGCTGAAACGCTTGGCGATCGCCACCAATGCGGTTTCAAGCAGCAGGCCGACCACCCCGATCACGACGATCGCGATGATGATGTGCTTGACGTTGAGGTTGTTCCACTCGTCCCAGACCCAGAACCCGATGCCGACGCCGCCGGTCAGCATCTCGGCGGCGACGATCACCAGCCAGGCCGTGCCCACCGACAGGCGCACGCCCGTCAGCATGTAGGGCAGTACGGCCGGGAACAGGATCTTGGTGATGACTTTCCACTCGGACAGGTTCAGCACGCGGGCCACGTTCAGGTAGTCCTGCGGCACCCGCTGGACGCCCACGGCGGTGTTGATGATCATCGGCCAGATCGAGCAGATGAAGATGGTCCACACCGCAGCCGGATTGGCTGACTTGAAGACCAGCAGGCCGATCGGCAGCCAGGCCAGTGGTGATACCGGCCGCAGCAGGCTGATCAGCGGCGACAGCATGTCGTTGAGCACCTTGAATCGTCCGATCATGAAGCCCATCGGAATGCCGACAGCCGCTGCCAGGCCGAAGCCGATGGCCACACGCTCCAGCGAGAAGAGAATGTTCCAGCCGATGCCCTGGTCGTTGGGTCCCTTGCGGTAGAACGGGTCGGCAAACAGCTCGACGGCCGCCTTGAAGGTCTCGGTCGGCGAAGGGAACGTGGTGCTGTTCATCGTCGCCAGCGCCCACAGCGCGACGAGCAACCCCATGCCGGCGACCGGAG
>Ga0073904_10001559_pt1 | contig 17170 bp, 27 predicted proteins | sample KloWWTrecipitate_FD_66668 | JGI IMG/M metagenome (GOLD analysis project Ga0073904, IMG submission 66668) | Active sludge microbial communities from Klosterneuburg, Austria, studying microevolution and ecology of nitrifiers - Klosterneuburg... | ecosystem: Engineered > WWTP > Aerobic digester >... | reverse complement strand
ACAATCCTTGTCGGCCGATCTTTTTGCCTAGATGCAGAGTGTGACTACAACTCAGTGGGTCGCGGGTTCGAGTCCCGCATGGCGCAAAAACGCCATTAGCTCAGCTGGTAGAGCAACCGATCCAAAACGTCACGCTCAACTCTTGCTAGGCTTTTCTTCTTCTGCAAAAAGCAATGACAGATTCCATCGTACCGCGCCCCGCGCAATCCGTTGAAGAAGTCGCCGGCACAATGTCACAGTCGAAGTACTTCAACTGGACATGGTGCGGATTCAACTTCTATTGCGAGCATGTCCGCGGGGACCGGGCGCCGCAAAGCCACACCTTGGCTTTCGGCAACGCCTGGGACCGGACGTGCGATACGTGGGACGGGGAAAAGCTTCAGCGCGGGGACGGGCCATCTCCGGACCAGACGGCAGAGATGTTCCGAGGCGCGCTCGACGACGAACTGCGATCGGCCGAAGACATCAATGAGGGTGAGCCGAAGGCCGATCTGGTGGACCAGGGCGCGGCGCTGGCGAGAACCTGGGTGAAGGATCTAGCGGTCAACGTCCACCCCATCGCAATGCAGGTCCCATTCCGGATCGAGATCCCCAACGCGCGCTTCGCGATCACCGGCCAGATCGACAAGATTGGCGCGATCCCCAGCCTGTCCAGAAAGTTCATCGGGGACAACAAGACCTCAAAGACTAGTTGGTCCGCCAAGCGGGTATTGGAGTCAATCCAGCGTCCGATCTACACGATCGGGAGTCGCCACCTCGGCCTGGGCATTGAGGAGTTTCAGTTCCACATTGCGGTCCGGACCAAGACGCCGAAGATCCAGGTCCTGACCCACCAAACCGATCAATCAGAGATCGATGGAGCCGTCCGCAGGTTGGCGATAGCCAACTCGCAGATTAGGCACGCCTGGGAGTCTGGCGATTGGTTGCCAAACAGGTCCCACTTCATGTGTTTGCGCCGGCACTGCCGGCACTGGCGGAGATGCGAGCAAGAGTTTGGCGGGACAATCCCAGTTTGATGGAGGGCGACATGGTCAATGACGTGGTGAAGTGTCAGAAGTGCGGCCGAGACGTAATCAAGTGTTTCACCGAGGATTCGAAAACGGTTGAGCTTGAGGTTGGGGGGACGGTGTTTACCTTCGCGGAGCGCCCGGTCGACGGCGGCTATCTCGCGAAGCCGGCCAAGTTTGACCCGAGCAAGCGAATCGGGATTCGTCACATGTGCGCCGAGGCCCCTGCGCTGGCGCAGAAGAAGTGAGCCAACCAATGGCCAACGAGATCATCAATTCGCAGCAGCGATCGTTTTCGGCGATTCAGTCCTATCTGAACTCTCCTGAGAATCAGAAGGCAATCGCCAAGGTGTTGCGGCCGGGACACACCGGGCTCAAGCCGGACGTGATCGTTCGAGCCGGGCTCATGGCCATCAAGAAGCAGCCGGCCCTGCTCAACTGCTCGCCGCAATCAATCTTTCACTCGCTCCTAGTGCTTTCTGCGGTCGGGCTGGACCCCACTGTGGGCACTGGCAAAGCGTGGCTGATCCCACGGAAGGGGGAGTGCTGCCCGCAATTCGGATACAAGGGTTTGCTGGATCTCGCCTATCGACACCCCCTGGTGAAGTCGATCAACGTCCAGCTGGTGTTCATCGGAGAGGTCTTCAAGCTCAACCCTACTAGCATCCTTCACCCCATCATCCACGAGCCCGATATTGACGGCCTGGAGCAGTCGGAGGAGACGTTGCGTGGTGGCTATGCCATGGCCGCTCTCCGCGGCAGCAACGCGCCGATCGTTCGCTGGCTGTCGAAGAAGGACATCGAGAAGCGCCGGGCAAGCAGCGCGGCACGTGGAGACTTCTCCCCGTGGAAGAGCCACTACCTTGCGATGGCGCGGAAGACCGTGTTGACGGCGCTGATCCAGGGCGGGACGGTGCCGACGGCGGAGGAGATGGTCACCTTCGCGTCGGTCGAGCAGCACCTGGAGGAGGGCGGATCAATGGCCGATCGGGCCGCGCTCGGGCTGCCGGAGGATCTCGGCGGAGGGCCAGCCCCTGTTGGCGGAGCACCAGAGTCTGCCAGCGTCGTGGATGCCGTCGTCACCGAGACTCCAACCCCGGAGGATCGATCGAAGTTCGCCGCGGCTAGTCCGGAGGACGCAAAGGCTGCGTGGATGCAAGCTTGCATCGAGTCCGAACTGAACCCGGAAGATGCCGCCGACTTGGTGCGCAATCTCGGCAAGGACTCGAAGCTTGCCAAGTTCGATCCCCGCACGGCCGGCAATGGAGAGATTCTCGCTGCCGCCAAGCTGCTGGCGCAGCATACGCGTTGAGGAGCGCTTGCCGGTGTGATGACAAGAGAGGACGAGCTGGACGCCATCCTTGAGCTGTTCATGCTCCAGGATGGAATGGTCCCAAAGCTGGAGCAGAACATCCTTCGAGAGGCCACCCGCCTCGGGCATCCTGAGCCGAAGGTGAAGGAATCGATCGGACGACTGATTCAATCGAATCGAATCGTCAGGATCAATCCGCAGGAGTCCCCGTTTGGGGTATTCCGATTCTGCGGTGAGGCAAAAAACCCCTACGTAGGTCGAACGAACAGGAACTGGTACTGATGCCCTCGTACAACAAACTCATCCTGATTGGTCACGTGACCAGAGACCCGGAAGTTCGCGCGACCAAGACCGGCGATGTCATGGTGACCGGGTGCATTGCCGTCAACCGGAAGAAGAATGGAGAGGAACAAGCGATGTTCCTCGACTTTGTCGCCTTCGGAAGGATTGGGGAGTTGATCCGAGACTACATCAAGAAAGGCGACGCGTGCTTGTTGGAAGGGGTTCTCGAACTTGATCGGTGGGAGGACAAGCAGGGAAACAAGCGATCGAAACACAAGATGACGGTCTCTCTGGCCCGATCGTTTGCCCGAAGACCAACGGGGGCCGGTGGCAATTCGGAGGATCGACCGCATGTCGCCGAGCCGGATCCGGTCCCACGGGGGCCGGAACCGACGCGCGAAGAAGACTCGAAGTTTTTCGGTGTCGATGGCGCCGATCGTGTGGAGATCCCGTTTTAGGAAATCTGGACCACGAGTCGAGACGTAACAGATGCACGAGGCGCGAGTCCCGGGGACATGGGGGCCTTTGAAGCCCCCCGGTGCAGTTCGACTCTGCGGCGCGCTACCAAGATGGAGCGGGGTCTGGGGACCAAAGAGGGCTCTGAACTCTCTCAGCGTGGTCCGATTCCACGACGCTCCGCCATTTTCCCTTTTTGGACGAGCCGCTGGCGCAAAGGAAGCGCGGGGAGCGAGTGCATCCTAGGCACTACAGAAACCACGGGTTCGCAGCCCGTGAAGTCGCACAAACCAGATCCGAGGTTCGACCCCTCGGGCGGCTCGTCCATTTTCCTGGATCCGCAGCATGAGAGACAGCGGACTGCGCGCGCAGAAACCGTCGGACATGCACCACAGTGGAAGCGGGGTTGCTCCCGCCGAGCCGTGGAGATGTGGGTTCGACTCCCACCGGGTCCTTCTTTCCCTGGAGTGACACATGAAGAAGCAGAAGAGTGCCGCAATCGTTCCGTTCTCCCTCAACACGTGCTGGTTCATCCGCACGGTGACCTACCATCTCGTCGGGCGCGTGGTGTCATTCACGCCGGAATACATCGTCCTGGAGGATGCCTCGTGGGTGGCTGACAGTGGTCGATTCATGCAGGCAATCAAGGCCGGCACGCTGTCCGAGGTCGAGCCCGTCGGCACTGCGGTGGTGAACCGCGACGCCATCGTGGACGCGTTCCCGTGGCGCCATTCGCTGCCGAAGGAGCAGAAATAGCCATGCGCGCATGTCTGAGCGATCCCAAGAGCAGGAGCTGCGGGAGCAGGAGCTGGAGCAGGAGCTGGAACTGGAGCTGGAGCGGGAGCGGGAGCGGGAGCGGGAGCAGGAGCAGGAGCAGGAGCGTGGGAGCATGAAGACCGCGATGTGCAATCAATGGAGCGGGAGCTGGAGCAGGAGCGGGAGCGGGAGCAAGAGCGGGAGCAGGAGCTGGAGGAGCGGGAGCTGGAGCAGGAGCAGGAGCTGGAGCAGGAGCAGGAGCAGGAGCTGGAGCAGGAGCAGGAGCTGGAGCGGGAGCGGGAGCTGGAGCGGGAGCTGGAGCGCCAGCGGGAGCTGGAGCGGGAGCGGGAGCGGGAGCTGGAGCTGGAGCTGGAGCTGGAGCAGGAGCAGTAGCAGTAGCACATGCGACTAATTTTCTGCCTCGTTCTCCTTTCCGCGCAGGATCGCTACCAGATCGCTCCGTCCATGCCGGTGGACAGCTACAAGGCCGTGGCCTGGGGAGATAGCCAGTCCGGCGTTGGCGTCTTCTCGCAGATCTGCGCTTCGATGCGAGCCGAACGACCACAACTCGTGGTCGGACTCGGCGACTACATCCAGAACGCGACATCCCAGGCGGAATGGCCGATCCTGTTTTTGCAGCCAATGGGGACCCTGCTCGCCGTGCCCAGGATCGGAACCCGAGGTAACCATGAACTCCCCGGGGACTTCGCCGCACTGGTCTACAACATCCCCATCGTCGGCGGAGTCGGCCAGTGGGCCGCTACCACGGTCGGCAATGTGCTCTGGTTGATCCTGGATGCGAACGACGACAGCCTCGGATTGCGTTTGTCGATGGACCCTGGAGGTCCCCAGCGCCGGTTTCTGGAGCAGACGGTCGCCAGCCCGGCGTGGCGCGATGCCCGCTGGCGCGTCGCGATCTGGCACCAACCCTGCGACGTGTCGCTGTGGTACGCGCCCGTTTGCTACTACCAGTTTTACGCTCAGCCACGGTGGCGCGAGGCGATGAACCTGCTCGCGTCGGCCGGCTGCTCCATGGTTCTCAACGGCCACAGCCACGGGTTGTCCATGGGGGCGTGGCCGACGGCGACAAGCCCAATGGTCTGGATCACTTCCGGTGGTGGTGGCGGAGCCCTGGATAGCGCGTGCCCAGCCCGACTCCCGCAGCACGACTACGTCGAATCAGCCCACCACTTTCTGGCGATGACGTTCTCGCCAGAGCGCTTGGTCGTCCAAGTGAAAAGACCCGACGGAACCATGATCCGACAGATCGAGAGGCTGCTGCGATGACTTTATCTCTGAGCGGAGCGTGCAAGTGGTGCGGCGAGAACCCTGGGACCGGAAGGCCCGAGTGCAACCGGTGCCGGCGGATCTGGCTCGCCGGCTACGAGGAGGCGCGGAAGCAGGCGGTCACGAACTGCCGCAACGTCCCGACGCGCACTAAAGACATGTTCTCCCGCTTCCAACGAAGCGTAGAAGCCGTGCTCGAAGATGCCGAGGACAGGATTCTCGCCATGCAACCGGAGAAGCCATGACCCGCCGCAACCGTCCAACCGCCCCGTGCAGCGCCAGCAGCCAGGACTTCGAGAACGACGCCGGCAAGGTGCCGGTGGACCCGGAAGACGTGGGTATCGCGTGCCCGTGCTGCCAATACATCAGCAGCGCCGACCAGTTCGCCAAGGCCCCGTCGGCAACCCGCGGCCCGATCGTGCTGGCGCTGAGCAGGGCGGGATTGACCCCGAAGCAGATCGCGGAGGTGCTCGGCTGGCCACGATCCACGGTGCGGTCGCTGCTTTGGTATCAGCGGCATGTTGCGAAGGTGACGCCATGAAGCACAGGACCGCGATCGAGAAGTGCCTGGAAGACTACAGTCTGGGCAAGACGTTCGTCCCAGGCCCGCACGCAGGCGCCCGGCTCCCGGAAGCATACGAGACCGAGCGGGCGCTGCGATGGGCGGCCACGCTGCTGGAGCGGTGGGCGTTTGCTTGCGGGCCGGAGAAGACGCCCCAGCAGACCGCGCGGGTGCTGGCCCGCCTGCGCCGCCTCGGCGTGCTGCCGGAGAAGAAGCCATGACAAGGCCGGGCTCACGCCGAAGCAAGCCATGACCGCCGACCGTCCAAAGCCTCTGCCTCTCCCGATAGTGCTCGACGCGTGCCAGGACACGATGCATATCAATCACTCGAAGCGCGCCCTTGCGTGGCACTTCCTGGCCGGCCCGCTGCCCGGCGTCCTGCGTGACGGCCGTCCTGCGCCGGCCGACGGCGAGATCCTGAGGCACGACGGCCCGCCCCTGCTCTGCGAGCAGGGGCTCCATGCCAGCGTGCACGCGCTCGACGCCGCGAACTACGCGCGCGGCCCCATCGTGTGTCGCGTCGAGTGTGGCGGCACGGTCCAGCACGGCGGCGACAAGCTGGTCTGCACCGAGCGCCGCATCTTGTGGCGCGCGGACGCCGATGCGACGCTGCGCGCGTTCGCCCTGTGGTGCGCGCTGTCGGTGATCCACCTGCGGGATCCCGCCGGGGCCGCCGCCTGGGCCGCCAGGGCCGCCGCCGAGGCCGCCGCCTGGGCCGCCAGGGCCGCCGCCGAGGACGCCGCCTGGGCCGCCAGGGCCGCCGCCTGGGCCGCCAGGGCCGCCAGGGACGCCAGGGACGCCTCCGGGGCCGCCGCCAGGGCCGCCGCCAGGGCCGATGCCAAGGACGCGCAGAACGTCCGCCTGGAGGAGATGCTGCTGGCTCTCGCGCCGAGGAACCCATGATTGACAACCGCGAACTGGATGCCCGAATCGCCGAGCATGTGATGGGCTGGACCGACGTGCGCCTGTACTGCGCCAACTCGGGCGACCCGGAGGCGCTGGGCACCGCGCCCGGAAAAAACTGGAGGGAGGTCGTCCCGGACTACTCCACCGACATCTCCGCCGCGTGGCTCGTCGTCCAGAAGCTGGGTGCGCGCGGGTTTATGATGCACAAGTCCGTTGTTGGAAACTACTGGCGCGCAAGGTTCGACATTCCAGTGCTGGCCATGGAAGAACCATATGTGCTCGCCGAAACTGCCCCGCTCGCCATCTGCCGCGCGGCGCTTCTCCTGGTGAAGCAGTGACCGATCTCCCAAAAGTGACCACGCTCAAGCTCAGGATGGCCAAGGCGTCAAAGTTCGACATCGAACGGTGCCTCGACCTGAATGATTCTTTGCGCTGTCTGCTGTCCGGATCCGACCCTGGTACTGGTGACGACTTCGACATCGACGACCCTCGCCAGTGTAGAGTCCAGTTGCGCAAGCTGCTTGAGAAGTATCGATGCGCCGGGATGTTGAGGGTCGTCATGGGGATGTCGGTCTTGTCGGATCCGTCCAACGAAATCGTCGACCCCGATGTTGATTACCTCGCTCCGCATCCAAGGTTCCAATTCAATCGCGATCCGAATACGTAGTGCTCACATGAAAAGATACATCCCTCTTGAGGAGCGGCAGGCCAAGGCAATCGACATCTTGTATGACGCAGTCGCAGAGGGCTCTTGGAGACTCAAGGATCTGTGGGAGGCGGAGCTGGGCCGGGAAAAGATGGATGGCGAAGTGCTTGGACTGCAATTGATTGCAGCCGAGAAGCTTCGCGAGGCGCGGGCTGTCCTGCAATGTCTCTGGGAAACAGTTGGCGATGGAAAGCAACCATGAGAGAAAGTCCCGATCATGGATGGGCTGTGCATCTCCCTCCATCCCATTGCGACCTGTGCGGTCGGTCGTCCAATGATCCGCACGTTATGGTTTGGACGGATACACACACGTGGGAGGGCATTCGCGGCGCGTCCGTGTGCCTTGGTTGCCTTCGAGAAATGACCGAGGGCCTGTCGAAGTCTATCCCCACCGCGGCCGACGTGAAGCCATGACCGCAGCAACCTCCGTCACTTGCCAGAAGACATGCCGCATCTCCGATCTGAAGGACGGAAGCAAAATCGACGAGATGGCCAAGCTGATGCTTTCTTTGATCCTGCTGACGTTGCGCGAAAACGAACGAAGCGATCCCAAACGTTTCGATTGGATGCTGCTTCGTGTCAGCCTTGCCAATGATCCCACCACGTTGATGAGGGACCAATGACCGCGATCCAGATGTGCCCAACGTGCGGACGGAAGCCGAGCGAACGCTACGGAGTCCACGTCCTCCTCGTCAGAGTCGATTTCTCTCCTGCGTTCCGGGGGAACGGATGCCCCGACCCGATCCACGACCTCGCGGACCAGGGGCCGGCCGCGGTGGCGCTGCTGCGGGACGTGGTGTTCGAGATGGCCGAGCTTCGGCACCGGCACCGCGTTCTCACGCCGTGGACTCTTGGGGAGCGCATCGACACACTCCTCGCCGCCACGCTGGAGGCACCGGCGTGCCAGCACGAGGAAGACAACGACGGCCGCTGCCATCACTGCGGAATGGCGGCCCGATGAGCCGGCGGTCCAGATACCGTCCTCGCGTCCGCAGGAAACGCGCTTACTTTCCTAGGAGAGCATCGGCGGCTAGACACCTGAAGAATTTCAGTGCCCGGTTGGAACGCGCAATCGCCAAGGAGTTAACCTACATCTGTTCGCAGGGAGCCACCCATCCCTCTGAAGGATGGGCCTGCCCACTGACCCGCCGATAGACACTTCGAGCATCATCAGAACAAAAGAACCAATGACAGACTCCTACTTCGTCGCGGTCAACCCCTCCTGCGGGCACACGCGGGTCATCTGGGCCGCTGAACTCACTGACCCGATCGACGCGGCGCACCACGCCAAGCAACTCAAGTCCTGTGGGAAACGCGGGCTTGTCGTTGTGCAGATGGAGACTCGCGAGGAAGCAGTCTCTGGCGTTGGCAAGGATTGCGATACGTGCCGGAGTAAAAAGCCATGATTGCAATCATCGAGCACCCGCCCGGCCAAGAGATGGACGCGTTGATTGCTGCCCATGTATTCGGCTGGAACGATTACTGTATCCAGTCATGCATCCGCAGCGAAAACCTGGAAAGCTATTCAACCGACATTAACTGTGCGTGGTTCGTCGTGGATAGGCTTTTCCGAATGGGCCAGAGATTGACGCTGAGGTGCGAAGACCTCCCGGATGAGCGCGGGCTTCCGGACCAAGATTACGCGTGGTTTGCTAAGTTCAATTTGGCAAGAAGCTCGGCGTACGGCACAACTGCTGCGCACGCTATCTGCCGAGCGGCCCTCCTGGCGGTGACTTCCAATGGCTGACCAAATCACGTTCTCAATCCCGTGGCTGATCGGATCGAAGAAGAACCGATACGCCGTCCGAAAGTTCAAAGGTTTTGCTACTCTCGCGCTATCGACGGAAGCCAAGAAGGAGGAGATTGCCATCCGGGATTGCGCCAGAGGTTACGTCGCATACTGCAACGGTCGAATCGACGAGGCCAATTACGAGGAACTGTTGCTGAATGCTCGGAAGTATCGATACGGAGAGATCTACCCGAAGCACTGGGCGATCTACCTGGACCGGCTCGGGATCGACAGCCAGATCACGTTCTGGCACGACACCGTCGTGGAGGTCCTGGTCCGGCTGTTCCCGGAACCGAAGGGACCCAACGGATCCGGCGTGACCGAGATCACGATCAAGAGGCTGCGCATGGTCGACCCGGTCGAGAGGCGGCGGACGGCAGACGTGGATGGCGCTTTGACGACCGTGATGGACGCCCTCCAGGGGCTATTCTACGACGATGACAAGCTGGTCGACCGGGCCGTGACCGAGCGCCACCGGCTGCACGAAGTCCCGGCCGGCATGTTCTCCATCCCCACGCAGGAATTGCCCAAGTGATCCCGATTCTCTCTGCGACGATGCTGCTGGCCATCCTTGGCCAGGGGTGCTCGACCGATCCAGTGGCATTCCCTGCCCCGACGATCGCCTGTTCCTCCCCAGTGGTCGGAAACCCATGGTTCCTGACCTATTTCGGGGTCCCGCTTGGCGGAGTCGGGGGAACGGCCGACTGCTGCGTGATGATCGGAATACCGGCACCAAGCGATGGTTCCTGCGCCCCTGGGGTTCTCCCGGTGGCCACCGTCGGCCACTGGATGCCACTCCGCGGGAATCCCGTGGTGGTGGTGATGCCGACCGTCCCGAACGACCCATCTCTCCGGGGGTTGGACGTTTCGGTTCAGGCCCTCATCGTCGGGCACATCGCCGGGCGCCCCGATCCGGTGGCGCTCACGAACGCGTCCGGATTCCGGATCGGCTAGGACGGAAGGCGCCCAGACAGCGAGAGCGCCCCGGCCGCTGTCACCTTGCGGTCCCCGGCCAAGTCCGTCGTCTCCAACATGTGAGGGAACTCCCTCTCCCCAAACCCGCTCGTATCGGACGGGGAGAGGACAACGTAACCCTCGCCAGTTGACGCGCTGGTGATGACGATGTCCCCGGCAAGGATCGACTTGCTGATGACGACCTCCGCGTCGGACTCCTCCGAGTAGACGGCCCGATACGACAGGCTCCAGCCCGTGATGTCGAGCGGCGTTGTGCCATCCTCATCGACGACCTGGAACTGGATCGTATCCGCGTCCCCGGCCACCATTTCATGGTCTAGCAGCGTCGGAAGAGCCATCGGAACCTCAGGTCAATCCGCCGATTCGGTGGGCCTGGAACATGGCAGACCTCACCTTCAGGAACCCGGCCACCGTGTTGATAGCGATGGCACCAACGGACACGTAGTCTCCCGCGGCGCTGATTGTAGCCTCGGTCTCCCCGGCGAGGACGTAGACCAGATCCTCGTTGTTGTAGTTCTCCAGGGCGTTGCCGCGGATCGCCACGATTTCCAAGTTGGGGGCCGCTACGTTCTTTGTCGCGACTACCTTCAGAACGTCCCCGGCCGCAACCACCATGTCAGATGCGGTCGCCTTGTCGAAGGAGAAGACTCGCGCCTGTCCAGCCGTCAGCGTTGTCCCGGTGGCGGTTGTCTTCGGGCTAGTGAACAGCGTCATCGACCCGCCGCCAGACGGGCCGAGGTTGGTGACCTGAATGGCGTCCCAGAAGTCGGTCCCATTGGTGGCCGCCGCTGCCATCAAGACGAGCCCGGTAGCCGTGTATCGGAACTGATGGCCGCCGACGTATGCGGTCACCGTGCCAGTCGTGAACGGGGTGGTCGATACGGGGAGGTAGATCGGGCGGTTCCGGATGTAGGCAATGTCCAACCCGCCGATCGACGTGCCCGGCGAGATGCTGGACACGTAGTTCTTCCTGATCTCGGAAACGATCGCATCGGGGATCGACCCAGGGGTCGTCGTGCTCGGCTGCACCACGAATCGATACCGAATGTGGTATGTCCCAAGAGCAGCCGCCGGGAACGTGATTCGGCCGGTCGTGAGGCTCGAAGTCAGCGTGTTCGTTGTCGAGGCCGCGGTATACGGCGACCCGGTCGGAGTGGGGCCAGTGTAGGTCCGGAACTCGGTCCACGCCTGCGTGTTCTGAATCAGGACTTCCGGATTGCTGAGGGTCGTCTCCTGGAGATGCGCTCGGCAGCCATACAGGCTCTTTGCCGTGTTGCGGAGGTTCTCCGAGGTGAAGGAACCGTCGTTCGGCCTCGTCACGAGGTCAACGGCAATGAGATCTTCGAGCGTTTTGACAGTGTCGGCCATTGGTCATTCCTGCGTGAAGCGGTAAGCCTTGATAGAGTATGCCGGAAGAACGCCGAGGCTCACAGAACTACCAGAGATTGTGCCCTCGGTCCCAGAAAAGGTGATGTCGCTTGAGTCGGCGATGCCTGACGCTACGGACGTTTCCGTTTCGTCGTCGTTGATCCTGTCGATTCGATAGCTGTCTACGGTCGGGAACTCCGCGGAGAACTCGGAGGAGAACACCCCGGACGCCGGCCAGTAGATCCACGGATTGAACCGTCCGGACCAGCCCCTGGAGATTGATGTCCAGTTGGCAACGACGAGGCAAATGGAGTCTGTGGCCCGATCCCTCCACACGCTGTGCGCTACTGCCGACACCACGAAATTGGAGAATGGTAGATCCCCGTCGAACCCGCTAGACAGCGGCGTGAGATCTCCCCTGAACTCGGGGGCCACATACGGTTCGATCGCCGCGAACGGGTTCTCGACCAGAGCCTCTCCGCCGCCGAACTCCGCCGCGGAGAACTCGCGCGAGAACTCGGATGTGACGTTGTCGACAACCAAGTCAGGTTCCCTGAACCCGAGGAAGCTCGACGCCCACCCGGACGCACCGATCGCGCCGAAGACCGATTGAACGAATCCGACGATCTGCTCCGGGCTATCCGAATGCACCCGGAACGCCAGCGATTCGACGTTCGCCTGCAACATCGGAACGATCCCGTTGATTGCCAGCATCGCCACCTGGAACGCATAGATGTCGTTCCACTGCGTTTCAGTAAGGCCGGACCAAAGCCCATTCTCAGTCGGATGAATGAGCCCGCTTGCGCGCGAGGCGTTCGTGATCGGGGCGACCAGCCGACCGGCCTGTCCGCGATGCCCGTAGATCAAGCTCCAGAGCGGTGGGGACGGGCGCCGAGAAATGGGGTCTACATCTGTGACGCCGATCCCAAGAATCGACTCCTCGGAAATGTCGTAGAGTCCAGGGTATGAGTCGTCAGCGTCCTGTGCGATATCTACCGACCCGACCAGATGCTCCTCGTGGAATGTGGAGATCTTGAAGCCGGGAACCGACCCAAGGAACTCCCTGAGCCCGATCGTCCTCCCGTTGCCACCGTGCGGGACGTGCTCGCGAGCGTTCTCCGGCGGGTCGTATCCGGGTTCTCCATCAACCTCCCCAATGTTGAACCCGGAGAATTCCCATTCCTGGGAAAGCTCAAGGTAAAGCCCGTCAGTCAGAATGGCTCGCGCACTCGGGGACGCGTAATCGAACCGGAACGTGGCGTCTCCACCGACCGGCTGGCCGTACCTGTCCCACAACCGCGCCGCGCTGGCCAAAACCCCAGCCGAAACCCACCCAGATGAGACCGCGACCGATTCGGCCGACGACTCAGTCGCGACTGCAACCTCCCCGGATTCCTGAACCGCGACGATAGCCGCACCAATGGTCGGATCGATCGAGTCTGAGATCGGGACCAGGATCGACGGTGTGGTTGGGATGACAAGTGTCATGTGGCCGTCCAGGCATGAATGGCCGCACGGTCGGCCTGCATCCCGTCACTTCGATCGAACTCGTCAGAGAACTCGTCAGAGAACTCCCCGCCAGTGTCCGTGAACACCAGGGTGTCGGTGGTCAGGATTGACAGCATGGGGGTTCGGCAAGTGACCAGACCATCAAACGGATAGCTGAAGCCGTGGTAGTTCCACGTGCCGGACGCAACAGAGTCCCGATATGCGTTGTTTTGGATGTAGCACCACGACTGCCCGCCAACCGGGCTGTTTTCAGCCATCACTGCGATGTAGTCGGCCATCTGCCCCGTGTTTTCAGGGCGCACGTAGAATTCCGAGAACACCAGGGGGATATTGAGCGCTGCCGCCTCCGCCTTTGCACTCGCCATCACCGCGCTAATCGCCGCGAACTGCTCGGGCGTTGCGTCGTAGTTGTACGCGTGCATTGACGAGTAGGACAGCCGGCACCCACGGTTCGCCAACTGAGTCGTCATACCGGGAAGATCCGAATCGCGCCCGGCTGGATCTCCAGCCCACCCCACCGTGGTGGCGATGTTCGGGAAGATGTATCGCATGGAAGACTCCACCTTACAGATGAAGTCCAGAATCAACTCTCTTGCCCCAGTCTCTTCTCCACCCTGGGAGTAGAACGGGAGGTTGCATTCGTTGTAAAGATCCACCGAGTGGAACGAGGCCGCTCCGTCAGAGTCGTTCGCGAAGAACTCGGCAATGGCCTGCACGTATTGGCCGACCTTTGATTGAAATGTAGTATTCTCCCATTCGCCATACCGTCCTTCGGAGAGCCACTCTGCCCCTGTGAGCGGCTCTGGCCAGTGCGTCAGGTCTTGCTCATTCGGCGGCATGTTGGCCGGAGCTTCGTTGGCGTTTTGCCAAGAATTGCACTGCGTCCAAAGCGCCCCAATAAGGGTCGCCGGAGCGTCTCCAATCGCGGAGAAGAACGTGAAGGCCGATCCCCCGGCCGTGGCCAACCCGGCGGGGATCTGGTTGAACATGATGTATGTGATCCCGATGCCACGCGCGACGCACTCCTGCGCCACGGTCTTCAGCGACGCCATGTAGCCGGTGGGATCGCACAGATACCCGAGCAGGCTGCCCCAGAGACGGATGTTGTTGAACCCAACCGATTCCAAAACATCCAACTCGTCTGTGAGATGCGAAGGGTGGAAGAACCCGCCCGCGATGGTGGGCCGACCGGCACTGGCCACAAGGGGGACCAGACCGAGGTGGAGGCAGTGGGACGTGCTGGCGATCGGCAGGTAGTTCACCCCCCGGATGGTGGTGAAGTCCATCGGCGGTGTGATCGATGTCTCGGTGGACTTGAGTACGTTCACCTCGGCGTACGCCACGTCCTGCCCAGTCATTTCCCGCAAGTCTGGGATCCAGGTCGAGATCGTTTCCGCGACAACCTCCGGGCGGCGGTCAGGCTCCTGCCGCACGATCCCAACCCAGGGGGCGCCACGCGCCAGATCCGTCCTGGACGTGTCGAATCTCTTGAGGGGGGCCGGCATCAACTCGGCCACCAGCGACCTGTAGAGCCCCGCAGCGGTGGCTACCCAATCGGCCGTGGGGGCCTCAATAGCCCCGAGAATCGCATGGTACGGGGCATGGCTGACGTTCCCGAACCGGGTGGTGGCCTCCTCCAGGTCCAGGACCGGCACCGTGGCCCACGGCGGGAAACACCGGTGCTCCAGGCGGACAATCAGGGTTTCCCCGGCCAAGACCCCGGCGCGGTAGAACTGCTTGCGGTGGCCTTGCAGATCCCGCGAGCCAAAGAGCAGGACCTTGCGGAAGCTCGCTGCTGCCAACGGATCCGGGTCGACGCCGCAGAGGCACTCGAACTGATACGGCTGGGTCGGAATTGTGGAGTATCCGCGAGGGTGCTGCGTGCGCAGCTCCTCCCCGTTCCAGAGTGACAACGGGACGTTCGTCGCGCCGAGCGCCGGCATGGCGTGCGCCGGGAGCAGATGCCTCGCGCGTACTTGCGCCTCCGCGTGAGTCCCGCCGGCCCGGGCAGGGACGGGCGCCTCGATGGCCAGGACCGGGAAGTCCACGGCCGCAATCGCGTCCGCGGCCGTCCCTTGGCGGTCGACGTGGATGGACCACCGGGCGGCCCGCTCCGCGTCGGGAAGAGACACGACCGCCGTCACATCGACCGTGCCAGATGTCGGGAGTTCCACTCCCTCCCACCTGAACATCAAACACGGGTGGCCATCCGGGTCCGTCCCGCTGTATGTCGAGACGGTGTCCGTCGGATCGACGGTTGACCATGCCCCAAATTCGGCGCTGAACTCTGCGTCGAACTCCGACCCAGAGTCAGCGATGATCCGGAAAAGTTGGCCGGTCACCGACCCGTCGTCGCTGCTCTGCGCATTGGTCCACGCGAAATCGACGCTGTCGTGCTGCGTCATCGTGTCGAGCGTGACCCCAAAGGTCGCGTGCTCAACGAATCGCAGAGACAGGTAGTCGTTCGACAGCGTGGCCGGAAGATCGGTCGGAACGCCAAGAGATAGCGCGCCGGCCCGCGTAACCTTGGTAGCAGTCATCGGTCGATCCAGGTCTCAGGACACCCTGGGAGTGGGAGCCGAACCCTTGCGTGCGTTGATCGGGCCGCGGATCTCCTCGACCTTGGCGACCGCGTCGCGAACCGCGCTCTTGTCGCCCTGCTTGGCCAACAGCCACGCCCCGGCCAAGCTGATCGCGATCTGGCCGAGGCCGCCCTCCCAGATGGTCTGCCACGGCGGCACGCCTTGCTTCTGAAGCTCGCTCATCTTGGCGCGCGTGTCCTCGTACGCCTTGCGCGCGGTCTCGATCGCTTCCTGGTTTTTGATCGTCAGGTCAGTGAGCTTCTCCTGGGTCAGCTTGCCGGCCTTGTAGTCCTCGCGCGCCTGCTCGATCTCGACAGTCAGCGTGTGGACCTTCTCGAATGCGGCCAAGTTCTGCTGCCGCGTCGTCGCGAGTTCAGCCTGCTGCTCCGGCGTCAACTGCGCGCACGAGAAGCAGCACGCAATGGCAAAAACGACAGACACAAATAGCGGGTTGCGCATTCCCTAGATACTAACACAGGATCCGCACCAGGAATCTCCCCAAAGAAACGGCCCTGGGCCGATTGGCGCCAGGGCCTAGAGCCCTCGGGGCTGTCCGACTAGTAAGCCGGGCACTTTGTCTGGAGCGGCCGGCATCCCATGGATGCGATGCGTATGCGGCCGACCCTTTTGAAGGGCCGGGTCAGGCTACTCCCGGGCGCCCCTGGTTGAAAGAGGGATCGGTCCGGCTGGCAACGTGGAGTCCCTGACCTCCAGCATCCCCTGCAAGATCCTCAGCACGTCCTCGGGAGTCTTTGCCTTCTCCGTCGCCACGGTGCTCGCGATCTTGAGCAGGGTCGTGTTCAGGAAGTGCCTCCAATCAGAATCTTTGGCCGCGGACCGCGTGGCGGTGTCGTGTGCGGCAGTCACCTTCTCCAGCACCGTCGCCACCAACCGCGTGATGTCAGCCCGCAGCGTTTCGATCGCCTGCATTACTTCGGCGTGCCGCGCCTCCATGACCTGCGCCATCTGCTCCATTGACTCACGCCTGGACGCTTCCCGCTCGGAATGGTGGCGATCTTGCTGGGCAAGAATCTCCTCATGGTGGCGATCGGCCTTGTCCGCCTGACCACGAAGGTGGTCGACCAAAGCATTCCTTTCCCGGTCCCTTTCCCGGTTGGGTCCAAGAAGCTTCTTGATGACCAAGCCAAGTGTCGTCCCCATCGCGGCCACGACCCCGATCAAGCCAAGGACGATCTTGTCCCAGCCAAGCTCAACGGAGGTCACGATCCCGTCGGTGAGTGATTTCATTCGGTCCTGTACCCGCTTGTACCCATGAGCCTTAATCGGAATCTGGTGCATCACAGCACCTGCGGCGCGATAGGCATGGAACCTGTCCACTTGGATAGCTTAGCACTCCCAAGTGCGGATCTGGAGGCAATGGCCGCAATCCACTGCTTGATCTGCGCGTTCCGAGCGATCCACTGTTGATCCCCAGACTCCTTGGCCAGGAACTCCGAGGCTCGCCGGCCGCCCTCCGCCCAGATAGCCCAATCCGTACCGGAGTCGCTCGTCGCATCGCCAATCGTCTTGGCCCACATGCCAAGGGCGGAGTCCCAGAAGTCTGTCACGTAGGTGACCGACGGATTCGCCATCCCGTCCGGAAGCCACAGCCTCCCACCGAATGGATGCCCCGTGGCGTCATCCCACCCGAACAAGTCGGTCATGCGGCAGAT
>Ga0073904_10001554_pt1 | contig 17193 bp, 17 predicted proteins | sample KloWWTrecipitate_FD_66668 | JGI IMG/M metagenome (GOLD analysis project Ga0073904, IMG submission 66668) | Active sludge microbial communities from Klosterneuburg, Austria, studying microevolution and ecology of nitrifiers - Klosterneuburg... | ecosystem: Engineered > WWTP > Aerobic digester >... | reverse complement strand
ACGCGCTACCACGCGCGTCATGAGTTCACGACCTTCGAGACAGTAATCGAGCGCGGCGCGAAGCACACGCCGCGCATCCTCGAGCTCGGCGGGACCTGCGAGGCGACCCCCGGCGAGACTCAGCAGCGAGCGCCCCGCGACCGTGCCGGGCGCGTCGGCCACCGCACGCGCGACCCCCTGCCCGGCCCTGAACACGTAGCGCCCCTCCGGATCGATGGCGCGTCCCGAGCCCATCTCCACTTCGAAGTCGACGCCGTAGCCGAGCTCCTCGAGCAAGCGGCGCTCGAAAACGCGCAGCAGGGCATCGGGAGCGTTCCCCGCCGCAAGCGCGCCGAGCGCGGCCGAGTACGCGTCGAAGAGGTCCGGGTGTGGATCGTCCCGGGTGGTGAGCCGCAGGATCAGCTCGTTCAGGTAAAAGCCCGACATCACGGCTGCGGCAGGCAGGCCGCGCGCGCCCCTCGCCGGCTCGTCTGCGAGATCGACCGCCGTGAGCTGCGCGGCGTCTCCATGGCCCCGCCAGGAAACGAGCAACGGCACGAATGGCTGCAGCAGTGAAGCCGTGCGCGACCGGGGGCCGCGTGCGCCGCGCGCGAAGAGCGTCACGCGACCCTGCTCACGGCTGAATGCCTCGACGATCCGGCTCGTATCCCGAAAGGGGCGATGGTGCAGGACCCAGGCACGCGTCATCTGCGCCTTGCGCACGGTGCGGCTCATTCGAGTCCCAACGCCTTGAGCGCGCGCGCATTGTCCGCCCAGTCTTCGCGCACCTTGACCCACAACTCGAGGTGCAACCGCTTGCCGAGCAGCCCGTTCAGGGCGAGGCGCGCCGCACGCCCGACCCGCTTCAGGCGCTCGCCGCCCTCGCCGATCACGATCGGCTTCTGCCCCTCGCGGTCGACCCAGATCACCGCTGACACCGCGAGCCGCCCGTCTTCCTCGGACATGCTCTCGATCGCAACCGCGATACCGTAGGGAACCTCCTGGTTCAGTTCGAGCGTCAGCTTCTCGCGGATCTCCTCGGCGATCCGGAACGCCGTATCGCGATCGGTGAGCTGTTCGGGCGGAAAGAGCGGCGGCGACAGCGGCAGCTGCGCACCGATGCACTCCACGAGCCGGTCGAGGTTATGCGTATCCCGCGCCGAACAGGGCACCACGTCCACGAAACCGTGCCGCGCCGCGAGCTCGGCAATGAAGGGCAGCGCCGCCTCGCGCGGCCGCATCCGGTCCATCTTGTTCACGACCGCGATGGCGGGGCGCGCGCCGCCGATGACCCGATCGAGCGCAAGCTGGTCGTCGGCCGTCCAGCGTCCGGCCTCCACCACGAACAGCACGACATCGGCATCGGCGAGCGCCGAGGCAGCGGTCCGGTTCATCGCGCGGTTCAAGGCGCGACGTGCTCCGTGGTGCAGTCCGGGAGTGTCGACAAACGCGATCTGCGCGTGGGGCAGGTTGACGAGCCCGAGTATCCTGTGGCGCGTCGTTTGGGGACGTGGCGTTACAATTGACAGTTTCTCGCCAACGAGCGCGTTGAGCAGCGTCGACTTGCCGACATTCGGGCGCCCGGCGAGTGCGGCGAAGCCGGCGCGAAAACCCTCGCCAGGCCCGCTCACGGCTGTCCCTCCCCTGCGGTCAGCAGCGCGAGCAGCCGCTCGGCAGCCTGCTGTTCGGCGCGGCGCCTGCTCGAACCGCTGCCTTCGCTCGCCGCGCCCGCTTGCGGCGCCTCGCAGCGCACGTGAAACACCTGTTCGTGCGGCTCGCCTTCCTGGGCATCGAGCTGGTAGCGTGGCAACGGCAGCCCGCGAGCCTGCAGGTGCTCCTGCAGTCGTGTCTTCGCATCCTTCAGGTCCCCAGGGTGCGGCAGTTCGCGAACACGCTCGTCGAAGAGCGGCATCACGATGCGGCGCACTTCCTCGAGCCCCGCATCGAGATAGAGTGCGCCGATGAGCGCCTCGAGCGCGTCCGCGAGGATCGACTGTCGCCGAAAGCCGCCGGTCTTCAGCTCACCGGCACCGAGACGCAGCACCTCGCCAAGGCCGAGCGCGCTGGCGACACCCGCGAGCGGCTCCTCGCTGACCATGCGGGCGCGCAGGCGGGACAGGTCGCCTTCGGTGGCGAGTGGAAACCCCGCGTACAGCCGGTCCGCCATCAGGAGATTGAGCACCGCATCGCCGAGATACTCGAGCCGCTCGTTGTTGTCGGTCGATGCACTGCGATGGGTCAGAGCGATCGCGAACAGTCCCGGCTCCCGCGGCACATACGCGAGGCGCTCGCGCAACCATGCGAGGTACCAGTCGTTCTGCATCCGGAAAACCTGCCTCAGTCGATCGTCGCCACCTTGTCGAACTTCAGCAGGATCGAGGCGTTGGCAAAGAGCGGCGCGAGGTCTTCGTACTGCGCCCGCATCATCCACGCAGCGCCCTCCTTGTGGATATCGATGTCCCTGACGCTCGGAAAATCGATGCTGTCGATATCGAACTGCTTCTCGAGGGCGACACGGATCGTGCGCGCGGACAGCGTCTCGTCGCTCGCAAGCTGCGTCGCCGTGCGCTCGAGCGCCTGCGAGACCTTCATGTAGTTGAGCAGCACCGGCGTGAGCCGGATTGCGGCATAGCCGACCAGCGCAATCGGCACGAGTATGACCAGCCACCCGATGAACGTGATTCCCGCCTGACGTGTACGCATCGCCCCTCCCTCGAGCCGTCAATCGATCCGCGCGCCGACGCGCCCCCACCTGGGACCGCCCGCGCGATGCAGGTCCCAATTGAACCAGATTCGGGTTGCCTTGCCGACCAGATTCTCCTCCGGCACGAAACCCCAATAGCGACTGTCGGCGCTGTTGTCGCGATTGTCGCCGATCATCAGGTACTTGCCCGGGGGCACGTCGATATCCGAAACGTCGCCGTGATCGGGTTGACCCTCGAGCCCCCCGGTGCCGCAGACATAGCTGCGCACCATGTTGCGATCACAGGAGGGCAGGCGTGGCACCGAGAAATCCCCCGGCGTATTGCAGTAGAGCGTCTGATGCACGTGCTCGCCGAGCCTCTCCTCGGCGAGCTGCATGTCGACGTAACAGCCGTCGCTGTAGCGCCCGATCGGCTCGAAAGGCACAGGCACGCCGTTCACGACGACCCGGTCGGCTTCGATCCGCACGCGATCGCCGGGCAGCCCGACGAGCCGCTTGATGTAGTTGATGCGCGGATCCGGCGGATAGCGGAATACGACCACATCGCCCCGCTGGGGCTCGCCGATCCCGACGACCTTCCGGTTGAGCACGGGCAGCCGCAGGCCGTACGCGTACTTGTTGACGACGATGAAATCGCCATCGAGCAGTGTCGGCATCATCGAGTCGGAAGGGATCCGGAACGGCTCGAACAGGAACGAACGCAGGATCAGCACGATGACGGCGACGGGGAAAAAGCTGCGCGCGTAGTCCACCGTGGCAGGCTCACGGGCGGCGTCCACCGCCTTGCCCGCTGCCGCCGCACGGCGCACGCGCGCGGGGCGCAGCCACGCGCTGTCGAGCGCCCAGACGACGCCCGAGATGAGCGCGATCAGCACCAGCACGAGACTGAAGTCGAGCACCTCGGCCCGCAGCATGCGCACCACCGCGCCGATCACGAGAACCGGCAGCGCGAGATAGGCGGCGCGCGCGAGCGGTGGATCGCGCACCGGGGCAGGAGCTGCGGCGATCTCCCGGCCAGGGCGCAGAAACCAGTCGTCGATCAGCGCAATGAGACCGACCGGCACGGCAAGCCAGGTGGCGATGAGCGTCAGTTGATCAATCACGGGCTATTTCCTGCCGACCTTGAGCACCGCAAGGAATGCTTCCTGCGGGATCTCGACGTGGCCCAGCTGCTTCATGCGTTTCTTGCCCTCCTTCTGCTTCTCGAGGAGCTTCCTCTTGCGGGTAATGTCGCCCCCGTAGCACTTCGCGAGCACGTTCTTGCGCAGCGCCTTGACGGAGGCGCGCGCAATGACGTGGCTGCCGATCGCCGCCTGCACCGCCACCTCGAACATCTGGCGCGGAATGAGCTCCTGCATCTTGTCGACAAGCTCACGCCCGCGCTGGTAGGCATTGTCGCGATGGACGATGATCGAGAGGGCATCCACCCTGTCGCCGTTGATCAGGATGTCGAGCTTGACGAGCGGCGCCGCGGAGAAGTGGCTGAACTCGTAATCGAAAGACGCATAACCGCGGCTTGTCGACTTCAGGCGATCGAAGAAATCGAGCACGACGTCCGCCAGTGGCAGCTCGTACTGCAGCGAAACCTGAGAGGCGAGGTACAGCATCTTCTTCTGCACCCCGCGCTTCTCGCTGCAGAGCGCCAGCACGCCGCCCACGTACTCGGGTGGCACGAGGATGTTCGCGGTGATGATCGGTTCACGCACCTCCGCCACCCTGTTCGGCGACGGCAGCTTCGCGGGGTTGTCGATGAACTCCGTGCCACCATCCACCAGCGCGACTTCGTAAACCACCGTCGGAGCGCTCGTGACGAGATTGAGTTCGTACTCGCGCTCGAGCCGCTCCTGGACGATATCCATGTGCAGCAGGCCAAGGAAGCCGCAGCGGAACCCGAAGCCGAGCGCGCCGGAGACCTCGGGTTCGTAGTGCAGCGCCGAGTCGTTCAGGCGCAGCTTCGCGAGCGCGTCGCGGAAGTTCTCGTAATCTTCGGAGTTCACCGGGAAGAGCCCTGCAAACACGCGTGGCTTGATCTGCTTGAACCCCGGCAACGGGGCGGCGCACGGCCGTGACTCGAGCGTGATCGTGTCGCCGACGGGCGCGCCGTCGATATCCTTGATGCCGGCGACCACGAAGCCGACGTCGCCCGTGGCGAGTTCACGCGACGTGAGCGATTTCGGCATGAAGCGACCGAGCCTGTCGACCTCGAAGCTGCGCCCGGTCGACATCATGCGGATCTTCTCGCCGACCGCGAGCCGCCCGTTCATCACGCGCACGAGCGACACGACGCCGACGTAGTTGTCGAACCACGAATCGATGATCAGCGCCTGCAGCGGCCCGTCCGGATCACCCTTCGGCGTCGGGATGCGCCGAATGATCGTCTCGAGGAGCTGATCGACGCCCTCGCCCGTCTTGGCGCTCACTTTCCCGGCGTCCTGCGCCGCGATGCCGATGATCTCCTCGATTTCGCGGATCACTTTCGGCGGGTCCGCAGACGGCAGGTCGATCTTGTTGATCACGGGCACCACCTCGATGCCCTGTTCGATCGCCGTGTAGCAGTTCGCGACGCTCTGCGCCTCGACGCCCTGTGAAGCATCGACCACGAGCAACGCCCCCTCGCAGGCGGCGAGCGAGCGCGACACCTCGTATGAGAAATCGACATGGCCCGGGGTGTCGATCAGGTTCAGCTGGTAGCGCTGCCCGTCCTGCGCCTGGTAATAGAGCGTGACCGTCTGCGCCTTGATCGTGATGCCGCGCTCGCGCTCGAGGGCCATGGAGTCGAGCACCTGGTCCTGCATTTCGCGGTCCGAGAGGCCACCACACAGCTGGATGAGCCGGTCAGCGAGCGTGGATTTGCCGTGGTCGACGTGGGCGATGATCGAGAAATTGCGGGTCAGGTGCATGAAGCGAGCCATTATACCGGGCCGCACCGGGACCCGGTGGGCGAACCGCGCGCGGCTGGCGGCTGGCGGCTGGCTCGCCAGTGACTGCCCGCAGCTCGCTACCCGCTGCTCGTCACCTGCAAATGCCGGCGCAATGCTTCCAGATCGAGCTTGCCGAAGCAGATGACGACTCCATCGAGTCGCAGCACCGGAATCTCGAGGATGAAACGGCGTTGCAGGACCGGGTCCGAATCGATGTCGATGATCGCCACGGGCGGGAGAGTGAGCTCCGCGCGCAACCCTTCGAGCGCCTCTCGCATCGCCTCGCACAGGCCGCAGCCCTCGCGCGACAGCAGTTCGAGCTTTGCCACCTTGATGAAACTTCAGCGGCGCGGCGGAGCGCCGAGCGACAGACCCGGCCGGGGCTTGGCAGCAGCACCCGCGGCAGCGTCGCCTGCCTCGACAGAATTGGCGATGAACCGCACCGTCTCCGGAGGCACTTCCCCGACGGCAGTCACCTGATGACCGCTCACGGTGGTGGAAAACGCGGAGGAGGAGCCGACACTTGCCGGGCCGGTCATCAGGCTCTCGCCCTTGCCGGCCAGCTCGACAAACACCGAGACCGAAGCGATGCCATCGGTGAACACGAGATGCTCGACCGGCCCCTCGGAACCCGGCATGGCCTGGGCCGAGCGCAGCGTGAGGCGAAAGCCCGGCGGCAGACGCAGCGCGCGCCACACGATCGACGCGCCGTTGGCGGCCACCCGCGCCTGACGGGCATCCTGTCGCAGCCACCTGAAGCCCTCGGTATCGACCTGCGGGCGGAACTCGGCATCCGCGATGTCGCGCGGCATCGCGAGATTGGCAAACTGGATCTGCTCGATGACGTTGCCGCGCGCGTCGCACAGCTGCGTCTTCAGCGGCATCGTGGTCGACTCGTCGATCCAGAGCCGGTAACCATAGCGAAACCCGTCTTTCGGCAGCACGGCAATGACGCGCGTGTCGCGGCCCATCAGGCGAGCGCGCTCGACATGCTTCAGCTCGTAGTACCCTTCGGTCGACTCGTCGAAGCGCGGCAGATTGCCAAGGAGTGTCGTCTCCTGCGGCCGCCGCTCGACCAGTACGGTGCGTTTGTCGGGCAGGTAGCAGACGAGCTCGGTGCCCGTACGCACGAATTCGCGGCCCGAGCCGTCGAGCGAGACGAGGCGCTCCGCCACGCTGCCTTCGCGCACGCGATGGATGATGCGCATCGTCTCGACGCGCCCGCCGTGCACGTGCAGGAACACACCGTCGTAATTGCGGGTGGTAAGGGCTTCATTCATGCGCGCGAGCCATGCCTTCGCGTCATCGGACGCGACCGCGTTCGCGGAAGCGAGCAGCGCGAGCAGCAACCAGGACTGTCCGGGCCTGGCGCTCATCGGGCGGGAGCCGCATCGGTCGTCGTGACCGCCGGCGCCCCGTCATCCTGTTCGTTCGCCATGAGGGCCGAAAGCAGGTTGCGTCGCGTCAGTGGCATCGAAACCTCGCTATGCGCCACGACGTAGTTCGCGAGCCGGGCGGGCGGCACGAAATTCAGGGGCTCGCTCGAGACGGGCACGACATAACTCTCGGGTTCGGACGAAGACTGGGGTTCCAGCACCCTGGGGGCCGCCGGAGCCGGGACGCTTGCGACCATGGGACCGGGAACTGGATCGGACAATTGCGCATCGCGCCCGCGCAGCCCGATCACGGCGATGCCGGCGACCACTGCCGCCGCCGCAAAGCCTGCCACCGGACGCAGCCAGCGGCGCGTGCCTGGCACTGCTGGCGCTCCTGCGACAGGGGCGTTGCCGTCGTCGAAGCTCGCCTCGGCCGACACCGCGAGACGCACCCGTTCGGCGACCCGCAAGTCGAGTGACACACCGGGCTCGCGGCGCATCGCGGCGCCGATTATCGCGTAGCGCGCCCACTGGGCGCGCAACTCTCCGTCGCGCGTCAGGCGCCTTGCGAGAAGTTCGCATTCGCCGGGCGGCAACTCGCCGTCGAACATTGCCGACAGCTGGCTCGCCTGCTGCTCTTCGTTCATCCTATCTCCTCCGCCCGACCGAGCCCGCCCTCGAAAACTTCACGCAGGCGTCGATCGATCGCCTCGCGCGCGCGAAAAATCCTCGACCTCACAGTACCCACCGGACACTCCATCGCGGACGCGATCTCCTCGTACGACAGCCCCTCGAGCTCGCGCAGCACAATTGCAGTACGCAAGTCTTCAGGCAGCTGATCGATCGCGGAGTTCACTATCTGGCGGATCTCCTCGGTGAGCACCAGCCCCTCGGGGGTGTCCGGATCGCGCAGCTTCGCCTGGGCCTCCCAGGAGGACTCGCTGTCCTGCAAATCGAGGTCGTACGCAATGGGACTGCGCTCGCGCGACGCGAGAGCGTTCTTTGCCGTGTTGATGGAGATGCGGTACAGCCAGGTGTAGAAGGCGCTGTCGCCGCGAAACTGCGGCAGGGCACGATAGGCCTTGATGAAGGCCTCCTGGGCGATGTCTTCGGCTTCGGCAGGACTGCGGACGTAACGCATCACCAGCTTGATGACTTTGTGCTGGTACTTGAGCACCAGCAGGTCAAACGCCCCCTTGTCGCCACGCTGTACGCGCCGGACCAGGGAGAGGTCGCTCTCGTCGGCACCAGGGCCTGTCACAATCTGCTGACCATCCGGGCTGTGGCACCGCGACCACATAGACCCCTGAGAACACGAAAAGTTCTGTCCCGGCGGCGTGCGAAGCGGGAGCTGCGACCTGTGTCACGAACGAGACGTATTCTAGCAGCTTGGCGTTCCCCCGCTCGCCCGCCCTGTCGCCGCGCGCCCCGCGAGCCGCAACCGCATCGCCAGCGCCCGATTGACGATGCAGGCACAGCGCGGTCCGGCCGCCGTCTCGAACTTCAACCAGAGAACCGCTCCGAGGACGACGCACTGGGGGCTCGGTGTCGCCGGGAGGGCGGGACCTTGCCCGGCCCACGCGACACTCCATTGGCACTCTCCCGAGAGTTCGATGCGCCGCAGTGCCCCCGGCGCACGCAGCCGCAGGTCGCGACGGACAGCCGGCAGCGCGCATAGCCAGAGACCGAGAATCAGCGCGCCCCGGACTGTGAGGGGTAGCGCGCGGGCCGCGAGCACGCCCGCGCTTGCCAGGGCGAGCCACCCGAGGATCGCGACCAGAAGGCATCGGGACGCTTCCAGCCTGAAACTCTGTGGAGGCCCCCCGCGGGGGTGCCCGCGACCCCGCCGTGCAGGACTACGGACGCGCCCGGGCGAGCTGGCGCGCGAGGTGGGCGAAGTCGGGGTCGACGGGAACGACACCCCCCAGCAGATACGCCGCGAGCTCGGGGTCCGGCAACTCGAGAAAGCGGGCAAAAGCATCCCGATCGCGACTGGACGCCGCAGGGAAATCGAGTGACAGATACCGCTCGAGGAGCAGGTCGAGCTCCTTCATGCCCCGGCGGCAGCGCCACCGCAGGCGTGGCACTTCCGGGCCCTCGCTCATCTCAGTGCTGGCGATCGGCAAGCAGCTTTTTGATCCCGGCGATCGTCTTGGCCGGGTTCAGATCCTTCGGGCAGGCCTCGGTGCAGTTCATGATCGTGTGGCAGCGATAGAGCCTGAAGGTGTCCTCGAGATCGTCGAGGCGCTCACCGGTCGCCTCGTCGCGACTGTCGACAATCCAGCGGTAAGCCGAGAGCAGCGCTGCGGGGCCGAGGTAGCGGTCGGAATTCCACCAGTAGCTCGGGCAGGATGTCGAGCAGCAGGCGCACAGGATGCACGCGGAGGGCCGGTCGATCAGTTCCTGTTCGGCCTTGCTCTGCAACCGCTCGCGGTCCGGCGGCGCAGGCGTGCGGGTCTGCAGCCAGGGCTTCACCGCCGCATATTGCGCATAGAACTGCGTCAGGTCCGGCACCAGGTCCTTCACGACCGGCATGTGCGGCAGCGGGTAGATCGCGACGTCGCCCTTGATGTCGTCGCACGCTTTCGTGCACGCGAGCGTGTTCAGACCGTCGATGTTCATCGCACAGCTGCCGCAGATGCCCTCGCGGCAGGAACGGCGGAAGGTCAGCGTGCTGTCGACCTCGTTCTTGATCTTGATGAGCACATCGAGAACCATCGGTCCGCAGGCACCCATGTCCACCTCATAGGTATCGAGCCGCGGGTTCTCGCCCGAATCCGGATCGAAGCGGTAAATGCGGAAGGTGCGGACCCTGGTTGCGCCGGACGCGGCCTTGTAGACCTTGCCGTCGCGGCGCACGCGCGAATTGGGCGGGAGACGGAATATCGACATCAACGGTTCTCCGGGGCGAAGGGCTGAAGGCAAAAGGCGCCGGCCTGGGTGCTCGCTGGCACGTGAACGCTTCTCGCCATCAGTACACCCGCGCTTTCGGCGGCACCGTTGCCACATCGCGCGTCAGTGTTTCCAGGTGTACTTTCCTGTAGTCGATCGTCGTGCGGCCCGCAGGGTCGACGCGGATCAGCGTGTGCTTCATCCACTCGACGTCGTTGCGTTCCGGGAAGTCCTCGCGCGCATGGGCGCCACGGCTTTCCTTGCGATTCTCGGCCGCGTTGATCGTGGCAACGGCCTGGCCGAGGAGATTTTCGAGCTCGAGTGTCTCGATGAGATCGGTGTTCCACACGAGCGAGCGGTCGGTGACGCGCACGTCGGCGAAGGAGGCGTAGGTCTTCGCAAGCTTCGCGCAGCCTTCGCGGAGCGAGGCCTCGGTGCGAAAGACCGCGGCGTCCGCCTGCATGATCCGCTGCATCTCCCGGCGGATTTCCGCAGTCGGGCGCGGCCCCTGTGCGTTTCGCAGGCGATCGATGCGTGCCACCGCGAAGTCGCCCGCATCCTTCGGCAGCGGCCGCTGGCGCTCGCCCGGCTTCACGAGCGTGGCAATGTGGCGCGCCGCTTCGCGGCCGAAGATCACGATGTCGAGCAGCGAATTCGAGCCGAGGCGGTTCGCGCCGTGCACCGACACGCACGCCGCCTCGCCGGCCGCAAACAGTCCCGGCACGATCGTATCGGGGTTGCCGTCCTTCACCGTGACGACTTCACCGTGGTAATTGCAGGGGATGCCACCCATGTTGTAGTGCACGGTCGGCTGCACCGGGATGGGCTCTTTCGTGACATCGACGCCCGCAAAAATCCGTGCCGTGTCCGCGATGCCCGGCAGGCGTTCGTGGATCACCTCGGGGCCGAGATGCTCGAGGTGCAGGTGAATCTGGTCACGATGCTCGCCGACCCCGCGTCCCTCGCGCACTTCGATTGTCATCGAGCGACTGACGACGTCGCGCGACGCGAGATCCTTCGCGTTCGGTGCGTAGCGCTCCATGAACCGCTCGCCCTTCGAGTTGGTGAGGAACCCCCCCTCGCCACGCACGCCCTCGGTGATCAGGCAACCTGCGCCGTAGATGCCGGTCGGGTGAAACTGCACGAACTCCATGTCCTGCAGCGGCAGGCCGGCACGCAAGGCCATGCCGCCACCGTCGCCGGTGCAGGTGTGGGCCGACGTGCAGGTGAAATAGGCGCGTCCGTAGCCGCCGGTCGCGAGAATCACCGCATGGGCGCGGTAGCGGTGCAGCCTGCCGGTCGCCAGATCGAGCGCGACGACGCCACGGCATGCACCGTTCTCCATGATGAGATCGATCGCAAAGTATTCGACATGGAACTCCGCGTTGTGCCGGATCGACTGCTGGTAGAGCGCGTGCAACATCGCGTGCCCGGTGCGGTCGGCCGCGGCGGCCGTGCGCTGCGCAACGCCCTTGCCATAGTGGGTCGTCATGCCGCCGAAGGGGCGCTGGTAGATGCGGCCATCGTCGGTACGCGAGAACGGCACGCCATAGTGTTCGAGTTCGATCACCGCAGCAGGCGCTTCCTTGCACATGAGCTCGATCGCGTCCTGGTCGCCGAGCCAGTCGGAGCCCTTGATCGTATCGTAGAAATGGAACCGCCAGTCGTCCTCGCCCATGTTGCCGAGCGCGGCGCTGATGCCGCCTTGCGCGGCGACCGTGTGGCTGCGCGTGGGAAAGACCTTGGTGATGCACACGGTGCTGAGGCCCGCCTCGGCAAGCCCGAGGGTTGCACGGAGCCCCGCTCCGCCGGCGCCCACGACCACGACGTCGTAAGTGTGATCAATGAAAGTGTAGTCACTCATCCGACGCTCCGCATCGCAATCCGCAGCACCGCGAGCACAGCCGTCGCGGCAACCAGCACGTGAATGAAACTGCTCACGAGGAGCAGCGCGATCTTCGCGTGCTTGCCGTGCACGTAGTCTTCGATCACGACCTGCACGCCAAGCTTCGAATGCCAGGCGGCGGCCACGAGCAGCAGGCCCAGCAGCACCGGATTGGCGCCATGCGCGATCCATCCCGTGACCACCGCGTGATCGGCGAGCGGCAGCCGCACGATCGAGAGGACGAACCAGATCGTGAGCACGACGAGCGCCACGGCGGTCGCGCGCTGCAGAATCCAGTGGTGCACGCCTTCGTGTGCCGAACCGAGGCCAAGTACGCGGCCGAGTGGCGTACGAAGGCTCATGGGACCGCTCCGGCACGGGCAAAGAAGAGCCAGGCGAGCGCGCAGAACAGGACGAGCGCCGCCGCGATCACCACCCGGTAACTGCGTCGCGCTTCACGTCTCTCGAAGCCGTAGAGGAGATCCCAGGCGAGATGGCGGATACCGTTGAACAGGTGATAACAGAACGCGAGCAGCCACAGCGCGAGCAGCACCTTGCAAGGGAGGCTCGACAGCACTGCCGTGGCGCCGGCATAGGCGTCGGCGCCATTCGCGGCTGCCACCAGCCACACGGCGAGCACGAGCAGTCCGGCGGACATGGCGACGCCCGTCATCCGGTGCGTGAAGGAACCGATCATCGTGTACTGGAAGCGATAAACGGTGACGTGCGGCGACAGCGGCCGTGGGCGCATGCGATCTCCCGGTTTCAAAAATCGACGCAGCGGCCGTTCCGTTCCCAATCGCCGTAGCGAGTGGGCTCGGGCCCGGTGGGACCGCCGAACTCCCGTGGGGCAGGAGCAGGTGCTGGCGCGTTGCCGGTCGAGGTATCGCGAGGAGGATCGGCCGGCAGCTGCATAACGCGGGAATTCTGCCAGAATTCCCGCCTCCTCTCCACATCGCGTGCCACCGCGGCCTGGATAATGCGCAAATGCTGTCAGGACATTGCGAACTCGACGATCTCGGTGTGCTCACCGTACGCGGCCGCGACGCCGTCGCGTTCCTGCAAGGCCAGTTGTCGCAGGACGTGACGCGGCTCGGAGCGGGTCGGGCGAGCTTCGCCGGCTGCCACACGCCGCAAGGGCGGGTCATCGCGATCCTGCGCCTGCTGCCGGGAGACGATGCGATCCACTGCGTCCTGCCGCAGGAGCTGATCGAGGCGCTCGCGGCGAGACTGCGCAAGTACGTGCTGCGCTCGAAGGTCACGCTCGCGGACGAGCGCGGCAGGCTGCGCGTGATCGGCGTCGCGCACGCAGGCCTGCGCACGCTGCGCATCGAGGCCGCGGCTGCCGCCCCGGGCCCCGCCGCAGCAGACAATGACGCGATCACGCGCGCTGCCTGGCGTGCGCTCGACATCGCGGACGGCCTGCCACAGGTCTATCGCGCAACGAGCGAAGCTTTCGTCGCGCAGATGCTGAACCTCGACTGCGTCGGCGGCATCGCCTTCGACAAGGGTTGCTACACCGGTCAGGAGATCATCGCACGCGCACACTACCGTGGCCGCGTGAAGCGGCGCATGCAGCGCTTTCGCACGGTGGCGGCGCCCGCCACACCCCTCGCTCCCGGAGTGTCGGGCGTGCTCGCCGACGGGAGCACGTTCCAGGTGGTCGATAGCGTGACGCTCGCGGATGGCCGCGCGGAATTCCTTGCCGTCGCGCCGCTCGTCGCTCCCGACGTCCCCGTGCCGGGCACCGGGGCGGGCACCGCAGCGGTCACCGGGGCGGAGGTGTTGTCGTTGCCCTACGCGCTACCGGATTGAACACGCCGATCGGCGCGTCGCGCGAACGCGGCCCCGCCCTGGTGAGGCTCAGGTTTCCGGCCTCATGTGGGGAAACAGCAGCACGTCACGGATCGATGGCGCATCGGTGAAGAACATCACGAGCCGGTCGATGCCGATGCCGAGGCCGGCGGTCGGCGGCATCGCGTACTCGAGCGCACGGATATAGTCGGCGTCGTAGAACATCGCCTCCTCGTCGCCCGCTTCCTTGCGCGCGACCTGCGCGCGAAAGCGTGCCGCCTGTTCCTCCGGATCGTTCAGCTCGGAGAACCCGTTGGCGAGTTCACGGCCGGCAACGAAGAACTCGAAGCGGTCGGTCAGAAAAGGATCCGCATCGTTCGCGCGTGACAGCGGCGACACTTCAGCCGGATACCCGTACACGAAAGTCGGATCGAGGCAAGTGTGCTCCGCGGTCTTCTCGAAGATGCCGATCTGGAGCTTGCCCGCGCCGTCCTGCTCGTCGACCTGGATACCGAGGCGCTCGCACCAGCGGCGCAGGTACGGCACGTCGCGCAGCGACAGCGGATCAATGCCCGGATTGTGCTCGAGGATCGCCTGCTCCACGGTGACGCGGTGAAAGGGCGCGTCGAGATCGTAGCTCCTTCCCTGGTACCCGAACTGCCGCTTGCCGAGCACCGTGTCGGCGACACCGCGCATCACGCGCTCGACGAGATCCATCAGGTCGCGATAGTCCGCGTAGGCCCAGTAGAGTTCGAGCATCGTGAACTCGGGGTTGTGCTGCGTGGAAAGCCCCTCGTTCCTGAAATTGCGGTTCACCTCGTAGACGCGCTCGAGCCCGCCGACCACGAGGCGCTTCAGATAAAGCTCCGGTGCGATCCGCAGATACATGTCGAGATCAAGCGCGTTGTGATGCGTGATGAAGGGTCGCGCCGCGGCGCCGCCCGGAATCGGCTGCATCATCGGCGTCTCGACTTCCATGAAGTCCATCGCATCGAGGAAGGCGCGCAGATAGCGGATGATCGCCACGCGCTTCGCGAAGACTGCGCGGCTCTCCTCGTTGACGATGAGATCGACGTAGCGCTGCCGGTAGCGCGTTTCGGTGTCCGAAAGACCGTGCCATTTGTCGGGCAACGGCCGCAGCGATTTGGCGAGGAGACGCATCGAGGTCGCCCGCACCGACAGTTCGCCGGTTCTGGTGCGAAAGAGCGGCCCCTCGGCGCCGAGGATGTCACCGACGTCCCAGCCCTTCCAGGCCTCGTAAGTCTCCCCGAGCGCCGCCTGCTGCAGGAACACCTGGATGCGGCCGCTGCGGTCGGCGAGCTTCGCGAAGCTCGCCTTGCCCATGACGCGCTTTGCCATGAGCCGCCCACCGACCCGTACTGTCACGGGGTTCGCTTCGAGCCACTCGGCGCTCTTGTCGCCCCACGACGCCTCGATCTGCGCCGCGAGCGCATCGCGTCTGAAATCGTTTGGATAGGCCGGAGCACCACCGCGCAGCGCCGCAAGCTTTGCCCGCCGCTCCGCGATCAGCCGGTTCCCGTCGCCGGTAGTCTCGTCGTTTGCCACGCTGCTACAGCCCCGCCTTCAGTGACGCTTCCATGAATTGATCGAGATCGCCATCGAGCACCGCCTGCGTATTGCCCACTTCGACGTTGGTGCGCAGGTCCTTGATACGCGACTGGTCGAGCACGTAAGAGCGGATCTGGCTGCCCCAGCCCACATCCGACTTCGCGTCCTCGAGCACTTTCGCCGCCGCGTTGCGCTTGTTGACTTCGAGCTCGTAGAGCTTCGCCTTCAGCATCTTCATCGCGGTCGAGCGGTTCTTGTGCTGGCTGCGCTCGTTCTGGCAGGCGACCACTATGCCGGTCGGCAGGTGACGCAGGCGCACAGCCGACTCGGTCTTGTTGACGTGCTGGCCGCCCGCGCCGCTCGAGCGGAATACATCCATCTCGATATCGGCCGGGCTCACCTCGATGTCGATGTCGTCATCGACTTCGGGAGAGATGAAGACGGACGCGAACGAGGTGTGCCGGCGGTTGCCCGAATCGAACGGCGATTTGCGCACGAGGCGGTGCACGCCGGTCTCCGTACGCAACCACCCGTAGGCGTACTCGCCGCGGATCTCGAGCGAGGCGCTCTTCACGCCTGCGACTTCGCCGGGGCTCGAGTCGATCACCTCGCATTGGAAGCCGCGCGCCGCCGCCCAGCGGAGGTACATGCGCATCAGCATCTGCGCCCAGTCCTGCGCCTCGGTGCCGCCGGCGCCGGCCTGGATATCGAGCCAGGCGTTGCGCGAGTCCATCTCGCCGCGGAACATGCGCTTGAATTCGAGCTGGCGCACCGCGGCCTCGAGGCCGCCCGCGTCGCGCTCGATCTCGTGCGCCGCGGCTGCATCGTTCTCCGCCTCGGCGAGATCGAGCAGCTCCGCGGAATCCGAGATCGCGCCCGAGGTGCGATCGAGTTCGCTGATGTCGGCGGTGAGCCGGGCGCGCTCCTTGCCGAGCAGCTGGGCGCGCTCCTGGTTTGCCCAGACGGCGGGGTCTTCGAGCTCGCGGTTTACCTCTTCGAGCCGCTCGACCTTGGCGTCGTATTCAAAGAAACCCCCGTAGCGAACGGGTACGCTCTTCGAGGTCCTTGAGCGTGCGCTTCAGCTGGCTGACTTCCATCGCCGGAATTTTATCAGGCGGGCAGCACATGGTCGACCAGCAGCTGCAGGCGACGCTCGCCCTGGTAGACATTCACGTCGAGCCGATACACGAGGCGCACCGCCCCGCCCGGCGCTCGCGCGCCCTCGTCCGCAAGCAGGTTGAACGCGATGGCATCGAAGCGGCGCGACGTGCCGGCCAGCTCAACCCACATCTTCACGTGCTTCTCGCCGACGATGCGCGCGCGCTCGACGCTGAAGCCGCCGTCGAATACAGGCTCGGGGAACGCCGCGCCCCAGGGCCCACCTGCGCGCAATGCCTCGGCGGTCGCGAGGCAGATGTCATCGACGGCGAGCTCGCCGTCCGTATCGAGCCGATCGCGATCGGCATTTGCACCGAGCCACCCCGCAACCTCCGCATCGAAGGCGGCTGCGAAGGCGTCGAGCTGTTCGTGCGCAAGCGTGAGGCCGGCGGCCATCGCGTGGCCGCCGAAGCGCACGATGAGCCCCGGGTGGCGTGCCGCGATGTTCTCCAACACGTCACGCACGTGCACCCCCGCAACCGAGCGCGCCGAGCCGCGCAGCAACCCGTCTCCGCCGTGTGCGAACGCGACGACCGGGCGGCGCAACCGCTCCTTGATCCGGCTCGCGACCAGCCCCACGACACCCTGATGCCAGGTGGCATCGAACAGGCAGACCCCGGAGCGTTGCCGCGCCCCCGGCGTTGCAATGGGCCCGAGATGGCGAACTGCGGCGAGGGCCTGCACCTGCATCTGCCCCTCGATCGCCCGCCGTTCCACGTTCAGCTGATCGAGTCGCGCCGCGAGCGAGCGCGCCTCCACCTCACGATCGGCCAGCAGGCAGCGGATCCCGATCGACATGTCATCGAGACGACCCGCGGCATTGAGGCGCGGCGCGATCGCAAAGCCGAGATCGGACGCCGTGAGGTCCGCGCGATCACGCCGCGCGATCTCGAGCAACGCGCGGATGCCGGGCAC
>Ga0073904_10001552_pt1 | contig 17204 bp, 13 predicted proteins | sample KloWWTrecipitate_FD_66668 | JGI IMG/M metagenome (GOLD analysis project Ga0073904, IMG submission 66668) | Active sludge microbial communities from Klosterneuburg, Austria, studying microevolution and ecology of nitrifiers - Klosterneuburg... | ecosystem: Engineered > WWTP > Aerobic digester >... | reverse complement strand
GGCGGCTACCTCCTCGGGCGCAGCCAGGGCAAGACCCTGCTCCGCGCCGTCTCGGCACTCGCCGTCGCGCGCGTCGAGGCGGAAGTCCTCGGCCGGATCGAAGACGAATTCGACTGAAGAGCGACCTGTTCCACAACAGGGCTGCGACTGTCTCTTCTCTCGTGAGCGAGAGAGCGGCAGGTCGTGTGCGACGGGTGCTTCTGGCGGGTGTGGACCAACAGCTTCGGGCGGGGCTCGCCGGAGCGCTGCGGGCGGCGCGGCTCGAAGTGGTCGAAGTCGCCAACGGCTTCGCGGCCTTCCGCAGCTACATGCGTCTCCAGGGTGAGGTCGATCTCGTGGTCGCGCCGCTGCACATGGACGAGTACGACGGCCTCGCCCTCGCCCGCGGTCTCGCGACGCTCGCGCCGACGCTGCCGATCCTGCTCCTCGGTGGCGAATCGATCGGGCAGCGGTCTGCTGCGGGCAACGTACGCTTCCTCGGTGGGCAGGTCGAAGGACAGGAGTTGCTGGTAGAAGCCCGCCTCGCTCTCGCCGGTTGAGGGCCGTTGGGGCAGATGGTCGGGCCCGGCGCGGCGTCTCCCGGCGGGCGGGGTCCTGCGCTCCGCGGTCGCTCGTGGGCCCCTCTCCTCCCATCTCGCTCCCTGCGGTGCTCGAACCCCGCCCGCCGGGAGCCGCCACACCTCCGTGCTCGACTGCGCTCTTCGCTCGGTAGGCTAGAGTCTGCTTCGAGGCCTTCTCCTGCGCAACGTTCTGCACATCTCCGACATTCACTTCGGGCCCAAGCATCTGCCGGCGGTTGCGGCGGGTGTGCTGGAGCTCGCCGCCGTGCGCCGGCCGGATCTGGTGGTGATCTCGGGCGATCTCACGCTGCGGGCGAAGCCGGTTCAGTTCCGCGAGGCGCGGGCGTTCACCGACGAGCTGGCCCGGATCGCTCCGGTGCTGGCGGTACCGGGCAACCACGACGTACCGCTCTACCGCGTCTGGGAGCGGCTGCTCGCGCCTTTCGGCGCCTGGCGGCGGCATTTCGCTCGCGAGCTCGAGCCGGTCTTTCGCGACGCGGAGTTGCTGGTCGTGGGGGTGAACACGGCGCAGGCGTTCGCGCTCAAGGGCGGCCGCATCCGCCGCCGGCGCCTGGCGGAGGTCGACGCCCTGCTCGCAGAATCTCCGGCGGAGCTCTTCCGCATCGTCGTCGCACATCACCACATCGTCCGGCCCGACGGGGTCGAGTGCGAGCACCCGGCCTGGCGGTCCGCGGAGGCGATCGCGCGCTGGGGAACCGGCCGTGTCGATCTGGTCCTCTCGGGGCATCTCCATCAGACGCTCGAGCTGCGTCCGTTCGGCGACGACGGCTTTCTCGCCCTGCACACCGGCACGACCTCCTCCAGCCGCGGGCGGGGTCCGGAGGCCGGCCGCAACAGCCTGCACTGGATCGAGATCGGGCACGGCAGTTTTCGCGTCGAGCGGCATTTCTGGGAAGGCGGTGCCGGCCGCTTCGAGCTCGCGCGCGACCAGCGCTTCCGGCGTCGCCCGCCGCGCTGAGCCGGGCCGCAGGAGGGCGCGCAGCGGGCGACGTTGGGCGATATCATGGTGGTCTGAAGAGGAGGCGGCCGAAGCTGGCCGAACACCATGGGCAAAGACAACTGGGAAATCGCCGAAACCGTAGGTACCGAAGAGGAAGCGTCGCTGGTCGCGGGCTATCTCGAAACCGAAGGGATCGCGTCGCAGATCGAGTCGCTCCTGTTCCACCAGGAGCCGGCGACCTTCGGCAAGCTCAGCGAGGTGCGCATTCTCGTGCATGCCGATGACGTCGAGCGCGCCCGCCAGCTGATCGCGGAGCGTGAGGATGCCGAAGTGCCGGCGGAGGACGTTCAGCGTTGAGTCCGCTCGCCGAAGGCGGCCGCCTGGGGCGCTACCAGATCCTGCGCATGCTCGGCGCGGGAGCGATGGGAGAGGTCTTTCTCGCCGAAGACCCGCACATCGGCCGGCGCGTCGCCATCAAGACGGTCAAGATCGAAGAGGGCCGCCCGAATGAGATGGAGGAGCGCAAGCGCCGTCTCGAGCGCGAGTCTCGCGCCGCCGGCAAGCTCCTGCATCCGAACGTCGTTGCTCTGTTCGACGTCGGCGAAGACCAGGGCGTGCTCTACCTTGCATTCGAGTGCGTCGAGGGCAGCGACCTCGCACAGCGCCTCGAAGTCGAGCCGCCGCTCACCCTGCGCGAAGCGATCGCCTACGTCCGCCAGGCGGCCGAGGGGCTCGACTATGCGCACCGGCAGGGCGTGGTGCACCGCGACATCAAGCCTTCGAACCTGCTGATCTCCGCGGCAACCGGCACGGTCAAGGTCTCCGACTTCGGTATCGCCAAGCTCAAGGACCAGACCTCCGACCTGACGATGACCGGTTCGGTGGTGGGCTCGCCGCACTATCTCTCGCCGGAGCAGATCCGCGGCGACGAGCTCGATGGCAGGAGCGACATCTTCTCGCTCGGCGTCCTGCTCTACGAGGTGCTCTCGCGCCGCCGCCCGTTCCAGGGCGAGACGTTGACCACGCTGGTCTACCAGATCCTGCATCGCGATCCGCCGTCGATCGTCGTCGATCGGCCGGAGCTCGGCACCCGCCTCGAAGGTGTCCTGCAGCGCATGCTGCAAAAGGACCGCGACGAGCGCTACAAGACCGCCGGCGAGGTGGCACGCGACCTGGCGATCTGCGAGCAGGAGATCCCGGCTTCGATTCTCGACAGTCCAGCGGCGCGCGACGCCGGGGCGCCCACCGATTCGACGCGCCGCATGTCGACCTCCGGAGCGGTTCAGGTTGCGCCCGGTATGACTCCGACGGCACCGCCACCGCCGCCGCCCTCGTTCACCCAGGCGCCGACCGAAATGCTGCAGTCGCCGGCGGCTGCTGCACCCCCGCCGCGTCCGCTGGTCGGCGCGGCAGGCGGTGCGGGCGCCGCGACCGCCGGGGGTAGCTCCTCACGGACCGGTCTGTGGATCGTCGCAGGCGCCGTGGCGCTGCTCGTCCTGGCACTGGTCGTGGGGGGGCTCGCGGCGCGCCGCTGGGTCGCCGCGAAGGAGCTCGCCAAGGCACAGCAGCAGGCCGCGACGAACTCCGAAACCACCGATCCGAACGGTTCGAAGCCCTCGGTGGAGACGGTGACGCCGGCAGAGGCAGCGGCCACCCCGAGCAACCCGGCGACCCAGCCCGATCCGGGCGAACGCTTTCAGCAGACGCCGCCGGTCGCTCCGGTCTCGCCGCCAGTGCCCGACGCGCAAACGAAACCGGATCCGCAGCGCGACGAGCCGGTGAATCCACCGGTGCATGTGCCGCCGACCCAGTCGGCGCCGAAGCCGGCGCCACCGCAGGTCGAGCCCGAGCCGGCAGAGGAAACGCCGGCCGAGGAGGTCGCGGAGCCGGTCGTCGATCGTCCCGGTATCGACCCGCGGATCGATCGCATGATGGTCACTGGCATGGCGCTTTCGTTCGTCGTCGAGCCGCCCGAAGCGATCGTCAAGATCGACGGCCGGGTGATCGGCCAGGCCGGCACCTGGAACGCCAAGAAGCGCGACGGGCGGGCCTACGATCTCCCGGAGAGCGGCGATCACATCGTGCGCATCACGCACGAAGGGCGGGCCTGGACGATCCGCGTCTCGGCTTCGGAGGGAGCGCCTTCGCCGACGCTGGTCACGGCCGACTTGCGCCCGCCGTCCGCCAAGGGCAAGAAGCGCCGCCTGGGCGAGCGCCCCTGACGCCTCGCCGGCAACTCGCCTCCCTGAGGCCGCACCTCTGACTCCGCCGCTCTCTCACGCGGTGCGCGGGCTCGCCGGCTCCGGTCGGGTCGAGCGGCTGCGTCTCGCGAGCGGTCTCGACGTCTGCCTGATCGCCAACCGCCAGGCTCCCATCGTCACCACGGTGCTGCTCTATCGCGTCGGTGGCCGGGACGAGGCGCCGGGCGAGAGCGGTGCGGCGCATTTCCTCGAACACATGATGTTCAAGGGGGCGGCGCGCTATGGACCGGGGGAGATCGACCGCCGGACGCAGGCCCTCGGCGGCAGCAACAACGCTTTTACCAGTCACGATCTTACCGCCTACTACTTCTCGTTCTCCGCCGACCGCTGGCAGGAGGCGCTCGCCATCGAGCGCGATCGGATGACGGCGCTGACCCTCGACCCCGCAGAGGTCGAGAGCGAGCGCCAGGTCATTCTCGAGGAGCTCGCGATGTACCAGGACGAGCCGTGGGATGCCCTCGAGCTCGCGGTGCAGGCCGAGCTTTTCGCGGGGCATCCCTACGGCGTTCCGGTTCTGGGCAGCGAGCGCGATCTCGAGTCGACCGACCGCTCACGCCTGGCGGCTTTTCACCAGCGCTACTATCGCCCGGCGAACGCGCTACTGGTCGTTGCCGGAGATCTCGGCCCGGACAGTGTCGAGCGCATCGAGGAGGCGTTCGGCGATCTGCCGCCGGCGCCGATCGAGCGTGCTCCTGTCGCCGCGGCCGCGGCGTTGGGCGGCGCCCGCCGCCTCGAACGTCGGCACGGTGACGTGACGCGACTGCTGCTCGCGCTGCCGGCACCGGCGCCCGAGCATCCCGACCACGCCGGGCTGCGGCTGCTCGCGACGCTGCTCGGTGGGGGCCGCACGAGCCGCCTGCATCGCGCCTTCGTCGACGTCGGGCAACTCTGTCTCGCCGCGTCGAGCGCGCTCGCCGAGGCCGAGGCCGCGTCGCACCTCGCCTGTTCGTTCGAGGTTCTCCCCGGCGGTGACCCGGCCGAGGTGGAAGTGAGACTCGAGGCGGAGCTCGCGGACCTGCGCGGCCGCCGCATCGCGGAGGAAGAGCTCGAGCGCGGCAAGCAGATCCTGCTCGCCGACTGGGTCTTCCAGCAGGAACGTATCCACCAGCAGGCGATCACCGCCGCGCTGGCGCTCGCCCAGGGCGATCTCGAGCAGCCGGAGCGCCTCGTCCTCCAGGCGCTCGAGTGCGACGCCGGGGAGCTTCAGCGGTTGGCGCAGCGCTACCTCGATCCAGCGGCAGGATCAGTGATGGGACTCTCGCTGCCGGAGGAGGAATGACCGTCCGGCTGCGCCGTTGCGAGGGCGCCCCGGTCGTCGCCGTGCGCCTGCTGCTCGCCGGTGGAGCGCGCTGCGAGGCGATCCCCGGCCAGGCGCTGCTCACCGGCAGACTCCTCACCGAGGGGACGCGCCGGCGCAGCTGGGAGCAGATCGCCGCCGACGCCGAAGGGCGCGGCATGATTCTCTCGAGCTTCGGCGGCTATGAGACCCACGGCCTGTCGATCGACGCCCTGGCGGGAGACTGGCAGTTGGCCCTCGAGTGGGTAGCCGAGCTCGCCTTCGAGTCGGTCTTCCCGCAGGAGCGCCTGAGCTGGCTGGCGCGCCAGGCGGCGGCGGAGCTCGAAGCTCAGGCCGACCAGGCGGACCTGATGACGGCGCGGACGTTCGCCGAGCAGGTCTATGCCCCGCATCCGCGCGGCCGGCCGCTGCAGGGCGATGCCGCGAGCCTGGCGCGCCTCGACCCGGAGCTCTGCCACTCCTTTCATGCCGCGGCGCAGGGCTGGGGAGCCTTCCTTTCGATCGCCGGAGAGATCGACGAAGGGACGGTCGGCAAGCGCGCCGGGGAGCTGTTCGGCGAGTTGCTCGCGCGGGCCAACGTCGGCGCCGGGAGCGGCGAGCGTCCGGTGCCGCCGCGTCCGTCGGTGGCGCCGCCGCCGCGGCGCGAGATCGTCACCCGGGCCCAGGATCAGGCGCACCTGTTTCTCGGTTCGCGCACGGTGGCGCGGGCGCATCCCGACTATCCCGCGCTCGAGCTCGCGGCGGTGCTCCTCGGCACCGGCTCGGGTCTCACCGGGCGGATTCCGCAACGCATCCGTGAGCGCGAGGGGCTGGCCTACACCGCGACCGCGGACACCGTCTCCGGCGCGGGGCTCGACGAAGGCCGGTTGGTCTGCTACGTCGGCACGGCCCCTGAGACGCTCGACCAGGCCGAAGCGTCGGTGCGCGACGAGCTGCAGCGTTTTCTCGTCGAACCGATCGCGGCGGAGGAGCTCGAAAGCGCCCGCTCGTACCTCCTCGGGCGCGAGCCGTTCCGCCGCGAGACCGCGCGGCAATGGGCTGACCTGATGGCGGTGTCGGCACTTCTCGACCTGCCGCTCGACGATCCCGAGTGGTACAGCGATCAGGTCCGGCGGTTGACAGCAGACGACGTGGTGGCGGCGTCCCGCCGCTGGATCGATCCGGAGCGGCTGCTGGTTACGCGCGGTCTGCCGACATCTCGGGGGTCCGCTCGCCCGACATGATGCGCCAGCCGATGACCTTCTCGTCGATCTCGCGCAGGCGTTTGGCGACCAGACGGCAGAGGAGCTTCAAGAAGTCGAGCGAGGCCTGGGGGTCGAGGACCAGCATTTCCTGAATCGTCGCCTGATCGAGCGCCAGCACGGTCAGGACTCCGCCGTGGGCGCGCGCGTCGGCCGACCGCGGCTCGCCGTCGATGAGCGACATTTCGCCGAAGAAGTCGCCGCGCTCGAGGAAGGCGAGCGCCTCCTCGCCGGCGCCGGGGATGTACTTGCTGATCAGCACCTTGCCTTCGAGCACGACGTACATCTCGTGGCCGTCGTCGCCCTCGGAAAAGAGCGCCGCACCGGACTCGAAACGCAGCTCCTTCGAGAAGGTGGCGAGCGTCGCGAGCTCTTTGCTCGACAGGCCCTGCTCCTGGAAGAGCCGGACTTTGTCATCGGGAGGGACTTCGATGGCTCCGACATCGCCGATCTCGCCCGGGGCCCCCCCGCGCCGCAAGCGCAGGAAGTTCTCGGGCTGTTTGTCGGCGGAGAAGAAGGTCTTCAGTTGTTCGTTGGTCGAGCGCAGCTTCCCGGCGAGCGAGTGCCAGAGGCCCCAGTAGAGCTGGACGCCGAACTCCGACCAGCTGCGCGACAGCTCCTCGAGCGCCGCGCCGTCGAATACCAGCAGGCGGCACGGTTTCAGTGCCAGGGCGTCGCCGGTGCGCACGCCGCGGGTGAGGAAGTTGACCTCACCGAACATCGATCCCGGCTGCAGCAGGGCGAGGGGATAAGTGCCGTAGGGAGTCGGACGCTGGATACTGATCTCGCCCTCTTCGAGCAGGCAGATGTCGACCCCTTCGCTGTTGTTGGCGAAGATCAACGCCCCGGCCTCGTAGCTCTTTTCCTGCACGGCGGCGGAGAGCTTGAAGATCTGCTCGTCGGTGAAATGCGCCCAGGCGGCGAGCTTGCGCAAGCGTCCGGCGATCTTCAGACGGCCGCCGTCGTCCTGCGGTGCGACCAGCGCGGCGAGCGCCAGGCTCTCCCAGGTTTCCTCGCTGCGGAAGCGCTCGCGGCGCCACTCCAGGCGGTCGAACGCAGTGTGCAGCTGCTCCTCGCGCTCGCGAAAGAGGGCGACGACCTGCTTGCTCTGCCAGGAGAGCAGATGTTTGAGTGTGCGGATCCGGCGGCGCAGGCGGATCGCCCGCTCCTCGTCGACCGAGGGCAGCAGGAGGAAAGCGTCGATCGTCGCCGCGAGCGCCTCGGCGAACTGCTTGCGTTCGTATTCGATCTGGCCGAGGAGCTCGGCGGCCTCGCGGTCGAACGGGTTGTAGCGCAGGGCGCGCTGGAGAAGCTCAGCGGCGCTGTCGTAGTCCTGCAGCCGGAAGTGGATGCGCGCCGCGAGCTTGAAGTTCGCCGGGCTCAAGGGGTCCTTCAGCCGGGCGATGTGCAGGCACTCGAGGGCCCGGAACTCCTCGCCCTTCTCGGCGTAAAGCCAGGCCAGGCCGACGAAGTGCGAGGCGTCGATGCCATTGCGGCGCATCTCCGAGCGGGCGTTTTCGATCGGGTCCTTGGCGGCCGCAGGGCGCCCTTGCGCCTTTTGCAACCGGCGGATGCGGGCGAGGGCCAGGCGGGTGCCGAGGTTGCGCGGTTCGAGGCGCAGAGCGACCCCGAAGAGCTCGGCCGCCTCGTCATAGAGCTTGCGCTCCGCGAAGCGGCGCGCGAGCGCCACCAGTTCCTTGACATCGGGCGGTTCAGAGACGGACATCGCTTGTCACCGGCCGCTAGAAGCGCGACAATGGCCGAAGTGTAACACGGGCTTGCAGGAATGCCCGCCCGGAAAGGACGAGAGAGCCGGATGGCGAGCCGTATCGAAGGTCCGACGGACGGTTCCAGCGGCGCGGGAAGTCCGCGCTCCGAAGCCGAGGCTGCGATCGAGATCTGCCGGGCCGGCGACTGGGGAAGGGGAATGACGATCCTCGCTGACCTGGTGAAGGAGCGTGGGCTCTCCGAGCACATTCCGGGCGTCGCCTATTCGTTCCTTGGCTACGGCATCGCGCGCTACCAGAGGCAGGTGAAGGAAGGTCTGCGCCTCTGCCAACATGCGGTCAAGACGCAGTTTTACCATCCAGACTGCCATCTGAATCTCGCCCGGGTCCAGATCCTGGCCAAGAACCGCAAGGGCGCCGTGCACGCGATCGCGCAGGGACTCGCCCTCGATCCGCGCAATGCGGCACTGCGCGCCCTGCAGAGCGAGATCGGCGTGCGCAAGCGGCCGGTGCTCGGGTTTCTGTCGCGCAACAATCCCGTCAACCGGACGCTCGGCAAGCTGCGTCGCCAGCTGAAGACGACCGAATCGTAGACCGGGGCGCCCGGAATCGGGCGCCGGTCGTTGTATCCTCACTCCCGATGCCGCCGGACCTCGCGCGCTCCGCCGATCGCCCCGTCGACCGACCGTTCCGGATTGCCATCGTCGGCGCCGGCCCGGCCGGTTTCTACACCGCGGCGGCGCTGCTTGCCCAGAGCGGCGGCACCGCCGGATCCGACCTCCGGATCGATCTCTTCGATCGCCTGCCGACGCCGTACGGGCTGGTGCGATTCGGCGTCGCGCCGGATCATCCGAAGATCAAGGAGGTCGTTCGAGTCTTCGAGCGCGTCGCGCTGGATCCGCGGGTGCGCTTCCTGGGCAACATCGACCTGGGGCGCGATCTCTCCGTCGCCGACCTCCGGAGGCACTACGATCAGATCGTCATTGCCGTCGGCGGCCAGAGCGACCGGCGCCTCGGCGTCCCCGGCGAGGACTTGCCGGGCAGCCACTCCTCGACGGCGCTGGTCGCATGGTACAGCGCCCACCCTGACTTTCTCGATCTGCCGGTCGATCTCGACTGCGCGGTTGCCGCTGTCGTCGGAGCCGGCAACGTCGCCGTCGACGTGGCGCGCATTCTCGGGCGGAATCCACTGGACCTCGCGACCACCGACATCTCCGACGACGCGCTCGCCGCGCTGCAGACGAGCCGCATCCGCGACGTCCACTTCCTCGTGCGGCGGGGCCCGGTGCAGGCCAAATGGTCGGCCGGCGAGCTCAAAGAGCTCGCGCACCTCGAAGGGGTCGATCTCATCGTCGACCCGCGCGAGCTCGAGCTCGACCCCGGCAGCGAACGGGAGCTCGGCGACGATCCGCAAGCGCAGAAGAACATGGAGCTTCTGCGTGCGATCGCGCTGCGAACGCCGACCGGCGCGCCGCGGCGGATTCATCTGCGCTTTCGGGTCTCGCCCGTGGCGATCGAGGCGGAGAACGGTCGGGTGGGCGGCGTGCGCCTCGCGCGCAACCGCCTGGTGGGCGAGGCGGGGAGCCTCCGCGCCGAGGGCACCGGGGAGGAGTTCGTCCTCGCGGCCGGCCTGGTCGTGCGCGCGGTGGGCTATCGCTCGCTGCCGCTCGCCGATCTGCCGTTCGATGCGAAGGCGGCGATCATCCCCAATCGCGGCGGCCGGGTGATCGATCCGGCATCCGGGGCTGCCTTGCCGGGCCTTTACGTCTCGGGCTGGGTCAAGCGAGGTCCGACCGGCCTCATCGGCAGCAACAAGCCCGACGGTGCGGAGACTGCCGCGGCGATGCGCGAGGATCTCTCGACGCACTCGCCGTCGGCACTCGCCCCGCTCGCAGCGATCGACGAGCTGTTGGAGGAACGCGGCCTCCGGCGGGTGGACTTCGCCGGCTGGAAGAGGCTCGACGAGATCGAGATTGCGCGCGGCCGCGCTGCCGGGCGCCCGCGGGTCAAGTTCGGCCGCGTAGAGGAGATGCTGGCAGCTCTCGGCACCGGCGCCGAGATCGGCGCGCAGACGAATCCGGCGAGACGCTCGTAGCGCTCGAGAGCCCCACAGGCGAGACCGAAGCGCTCGAAGCGCTGGTGCATCTCGCCGGCGACGTGGGTCGCGAAGAGCACCAGGTGCGGTCGACCCTCGAGCAGGATGGCGGGCAGGGCGTCTTCGATTTTCTGCGGCGGCTCGAAGAGAGGGTAGGGATGGTCTCCCGAGCGCAGCCAGTGGAAGTCGTTCACGCCGTAGAAGTAGAGGCCGTTCGCCTGCGCGCCGACGACGATGACGCCGGTGGTCGCGAGATCGACGCGGTGTGCGATCTTCCGTTCGAGCTCGCGGCTGTCCCGCGCTCCCGACGGTATGTAGGCTGCAGCGACCTTGAGCGCGAGAAGCGCGCCGACCCAGATCGCGAGGCCGATGCGCCACCGGCGTGATCCGGGGACGCGAGCGCCGAGCGTCCGCCCGGCGACGAGGGCGATCGGCGTCACCACCGGCAGGAGGTAGAAGGGCAGCTTCGAGCTCGCCAGGGAGAAGACCGCCAGCGGCACGAGGATGCCGGCGATGACCAGGGCGGCGGCGGGGTTGCGGATCAGGCCGGCGGCGAAGGCGCGCCGGCCCGCGGCGCGCGCGCGCCTGAGAACGTCGGCGAAGGCGGCCGGGCCCCAGGGAAGCGCGCCCACGAGAAGGGTCGGCAGGTAGACCACGAGCGCTCCGAGGAGTCCTGGGTGGCGCTCGTAGCGGCCCGAGAAGAGCCGCCCAGCCACCTGGTTGTCGAGCAGGTAGGTGCCGGCGCCGTCGACATCGCGGAGAATCGGCAGGTACCAGAGCCCGGCAATCGCCAGGGCGGTCGCACCGGCAAGAGTGATGCCGCGAATCGCAGCCCCCGGACGCAGCCGGCGATCGACGATCACGAACACCAGCAGTGCGGGCAACTGGACGAGCATCGCCGGGCCTTTGGTGAGCAGGCCCAGGCCCGCGGCGAGTCCGGCGAGGAGCCACGCCGCGTTTCGGGCTGCTGCACCCGGGGCCCGTGAGGCGCGCACGACGCCGAGCCAGGTCCAGGCCGCGAAACAGGCGAGGGGCAGGTCCGGCGTCGCCGAGTTTGCGGCGACGAAGGGCAGGAGCGAAGTGCCCCAGGCGAGAGCGGCGAAGTCGCCGGTCTCGCGGTCCCAGAGGGCGCGTCCGAGGCCTGCGACGGCGACGGCGGTGAGCAGGAAGAAGAAGCAGAGGCAGAGCCTCGCGCCCCATTCGTTTTGTCCCAGAACCGCGATTCCGCCGGCCATCGCCCAGAAGAGGAGCGGCGGTTTGTCGATGAAATGGAGACCGGCCAGGTGCGGCACCAACCACTCGCCGGAGTCGAGCATCGCCACCGCGATACTGGCGTGACGCCCTTCGTCGGGCTCCCACAGGCCGCGCGAGCCCTGGAATGCAAAGGTAAGCAGCAGGAGAAGGAGTAGGACGCCGGTGCGGGCAGAGATTCCGAAGATCCTAGGGAGCCCGTTCATCCTGCCGGGACTCTAATCGCCGAGGCCGTTTTCGCCAAAGCGGCCGGTGAAGGATGCCGCTTCAGCCGAAGCGGCCAGTGACCGAGTCCGCTTCAGCCGAAGCGGGCTGTTGGAACGGCCGCTTCAGCCGAAGCGGGCTGTTGGAACGGCCGCTTCAGCCGAAGCGGCCGGTGATGTAGTCCTCGGTCTGCTTCTTCATCGGGTTGAGGAAGAGCTTGCGGGTCAGGCCGTACTCGATGAGCTCGCCCATGTAGAGGAACGCCGTGTAGTCGGAGACCCGCGACGCCTGCTGCATGTTGTGGGTGACGATGACCAGGGTGTACTGCTTCTTCAGATCCTCCATCAGCTCTTCGATCTTCGCCGTGGCGATCGGGTCGAGTGCCGAGCACGGCTCGTCGAGGAGAATGACCTCGGGCTCGACGGCGATCGCCCGGGCGATGCACAGGCGCTGCTGCTGACCGCCGGACATGCCGAGAGCGCTCTCGTCCAGGCGGTCCTTCACTTCGTCCCAGATCGCCGCGCCGCGCAGGCTCCGTTCGACGATCTCGTCGAGGAGGCTGCGCTTGTTGATGCCCTGGATCCGGCAGCCATAGGCGACGTTCTCGTAGATCGACTTCGGGAACGGATTCGACTTCTGGAAGACCATGCCGATGCGCTTGCGCAGCGCATTGATCTCGACGCTCGGATCGTGGATGTCCTGTTTCTCGAACAGGATCCGGCCGTCGATCGTCACATCGTCGATGAGGTCGTTGAGGCGGTTGATGCAGCGCAGGAGGGTCGACTTGCCGCAGCCCGAGGGGCCGATGAAGGCGGTGATCTGCTTGTCGGGAATCTCGAGCGAGATCTCTTTCAACGCCAACTTCTTGCCGTACCAGAGGCTCAGGCGCTCGATGTCGAGGATCGGCTTCTCGATCGCGGGGCGAAGGGCGGGATCGCCCGCCACGGAGGCCGCGGGCGCCGGGAGGTAACCTGCCTGGAACTCCGCCGGACGGGTTTGCTCGACATCGACCATCGGATGCTCCTCAGTTCGTTTGGTGGCGATCATAAGCCTACTTCCTCAGACGGCGCTGCCGGCGTACTTGCGCCGCAGACGGTTGCGGATCGAGATCGCCACCAGGTTCATCGCCGTCACCACCAGGATGAGCAGCAGCGCGGTGGCAAAGACCAGCGGCTTGGTGGCGTCGACGTTCGGGCTCTGGAAGCCGACATCGTAGATGTGGAAGCCCAGGTGCATGAACTTGCGTTCGAAGTGGACGAACGGGAAGTCGCCGTCGATCGGCAGGGTCGGCGCGAGCTTGACCATGCCGACGATCATCAGCGGTGCCACCTCGCCCGCGGCCCGCGCCATGGCGAGGATGACGCCGGTGAGGATGCCGGGTGCCGCCGCCGGTAGAACCACTTTCCACGTCGTCTCCCATTTCGTCGCGCCGAGCGCGAGCGAACCGGCGCGGACGATCTGCGGCACCGCGGCGAGCCCCTCTTCGGTGGCGACGATGACCACCGGCACGGTGAGCAGGGCGAGAGTCAGGGCGCCCCAGAGAATGCCGCCGGTGCCGAAGGTCGGCGTCGGCAGCGCCTCGGGGAAGAACAGCCGGTCGATGTTGCCGCCCACGGTGTAGACGAAGAAGCCGAGTCCGAACACGCCGAAGACGATCGACGGCACGCCGGCGAGGTTGTTCACCGCAATCCTCACGATGCGCACCAAGGTCCCCTGCTTGGCGTACTCGCGCAGGTAGAGCGCGGCAAGCACCCCCAGCGGCACGACGGCGAACGACATGAGGAAGACCATCATGACGGTGCCGAAGATGGCGGGGAAGATGCCGCCTTCGGTGTTCGACTCGCGGGGCTCGTCGGCGACGAACTCGCGCACGCGCGAGGCGTAGAGACCGAGCTTGCCGAGCACCCCCATCTCGTTGGGCCGGATGGCGCGCACGACATTGCCGACCGGGATCTCTTTGCGGGTGCCATCGGCGGCCGCCATGACGAGTGTCTCGGCGGTGAGGAGCTCGCGCTGGGCGAACAGCGTCGCCGCGAGCTTCTCGTACTCTGCCTGGCGCTCGGCGAGTGCCAGGTCGATCTCCGCCTGCTGCCGGGCGCGCACCTCGGCAGCAGGAGCGGCGAGCTCCAGCCGGCGCGCGGCGAGCCGGAGCTTCTCGATCTCCAGGTTGACGTCGCCGATCGCGCCCTTCTCCAGCTCGCGGATCGCGCGGCGCTCGGCGAGCTTCGCTTCGTGCAGGGCGGGGAAGGCCTTCCAGACCGCATCGGAGCCTTGCGCGAGAATCTCGGTGCCGCGCCGGAGCTCGACCATCCGACCGTAGAAGTTGCCCCATTCGAGCCGTTCGAGAACCACCGCGTCGGCCGGCAGCTCGCGCTTGGCGATCGCCGAAGCGTCGACCCAGCGGAAGTCGCCGCCGGTGAGGTCGCGGTTGCCGAGGCGAACCTGGAAGCGCTCGCCGCCGGCTCCCGCCGTGGCGGCGGGGATGGTCTGCTGGGCGTGGATCTCACCGATGAGCTTGCCGCCGTCGGTGAGGGTGAGCTCCGGCAGGTCCTTCTGCCAGAAGAATCGGCCCCCCTGGTAGCCGATCACCGTCAGGAGGCCGAGGATCAGCACCAGGTTGAGCGCCAGTGCACCGCCGCACAGCGCGGTCATGGAGACGCCGAAGAATTCGCGCCGCAGGCGGCCGGATCGGTCCTTTTCGGTCAACGTCGCGTCTCCCCGGGTGAACGATGAATCCTAGAGCTGCGCATACTTCTTCCGCAGGCGCTGGCGGACCAGCTCGGCGGCCGTGTTGATGATGAAGGTGAGGGTAAAGAGCAGCAGTGCGGCGAGGAACAGCGTTCGGTAGAGCGTTCCCCGGAAGGGCGCCTCGGGGATCTCCACCGCGATGTTCGCCGACAGCGTCCGGAAGCCGTTGAAGGGACTCAGGTCCATGATCGGCGTGTTGCCGGTCGCCATGAGCACGATCATGGTCTCGCCGATGGCGCGGCCGAAGCCGATCATGATCGCCGAGAAGATGCCGGGCGAAGCGGTGGGCAAAATCACCCGCGTCACCGTCTGCCAGCGATTGGCGCCGAGCGCCAGGGAGCCGGAGACGAGGTTGCGCGGCACGTTGGAGAAGGCATCCTCGGAGATCGCGAAGATGATCGGAATCACCGCGAATCCCATGGCCAGGCCGACGACGACGGCGTTTCTCTGGTCGTACTGCATCCCGGTGACGCCGAGTAGCCAGCTCTGGAAGTTGCCGCCGAAGGCGAAGCGTTCGAAGAGCTCCGAGCAACGGAAGGCGGTGAGCAGGCCGGCGACCACCGCCAACAGGTAGAGCACGATCTCCGAGCCGCTGGGGTAGCGTCCGCGGATGCGCAGCGGCACCGCGTTCCACGCCACGCCGGTCAGCCAGACGAAGAGCGGCAGGACGAGAAAGAGCAGGATGAGCGCCGGGAAGTAGCGCTCGAGCATCGGCGCGAGCCAGAGGCCGGCGAGGAAGCCGAGCACCACGGAAGGCAGGGCCGCCATGATCTCTACCGTCGGCTTGATGTAGGCGAGCAGTTTCGGGTGCAGGAACTGCGAGGCGAACATCGCGCCGAGAATGCCGAGCGGAATGGCCAGCAGGAGCGAATAGAACGTTCCTTTGAGCGTGCCGATGACGAGCGGCGTGAGCGAGAGCTTGGGCTCGAAGTCGTCGGTGCCGCCGGTCGATTGCCAGGCGTACTCGGGCTGCTCGTAGCCTTCGTAGAACACCTTGCCGAAGAGCGCCTTCCACGAGATCTCCGGATGCGGGTTTGCGATGCTCACGAAGGCGAGCTTTCCCGGTCCGGCGACGAAGGCGCCGTCGCCCTTGGGCGAAAGAGTCATGGCGGTCGCCCCCTCGACCGGCGAACGCCCCTTCCACAGGGTGCGCTCCGAGGTCGAGAAGTAGATTCCGAGCTCGCCGCCGGTATCCTTGGCGATGAACGTCCGATTGCGTTGCGACGGCGCGATGAGACTGATCGCCGAAGTGTGCCGGGGGAGGTCATGGACACGGGTCAGGAGGAACCCCTCTTCGCCCGTCGGTCGCACCGGAAACCAGACGGAGAGGTTGCCGTTCGCCTGGCCGACGACCAGCGAGCGGTCGCCGATGAGGAAGCTCATGGCGGTGATCTCGAAAGCGCCGGCAGAGGTGACCTGCGGCGGGAAGTCGTCTCCCTGATCGAGCTTCCACCAGTAGATCTCGCCGCTGGCGGTGCCGCCATAGAGGTTGATCTGGTCACGGTCGATCAACAGCTGGGTGAGCTTCGGGACGGAGGCGAATCGCAGTGCGCTCTCGGAGCGGACGATCTCCCCCGAGAAGGCGTTCTCGACCGCTTCGCGCTTGACCACCGCGACCGTTCCGTCGGCGAGCTGGGCGGCCGCCGCGGCGCGGTCCTTGCCGTCGATCTGCGCCGCGAAGACGCCGAGCGGGCGGTGCTCGGCATCGAGCTCGATCGCGATCGGCTCGGGGAACTCAGGATGAACCGTGCGAGCGCCATCGGTCGCGAACTCGGCGCGCCAGTCGATCGTCTGCGCGATCACCCGGCCGTCGCTCGTCGACGCCGTGACCGCCGTGCCGCCGGGCGGAACCCGCGCCGCGAGCAAGCCCTCGCCGAGGAGTTGCCTTTCGGCGACGACCGCACCGTCGGCGAGGCGGACGATCTGGATGTTGCCGCCGGGCGCGAGGAGTGCCGCGTGGGTCTGGTACTCGTCGACCGTGAGCGCTTCGACGGGGTGGCTCACCGCGACGCTGGCGCCGACCTCGATCCTCGCCGAGCGCGTGAGCGGCAGCACTTCCAGGAGGATGAAGAAGAGAATCCCGAGAATGCTGGCGATGATCGCCATGCCGCCGCCGGTGACCACCCAGCGAGCGACCCGGTCGACGACGAGCCGGCGCGAAGCGGTGCGGGCGGTCGCCGGCGAATCCGATCGCTTCGAGGACTGCGGCCGCTCGCCAGCGGGGCGGGCGGGAGCGGAGGCGGGCGGGAGGCTGCCGTCGAGGGTCGTCATGGGAATGGGAGTCGAGAGAGCGCGGCCGGAAACAAAGAACCCGGCGGCGTCGAAGCCGCCGGGTTCCGCAGTCTCCAGCTGGCTTACTGCAGCTTCGCCAGCTCCTCGGTCGCGACCTTGCCGGGGATCGGCAGGTAGCCGTCCTTGACCACGGTCTCCTGGCCCTCGCGCGACTCGACGTAACGCAGGAACTCGCGCACCAGCGGATCGACCGGCTTGCCGGGCGCCGCGTTGTAGTAGACGTAGAGGTAGCGCGAGATCGGGTACTTGCCCGAGAGGACATCCTCGGAGTTGGTCGTGAAGTAGACGTCACCCTTCTCGGACAGCGCCAGCGGCTTCACGCCCGAAGTACGGTAGCCGATGCCGCTGTAGCCGATGCCGAAACGGTCCTCGGTCACGCCCTGGACTACCGACGCCGAGCCCGGCTGCTCCTTGACGGTCTCCTTGAAGTCACCCTTGGCGAGCGCGACCTCCTTGAAGTAGCCGTAGGTGCCCGAGGCCGAGTTGCGGCCGTAGAGCGAGATCGGCTTGGCCGCCCAGTCACCCGTGAGGCCGACATCGCCCCAGGTCTTGGCGTCCTTGCCGCCG
>Ga0073904_10001550_pt1 | contig 17206 bp, 16 predicted proteins | sample KloWWTrecipitate_FD_66668 | JGI IMG/M metagenome (GOLD analysis project Ga0073904, IMG submission 66668) | Active sludge microbial communities from Klosterneuburg, Austria, studying microevolution and ecology of nitrifiers - Klosterneuburg... | ecosystem: Engineered > WWTP > Aerobic digester >... | reverse complement strand
GGCCTCGATCACGCCCGGGAGTTTTTCGAAGTCGGCTTCGATGCACCAGAAACAGCCGCCGGCGAAAATGGCACTGGCCTTGGTGGGGTTGGGGTTGGTCGTTGAGTCGGCCGCAGGCGCCAGAAAACTCGCAGCACAGAGCCCCATTGCGACGCCCAAGCGGGAAAAGTGAGCAGTTTTCATGTTCTTAACGCCGGTAATGCATCGCCCTCAACGACGAACTTCAGGGTGAGCGCCATGGAGCGGGTGGGTCAGCCCGTGGTGCTGTCACGGATTATCGACGCGAATACGCTGGCGCAGATCGCGCAGGAACACGAGGACGAGACGGTACGTGCCGAGTTGATGAGCGTCCGCGCCGTGCGCGGTGCCGCGCCGCCTGCCGTGACCATTGCCATCCGGGTGGCGCCCCAGCCCGGCGCCGTGGTCATCGGCGCCTTACCTGCGGAGGGTGTTGCAGACGTAATCGAACGGATCGAAGGCGGTTGGGAGCTCGTGAACTATCAGGGGGTAGTGGGCTGGATTGAACGCTAGGGAAACGCTGATCTATTCGATCGCCACTGCCCGGTCGATGGCATGCCTTTGAGACAATAGGCCCGTTGCCCCACCACCAGGCTGAGACCGATGCAATCGAGCCTTTCCGACCCGGAGTATGCCGCCAGGAAGAAGCAAACGCGGCGTGATCGATTCCTCGCCGAGATTGAGGCGGTCACGCCAAATCGTATCCATGTTCATATTCTGTTTCCGGAACATGGGGTTGCCTGCCGTGAGTCGCTTCACTGACCCTTCCCGGCAGTCTGCAAGTGCACTGGAGTGAGGGCCTGGTTCCCAATGTCCAAGCGGAGGGCGAGCGGCGTCCCGATGGGCTGAAGTTGATTTAAGCCGGCGAATCTGGCCGCCTCTACGACCGGCGACCACAGCGACCGAATTGCTGCCTTGCCCTTCAGATCGAGCCTTGATTCACCCGCGCGGACAGTTCTTGCGCGCTCTCCTTACGCTCGCTGTAGCGATCGACAAGATACGGCGCGATGTCGCGGGTGATCAGGGTGAACTTCACCAGCTCCTCCATGACGTCCACGACGCGGTCGTAGTAGGCGGAGGGCTTCATGCGGTCGTCGTCGTCGAACTCGAGGAAGGCCTTGGCCACCGAGGATTGGTTGGGGATGGTGAGCATGCGCATCCAGCGCCCGAGCACGCGCATCTGATTGAGTGCGTTGAAGGACTGTGAGCCGCCGCTGACCTGCATCACCGCCAGCGTCTTGCCCTGGGTTGGGCGCACCGCGCCCATTGCCAGCGGTATCCAGTCGATCTGCGCCTTCATGATGCCGGTCATCGCGCCGTGACGCTCGGGTGAGCACCACACCATGCCTTCGGCCCACTGCGTGAGTTCGCGCAGTTCCACCACCTTGGGGTGCGTTTCAGGCGCGTCATCGGGCAGGGGGAGGCCGCTGGGGTTGAAGATGCGCGTCTCTGCGCCCATTGCGTGCAGTAGGCGTGCTGCTTCTGCGGTCAGGAGACGGCTGAAGGAGCGGGGGCGTAGCGAGCCGTACAGCAGCAGGATCCGGGGCGGGTGTGTGGACGATGTTTTCGGATGCAGTCGCTCCGTATCCGGCACCTGGAAAAGCGCGCCGTCGACGTTGGGCAGATCGGGTGTGAGCAGGGCTTTGCGCAGGGCGCCGCTGGGCGGCTTGTGGAGAGGTTTGATGCCGCTCATGGATGTCCTCGTTAAAAATTTTCTGCGCTGGCCGTGCGCGGAAACCAGTGCTGGGTGCGGTTGACGATCGCAACCAGGGACAGCATCACCGGCACTTCCACCAGCACGCCGACCACCGTTGCCAGCGCTGCGCCGGAGTTCAGCCCGAACAGCGAAATCGCGACCGCCACCGCCAGCTCGAAGAAGTTCGAGGTGCCGATCAGGCAGGCCGGACCGGCAATGTTATGCGACAGCTTCATTGCCCGTGCCGCGAGGTAGGCGATGAGGAAGATGCCGTAGGTCTGCAGCAGCAAGGGCACGGCGATCAGGCCGATCACCAGCGGTTGATCGACGATGGTCGGCGCCTGGAAGCCGAACAGCAGCACCACGGTGGCGATCAGGCCGACGATGGACCACGGCTTGAGGCGCGCAACGAAGTCACCCACCGCAAGGCTGGAACGGCGCTCGAGGACATGCCGGGTCGCCATGCCGGCCAGCAGCGGCAGCACGACGTAGAGCACGGTCGACAGCAGCAGCGTCTCCCAGGGCACGGTGAGGTCGGTCAGGCCGAGCAAAAAGGCGGCCAGCGGCGCGAAGGCGAACACCATGATGAGATCGTTCACCGACACCTGTACCAAGGTGTAGTTGGGGTCGCCCTTCACCAGCTGGCTCCAGACGAAGACCATCGCAGTGCAGGGCGCCACCCCGAGCAGGATCATGCCGGCGATGTATTCGTTGGCTGCCTGCGGATCCACCCAGGGTGCGAACAGGTAATGGAAGAACAGCACGCCCAGCGCTGCCATGGTGAAGGGCTTGATCAGCCAGTTAACCACCAGGGTCAGGATCAGGCCCTGGGGTTTCTTGCCGACGTCCTTCACCGCGTGCCAGTCGATCTGGATCATCATCGGGTAGATCATCACCCAGATGAACACTGCGACCACCAGGTTGACCTGCGCGAACTCGAGGCCTGCGATCGCCTGAAAGGCCCCCGGTGCGGCCAGACCGAGGCCGACGCCCGCCACAATGCCCAGCCCGACCCATACCGTCAGGAAACGCTCGAACAGCCCCATCTCAGCCCTCCGTGCCCGTCAGCGCAGCCCGGCGCGCTGCAAACGTAGCTGCAGGGCAGCAATTTCATCGAGCAGATCGAGGACGAGGCTGACACCCTGCGGATTGACTTCCATGTCGCGGGCGAGCCATCGCGCCTGCTGCGCGCGCCGCAGTGAAGGGCCGCTGAAGCGCCAGTCCTCGGGGGCTTCGCCACTGGGCGCCAGCACGCCCTCGTAGACCCATGCGACCACATAGTCCTGCGATACGTTGCAGGCCTGGCAAAGCTCCACCAGCGTCAGCTGGAGTTCCTCTTCGACGACAAGCGCCGCGGCAGTCTGGATAGTGTGTGTGCTCATGCGGGATCAGCCTTTCGCGAGGGCGCGGGGGTCGCGCGGGGATCGAAATGGAAGGCCTTCGCGAAAGCGTGGTAGGCGGCCTTCTCAGCGTCAGTGATCGCGGGTGGCAGCACAATCGCCACCACAAAGTAGAAATCGCCCGCGGGATTGCCCGGGATGCCTTTGCCCCGCAGACGCAATTGACGCCCTGCGGCCGAACGTTCTGGAACGGTGACCTGAACCGAGCCTTCCGGTGTTGGCAAGCTCAGAGAGCATCCAAGCGCTGCCTCCCACGGTGCCAGCGGCAGATTCGCAAAAACGTCGCGTCCTTCCACGTGGTACTGAGGATGAGGGTTGAAGCCGATCTCCAGAAACAGATCGCCCGCCGGCCCGCCTCCGAAGCCCGGGTCGCCCTGGCCGGCCAGGCGCAGGTGCTGACCGGCGCGAATGCCTTTGGGGATGGTGAGGTCCAGCGTGCGCGACTGCAGGACGACCTGCCCGTGCGCGTCGACCGCGGGCATGCGCAGGGAGATGCTGCGCTGAGCGCCGCGATAGGCGTCTTCCAGGTCGATCAATACCTTGGCGTGATGATCCTGGCCGCGGGTATGGGCACGTTCATGGCCAGCGGGGCGATGCTCTGCACGGGCCCGTCGGCCGAACAGGGCTTCGAAGAAGTCGCTGGCGTCGCGCCCATCGTCGGCACCATCGCCACGGAACTCGAACCCGGCGTCCCAGCCCGGCGGTGGCTGGAAGTCCTGCCCGGCTTTCCAGCTCTGGCCCACCTGATCATAGGCAGCGCGCTTCTCGGGGTCTTTCAGCACGGCATAGGCTTCGCCGATCGCCTTGAAGCGCAGCTCGGCGTCCGGTTCCTTGCTTACGTCGGGGTGGAATTTGCGGGCCAGCTTGCGGTAGGCGCGCTTGATTTCGTCCTGGGTCGCGCTGCGCGGGACGCCGAGGGTTTCGTAGTAGTCCTGGAATTTCATGGTTCGATGGGAGTCCGTTTGCCGCGTTACACGATGGTGCCAAACAGGGCGCCGACACCGGCGGTGATGGCCATGGCCATGGCGCCCCAGAAACCCACCCGCAGGGACGCGCGCAGCACCGGGGCGCCGCCCGTGCGGGCCGCGAGAGCGCCCAGGGCAGTGAGAACAAGCAAGGAGCTGACGGCCACAACCGGAACCAGTTGCGTGACCGGGCTGACGACCGCCGCCAGCAGGGGCAGCGCCGCGCCCGCGGCGAAGCTCGCAGCCGAGGTCCACGCCGCCTGTATCGGATTTGCGCGCATCGTGACACTAATGCCCAGTTCGTCGCGAGCGTGGGCGCCCAAGGCGTCGTGGTCCATCAACTGACGTGCCACCTGTGCCGCCAGATCGGCGGACAAGCCACGCTTGACATAGATGGCGGTCAGCTCCTGATGTTCGTGGACGGGTTGCGTCTCCAGTTCGGCTCGCTCGCGCGCCAGATCGGCTTGCTCGGTGTCCGACTGGGAGCTGACCGACACGTACTCGCCCGCAGCCATTGACATGGCCCCGGCAACCAGCCCGGCCACCCCCGCCACCAGCAATGCGCTGCGGTCGCCATGGCCTGCTGCCACACCGATCATCAGGCTGGCGGTGGACACGATGCCATCGTTGGCGCCCAGTACCGCAGCGCGCAGCCAGCCGATGCGGTCGGTGTGGTGCGATTCGCGATGACGAGTGCGTGCCATGTTGCCTCGACGAAATAGTAGGAAATGGGCCCCGGCCGGGGCCCGCGGCGCCGGTTTGAGGATAGGCCGTTTCCGCCACCCGCGCCACGGCAGCTCTGGCGAGGGGGCAAAAAAGTGGCCACGGCCGCTCGCCCGGCGGGCCGTTAGACCGGAGCATCTGCGCAAGCCGATCGGTCGCCGCTGTTCCTCATGGCGAGACACGGGTGCGTGACGTCGCCAGAATCTGGGTTGAGCACTATGATTGAGGGGCAATGATAGTGATCGATTCAGGGCCCATTGAACTCGTGATCGCGGTCGCTAGCGGCACGCACCGGCAACAGGCGCATCCGCGCGCATTAACAGGAGAAAACCATGACCATGATGAAACTCGCAAAGACCTTGGGCACCGTCTTGTTCACGACGGCCATGCTCGCAGCGCTGCCGGCGTGCCAGAAGCAGGAAGGTCCGGCTGAACGCGCCGGCAAGGCGGTGGACAAGGCAGTAGAGCAGGCCGGAGAGAAGGTCGAAGAGGCGGGCAAGAGCATTCAGGATGCCGCCCAGGGTGACAAGAAGTAGGCGTCTCGCCAGTACCTGGGGGCGGGAAGTCATGAACGGGATGCGCCGACTCCGGGCAAGCAGACCTGTTTGGCGTGCATGAAGATACCGGCGGCGTCGACAAGAAAAAAGGCTTTTGGTGTTTCCACCAAAAGCCTTTAATTTTCTGATTCTTGGCTCCTCGACCTGGGCTCGAACCAGGGACCTACGGATTAACAGTCCGGCGCTCTACCGACTGAGCTATCGAGGAATTACTCTTCTTGAAGCTTGCTGTTCCCTTGAGAAACACCAAGCTTTGAAACTTGGCTCCTCGACCTGGGCTCGAACCAGGGACCTACGGATTAACAGTCCGGCGCTCTACCGACTGAGCTATCGAGGAACAGAGGCGCGCATTGTAGGCAGACCGCGCGTTAGCGTCAAGCGTAGGAGCAGGCTACGGCGCATTTTTAGTGCCGACGCAGCCTGCAGCCGGGCTACTTCAGCCCTTGAGCACCTGCGCGATCGCCTTCGCGACGTAGCCGATGTTCTTGGTGTTCAACGCGGCCAGGCAGATGCGGCCGGTCGATACGGCGTAGATGCCGAAGTCGGCCTTCAGCTTCTCGACCTGTTCGGCGCTGAGGCCGGTGTAGGAGAACATGCCGCGTTGCTTGATGACGAAGGAGAAGTCCTGAGCGACACCTGCGGCCTTGAGTTGCTCGACCAGGCTGGTGCGCATGGCGCGAATGCGGTCGCGCATGCCGGCGAGCTCGTCTTCCCACATCTGACGCAGTTCGGGTGAATTGAGCACTGCGGCAACGACCGCACCGCCGTGGATCGGCGGGTTGGAGTAGTTGGTGCGAATGACGCGCTTGACCTGCGACAGCACGCGTCCGGCCTCTTCCTTGCTGGCGGTGACGATAGTCAGCGCACCGACGCGCTCGCCGTAGAGCGAGAAGCTCTTGGAGAAGGAGCTGGAGACGAAGAACTGCAGGCCGCTGGCCGAGAATGCGCGTACGGCGACGGCGTCGGCGTCGATGCCATCGGCAAAGCCCTGATAGGCCATGTCGAGGAAGGGCACCAGGCCGCGACTGCGGCACGCCGAAACCACTTCGTCCCACTGTGCGTCGGACAGGTCGGCACCGGTCGGATTGTGGCAGCAGGCGTGCAGCACGATGATCGAACCAGCGGGCGCGGCTTCGAGGCTGGCTTTCATGCCGGCGAAGTTCACGCCGCGGGTGGCCGCATCGTAGTAGGCGTAGGTGTTCACCTGAAAGCCGGCGGATTCGAACAGCGCGCGGTGGTTTTCCCAGCTGGGGTCGGAAATGTAGACGCTGGCGCCCGGCAGCAGACGCTTGAGGTAGTCGGCGCCGACCTTCAGGGCGCCGGTGCCGCCGAGGGCTTCGATGGTGACGACCTGGCCGCTGGTAGCCAGCTCCGAGCCCTTGCCGAACAGCAGGTTCTGAACACCGCTGTTATAGACGGCGAGGCCTTCGATGGGCTGGTAGCCACGCGGCGGCATGGCTTCGAGGCGGGCCTTCTCGGCGCTGCGGACAGCGGCCAGCAGCGGGATCTTGCCGTTGTCGTCGTAGTACACGCCAACGCCGAGGTTGACCTTCTCGGCACGGGTGTCAGCGCCAAAGGCCTCGTTCAGGCCAAGAATCGGGTCACGGGGCGCCATCTCGACGGCGGCGAAGATCGAAGCAGACATGAGAACTCCAGTCGTTCCAGTGGTAAGGCAGTGGGGTCGCACCGCTGGAACGGCGAAGTGCCGTGCCTTGTGGTGCGATTTGGGAAATAATCGATGTTTTCGTCCGGCGAGTCCCGCACGGGTGCTCGTCGCGACAGCAAGCGAGAATTTTAGCATGACGAGTCGACGCAATAGCGAAGGCAGCAGCGAGGGCAAAGGGGCGGGGCAGGGTGGTGCGGAGGGCGCGACGGCAGGCGTGCCGGTGCTGAGCTTCGAAGGCAGCCCGTTTCGGCTGCACCAGCCGTTTCCGCCTGCTGGTGATCAGCCCGAGGCCATTCGCCTGCTGTGCGAAGGGGTGGAAGACGGCCTGATGTACCAGACCCTGCTGGGCGTGACCGGCTCGGGCAAGACCTACACCATGGCCAATGTCATTGCCCGCATGGGTCGCCCGGCGTTGGTGCTGGCGCCGAACAAGACGCTGGCGGCGCAGTTGTACGCGGAGTTCAAGGAGTTTCTGCCCGAGAACGCAATCGAGTATTTCGTCAGTTACTACGACTACTACCAGCCCGAGGCCTACGTGCCGTCGCGCGATCTGTTCATCGAGAAGGACTCGTCGATCAACGAGCACATCGAGCAGATGCGGCTGAGCGCCACCAAGAGCCTGATGGAGCGCCGCGACGTGGTCATCGTCGCCACCGTGTCGTGCATCTACGGTATCGGTGATCCGGTCGATTACCACGCGATGATCCTGCACCTGCGCGAAGGCGAGCACATCGCTCACCGCGACCTGATCCAGCGCCTGGTGGCAATGCAGTACACGCGCTCAGACATCGACTTTCGCCGTGGCACCTTTCGCGTGCGCGGTGACGTGATCGACGTGTTTCCGGCGGAAAATGCCGAGCTTGCGATGCGCATCGAGATGTTCGACGACGAGATCGAGCACCTGACGCTGTTTGATCCGCTGACCGGCCACCTCAAGCACAAGCTCGCGCGCTTTACCGTGTATCCGTCCAGCCACTACGTAACGCCGCGTGCCACCGTGCTGCAGGCGATCGAGGCGATCAAGCAGGAACTGAACGACCGCGTGGCCTGCTTTCAGCGTGAGGGCAAACTGGTGGAGGCGCAGCGCATCGAGCAGCGCACCCGCTTCGACCTCGAAATGTTGAACGAGATGGGTTTCTGCAAGGGTATCGAGAACTACTCCCGTCACCTGTCCGGCCGCGGCCCTGGAGAGCCGCCGCCGACCCTGATCGACTACCTGCCGCAGGACGCGCTGTTCTTCATCGACGAGTCGCACGTCGCCATCGGCCAGGTTGGCGGCATGTACAAGGGCGATCGTTCGCGCAAGGAAAACCTCGTCGGTTATGGCTTTCGCCTGCCCTCGGCGCTGGACAATCGGCCGCTGAAGTTCGACGAGTTCGAACGCCTGATGCCGCAGACGGTCTTCGTCTCGGCGACGCCGTCGAAGTACGAGGCTGAGCACCAGGGTCAGGTGGTGGAGCAGCTGGTGCGCCCGACCGGTCTGATCGACCCGATGATCGAGGTGCGGCCGGCGATGACGCAGGTGGACGATCTGCTGTCCGAAATCAAGAAGCGGCTCGTGCTGAACGAGCGCGTGCTGGTCACCGTGCTGACCAAGCGCATGGCAGAGGACCTGACCGACTATCTGGCCGACAACGGGATTCGTGTGCGTTACCTGCATTCGGACATCGATACCGTGGAACGGGTGGAAATCATCCGCGACCTGCGTCTGGGCGAATTCGATGTGCTGGTGGGCATCAACCTGCTGCGCGAGGGTCTCGATATCCCCGAGGTGTCACTGGTGACGATCCTGGACGCGGACAAGGAAGGTTTCCTGCGCTCGGCGCGTTCGCTGATCCAGACCATCGGCCGCGCCGCGCGCCATCTGCATGGCACGGCCATCCTCTACGCCGACCGCATGACCGATTCGATGAAGGCGGCGATCGACGAGACCGATCGTCGGCGTCAGAAGCAGATCGCCTTCAATGAGGCGCATGGCATCGTGCCCAAGTCGGTCACGAAACGCATCAAGGACATGATCGACGGGGTCTATGATTCGGATGGGGCCAAGCGCGACGCCGCACGCGTGGCTGAAAAGGGCGCCGACTATGCGGTGATGGACGAGAAGGCGCTGGCGCGGGCGATCAAGCGTCTCGAGAAGGAGATGCAGGAGCACGCCCGCAATCTGGAATTCGAGAAGGCCGCTGCAGCGCGCGACGAGCTATTCAAGCTTCGTCAGCGGGCATTTGGCGCAGACCAGCACGGCAGCGTTTGACGAGGAGGGAGAGGGGAAATGACGAGAGTCCTGTTCGTGTGCACGGGCAATATCTGCCGTTCACCGACCGCTGAGGGGGTGGCGAGGCATTTCATCGATACGGGCGGACTTGGCGACCTGATCGAGGTCGATTCGGCCGGCACCCATGGCTACCATGTGGGGGAGGCGCCCGATCCGCGCACACGCAAGGTCGCGCAGCAACGCGGCTACGACCTGTCGGCGTTGCGCGCGCGCAAGCTTGAGGTGTTCGATTTTCAGCGCTTCGATCTGGTGCTGGCAATGGATCGTGGACATCTGGAGGCCATGCGGCGCCTGTGTCCGGAGGTCTACCGCCCGCGTCTGGCGCTGTTCATGGACTACGCTCCCGACAGCGCCTTCGACGAAGTCCCCGATCCTTACTACGGCGGGCCGCGCGGCTTCGATGTCGTGCTCGACATGTGTGAAAGCGGGGTGCGGGGCTTGCTGGATACGCTGTCTGCGCGGACCTGAGGCAGCGCCCGGCTGTGCCCGACCCGCGAGGATCGGAGCGCTGAGCAGAAGCCGTTGATAAAAAAGGCCATCCTTGCGGATGGCCTTTTTGCTGGCGCGCGAGCTGCTTACTTGGTCTCGACCTGTTGCAGAGGCTCTTCGACGATGACCGTAGCCGAACGCGGCTTGCGGCCGAGGCGGACGGTCTGCTCGGGTGCGCCCGTGCCAAACGCTGCGCGCTTGCCCGGATCGGTTTCGATCATGGTCAGCCCACTTTCGTCAGTCGCCGGCGCGACCGCGACCGGGGCCTGCGCTGCAGGTGTAGCGTCCGGCGCACTGAAGACCGCTTCGCTCACAACCGCCTCGTCCGCAACGGCTTCGCTGGCAATGGCTTCGCTGGCAAGAACATCCGCGGCAACGGGTTCGGCAGTTTCGGCCGTCTCTGTCGCTGCGGTGACGGTTGCTGCAGCCGCTTCCGCTGCCTGTGCAGCAACCGCACGCTCGATCAGCGAGGGCGATGCTTCGGTACTTGCCGGCTGGGCAACGATAACTGCGGGCTCGACGGCTTCAGAATCGACCAGGGGCTGAGCGGCCAGGGGCTGAACAGGCTCGGGAGCTGCATCCGCAGGTGCGTTCGCTTCGACCCTGACCGGGACGGGCGCTTCGGCTGCCTGTTCTTGAAGCGCCGGCTCGATCGTCGCTGCTGGAGCGACAGCCAGCGGCAGGGGGGTGGGCTCGTGCACGGCGGATTCGGCCTGGACCGAGGCAGCAGATTCGGTGACCGGTGCCGCTTCGGCGACTTCAGCCACAGCGGCTTCGACCACAGCGGCTTCGACCACAGCGACCGGGACCGGCGCAGCCTGGGCTGACTCGTGCTGAGGCGAGTCAGCGATGGCTGCCTCGCTCGCCTGGGTCTCCGTTGCAGGCGGATTGACGTTCGGGGTGTCGGCGACTTCGCCTGCCTCCGCCGTGCCTGCCTCCGTGGTGCTGGCGTCTGCCTGTTCGGACGAGACTTCCTCGCTGCCCGCACTTGCTGCGCCGGAACCGGATTCGCCGGGGCGACGGCTGCGGCCACGGCCACGGCGGCGACGCTTCTCGGTCGGCGTCCCCTCATCGCTCGTCGCGGTCTCACCGGCCACTGCATCGACCGTGCTTGCGGCATCCGAAACCAGCGCGCTGCTGGCGGCTGCCTTCAGCAGTTCGTCGTTGGCCTCGACGGTTGTGGTTTCGACGGCGCGTTCGCTGCTGCGCTCGGCTCGACCACGGTTGCGGCTACTGCGGCCTTCACCGCGCTCAGTACGTTCGGTGCGCTCGGTCTTCTCCGCCGGAGCGGCCGCAGCGGCACGTTGTGGCCTTTCGCCGCCTTCGGTGCGCTCCTGACGCTCGCCACGCGCACTGCGTCCGCCCTGTGCTTCAGCGGTGTCACGTTCGCCACGGCGACTCCGATTGCCATTGCTGCGGCGTCCGTCGTTGCTGCGTTCGCTGCGAGCGCGGTTCTCGCGCTTCGGCGCGGCGTCGACCGCCGGCTCAGGGGTCGGCGCTTCTTGCGGCTTGCTACTGGAGAACCAGCCCATGATGCGGGCCAGCAGGCCTTTCTGTTCGGGTGCGGCGGGTGTGACTGCCGGGGCAAGCGTGCTCTCAGCGGCAATGGGTGCGGGCTGCGAGGGTGAGATCCCCCTGACGGCGGCTTCCTGCCGTGGCGGGCGCTCGTTGGCCTTGTTCGGCAGGCGCTCCTCTTCTTCGGCCGGCTTCTGCACCATCTGGTAGCTGGCCAGCGCAATGTCGTCGACGTTCAACTGGTCGTGACGCAGACGGATGATTTCGTGCGCGGGCGTTTCCAGGTGGCGATTCGGAACGATGATGAGCTGGACCTTGTGGCGCATCTCGATGCGCGCGATGTCGACGCGCTTCTCGTTGAGCAGGAAGGTGGCGACATCGACTGGCACCTGCAGGTGCACAGCGCCGGTGTTGTCCTTCATCGCTTCTTCTTCGAGGATGCGCACGATGTGTAGTGCGGACGACTCGGTGCTGCGGATGTGTCCGGTGCCGTTGCAGCGCGGGCAGGTGATGTAGCTGGTCTCGGCCAGCGCCGGGCGCAGGCGCTGGCGCGAAAGCTCGAGCAGACCGAAGCGGCTGATCTTTCCGGTCTGCACGCGGGCGCGGTCGTGGCGCAGCGCATCACGCAGACGGTTTTCCACTTCGCGCTGGTTTTTCTGCGACTCCATATCAATGAAGTCGATGACGATCAGGCCACCCAAGTCGCGCAGGCGCAGCTGGCGGGCGATCTCGTCAGCCGCCTCGCAGTTGGTGCGGAAGGCGGTTTCCTCGATGTCCGAACCCTTGGTGGCGCGGCCCGAGTTGACGTCGACCGACACCAGCGCTTCGGTGTGGTCGATGACGACAGCGCCACCGGACGGCAGGCCCACCTGACGCGAGTAGGCGGACTCGATCTGGTGTTCGATCTGGAAACGCGAGAACAGCGGCACGTCGTCGCTGTAGCGCTTTACGCGGCTGACGTTGCCCGGCATGACGTGGGCCATGAACTGGCGAGCCTGTTCATAAACGTCGTCGGTGTCGATGAGGATTTCGCCGATTTCCGGCTGGAAGTAGTCACGGATTGCGCGAATGACGAGGCTGCCTTCCTGGTAAATCAGGAAAGCCCCGTTCTGACCTTCGGCCGCGCCTTCGATCGCGCGCCACAACTGCATCAGGTAATTCAGGTCCCAGGTGAGCTCTTCGGCATTGCGGCCGATGGCCGCGGTGCGGGCGATCAGGCTCATGCCCTGCGGAACGTCGAGCTGGTCCATGACCTCGCGCAGCTCGGCGCGCTCATCACCCTCGACCCGGCGCGAAACGCCGCCGCCGCGTGGGTTGTTCGGCATCAGCACCAGGTAACGACCGGCGAGCGAGATGTAGGTGGTCAGGGCGGCGCCCTTGTTGCCACGCTCGTCCTTCTCGACCTGGACGATCAGTTCCTGCCCTTCCTTCAGCGCTTCCTTGATGGAGGCCTTGCCCGCGTCCACGCCGGGCTGGAAGTAGGAACGGGAAATTTCCTTGAACGGCAGAAAGCCATGGCGCTCAGCGCCGTAGTCGACAAAGGCCGCTTCGAGACTGGGCTCGATGCGGGTGATGACCGCCTTGTAGATGTTGCTCTTGCGTTCTTCCTTGGCGGCCGATTCGATATCGAGGTCGATCAGTTTCTGACCATCCACGATTGCGACGCGTAGTTCTTCGGCCTGCGTCGCATTGAAAAGCATGCGCTTCATTTGGATCGTTCTCCCGCGTCTTCGCACGGGCAGGACGAACGGCGCGCACCATCGCGCTTTCCGGGTTCAGGAGCGATTGGGTAGGGCTTCTGTATTCATCCGGTGGGTTTATCTGGCTGTGATGGGTCGGCTGGTCGATTTTCTCTTGTTCCCGCTCGTGAGCCGGTTGGGGCTGTCGGGCCAGAACATTTGATCCTGCAAGTGCGAGTAACGCGTCAAAATCCAACCCTGAGGCTGGATGGGTGTATTGAAGGTGGCGATTGCGTTACCATCGGCGCCTTTTTGGGCGTTGAGTGGCACGCAGCGGTGACTCCGGGAGCGCTCTTCAGGGCTCATCGCCAGCAGTCTGCCTTCGTCTGTCGGCATCGGCATATTTGATGCACGAAACCTCGACGTAATGCACTTGGCTGGCAGCGACCGGGTCGACCGCCCGAAAGTATATTTCATGACGACTATCGAAGGCAAAAGCATTACGGTAAGACACGAGCGTATCGACGAGGCTTCGGCCGGTCAGCGCATCGATAATTACCTGTTGCGCATCGCGAAAGGTGTGCCCAAGAGCCACATCTATCGCATTCTGCGCAGCGGCGAGGTGCGGGTGAACGGGGGGCGCGTGCAGCAGACCTACCGTCTTGCCGAAGGTGATGAGGTGCGCATTCCCCCGATCCGGATCGCCGAGCCCGTGAATCAGGCACCCGCGCCGGCAGGCAAGGCGCTGCCGGTGGTGTTTGAAGACGATGCGCTGATCGTCATCGACAAGCCTTCGGGCAAGGCCGTGCATGGCGGCAGTGGCATCAGCTATGGCGTAATCGAGCAACTGCGCGTGCAGCGCCCTGACGTGCGCATGCTCGAGCTGGCGCATCGCCTCGACCGCGAGACCTCGGGGCTGCTGATCGTGGCCAAGAAACGCTCGGCGCTGACTGCACTGCACGACATGATGCGTGAGGGGCGTATCGAGAAGCGCTATCTGACAATGGTGCCGGGGCGCTGGAGCAATCCGCTGCAGCATGTGAAAGCGCCCTTGTATAAATACCTGACGCCGGGCGGCGAGCGTCGGGTGCGCGTCAGCGAGGACGGCAAGCCCGCGCACAGCATCGTTCGACTGCTCAAGCGCTGGCGCGACTACAGTCTGCTCGAAGTGGAGCTGAAGACCGGGCGCACGCATCAGATCCGCGTTCATCTGACGCACCTCGGCTTTCCCTTGTGCGGCGACGACAAGTACGGCGACTTCGCACTCAACAAGCGGCTCGAAGGCGAAGGGCTCAAGCGCATGTTTCTGCATGCGGCACGACTCAGGTTTGCGCATCCGCTGACCGGCGAGGCGATGTCCTTCGAGGCGGCGCTGCCGGACGAGCTGCAGTCTTTCATCGACGCCCTGGGTGTCGCGGAGAAGGGGCATGGCTGAACACTTTGATCTGATCGTTTTCGATTGGGACGGCACGCTGCTCGATTCGACCGCCGCCATCGCCAGCGCAATCCAGGCTTCGTGCCGCGATCTGGGGCTGAGCGCGCCGACCGACGAGCAGGCGCGTTACGTGATCGGCCTCGGTCTGGTTGATGCGCTGCGCCTGGCCGTACCCGATCTGCAGGAGTCCGACTATCCACGTATGATCGAGCGCTATCAGCATCACTTCCTGGTGACGGATCGCGCGTTGCGGTTGTTCGAAGGCGTGCCGGGCCTGATCGCGGCGCTGTCGACACGCGGGCGTTTGCTGGGTGTTGCGACTGGCAAGAGTCGGGTCGGACTCGACCGGGCGCTGGCGCATACCGGGCTGGGCCGGCATTTCCATGCGACGCGCTGTGCGGACGAGTGCTTCTCGAAGCCGCATCCGGCAATGCTCGAGCAGTTGATGGACGAGCTTGGCGCCGATCCCGGGCGGACGCTGATGGTCGGTGACACCACGCACGATCTGCAAATGGCGAAGAACGCGGGCGTGTCCGGCCTGGCAGTGAGTTTCGGCGCTCACCCGCTGGCGGCGCTGGAGGCGGAAAAACCGCTCGCCTGCGTCCGCACGCCGCACGACATGGCGCAATGGCTGCTGCAGTACGCTTGAACGCTTGAGCTCAAGCGCCTTGAACCTGATGGCCTTGAGTCAGCGCGGCGCCACGCCGCTGCCGGGCCTGATGTTCAGGCGAGCAGCAGGAACAGCGTCGGCCGCTTGGCCAGCGACGGGCGTTCGGCTTTTTTCCATTGATGCACGCTGCGGGTCAGGATTGCTTCGCTCGGAGTGCTGAGCTCGCAGGCGAGGCAGAGACGGGTTTCGGGCTTCAGGGTCTTGAGCAGCGCGTCGAACATGCGCTCGTTGCGGTAGGGCGTTTCGATGAAGATCTGGGTGCGGCCAAGCTTGCGCGATTCGTCTTCGAGTGCCCGCAGCGCACTGTCGCGCTCGGTTTCATTGACCGGCAGATAACCGTGGAAGGCAAAGCTCTGGCCGTTCAGCCCCGAGCCCATGAGGCCGAGCAGGATCGAGGAGGGGCCGACCAGCGGTGCCACTCGCAGCCCCAGGGCGTGCGCTCGCGCCACCAGTCGGGCGCCCGGGTCGGCGACGGCGGGGCAGCCGGCGTCCGACATCAGCCCCATGTCCCTGCCTTCGAGTGCAGGGGCGAGCAGGGTATCGAAGTCCGTATCCCTGGCCTTGACCGGATCGGGCGGCAGCTCGCGGATGTCGGTGTCGCGCAGTGGATGAGGATAGTCGAGCTGCTTGAGGTGGGCGCGGGCGGCGCGGGCGGTTTCGACGACGAAATGGTGCAGGTTGGCGGCAGTCGCCTGGGCCTGCGCAGGCAGGAAGCTCTGCCAGGGTGTGGCACCGAGCGCCACCGGGATGAGGAAAAGCGTGCCGTGGTTGGCATTCGCCGGTTGTTCCGGGGTCGGGCTGTGGGTCATGGCAGCGCCAGGCCTTCAGCGCGCAGCATGCGGGACAGGGCGATCAAGGGCAGGCCAATCAGCGCGGTCGGGTCGTCGCCCGACAGGGCTTCGAGCAGCGAGATGCCCAAACCCTCCGACTTGGCGCTGCCAGCGCAATCCAGGGGTTGTTCCTTGGCCACGTAGCGCCGGATCTCGTCGTCGCCGAGTGCGCGAAAACGCACGCGGGTTGGAATGCCCTCGACCTGCAGGTGGCCGGTTCGGGTGTTGAGCAGGGCGAGCGCGGTGTGAAAGACGACCGTTCGCCCACTCATTCGCTGCAGCTGGGCGATCGCGCGGGCTTCGGTGCCTGGCTTGCCGAATATCTCGTCGCCGATGTGGGCGACCTGGTCGCTGCCGATGATCAGCGCGTCTGGCCAGGCGGTCGCGACGGCGCGGGTTTTCTCGGCCGCCAGCCGCTCTGCGGTGGCGTCCGGTAGCTCGCCTGCGAGTGGTGTTTCATCGGTGTCGGGTCGGGCAAGTTCGAAAGGGATCGACAGGCGTTCGAGCAGCATCCGCCGATAGGCAGAGGTGGAGGCGAGGACGAGTTTCATCTTGGATCGGGGGCGCGGTGGAAGGGTCGCGGGAATAGAGCGTGCGGAGAGGCGTGCGGCGCTTGCGTCGCCATGTGTCGCCCTGACTGAAACTACAGGTTCTTGCAGCGCAGGATGCTTTGACACAAAGCCTGAAAAAATAATATCATGCACGGCTTATGTCGGAACAAAGCGCATCACTCGGAAAAATAGCCGACCCGTTTCGTTTCGCCGCCGAGGCAAGAGCCCTGAAGGGTGAGGTCGAGGTGGCGAAGTTGTCGCGCCTGCGGGACTCGCTGGCGGGTGACGAGGGTGTGCTGAATTGGCGCATCGACGGTTCGGTCGTTGATGGCGTGCTTTCGGGTCACTCGGAGCCGCGCCTCAGGCTGACGCTTGGCGGCAGTCTGAATCTGCGTTGCCAGCGTTGTCTGGGCGGCCTTGAATGGCCGCTTTCAGTCGAGACGGTGCTGCAGCCGGTGCGTGCAGGCCAGTCGATTCCGGACGAAGAGCTCGAAGATGACGAAGTCGATGCGATCGAGGTCTCGGAGGGTCTGGGGGTAGGAGAGGGTCTGGATGTGTTCGCACTGCTCGAGGACGAGATCCTTTTGGCACTGCCGATCGCGCCGCGACACGAAGAATGCAGGACGCCCCGGGGTGGTAACGGGACGAATGAAGAATCGCCTTTCGCTGCGTTATCGTCGCTGCGAGGCAGTCATCGCGCAGCAGACTAGGCGCATTAATTTGTATCAGGAGTGTTT
>Ga0073904_10001547_pt1 | contig 17220 bp, 10 predicted proteins | sample KloWWTrecipitate_FD_66668 | JGI IMG/M metagenome (GOLD analysis project Ga0073904, IMG submission 66668) | Active sludge microbial communities from Klosterneuburg, Austria, studying microevolution and ecology of nitrifiers - Klosterneuburg... | ecosystem: Engineered > WWTP > Aerobic digester >... | reverse complement strand
AGCAGCAGTAGGACTCGTCGTCGCGCCTCGCACGGCTCGCAACTCGGCGAAAATCCTCGGTCATCAAGCGGTTCGGCGCTCTAGCCGCGCTCCTCGGCGTGGCGGCCGGCGCCCTCGTGCTCGGGCTGCGGAAGCGACGGAGCGAGCGCTAGCTCACTCAGGCGCGGCGTCTCCGGGGCCTGCGTCGGCTCCGGGGCCCGCGCCGCAGAAGAAGTCAGCGACCTTCGCGTACGATTCGTCGAAGTTGCCCCCCTCGCACACGGGCTTCCAGCGCTCCGCACCGGCCGCCAGCGCTGCCTCGCAGGCGGAGTCCACCGTGTCGCGGCAGACGCCCCCGGTCGCCCGGGCTTGGCAGTCGCTGTGCTCCGCTGCCCCGCACGAGGCGCAGCTCGACGCGACGCACACCGCCCGCTGCGCGACCTTCACCGCGCACGCGGGCAGCGCGAGCACGAGCGCGGCGCACGACCACACGTTGGGCCTCACGGTGCTCTCGGTCGTTTGCACGAGCGCGCCGATCGGGGTCGTGTCGACGGGATCGCCCGGCAGCGGCCCGATGAGGCATCGCGCACATAGCTTGTTTTTCTCGATCACCGCGGTGCACGCCTCGTAAGCAGCCGAGCTGCTCAGGCACGCCGCGCGAAACTCCCGCGCCTCTGGCTCGCTGCACCGCATGGTGCCCGCCGAAGGAGCCACTCCAGGCAGGATCAGCGCCGCCGAGTCGTCGTAGCAGTCGCGGGGCTCGGTGCGGCCCGAGTCCACACGGGGAGGCGGCGCGGCCTCCGGGAGCGGCGTGGCTGGCGCGCCGTCCCACTCGGGGCCACCTGGAGCGCCGTAGGTTAGGACGGAGCAAGAGAGGCTCGCCTCCCCCGCTACCACCACCATCGCGCCCGCGCCGAAGAGCACTCCCGCGCGCGTGGCGCGCGCCACCCCGTTCGGCGGAGCCGGGACCGCGCGCGACTCGTGCGCGCCGCAATACGGACACGCCGCGCCGTCTCGAGCGTGTCGGTCGCACCGCGCAGAGTCGGAGAGCCATGGTGCAGTGTGCGCGCAGTGGCCCGAGTGGCTATGAGAGATGGCGGCAAATCCCGGCTTGTAGGCAGTCCAAGCGCGAGCCACCCAGGAATCACGGGTAGGTTTAGCGCCGCGGTGCGGGGGGACGCGCGATATCCGCCCGCGGGGCGCGGCTCGCCGTGGATGTCGCATGGACATCCGAACAGCCCGCCGCTGCGGCGCGCTTCGCGCACCGTCACCGTGAGCTCTCACTGCCCCGGGCTTCAGCCCGGGCAGCTGCGAGGCGGGACTTGCACGCTGAGAGATCGCGAGCGCCGAGCGCCTTGGACCGGCGAATGGGGCTGTTCGTCCCGCCCGTCACGTGGTGTCGTTCGTTCATGGTTCCTCGCACGCCGCTCCGCGCCCTCATGGTCGCCTCGTCGCTCTCGCTGGCGCTGCTCGCCTGTGGCGGCGGGGTGCCGGAGCCGGCGGTGCCGCCCACCCCGGCGCCGGAGCCGCCGCCCACGCCGAAGCCCGCCGTGGCCGCCGTGCCGCCCGCGCCGGTCAAGCCCGGGCCGTGCGCCACGGTCGACGCGTGCGCGCAGGCGGCCCGCGAACACGCCGAGCGCCATGAGGTGCCCGCGCTCCGCGAGGCGCTCGCCCGCGCGTGCCACATGGGGTCGATGCCCCACTGCAGCGAGGGCGGCGCCGCGTGGCTCGCCGAGCCCGCCGACAAGGGCCGCGCCCTCTCGCTCTACTCCCACGCGTGCGGCGAGACGGGCCAAGATCCCGACGCGTGCGCCCAGGTCGTGGGGCTCCGCGCGGCCGCGGGCGACGAGCCCACCGCGCTCGTGCGCGAGGCCGAGGCGGCCTGCAAGGGCGGCGCCCGCGACGACGCGGCCAAGCGCGCGCGCGCCGCGGCGTGCCTCACGCTCGCCGAGGCCCGCGTGAAGGGCGGCGCGGCCCCGGAAGGCGCCGCGGTGGCGCGAGCGCACCACCAGGCCTGCGAGCTCGGCAGCGACGAGGGCTGCAAGGCCGAGAAGGCCAACGCGAAGCCTGAGCTGCTCGCGGGGGCGAACCTCCACGTCGACGGCATCACAGGCAACGGCATGAAGCTCGACGAGGTGGCCTGCAAGGTGTCCGGCCTCGGCGGCATGTTCGGCGCGATGACCGTCGTCGCCAGCTTTTCGCCCCGCAAGGGCCGGCTCGACGCCTGCGCGAAGACGAAGACCGAGGTGGTCGTGAAGTGGGTCGGGAAGGGGGGCGCCATGACCGACATCCGCGCCTCGGGCGGTCCGCCGCCCGTCAACGCGTGCGTCGAGCGCGCTTTGGCCGGCTCCAAGGTCGCGCTCGCCGGGCCGTGCGCCGCACGCTTCCAGGTGCACTGAGGGGCACGCGATCTCTTCGAGGAGACTGGAGACGCTCGCGTCCCTCGTGATCCCGCTCGTCGCGGCGCTGCTCGTGACGAGCGCCGCGGGTCGAGAGAGCCCATCGCGCGCGCCGCTGGGGCCCGCCGCGTCCGCGGAAGCGCGGGCGGAGCCGCAGGACACGATCGCGGCGATCGCCGCGCGTCGCGGCGTGCCAGGGCTCGCCTTCGGCTTCACGAACGGCGCTCCGGGAGAGCCAGTCGTGGGGAGTCTTGGTGTGGCCGACCTCGGGTCCCGCACGGCGGTCACGCCCGATACCGTGTTTCGCGTCGCGTCGATGAGCAAGCTCTGGCTCGCGCTCTCGCTCCTCTCGCTCGAGGGGGCGGGGCGCCTCTCTCTCTCGTCGCGAGTCGCCGAGCTCTTGCCCGACCTCGCCTTCGACAACCCGTGGGAGGCGACGCACCCGCTCCGGGTGGTGCACCTGCTCGAGAGCACGACCGGCTGGGACGAGCTCTCTCCGCGCGCCTTCGCGTGGGACGAGCCTACCCCCGCGACCGTCGCGGACGCCGTGCGGGAGACGCGCTCGTCGCGGGTGTCGCGCTGGGCGCCCGGCTCGCGCTACGCGTACAACAACGCCGGCCCCGCCGTCAGCGCGGCGCTCGTCGAGAGGCTCACGGGCATACCCTACGACGAGTACGTCGCCGAGACATTCTTCCGCCCGCTCGGGCTCGCGAGCGCGACGTTCCTCCCGCCGCCGCGCGGCCGAGGAGGCGAGCCTGGCTCGCGTTGGGCCCGGGCCTACCACGCGGGGACCGGGCGCGAAGTGCCCTATTGGAACATGCTGGTGCGCCCTGCCGCCGCCCTCAGCCTGTCGGGCCGTGACCTCGCCCGGGTGCTCCGCTTCTTCGTCGCTCGGGGCGAGGGGAGACTCCCCGCCGGCGCCCTCGAGCGCATGGAGCGCTCGGGTGGGCCAGGAGAGGCGGCCGGGCTCCCCACGGCCTACGGGCTCCACACCCAAGCGCTTCAGGACCAGGGCCTCACGTGGCGTGGGCACCGCGGAGGCATCACCGGCGCGAGCGCCGAGCTCTTCTACGTGCCCGAGCGCGGCGTGGGGTATTTCTGCGCGCTCGGCTCCGACGACGACGAGGCGCTCGACGAGCTCGGCCGCGCCCTCCGCGCGCACGTCGCGGGGGCCGGTCACGCACGTGCGCGGCCATCCGCCCCTCCCGGGCTCCCGGAGGAGGTCCTGCCCTTCTTGGGTTGGTACGAGCCCGCGAGCCTCCGCGCCGAGCGCGATCACGCGCGCGCGGCCCTCCTCGATCTCGCCCCGCTCCGGGCCCATGAAGGCAGCCTCCGACTTGGCGGGCGGGCGACCACGACCGGCGACTACTTGCCAATCTCGCCTCCACAGCTCGGATTCCGGCGCCCGAGCGAGCACGCGCCCACCCTCGCGCTCGTGACCGACGAGGGAGGCGAGAGGCTCGTCGTCACCCCTGCGGGCACGTTGCGCCGGGTGCCCACGTGGCACGCGTGGCTGCGTTTCGCGGGGCTCGGGCTCGCGCTCGCTTCGATGGCCTCGTCGGTCGCGCGCGTGGTCGTGGGCACGGTACGAACGCTCTGGCGGCGTGTGCGTCGTCAGCCTCGCGACGAGGGCCGCCCACTCCACGTGTGGCCCGCGCTCGCCGCCGTCACGCTGGTGGCGGGCGCGCTCCTCGAGGCTTGCGGCGATCCGGCACGGCTTGGACGCCCCACGGTCTGGGCGCTGGCGCTCACCCTCTGCTCGGTGCTTCTTCCCGCGCTCTCGCTGGTGTCGCTGGTGTCGCTCGTGTCCCCTCGCGTGCGCCGGTCGAGCCGCGCTGGGCAGGTCCACTCCGGCCTCGTGGCGCTCGCGCTCGTCGGGATCACGGTCTATCTCGCGGCGTGGGGGCTCGTCGGCGCGCGGACGTGGCGTTAGCACTCACTGCGGGACTTCATTCTCGGAGCGGTCTTCTGCGCCGTCAGGAAGGGGCTCCGACCGTCTGCGCCGGGCGTGACGGGAGTCAGCCGACGAACGTCCGGTAACCGATGAGCCCGAGCACGACGACCTGGATCAGCTGGGCGATGGCGAAGCTCATCGTCCGGAAGGGCTGGAGCCCTTTGACGTAGCAGACGCTGTGGAGCACGCGGAGCGCCGCGTAAGAATAAAAGAGCGCGGCTGCGACCGTCCCCGAGGTCCCCATCATCGTCAGCACGAACGCGGTGATCATGAACCATGGCGTGTTCTCGAGCGCGTTGCGGTGCGCGCGCCGGTAGCGCGCGGTGCGGTCGTTGTCGTTGTCGAGCGTGACCTTCGCCGTCTTGTTCAAGGCCTGGTCCTCGGGGTTGACGACCTCGTTGGCCTGGCCGCGAGTGAGCGCCGTCGCGTTCGCGAGACCGACGAGGTTGAGACCGAGCACGATGACGGTGGCGGCGTAGGCAGGGAAGGCGGGCAAGGACGCGAGCAGGTTCATGGGCTCTCCACGGTGTGAGGCATCGCAGGGCTCGACGCGCGGCGCAGCGGGCGCCGCCCGGATCTGGAAGTGAGCCCCCGGCCGTCACCGTACCCCATCCGCGCGCCCGGCGGCGCCGCTCCACCGGCGCCCCGAGCGTGGCAGCGCGAGGGCGAACCCAGCGGGGCTACAAGAGTGTGCATCCTGCATGCAGATCCTTGCATGGAGATCGCCCGTGGCCTTCGCGCTTCCCAAGCGCGCCCGTGGCAGCGATCCTGGGGAGAATGGCCCGCGAGAAGCCCTGGTGGAAGCAGACCCCGAACCCGCCGCCCGCGCCCGCCGCGGCCGCCGCGGCGCCGGAGCCCGCCCCGCACGACCCCGGGCCCCCCGCGCTCGCCGATCTCGCCGACGGGGAGAGCACCACGATCCAGGGGTCGGGGCGCGATCCGTACGTGCTCAAGAACGTGGGAGGTGTGTATTCGTGCTCGTGCCCCGCGTGGCGCAACGCGGGCGGCGCCATCGACCAGCGGACCTGCAAGCACCTCCGGAGGCTCCGAGGCGACGCGGCCGAGACGCACCGCGTCGGCGCGCATGCGAACGCGAACGCGCGGGCTCCGCGGGAGAGCGCCGCGACGAGCGCGTCCTCCTCGGGCACGGCGCCGCCCGTGCTCCTCGCGCACGCGTGGGACAACGTCACCGACGTCACCCGCTGGTGGATGAGCGAGAAGCTCGACGGCGTGCGTGCCTATTGGGACGGCGAGCGCTTCCTCTCCCGCCTCGGCAACGAGTTCTTCGCGCCCGCGTGGTTCACCGAGCGCCTCCCGAAGACCCCCCTCGACGGCGAGCTCTGGGGCGGCCGAAGGCAGTTCCAGCGCACGGTGAGCACCGTCCGCCGGCAAGACCGCAGCGAGGCCTGGCGCGAGATTCGCTACCTCGTGTTCGACGTGCCCTCCATGCGCGCGCCGTTCGAGCAGCGCTACGCCGAGCTCGCGAGGCTGGTCGCCGAGCTCGGCGCGCCCCACGTGGAGGCGCACGTCCACGCCGAGTGCGAGAGCCTCGAGGCCCTCCGGGCCGAGCTCGCCCGCGTCGAGTCGCTCGGCGGCGAGGGGCTCATGATGCGGCGACCAGGCTCGCTCTACGAGGTCGGGCGCTCGCACACTCTGCTCAAGGTGAAGAGCTTCCACGACGCCGAGGCGCGGGTCGTTGGACACCTGCCCGGGGCCGGCAAGCACAAGGGGCGCCTGGGCGCGCTCGAGTGCGCGATGCCGAGCGGCACCCGCTTCTCGGTGGGCACGGGCCTGTCCGACGACGAGCGCCGGAGCCCGCCGCCGATAGGCAGCGTCATCACCTATCGCTATCAAGAGCTCTCGAACGACGGTGTGCCTCGCTTCCCGAGCTACGTGGGTATCCGCGACGACGTGGCGTTCCCCGCGGCGCCCGAAGCGCCGGCCCCGCGCGACTCACCGCGGCCCGTGCGCTCGGTGCAGAATGCATCGAGCGCTCCCGCCCCCGCCGGGCCCGCCGGGCCCGCCCCCGGGGTGGAGCTCCGGTTCCGGCGCTTCGTGCGCGATGGCGTGTCCTGGGAGATCGCGCTCGACGGCGCCTCTCACCGCGTGCGCCGGCTGCTCCCGAACGGGGCCCTCGAGGTCGTCGCGACCACGTTTCCCCACAGCGCGGCGGCGTGGCGTGACGCGGAGGCCCGGCTGCGCGAGCGCGTCACCGACGGCTACGAAGAGGCCACCGACGACTGACGTTTTCGCTCGCGCGCCGCGTGCGCGCGCGTACGCTCTCCTCCCCATGAGCGAGCGCACGTATCTGGAGCTCTCCGAAGACGCCGGCTCCCACAAGTTCTACGAGGTGCTGGTCGACGGCAAGACCCTCACCATTCGCTACGGGCGAATCGGCGACGCCGGCCAGACCAAGGTGTCCGAGTGCGCCTCGCCCGAGAAGGCCCGCGCCGAGGCCGCGAAGAAGATCGCCGAGAAGACCAAGAAGGGGTACGCGCCCGCTGTGATGGGCGGCCGCGCGAAGCGCACCGTCACGCGCCGCGAGACCACGAGCCAGAAGCCGAGCCGATCGACCAAGCAGGCGCCGATCGTGTGGAAGTTCTCGTCGGGCAAGGAGGGCGCGTTTGGTGTCTTCGTCGACGAGGCGCGGGTGTGGGTCGGCAACCAGTCGGGCGCCATCTTCTCTCTCGACCGCGAGGGCAACGTGCTCGGGCAGTTCAAGCTGCCCGACGGCGTAAAATGCATCGTGGCCGACGACGACTGGCTGTACGCCGGGTGCGACGACGGCAAGGTCTACGACCTCGGCAGCAAGGTGCCGCGCGTGGCGTACGAAATAGCCGACGACGTCGACATCTTCTGGCTCGACATCAAAGACGGCGTGCTCGGCGTCTCCGACGCAGGCGGCAACGTCGTGATCGTCAATCACGAGGACGAGTCGCAGTGGCGAAAGAAGTCGTCGGGCTCCGGCGGGTGGATGATCCGCTGCGACGAGCTCGGCGTGTACCACGGGCACTCCGAGGGGGTGACCATGTACGACTGGGAGGACGGCAGCGAGATCTGGTCGCGAAAGACCGACGGGGCCGTGCTGTTCGGCTGGCAGGAGGAGTCGTCGGTGTTCGCCGCCACGAACCGCAACAAGGTGCACCGCTTCACGAAGCGCGGCGATGGCGACATGGTCTACTCGTGCGACGCGACAGTGTTCTCGTGCGCCGCCGCGGAGGACGGCAAATACGTGTTCGCCGCGGACAACTGCTCCTCGGTGTACTGCTTCGACGAAGAGGGAAGTCGCCTCTGGAAGCTCGCGACGGGCTGCGGCTCGGCGCTCTCGATGCAGTTCTTCGACAACCGGCTCTACCTCGTCACGAGCGACGGCACCCTCGCGTCGCTCGACGCGAGCGAGGCGGCGATCAAGGCCGCCCAGGCGGGCGAGGTCATGGTGGCGAAGACCATCGCGACCCCGAAGCCCGTCGCGGCCGCGCCGCCCGGGGAGGTGGAGACGACGGTCGACGTGAGCGACGGCGTGGTGGTCGAGTGCGTCAAAGAGGGCTCGCAGGTTCGCGTGCGAGTGGTGTCGAGCGGCTACGACCGCGGCTGGAACGTGCAGTTCCCGAAGGACCTCCGCCACGAGGGCGCGCGCTACGTCGTCGACGAGGTGCGCGAGGCGGGCCGCGGAGAGTTCTACCGGGCCCACGGCGCGATTCGTCGCCTCGTGACCTGACCGAGAAACAAGGGCCCCGCGTGAAGCTCGTCACCCAGATTGTCCTCGTCTTCGTGGAGGGCCGCACCGAGAAGGTGTACGAGGTCGACCTCTGCGAGGTCGGCGCGGGGCGGTTCGTCGTCAACTTTCGGTATGGCAAGAAGGGCGCGGCGCTCAAAGACGGCTCGAAGACCGTCGCGCCCGTCTCACGCGCGGAGGCCGACCGGGTCTTCCAGAAGCTCGTGTCGGCGAAGGAGGAGCAGGGCTACGTCCGCGAGGCCGAGGCCGAGGCCGCGCGGGTCCGTGCCCAGGGAGCGGCGGCGCGGGCCACGGCCTCCGGTCCCGCGCGCCCCGCGGGCCGCGTCGCCAACCCCGCCGCCGACGCCGCCCGTGCGCGCATTCTCCTCGAGCGCCTCGGGCAGGCCGGGGCCGATCGGCGATGGTTCCGTCGCGCCGGGGCGACGCGCTCGTGGCCACTCGAGCGGGCGATCTGGCGAGCGGGCGAGGTGCGCCTCCGCGAGGCCGAGCCCCTGCTGCTCGCGCTGCTCCACACCGCCTCCAGCTCCGACGTCGCCGGCGGCGGCAAGGGCGTCCGCGACTACTCGATCGCCTGGGCCCTCGGGCGCCTCGGCGGCGAGGCCTCCATCGAGTCCCTCGCGCGGATGCGCGCCGACCCCAAGCAGCCCGGGCACGTCCAACGCATCGCCACCGAGGCCCTCCTCGCGCTGAGCGACGCCGAGACCCGCGCCGACTTCCGGCGCGACATCGTGGCCACTCTGCCCGCGCCGCTACGCGACGCCCACGCCGCGGGCGTCGCGGCCGACTTCGCCGGCGCCCTCGAGGCGCACCTCGCCGCCGATCCGCGCGCCTTCGCGGTGATGGATCTCCTCTATCTCGTCGACGACGAGGTGGTGCGCCCCGCCTTCCTCGCGGAGCTCGCGCGCGCGCCGCTCAATCAGCCTCACTTCTACTGGCTCCGCCACCTCTTCAAGGCCGCCGAGTACCGCCGCGATCCTCGGGTGTTCGGCCTCTTCGCGGCGCGTTTCGAGAAGGTCCGCGCGAACCCGGTCGTGTGGCGAGCCACGCCCAAGTCCGTGTATGCTGCACCTACTCGCGAATATCTGCGTCGGCGCTCCTGGCGCACGCTCCGGCGCATGGGCGAGCTCGCCGACCCCGAGTTCGTCCCGCTCGCGGCCGGCGTGCTCCTCGCGTTCACCGACGCCGACGCCGTCGCGCCGCGCGGCGACTACGACACCTTGGCGCCCTATCGCGTGCTCAATCATTTGCTGTTCACGAACAGCCCACGGTACGAGCTCCGCCGTAACACCAAGGCGTTTCGGCTACGGCGAGGTCAGCGCGCGGGGCAGCCCGCGCCGCCGGCGCGCGAAGAGGCGTTCCCCGCCCTGTGGGAGGCCCGCCCCGAGGGCCTCATGCAGCTCGTCGCCGAGAGCACGTGCACCCCGGTCGTCGAGTTCGCCGCCCGGGCGCTCGTCGCGTGCGGCCCGTTCCTCGCCTCGCTCGACGACGACGACGTCGCGCTCGTGCTCACTCGCCCCTACGCCGCCGCCGCTCGCCTCGGGCTCGAGCTCGCGCGGAGCCGCCACGCCTCGGGTGCGCTCTCGGCGAAGGTGCTCGGCGCGCTCGCGTCGTGCGCGCACGAGCCCGCTCGCAGGCAAGCGTTCGCGTGGATCGACGAGCGGCGCGCAGCGCTCGCGGCCGACACCTCCTTCCTCGCCGCCCTCATCACGGCTCGCCACGCGGACGCGCGCGGGTACGCCCGCACCTGGGTGAGATCGCTCGCCCTCGCGCCGGAGACTGGCGCCGCGCTCGTGGGCCGGGTGATCGCGGCGCTGCTCGCCCTCCCGGACGACGCGCCCTCCGCCGAGGTCGCGCTCGACGCGGCGCAGACCCTCAGCGCGGCGCTCGGCAAGCACCTCGGGCAGGTCGGCCCTGCGGCGCTGCGCGATCTTCTCGGGCACCCGCTCGCGGGCGTCCAAGAGGTCGGCGCCGAGCTGCTGTCGCGCCTCGACTCGCGCTCGGGGCTCGTGCCCGTCGACGTCGTGCTCATGGTCGTGCGCTCGCCGTTCGCGAACGTCCGGGCGGTGGGCATGCGCCTGCTCGCCGAGCTGCCCGACGATGCGCTCACCCTGAACTTCAAGCTCCTCGTGCACCTCACGGCCGACGCCAACGCCGATCTGCGCCACGCCTCGCGCCCCCTCGTGGCGAGGGTCGCGCGCGCTCACCCCGAGATCGGCCTCGCGATCGCCGAGGGGCTGGTCGAGGCGCTCCTCCGGCGGAAGCTCGCCGAGGGTGCGCCGAGCCACGTCCTCCGCGTGCTGAAGGAAGACCTCACCGAGGTCACCGCGCAGCTCACGCGCGAGACCGTGTGGCGCCTGCTCCGCTCGGGGTCGCCGCACGCGCAAGAGCTCGGGGGCTTGCTCCTCGCCGACCTCGCCGGGTCCGCCGCGTCGGAGCTCGAGCTCGAGGACCTCGTCGAGCTCGGCAGCCACGACGTCCTCGCGGTGCGGCAGGCCTCGTGGCGCATGTTCGAGGCCGAGCGAGCGCGCGTCCTCGCGAGCCTCGTGACGGCGGCGAGGCTCTGCGACGCCAAGTGGGCCGACACCCGCGAGCGCGCGTTCGCCTTCTTTCGAGCGGTCCCCGCCGAGCACTTCACGGCTGACGTGCTCGTCTCGGTCATCGACAGCGTGAAAGAAGACGTGCAGTCGTTCGGCCGCGAGCTCGCCTCGCGCGTCTTCAAAGAAGAAGACGGCCCGGCGCTGCTCCTCAAGCTCTCCGAGCACCCGCAGCGCAGCGTTCAGCTCTTCACCACCAACTACCTCGAGCGCTTCGCCAGCGACAAAGTGGGGCGCCTCGAGCTGCTCGTGCCGTATTTCACGAGCGTGCTCTCCCGGGTGAACCAGGGCCGCGTCGCGAAGGCGCGCGTCCTCGCCTTCCTTCGCCGCGAGGGGCTCGCCAACCCGCAGGCCGCCGCGTTGGTCGTGAGTGTGCTGCACCGCCTGTCGGCCACGATCGCCATCGAAGACCGCGCCCTCGCGCTCGAGGCGATGGTCGCCGTCGGCCGCGCCCACCCGGAGGTGCCCCTGCCTCTCCGCGTGGTGCCCGTCGAGCAACGACCGAGGGCCGCCGTCCCCGCCTCCGGAGGTCGCTGAATGGAGCTCGCCTACGCCTTCAAGCGCGCCTCGCAGATCGACGACCGCTTCGATCGCACGAGCCTGTCGTTCTCGCCCGATCTGAAGCGCCAACCTACGTATTTCTCGGGCGAGCTGCGCAAGAGCGTCGCCTTCCGCGAGGCCATCAGCGCCCTCCACGACATTGTGGTCTCCGATCTCCGCTTCAAGCCGAAGGACAAGACCGCTTACAAAGAGTGGGCCGCCACCCAAGAGCTGGTCGACCTCGCCGAGGTGGCCAAAGACCGCGCGGGCGTCGCCGCGCAGATCGAGTCGCTCACTCGGAAGATCGGCGAGCTCCAGCGTCGCCGGGCGCACCGCATGGCGCCGTTCTATCGGGCGCAAAAGGCCTATTTCGATTATCTGTACAAGAACGATCGCGACGCGTGGATCGTGCTCGACCCGGTCATCACCGTCCACCCCGACGAGGTCTTCTTCGAGTGCTTCAGCCAAGACGAGTCGACCTACGGGCGCCTCGGGGCGAGCCTCGACGTGTTCAAGAACGTAGGCACGTTCGCCTGCGGGACCACGAACATCGACTACTCGACGCCGCTCTACGAAGAGTTCCAGAAGATCCGCAGCTACAAGACCACCCGCTTCGAGGTGGACCCCAGCGGCTTCGAGGTGAAGACCACCGGCGAGGAGACCTACGAAGAGAAGAAGATCGACCTGCCCGACTCCTGGGTGCGCGGCTTTCTCCAGGTGAGCTCGGCGATGGCCCTGCCGGCGCGCAGCTTCGAGCTCCACCCGATGGACCTGCACAATCTCTGCTTCGTGCTCCGCCGTAAGCGCGAGAAGCGCGGGCCGCGGGCGCTGCGCTGGGTGCTCACGCCCGGCGAGCCCATTCGCGCGGTGTTCGAGCCGTGGGATCTCACCGTGGTGTGCGCGAGGTCGCCGTACCTCGGCAAGGAGCGGGAGGAGATCCGCGTGTGGGGCCGGCGCCGCCTGCTCACGCTCGAGCGGCTCATCGCCATCACCGACAAGCTCACCGTGCACCTGCTCGGGCAGGGGCTGCCGTCGTTCTATGTCGCCGACCTCGGCGACATGTCGTTCACGCTCGGGCTCTCGGGCTGGACCCGCAACGACTGGGCCACGGCCGGCAATTTCGACCTCCTCGCCCCGCGCGCCGACACCGACGACTTCACGAAGCGCCGCGTGTTCGAGGGCCTGAAGACCACCTGGTTCTCCGACACCGACGCGCTCGCGAAGAAGCTCGACCTGCCGCGCTCCGCCGTGCTCGGCGCGCTCTCGTCGTGGACCCAGGCGGGCCGCGCGATGTACGACCTCAACAAGGGCGTCTACCGCGTGCGCGAGCTCGCGCGCGAGCCGCTCCCGATGGACAAGCTGCGCTTCTCGAACGAGCGGGAGGAGAAGGCCACGCGGTTTCTGGACGCCCGCGCCGTCACCGTGGCGTCGCGCGCGCTGCCCGACGCGGCCCTCGGGCTGTTCGGCACCGTCAAGGACGGCAAGCACACCCACCAGGCCGACCTCACGATCGACGCGGACGGTCGCCTCGCCAAGGCCACCTGCACCTGCAACTTTTTCCAACAGAACAAGCTTCTCAAAGGCCCGTGCGAGCATATGCTCGCGACACGTCTGTTCGAGGGAGCGCCCCTCCTCGCGAGGGTCTTCGCCTCCTCGCTCTCGCCACCTTCGTCACGACAGAGTTCATCCATCGCCCGGGGGCCGTACCGATGACACGGCACCTCTCGCATGGAGAAAGGAGTTTCACGCGCGGCGGTCTTCGGGGTGACATCTTGCAACACGGGCGGCGTTTCGCCGTCCATGCGACCTGGCCCTCCATGCGTCACTGGCCCGCTCTCGACTGTGCGGACGACGCCTAGCTGGTGCTGTTCCGGGGTCAATCCCGAGAATTCAACGAGCACCAGCTAGGCGCGTCCGCTTGAGTTGAGCGAGCCAGTCCCGAGACATCTTCGAAGGTCCCCGAAGCCGCCGCGCGTGAAGCCGTGAGTTTTTCCGTCTCTCGACTCGCCATGGACCGACGCCAACAGCTCTACGACCGCATCCGCAGCACGTCGAAGGACGAGGTCGTCCTCGAGGAGATGATCCGCCTCGGCTTCTGGCCGGCGCGCGGCACGCTCCCTTCGGATCCGGGCGACGAGATCCGCGACCTCGCGGAGGCGCAGCGCGAGCTCGCCGCCCTCCGCACCGAGCAGTCGCGCCTCCACAACCTCGAGGCCCTCAAGAAGGAGCTCTTCAAGCGTCGCCTGGCGGAGTCCAAGGCGCGGCAGGCCGAGACCAAGGCGCGGCGCGAGCGCGAGCGCGTAGCCCGCGCCGAGGCGTGGAAGAACGAAAAGACCCGCGCGATCGTCTTTCTCGGCCGAGGTGTCTCGGGCGGTCTCGCGGACACCACATGCGACGAGGCGCGGCTCCAGAAGCAGGGGCTCCCGGTGCTGCGCACGGCCGAAGACCTCGCCCGCGCCGCCGGCGTCACGGTGCCCGAGCTCCGCTTCCTCGCCTATGCGCGCACCACGACCGCCGCGCGCGTGTCGCACTACCGGCGCTTCCAGATTCCCAAGAAGACCGGGGGTGTGCGCATCATCTCGGCGCCCATGCGGCGCCTCAAGGCGCTCCAGCGGTGGCTCCTCGACGCCGTGCTCGCGCGCGTGGAAGTGCACGACGCGGCCCACGGCTTCCGCGCCGAGCGCTCCATCGTGACGAACGCAGGGCCCCACGTGGGCGCCCGCGTGGTGGTGAACCTCGACCTCAAAGACTTCTTCCCCACGGTCACGCTGCCGCGCATTCGTGGGGTGTTCCGCTCGCTCGGGTACGGCGAGCACCTGGCCACGATCTTCGCCCTCCTCGCCAGCGAGCCCGACACGGTGCGCGTGGCCCTCGACGGCGCCGAGTACGACGTCGCCCAGGGCCCGCGGCGCCTCCCCCAGGGCGCCCCCACGAGCCCGGCGATCACCAACGTGCTCTGCCGGAGGCTCGACAGGCGGCTCTTCCACGCGGCCAAGAAGCTCGGGTTTGCCTATTCGCGGTATGCCGACGATCTCACCTTCTCGTCGACCTCGAAGGAAGAGAACGCCGGTCAGCTCCTGAAGCAGGTGCGCTTCATCGTCGCCGCCGAGGGGTTCGTCCCGCACCCCGACAAAACGCGTGTACTCCGCAAGGGTCGCCAACAGGAGGTGACGGGCGTCGTCGTGAACGACAAGCTCGGCGTCGACCGGGTCACGCTCCGCCGCTTCCGCGCGCTCCTCCACGCCCTCGACAAGGACGGGGCGAACGGCAAGCGCTGGGGCAGCTCGCCCGACGTGTTCGCGTCCGCCTGCGGCTTCGCGTCGTATGTCGCCATGGTCGATCCCGTGAAGGGGCGCGCGCTCCTCGCGCGGGCGCGGGAGATCGCGGCGAGGCACGGGTGGAAGGGCCCGCCGCGCGGCCCGGATCGTTCGGGGGGGCCAAGTGGCCCAGGCGGTGCGCCGAAGCCGCCGGCGCCCGCGACGCCAAGCGAGCGCGCTCCCGCCCCTGTCGCGGGGTTGCCCGGCGAGCCTCTCGCCGCGCCGCCCACGCCCGAGCCGCCCGCGCCGGAGCCTCCGGCGCCCGCATCGCCGCCCACGCCGGAGACCCCCGCGAAGAAGAAATGGTGGAAGCTGTTCTGAGCGCCGCGGGGCCGGGAACGGCCGAAGGGTGGGGCGTGCCGAAGAGCCCGGTCAATGGCGCGCTCCTTCTGGGCGAAGGCGTGCAAGACCGGCGGGCAGAAGGCCTGCGGAAAGCAACAGTAGCCGGCGGACGGTTCCGCACCCGCCGCCGTCCGCACCCGCTGCCGTCCGCACCCCCGCGGCGCGTTCGGTCGTAGGCGAAATTCCTGCGTGAACCAGGCCCACACACGCCGTCCCGCGCGGCTGAGCTGCGCTCCGAACCCGACGAGCGTCCCGAAAGCCTCACCTGGGGCCTCGGCTCGCGGTCTCGCCATGAACGTTGACACCGGCGATCGTGTCGATAGGATGCGCGCCCTCGGGAACTGTCTGTACGAATTTCCCGAAACTTTGCCCTCTCTGGCGCGCCCTCACGCGGCGCGCCGGCACCCCACCCGGTGCGCTCGGTCCTCCACGGAACCTTTTTTCGTCCGAGGGGAACAAATCCGAAGCCCGTCCGGTTGGGGCGTCCGTCCAGGCGGCTCCGCCCGCCCCCTTCTCATTCTTTTCCCGGAGGTCGGATGTCCACCGACGTGATGATCTACGCGAGCGACCTGTCGAAGAATTTCGGGTCCTTCCGTGCGGTCGACAAGATCAACTTCGAGGTGAACCGTGGCGAGGTCGTGGGGTTCTTGGGCCCGAACGGCGCCGGCAAGTCCACCACGATGCGCATCCTCACGTGCTTCATCGCGCCCTCGTCGGGCACCGCGAGGATCAACGGCCACGACGTCTTCGAGCACACGCTCGCGGTGCGCGAGAGCCTCGGCTACCTGCCGCAGCGCGCGCCGCTCTACCTGGAGATGAGCGTCTACGAGTACCTGAAGTTCGCCGCCGACCTCCGCAACCTCGACGAGAGCACGTTCAAAAAGCGCGCCCGCTCCGTGGTCGAGGTCGCCGGCCTCGCGCAGGTGCTCGGCAAGGAGATCCGCCAGCTCTCGCACGGTTACCGCCAGCGCGTGGGCCTCGCCCAGGCGCTCATCCACGACCCGCCGATCCTCATCCTCGACGAGCCCACGAGCGATCTCGACCCGAACGAGAAGGCCGAGTTCCTCGACTACCTCAAGCAGATCGGCAAAGACCGCACGGTCCTCCTCTCCACCCACAACCTGAAGGAGGTCGAGACCGCCTGCGCCCGCGCCATCATCGTCTCGCGCGGTCGCGTCGTCGCCGACGGCTCGCTCGACGACATCAAGGGCAAGAGCGGCCGCGTCCGCTACGTGGTCGAGGTGCAAGAGTCGGGGGGCGACTCCCCCTACCGCGGCTCCGGCGCGCCTCCGCGAGCGAAAGAGGTCTCCGACCTCCTCGCCTCCCTCAAGGGCGCCGCCAGGGTGAACGAGCTGCCGACCGACGAGCGCGCCCACGCGTTCGAGCTGACGAGCGATCGTGGCACCGATCTCCGCGCGGCCATCTTCCGCGCCATCGCCGACAAGGGGTGGGTGCTCCTCGAGCTCCACCGCGACACCCAGACTCTCGAAGACGTCTTCCGCCACCTCACCATCGGAGAGGAGCGAAGGAATCGCCACGTCGGAAAGGGCGAGCCCCCGCCCGTCAAGGACGAGGACGAAGACGACGACGACGACGACGACGACGAGGACGAGGCCTGAGCCATGAGCGACAAAGCCAAAAAAGAAGAAGACGAGAAGAAGACGAAGCTCGCGGAAGAGGGCGACGACGAGGAAGAGGACACCACCTCGGAAGACGGCGGTGACGACGACGACGACGAGAGCGACGACGAGAGCGACGAAGAGGCCGCCAAGCCCGCCGCCAAGGCGCCGCCCATGGCTGCGCGCGAGGCCCCCAAGGTCTCCGCGTCGTTCGCGCGCAACCTCTGGACGATCACGAAGCGTGAGTTCGCGGGGTATTTCAACTCTGCGCTCGCCTACATCGTCATCAGCGCGAGCATGGTCCTCTTCGGGCTCTACTTCTTCTTCTATCAAGGCGGCATCTGGCAGGTCGACCGCGCGTCGATGGGCCGCATGTTCGACTTCGTGCCGGCGTGGATCTGCTTTCTCACCATTCCGCTCTTCACGATGCGCGCGATGAGCGAGGAGAAGCGCCTCGGCACCATCGAGCTGCTCATCACGCTGCCCGTTCGCGACAGCGAGGTGGTGCTCGGCAAGTACCTGGGCGCCCTCGGCGTCCTGCTCGTGCAGATCGCCTTGCTCGCGATTTACCCCATCGCGATGTTCAAGTTCCCCTGGAACATGGGCGCGTTCGACTGGGGTCCCTTCTGGTCGTCGATGTTCGGCCTCTTCCTCATGGGCGCCGCCGGCATCGCCATCGGAATGCTCTACTCCGGCATGACCGAGAGCCAGATCGTCAGCTACTTCGCGACGGCCTCCAC
>Ga0073904_10001545_pt1 | contig 17231 bp, 15 predicted proteins | sample KloWWTrecipitate_FD_66668 | JGI IMG/M metagenome (GOLD analysis project Ga0073904, IMG submission 66668) | Active sludge microbial communities from Klosterneuburg, Austria, studying microevolution and ecology of nitrifiers - Klosterneuburg... | ecosystem: Engineered > WWTP > Aerobic digester >... | reverse complement strand
AAGCTGAGGGCGTAGACGCCGAGCGCAATGGCGAGCCCCAGGTAGAACAGGACGAGCAGCCAGCGCGACGCAAGGATGACCCGCTCGATCACAAGTTCAAGGCTCTTCGGCATCAGGTTCTCCCGGGGGCGAGGCGGGAAGGGATAACGGATTTTTCGCACCGCGCAAGCGGACGGCCTGTCGCGGCCGGGTGTCCGGCGCGGCGGCAGAGTTCTGGGGAACACCAGCATGTGTGCATGAAGCGGGCATCGAAATACCCGAATCGCGGTTGGCTATCTAGGACAACGGGGCCGACGATGGCGCGCCGCGGGGTGGAGTGACGGCCTTGAGTTCTGTGTCTTTCGGCTTGCCGCGAGGGAGGTCGCATGAGCCGTTTCGGGCGTGAGATGGTGTTCGAGGCGCTGGCCGACGAGCATCGCCGGGTCATCCTCGACCGGCTGCGCAAGCAGAACGGGCAATCGCTCACGCAGCTCTGTGAAGGCCACGATATCAGCCGGCAGGCGGTGACCAAGCATCTCAAGGTGCTGGAGGAAGCCGACCTCGTGCTGACGGCGAAGCGGGGAAGGGAGCGGCTGCACTACCTCAACCCGGTGCCGCTGAACGCGGTGGCGATGCGGTGGCTGCGCCAGTTCGACAAGGTAAAGCTCGACGCGCTGTTCGCTTCGCCGCCGGTGCCGCCCGGGCGCGGCGACTGATCGGGCATCGACGCCCCCGGGTGCCGCCGGTAGATTGCCCGCCGCTTGAATATGAGGAGGCGCGATGCGCGGTCAGGTTCTGGGTGTCGATCCGTCGGGCGGTGGCACCATTAGCGGTTCGGACGGCAGCCGCTACACATTCGCGGCGCATGACTGGCGCGGCGGCGGACAGCCGCCGGCCGGCGCGGAGGTCGACTTCATCACGAGAGACGGCACGGCGACGGAAATCTTCCCGCTGCCACCAAGCCGCGCCGCGATGGAGATGCAGCAGCGGGCGAGGCCGTCCGCAGCGCCGCCGGGTCGCGACGAGGGGTCGTCGGTGCTGCTGGGCGGCATCGGCATTGCGTGCCTCATCGCGGGGTTCGTCATCCCCGTCGTCCCCACGGTTGCGGCTTTCATTCTAGGGCTCATCGGCGCAAGCAGCGCCAAGCGCCACAACAACAGCATGGGGCTCACCGCCTCGCGCATCGCCTGGATCGGGTCGATCGTTTTCACCATACTCGCGGCGATCCTGATCGTCTTCGCGACGCTCTATGCCTGGCCGTTCTTCGAGGCGGTGTGGAACACCGTGCTCGAAGAGGCGAGGCGGAACCCGCCGACCTCCGCCTGAGCCACTCCGCATATGAAAAGGGCCGGGATTTCTCCCGGCCCTTTCGTATTTCGGTGTCGCCAGATCAGTTGCTGGCGAGGGTGATCAGCGGCGTGATGCGCTTGATGGTGACGCGGCGGTTGAGCGGTTCGGCCAACTCAGTCTTCACCTTCAGGTAGCGCTCGCCATAGCCCTGCGTCACGAGATTCTCCGGCGGGATGCCGTAGAAGTCGGTGAGGATGCGGGCGACGGTGGAGGCGCGCGCATCGGACAGGACCAGGTTCGAGACATCCTTGCCGACGGCATCGGTGTGGCCTTCGATGAGGAAGGTTTCGGCCGGGTTGTCATCGAGCATTGCCAGCATGGCGTTGGCCACCTTGCTGAGCGCGCCGACCTGAGTGCGCGAGATCGTCGCCGCACCGGAGTCGAAGGTGAGGCCGCCGACTTCGAGACGGCGCACGCTGTCACGGATTCGGGCCGAACGCTTGACCTCGTCGATGGTGTAGATGCGGCGCACCTGTTCCACCGGCGGGGCGCGGAAGAAGTCCTCGACCTGCGTCTCGTCTGCATAACCGGCATCGAGGATGTAGTCGCGGACCGGGATGGTCAGCACCAGCGGCGGCAGGTCATCGCCCGGATCGCTCCAGTCGAGGATGGCGTCTTCTTCCGGATCGCGGCCGTCATAGGCGAGGATGTACTCGCGTCCGTCGGGCATGATGCGGGACTTGCGCACGACATCGCCGTACCGGTCGCGGACCGTGACGATCTGCACGCCGTTCGGACGGGTCACCGTTTCCTTGGTGAGACCGCCGCGCAGGCGCTCGTAAGTCACCTCGTCCTCGTCCGCGTCGAAGTAGCGATCACGCTCCTGCGCCGGGTTGTTGATGATGAGGTCGAGACCCAGCTGCACGATGTAGCCGGTGTTGGTGAAGTTGTTCGTCGTCTCGGTGACGGCGACCGTGGTGTTGTTCTGGTTTACCTGCGTGTTGTTCACGGTGTTGTTGTTCACCGTGTTGTTGGTCGTGTTGTTCTGCGTGTTGTTCACGGTGTTGTTGGTGGTGGTGTTGTTGACCACCGTGTTGTTCGACACGTTCGTGATGTTGTTCACGATGGTGACGTTCTGCGGCACTTCCATCGGCGGCAGGGCCTGAGCCGCAACGGCTTCGCCCTTCAGGTCGATAACCGGGGGCGGGGGAGCAGCCGCAGCGGCGATCGTGGACTGGGCGCCAGCGTCGGTGGTCGGCGGGGGCGCTGCCGGTTCGGCCGGCGGCGTGGGCGCGGCAGGCTGGCTGGCCGGCGGCGCGAGGGCCGCGGCCTTGGCGCTGTCGAGCACCGGGGCAGCTTCTTCCGGCTTGATCTCGGCCGGCAGGACTTCGACGGCCTGCGGGGTCACGATCTCATTGGCGGCCGGGAGCTCGGCGAGCGGCGGCTGTGCCGGAGCAGCCGGCTCGGCCGGGGCTGCGGGCAGCGGCGGCAGAGTGAAGCCGAACTGCTGCAGGCACTCGGTGGCGTTGGCGAAGCCGAGGCTGGTGCAGGTGTTGGCAATCTGCGTATTCGCGGCCTGGACGGTCGCGTTGCCACCGTTGACGTCGCCCTTGGCGAGCTGATCGACGCCCAGATTGTAAAGCTCGACGGACTTCTGCAGGTCGGCCTGGGCCTGAACCAGCGGATCGGCGTCGGCCGGGGCTTCCTGCGGGGGATTGCCGCCATCGACACCCTGAGCGGGTTCCTGGACGGTCGGGGCCGGCGCGGGCTGTTCTGCAGCCGGAGCGGCGGGCTGTTCAGCCGGCGCGGCGGGAGCGGGCTGGGCGGCGGGGGCCGCGGCCGGCTCGGGCAGCGGCGGCAGCTTCTGGCCGATGCACTGCTCGACGTTCTGGAAGCCGTTGGCGGTGCACAGCGCTTCGATGCGCGCCGTTGCGTCGGCGGCGATCGGCTGGGCCCCGGCGTGGTCGCCGGCGACGGCCATGTCCAGCGCCTTCTGGTAATCACCCAGCGCGGCGTTGAGGTCGTTGACGAATTTTTCCTGAGCGGCAGCCTTTTCGGCTTCGGTCGCAGCGGCGGCAGCAGCAGCAGCCTCGGCAGCCTTTGCGTCCTCGGCAGCCTTTGCGTCCTCGGCGGCCTTGGCGTCAGCGGCGGCCTTGTCGGCCTCAGCGGCCTTCGCAGCTTCGGCAGCCTTGGCTTCCTCAGCGGCTTTCTGCTCGGCGGCGGTGGCGGCGGCCTGCGTTTCCGCAGCCTGCTTCTCGGCGGCAGCCTGAGCTTCGTCGGCGGCCTTCTTTTCTTCAGCCGCCTTTGCGTCAGCGGCGGCCTGTGCGTCCGCAGCGGCCTTGGCATCCTCGGCGGCCTTTGCGTCGGCGGCAGCCTTTGCATCGGCAGCAGCCTTTGCATCGGCAGCAGCCTGCGCTTCCGCAGCGGCCTTTGCCTCGGCCTCGGCCTTGGCAGCCTCTTCAGCAGCCTTGGCGTCGGCGGCGGCCTTGGCTTCTTCAGCAGCCTTCGCCTCGGCAGCGGCCTGCGCTTCCGCAGCGGCCTTTGCTTCGGCTTCGGCCTTGGCAGCCGCTTCCGCAGCCTTGGCCTCTTCAGCGGCCTTTGCTTCGGCAGCAGCCTGCGCTTCGGCGGCGGCCTTTGCCTCGGCCTCAGCCTTGGCGGCCTGCTCGGCGGCTTTCGCTTCCTCGGCGGCCTTGGCTTCCGCCGCGGCCTTTTCGGCTTCGGCGGCGGCATTGTTGGGGGCGGCGGCAGCGCCGCCGGCAGCCTGGACGGCAGCGATACACGCCTCGACGCTGGTAAAGCCCTCGACGATGCACAACTCGGTCAGCGGCGCGAGCGTCGCGGCGGTGGCGGCCTGATCGTTGGCGGCCTGCGCGGCAGCGTAAGCCTGATAGGCGGTAATGAGATCAGCGCTCTGCGCTCTGACGGAGGTGACCGGGGCCAGCGCAAGGACCGCTACACTGGAGCCAGTCAGGAGCCAGTTTCGTAGGCGCATTGGGATTTCCTCATCTTAGTGGAGTCAGTTGGGTGACAAGTGCCGCAGCGCAGATGAACGTTGTCTGAACGCTGACTGAACGCTTCCGGCCTGTAGGATTGATGACGGTGCCCCCGCCGTGAACCCGCTAACGCGGCGGATGGTGGTGTGGTTCCTGAGTCGATTCAACTGAACGGTGGATCGTGGCGCGAGTGGGGCGCTTGCGCCGCGGTTTGGCGGGTGCAGGAACGATTCATGTGCAGTGGACGCATTTTCTGCGCTGCGGCTAGGGGTTCGGGGCCGCGGCGGGGTAGCGTTGCGGCATGGAACAGCTTCTCACCTACTGGCCTTTCGCGCTCGCGATGCTCGCGACCGGTGTCGTCTCCGGAATCATGGCGGGGCTGCTGGGGGTCGGCGGCGGGGCGATCATCGTGCCGGTGCTGGCGACGGCGCTGGCGCTGCTCAACATCGACAATGCGGTGGTGCAGCACATTGCGGTGGGGACATCGCTGGCGGTGATCATCCCGACCGGCATTTCGAGCGCCCGTTCGCACCACAAGCGCGGCGCGGTGGACATGCGGGTGCTGAAACTGTGGGCGCCGGTGATCTTTGCGGCAACGCTGATCGGCGGGCTGATGGCGCGCTGGTACTCGGGCGACGCGCTGCGCATCGTCTTCGGCGTCTTGGCGCTGGTGATTGCCGCAAACATCGTGCTGCCGTTCCAGGAGCGGCTGATCGGGCACCTGCGCTCGTCCAACCTCGCGCATCGCGTGGCGGCGGCGGTGGTGGGGTACCTGTCGGCGCTGATGGGAATCGGCGGTGGCTCGTTCACGGTGCCGACGCTGCATGCGTTCGGCGCGCCGATGCATACGGCGGTGGGCACGAGTTCGGCGATCGGTGTGGCGATCGCGGTGGCGGGGACCATCGGCTACATGATTTCGGGCTGGGGCGTCGCGGGGCTGCCGCCGATGAGCATTGGCTACGTGAACGTCGTGGCGTTCGTGTTCATCGCAATCACGGCGTTCTTTTCGGCCCCGATCGGCGCATCGCTGGCACACCGGCTCAACCAGCGCGCGCTGAAACTGGTGTTCGTGGCGTTCATGACCTTCGTTGGACTGAACATGATCTGGAAGGCCATCGCCGGATAGGCAACGGCCCCGGAACGGGTCCGGGGCCGCGCGGGGCACTGCGCTTATTCCGCAAGGTTCCAGGTGACCTGCACGTTGATGACGAAGCTGAGCTCGCCGGTCTGCACCGGGACGGGGGCGGCGGCAGCCATCTGCACGTCCTGGCGCATCATGTAGGGCTGCGGCTGGCCGGCGTTCTGGGTTTCCGAGATCGAGCGGATGTTGCTGAGCGTGACACCGGCCGCCGTGGCATAAAGCTCGGCCTTGGCGCGGGCGTCGGCAAAGGCGGCCTTACGGGCTTCATCGAACAGCTTGCTCGGATCGGCGACCGAGAAGCTGACGCCGTTGATGGTGTTTGCGCCGACCGTCACCGCCTTGTCGAGAATATCGCCGAGCTTGGCGATGTCGCGCACGCGCACCGTGACATTGTTGAACACCTGGTAGCCGTTGATCTTGGGCGGCAGAGTGTAGCCGTTGGCATCGCGGGCGTCGGTGTAGACGTAGTTCGGATTGACCGAGAAGCCCGAGGTCTGGATGTCGCGCGCCTCGATGCCGGAGGCTTTCAGCGTATCGATGAGTTCGGTCATCGCGGCGGTGTTGGCGGTGAGTGCCTCGCGGGCGGTGGCGCCCTGAGTGGTCACGCCGGAGGTGACGAATGCGGTGTCCGGCGCGCCGGTGACTTCGCCGCGACCTTCGATGGTGATGATGCCGGGACCGCGCGAGTCGTCGGCGGCGGCGGCCGGCAGGGTCGTTGCGAATGCGGTGCTCAGCGCGAGGGCGGCGAGGAAGGTAGAACGGCGCATGAGGTCACTCCTGTTGATTGTTGCCGGCAGGCGAGGCTGTCAGCATAGCGCGCAGTTATGGGCCGAAGGATGAACGTGAGTTGAACGCGTTCCGCATCCGGCCTTGCACATCTGACGCTCCCCGGCGGCCGATCCTTGGGGTCGGCTGGACAGAAAGGTGGTGGCAGGGATAGCTACGCGCCGAGGACGGAGAAAAACGTGACAAATCCTATCGTTCCGGGGGAAGGCACGCTCGTTGGCCGGGTGCAGATGCCGGGGCAGACGCTGCCGCGGGTGGTGACGGTGCGCGGCGGCGAGGTGGTGGATATCACCAGCAAAGCCGCGCCGACGGTGCGCGATATTGCCGAGATGGCTGACCCGGCGAGGTATGTTTCGGGCGCCGCGGGTGTGTTGGTGGGCGGGCTCGATGCGCTGCTGGCGAGTTCCGCGGCGGGGGCGCGCGATGGGTCGCGGCCGGTGCTGCTGTCGCCGATTGATTTGCAGGCGGTGAAGGCGGCGGGGGTGACCTTCGTCGTGTCGCTGCTCGAACGCGTCATCGAGGAGCAGGCGCGCGGCGACAAGGCGCGGGCGGACGCGTTGCGCACGGATATCCTGTCGCTGATCGGCACCGACCTGTCGCAGCTGGTGCCGGGTTCGGATGCCGCGATGCAGGTGAAGGCGACGCTGATCGAGAAGGGCGTGTGGAGCCAGTATCTCGAAGTCGGCATCGGGCCGGATGCCGAGATTTTTACAAAATGCCAGCCGATGGCGTCGGTGGGGTTTGGCGCGGACGTGGGCATCCTGCCGATTTCGGAATGGAACAATCCGGAGCCGGAGGTGGCCTTCGTTGTCGCGAGCACGGGGCGCATCGTTGGCGCGACGCTCGGCAATGACGTGAACCTGCGCGATGTCGAAGGGCGCTCGGCGCTGCTGCTGGGGAAGGCCAAGGACAACAATGCCTCGGCTTCGCTCGGGCCGTTCATCCGGCTGTTCGATGCGACCTGTTCGATCGAGGACGTGAAGGCGTCACAGATCGGGCTGAAGGTGAGCGGCGAGGACGGGTTCGTGCTCGAGGGTTCGTCCAATATGGCGGAGATTTCGCGCTCGCCGGAATCGCTGGTTGCGGCGGCGATCGGGCGGCATCACCAGTATCCGGACGGGTTCGTGATTTATTGCGGCACGATGTTTGCGCCGGTGAAGGATCGCGGCGGGGCCGGCAAGGGGTTTACGCACCGGGGCGGCGATATCGTGTCGATCTCGACGCCGCTGCTCGGGACGCTCACCAACCGCGTGCGGCTTTCGACGGAGTGTGCGGAGTGGACCTATGGCGCGAGCCATCTGTTCCGCGATCTGGCGCGGGCGGGGTTGATTTGAGGATGGCGCGCGGCGCTGGATGACTGGATTTGACTTGAACCCGGTGGGTGGGCCTACCCCTCACCCGCCCTTCGGGCACCTTCTCCCACAAGGGGAGAAGGCGATGGAATCGAGATTTCGGCGCGCCGCGCCAAACGTATGGGAAGCACCATGACCGAACTGCACAAGAACCTGATCAATGGCGAATGGGTTGGCGGGGAGGGGGCGGAGAATATCAACCCCTCGAACACCAACGAGGTGGTGGGCGTCTATGCGCGGGCGACCGCTGCGCAGACGACCGACGCGATTGCGGCGGCAAAGGCGGCGGCTCCGGGGTGGTCGCGGTCGCCGATCATGCAGCGCTGGGAAGTGCTGAGCAAAGCGGCACACGAGATTTTTGCGCGCAAGCAGGAATTGGGCGAGCTCCTGAGCCGCGAGGAGGGCAAGACCCTGCCCGAAGGCATCGGCGAGGTCACGCGGGCGGGGCAGATTTTTGAGTTCTTCGCCGGCGAGGCGTTGCGGCTGATGGGCGAGGTTGGCCCGTCGGTGCGGCCGGGGGTGGGCGTCGAGATCACGCGCGAGGCGGTGGGTGTCGTCGGCATCATCGCACCGTGGAACTTTCCGATTGCCATTCCGACCTGGAAGATCGCGCCGGCCATTTGTTACGGCAACACGGTGGTGTTCAAGCCGGCCGACCTCGTGCCCGGGTGCTCGTGGGCGATCGTCGATATTCTGCATCGTGCCGGCCTGCCCAAGGGGGTGCTGAACCTCGTGATGGGCAAGGGCTCGGTGGTGGGCCAGACCATTCTGGACAGCGCCGATGTGAACGCGGTGAGCTTCACCGGCGGCGTTTCGACGGGCAAGCGGGTGGCCGAGGCGAGCGTGAAGGTGGGCCGGAAATTCCAGCTCGAAATGGGCGGCAAGAATCCGACCGTCGTGCTCGATGATGCCGACCTCAAGGTGGCGGTGGAGACGGTGGCGCAGTCGGCGTTCTTCTCGACCGGCCAGCGCTGCACGGCGTCGAGCCGTATCATCGTGACGGAAGGCATCCACGACAGGTTTGTCGCGGCGCTGACCGAGCGGGTGAAGAGCCTCAAGGTTGGCGATGCGCTGGAAAAGGGCATCGACATCGGGCCGGTGGTCGACCCGAACCAGCTCAAGCAGGACACCGACTATATCGCGCTCGGCCAGAAGGAAGGCGCGAAGCTGGTGGTGGGCGGCGAGCTGCTGGAGCGCGGGACGCCCGGCCATTACCTGCAGCCGGCGCTGTTCACCGAGGCGACCAACCAGATGCGCATCGCGCGTGAGGAAATCTTCGGGCCGGTGGCGGCGGTGATCCGGGTGAAGGACTATGACGAGGCGCTGGCGACCGCGAACGACACCGAGTTCGGGTTGTCGTCGGGCATTGTCACCACGTCGCTGAAATATGCGACGCACTACAAGCGCAACGCGCAGGCCGGCATGGTGATGGTGAACCTGCCGACGGCGGGCGTCGATTTCCATGTGCCGTTCGGTGGCACCAAGGCATCGAGCTACGGTCCGCGCGAGCAGGGCAAGTACGCGGCCGAGTTCTTCACGACGATCAAGGTCGCCTATACGGCGGCGGGCTGAAGGAGCGGGGCGCCTCAAGGGGCGCCCCAATCGTTTCAGCCGAAGTGGCCGCGGCGGATGCGGCGGATGGCAATCCAGACCAGCAGCACGGCGAACGGCGCGGCGATCGACAGCGCCACCGGCTTGTTGATGTGGAACTGCTCGAGCAGGCCGCCGAGCATGTAGCCGAGGATACCCAGCAGGTAGTAGCTGATGGCGATGACCGAGAGGCCTTCGACCGTCGCCTGCAGCCGGTACTGGCTCTGCGCGGTCGAGGCGATGGTGTCGAGCACCGCGCTCTGCTGGGTCTGCATGTCGAGCCCGATCCTGACATTGAGCAGGTCGATGACCTTGGCGATCTTGTTGGTGAGCGAGCCGAGCCGCTTTTCAAAGGCGGCGCAGGTGCGCAGCGCCGGATCGACGCGGTTGGCAACGAACCGGCCGATCGAGGAGCCGCGCGTGGTCGGGCCCTCGCGCAGCGCGTCGATGCGGGCGTGGATGATGTCGCCATAGGCCTTGGAGCCGGAGAGCCGGTAATCGAGCCGCTCCGACAGGCGCGAGGACTGGATCGACAGCCGGTGCAGCGTATCGAGCGCCATCTTGATGCGGTCGGACGTGTTGGCGTCGCCCAGCGTTTCGATGAGCTGTTCGAGGTCGTGTTCGGCGGCGCCGAGGTCCGGCGAGGCGCGGCGTACGGCGGGCAGCGCCAGGAGCGCCATGCAGCGATAGGTCTCCATTTCGAGGACGCGGCGCACCTGCACCGAGCGGCGCAGCACTGACAGGCGCCCCGCGGCGAGCATCAGCACGGTGAAGCCGTCGGCATCGGGAATGTAGTCCGAGGCCAGCTCGGCGTTGCCGTCTTCGATGGTCGAGGCGCAGCGGCTGGCGAGGTTGAGCTTGTCGAGCCAGGCATCCGGCACGGTGGCGTCGTCGGTGACGTCGAGCAGGGTCGAGGCGATCAGGTCGGAGCCTTCGAGCACGTCGAGGCCGATGCCGTCAGGCCAGACGACGGTGTCGTTGGGCGGGGCCTGCCAGGTGACGGTGACGAACTCGGTGTGAAATTCCCACGTGACGCGCAACGCGCCGGTCGAAAAACTGATCTGGCGCAGGTGCGGGCCGAGATCGACGCCCTGCGCGGCGCAGAAGGCGCGGAAGCGCCGGTGCAGCGCCTCAAGCTCGGCGGGCTTGCTGGGAGTGACGAAGACCAGACGCCGGATGCGCTCGGGCCCCTCGACGATCTCCATCGGGCGCGCGTGGAGTTCCGCCGTGATGGCCTGGCGGTCGGGATGGTCGCGGGGAGGCAGCATGGTCACGTCGGGGCTCTGATTGGGAGGGGAGCTTAGCAGGTGCCCGGCAGATGTCAGGGAGGCGCGCCGACGCAGGGGCAAGTTTTTTCCTATGACATCCATAGATAGGAGTCGGGGTGCCTTTGCCGATAGAAAACACGCAGTCTTCGGAGGAACTCATGACTATCTCAATGAAAAGCGCGTTCAGGGGTCTGCTGGCTGGCGGCCTGGCGCTGGCAATGGCGGGCGCCGCCGTGGCGCAGGAGCCGCTGAAGCTGACGCTGGCGCTGCAGGCGACCGGTACCGCCAAGTGGGAGCTGGCCGCCATGCAGGCGCTCGGCCTCGACAAGAAGCACAATGTCGAACTCACCGTGCAGGACGTTGCCGACAGCGCCGCCGGGCAGATCGCCCTGCAGGCCAAGCAGGCCGACGTGATCCTGTCGGATTTCGTGTGGGTCGCGCTGCAGCGGCATGAAGGCAACATGGTCACCTATGTGCCGCACTCGCTGACCGTGGGTGGGCTGATCGTCGATCCGAAGGCGGGAATCACCAAGCTCGCCGATCTCAAGGGCAAGACGCTCGCGGTGTCGGGCAGCCCGGTCGACAAGAGCTTCGTGGTGCTCGCGGCGACCTACAACAAGGAGACCGGCGGCACGCTGGTCGACGACGCAGAGACCCGCTTCGGTGCTCCGCCGCTGATCAACGAGCTGATCACCGGCGGCCAGGCGCAGGCGGCGCTGAACCTGTGGAACTGGAACTCGCGGGCCAAACTCGCCGGCAGCACGGAACTGGTTTCGGTGGCTGCGATGCTGAAGGAACTGGGCGTCAGCGAGACCCCGCCGCTGCTCGGCTGGGCCTTCTTCGACGAGACCGCTGCGCAGAAGCCCGAGGCGATCAAGGCGTTTGCCGATGCCTCGTTCGAGACCAAGGCCGCGCTGCTCACCGACGACGGGCTGTGGGACACGATCCGTCCGGCGATGAACGTCAAGGAAGACGATGCGCTGTTCGCGCAGCTGCGCGACGACTATCGCCACGGCATCGTCAAGGCGTTCACCGCGCAGTCGGTTGCGGCGGCCAAGGAAGCGTTCGCGATCATGGCGAAGTTCGGCGGCAAGGATGTCGTCGGCGATATCACCGAGATCCCCGAGGGCACGTTCTACACGGCGCTGCAGACCCAGTAAGCAGACAGGTCTCCCAACCTCTGCTCGGGCGGTCCGGCTGCATGGCCGGGCCGCCTGTCTTATTGCCGGTCAGGCGGCGGGCGCGAGGCTCGCCTGCTCGCGGTGGATGTGCTCGACGATGGCTGCGAGATCGGCCGGGGTGCGGGACTCGCGCGGGGTGGGGAAGGTGATGTCGGCCACGGTGCGGACCGGACGGCCCGCCAACACGACGGCGCGGTCGGCGAGGATCGCGGCATCCTCGGCGAGGTGCGTGACCAGCAGGACGGTCGGCTCGTGCAGCGTGATCAGCTGGCGCAGCACGGACTGGATCTCGCGCACCAGCGTGCGGTCGAGGGACACGAAGGGCTCATCGAGCAGCAGCAGGCGTGGGTTCACCGAGACGGCGCGGGCCAGCGCCACGCGGCGCTGCATGCCGCCCGACAGCTGGTGCGGATAGGCGTCCTCGAAACTGGCGAGCCCGACACGATGCAGGATGGCGACGGCCTCCTCGCGCGTGGTTTCGGCGCGTACGGCGCGGATGTTGTCCACTGCGCTCAGCCACGGCAGGAGCCGGGCATCCTGGAACACGAAGCCGGCAGGCGGTGCGTCGCGCGCCGGCACGCCGTCGATCTCGATGTGGCCGTCATAGGCGGTATCGATGCCGGCGACGAGGCGGAGCAGGGTGGACTTGCCGACGCCGCTGGGGCCGACCAGCGCGACGACGCTCGACGGCGCCACTTCCAGCGAAAAATCGCTGAACAGTGGCGCATGCGCCGGATCGAAGCGCTTGGCGCCGATGGAGATGTTCAGGACTGGTCCGCGCGCCATCTGAGGACCCGTCCTTCCAGCGGGCGCAAGACGAGGTATTCGAAGATGAACACCACGATGATGAAAGCGATTGTGTAAGCGAAGATGGAAGTGATGTCGAAGAACTGGAAGAAGGTCTGGATGCGGAAGCCGATGCCGCCGTCGCTGCCCAGAACCTCGAACACGAGGACGATCTTCCAGATCAGCGACAGGCCGGTGCGCGCCGCCGCGAGGACGAAGGGCATCAGCTGCGGCGCTGTGATCAGGCGGAGGCGGCGCCAGGCAGACATGCGGAAAGCGACGGCAAGCTCGTCGAAATCACGCGAGAAGCTGCGCACGCCTTCGCGAATGGTGGCGATCACCACCGGAACCTTGTTGAGGGTCACGGCGAGGATCAGCGCGAACTCGGTGAGGCCGAGCCAGATATAAAGCACGATGGCGATGACGATCGCCGGGATGTTGAGGCCGATCACCACCCAGGTCGAGAACAGCCGGTCGAGCACGCGGTTGCGGCCGAAGGCGATGCCGATGATGGTGCCGAGCACCATTGCCACCGTGAAGGCGATGGCCGTGCGGGTCAGCGTCTTGGCCATGTCGGACACAAGGCGGCCGTTGATCAGCAGGTCCCACATTTCGGTGACGACGCGGACCGGGGTGGGGAACAGGCGCGATGGAAAGATCGTCGCCGCGATCTGCCAGACAACTACGAGCAGGACGAGGCTCGCGACCTCCAGCGAGATGCCGAAAGGTCGCCGTTCTCTAGCGGCGCGGGTTGGTGTTCCTGCGCCCGGAATCGTGGCCGGCTCGGTCATGGTTCAGGCGGCCCGGACGTGGCGCGGGCAATGGCGTTTCAGTGGGCCTGACAAATATCGACTCGCCTTCGTGGCCAATGGGGACGGCATCGCGTGGGCGGGCCTGATGAATTCTCTCACCGGCGCAATTTGGCATCGCTGCGGTGGACTATCAATGACAAAGCGGTGCCTGCGACGCTCAAGAAGCCGATACCGCGTTTTCTTCGTGGCCAACTCACCCTAGTAGTGTGGCAGGGAGTACGGGATGCATACGTTCCTGCAGCGCGCGTTCGAAACCGGAAATGCCACGCGGCGGCTCAAGGCTGGGGCCGTGCTTGCCGCCAGCCTGCTCGTCATGGCCGTGCCCGTGCAGGCGCAGGTGAGCGGCCGCGCGAGCGCGACCGGGAGCGACAGCCTGTCGCTGAACGGGCAGAATTTTCAGCTGTTCGGCATCGAGGGCCTGGCGTTCAACCAGAGCTGCTTTGTCGATGGCCAGCCGTTCGCCTGCGGCGCGTCGGCGACGCGTGCGCTGCAGACACTGCTCGATCCGGCGGCGGTGAGCTGTGAGCCGAAGGGCGTCTCGGCGTCGGGCGCGACGCTCGCCGCCTGCACCGGGCACGATGGCGACGTGGCGCAGAAAATGGTGGAGCTGGGCTGGGCGTTTGCCGACCCGGCGGTGCCGGACGCCGCCTATGCGGCCGCTGAAGCGGCGGCGCGCGATGGCAGGGCGGGCGCGTGGCGCGGTACGTTCCTGATGCCGCCGGCCTATCGCGCGCAGATCGCTGCGATCGAGGCGCGCTATGCGGCGCGGGCTGGGACTGCGGCGCAGATCGAGGCCGAGGCGGCCATCGTCGCGGGGGCGATCGATCTGCGCGGACTCAGTGAGGTGGCGCTGGAGCCGGTCGAGGCGGGCGCCAGCGCGCCGCCGCTCGAGGTGTACGAGGTTCACTTCGGCGCATTCCGGCCCGGCTTCATCAGTGCGGCGATCGAGCCGCCCGCGGTGTTCGACTGGCAGGCCGTGGCCGGGGTGCTCGACGGCACGCGGCGGGAGGGCGTCGCCGAGGTGGAAGCGGGTGTCGCGGAGGCCATCTGGGATGAGCTGGCCGCCCGGCCCGCGCAGACGATCGACACGCGAAACGCCGATGGATTTTACGCGGCGCTGAAGAGCAGGTCGGCGGCGTGGCTGGCCGCCGGCCGGCAGCCGATCCTCTATGTGATGGCGCCGGACCTGCCGAACTGGGTGCGGGGCTGGTTCGCGGGGCAGGCGCCGGTGGGGGCCGAGGTCTCGCGGCGCGAGGACCGCGCCGATCCGGCCTATCTGGGGACGATCGACGGGGTCGATGTCTATATCGGGCCGGGGCGGCAACGCGCGGCGCTACTGGTGCCGTCGGACATTCTGTCGGCGGTGAGTTACCGGACGGATGCCGATGGCCGGGTGCTGGCGCTCTCGGTGGATGCCGCGACCAACGCGTGGGTGGTGCGGTACGGAATGGCGCTGCGCTGGGGGGACGACATGCTGACCTGGCTGGCATTTCCGCAGATGGCGTCGCCGACGCCGGATGCCATGTGACCGGCATGTCGCGTCACCACAGCATGAAAAGTGCCCAGTCATGAACCGTATCCTTGCCGTGATCGTGGGCCTTGCCTTCGTTGCGCTGATCGCCTTCGGCGTCGTGGTGTTCACCAGCGGCGGCCCGCCGGCGCAGGTGGTTCAACCGGCCGCGCTGCCGCAGGCCGAGGCCGCGGCGGAGCAGAATGCGCAGCCGGTCGTTGCACCTCAATCGCCGGCCGCGATGGAGCCGCAGACCCCGGAGGCGGCGGCACGGTTTGACGCCTGGGCGAAGCCGCTGCGCGAGGGCGGACTCACCGTGACGGCCGGGCGGGTGGCGGTCGCGGGGGAGACGGTTAGCGTGGCGGACCTGACGATCGCCGGACCGGCAGAATTTCCGGGCTGGCGCTGGTCGGCCGAGCGGGCCTCGCTCTATGACCGCGAACTGTTCCACCTGCAGGCGGCGGGCAAGACGGCCTTCGTCTTCGTCGAAGCGGAGGGCAAGGAGACGGTGTGGTCCGGCACCGCAGAGGCCATCGGCGTCGCCATCACCACCGATGTGCGCGACAAGCTCGGCAAGACCGCGGTGGTGCGGATCAACGGCCTGTCGCTGGCCCGGGAGGGTGATGCGGCGCCGCTCACGCTGGCCGACGGGCAATTGCGCATCCTCCTCAAGGGCGGGACCGGCATCCTGCCGCAGGGCACGGACCTGACGCTGCGGCTGACCGACATGACGTTGCCGCAGGCCGCGGGCGCGGTGGTGGGGAGCAAGCTCAAGTCGTTCACCACCGAGTTCGCCATTGACCGTTCGATCACCGCCTACTCGCTGCAGCAGGTGGCGGACTTCTTCCGGCGGGGCGTGACCGCCAATGTCGAGCTTGGCGCGATTGCCCTCGACTGGGGAGCGCTGCATGTCATCGGCAATGGGGCGTTCGGATTCAGCCCGGCGGGCGCGGCGCGCGGGCGGCTCGAGGTGAAGGTCACCGAGCCGGTGGCGCTGCTCGACGCGATCGCGGCGGCGGGCGGCGTGGCCAGCGACGCGCTGGCGGATCAGGTTGCGGCGCTGCTGCTGCAGATGGGCGAGGCGCCGAACGAGACCGCGGTGCCGATGGCCATTGTCATCACCGACGGGACCGTCGTCCTCGAAGGTCCGGGCGGGGAGAGCGCGCTGGGCACGCTGCCGCAGCTTTCGGGTGGCGCGGTCCCCCCGGCGGCCGTGCGGTAGATCAATTTGGTGGCAGCCGGTGTTGCACCGGCGTATGCTTCGGATGTGCCCCGATACGGGCATCTGGGTGACGATTGTGCTGGAGGTTCCGCAGAGCCTCCGGAAAGGATGTTTTGATGATTTCCCGTCGCAACGTTCTTGTGGGCATGGCCGCGACCGCCGCCGTGCTTCCGGCGCAGCAGGTTCTCGCCAACGACCCGCAGCGGATGTTCTTTTATGATCTCTACGTGAAGGGCACGACCACGCTGTCCGAGAAGGCGCTGGCCCGCAACGGCATGCCGGTGGAAATCGTGGGCTTCATGGCGCCGCCCCTCAAGGCGGAATCGCCGTTCTTCGTTCTGACCGATATCCCGATGGAGACGTGCCCGTTCTGCAACGACATCGCGCTGTGGCCGGACAACATCATCTATGTGACCAGCGACGCCGACCTGCCGATGGTGCCGTTCGACCGGCAGATCAGGGTGAGCGGCAAGCTGGACCTGGGCGAAAAGCTCGACGAAGAGACCGGATTCGTCAGCCTTGTCCGACTGAAGAGCGCGGCGATCATCCGCTCGTAAGTCTCGACTGCGGGAACGCCATATGCTGCTCGCCGAGGGCATAGATTTATCATTCAACGACTCGGGGGGCAGGGCCTTCGTCGTGCTCGACGGCGTGAACTTCGCGCCGGAGCCGGGCAAGATCACGGCGATCAGCGGGCCGTCGGGATCGGGCAAGTCGACGCTGCTCTATGTTCTCGCGGGGCTGCTGCCGCCCGGTAGCGGCAAGGTGAGCTTTGACGGAACAGACCTGTACGCCATGTCCGAGGGGCGCCGCGATGCGTGGCGGCGCGCCGAGATCGGCTTCATCTTCCAGGAATTCCACCTGATCGACGAGCTGTCGCCGCTCGCCAACGCAACGCTGCCGGCGACCTTCGGCCCGGCGCCGGGAGTGCGGGAGCGGGCGACGAAGGTGCTGCAGCGGCTGGGCGTGCCGGCGGAGCGGCGCACCATCGCCGAACTGTCGCGCGGCGAGCGCCAACGTGTGGCGGTGGCGCGGGCGCTGGCCTTCGATCCGCCGGTGGTGCTGGCCGATGAGCCGAGCGCCTCGCTCGACAGCGCGGCAACGGCCGACCTCATCTCGATCCTCGCCGATCTGGCGAGGGAAGGGCGGACCGTGGTGGTGGCGACGCACGACCCGGATATTCTCGCGGCGTCGGATGCGGTGGCGCTGCTGCAACATGGAAGGCTGACCGCCAGGGCGAAGGAAGCTGCGGCGTGATCAACCCGTTGCCACTGGTCTGGGCAATCATGCGGCGGCATGCCGTGGTGTGCGCCACGTTCGT
>Ga0073904_10001543_pt1 | contig 17241 bp, 16 predicted proteins | sample KloWWTrecipitate_FD_66668 | JGI IMG/M metagenome (GOLD analysis project Ga0073904, IMG submission 66668) | Active sludge microbial communities from Klosterneuburg, Austria, studying microevolution and ecology of nitrifiers - Klosterneuburg... | ecosystem: Engineered > WWTP > Aerobic digester >... | reverse complement strand
TTCCTCGTCCTGCTGCCCGGTGCGCGGGCGGCGGACGTCGCCGAGCGGGCGCAGGAGTGGCGCCGCCGGTGCGCGCGGCTGGTCGTCGCGGCCCCCGGGGGGACGTGCACGTCACGGTGAGCATCGGGGTGGCCGAGCTCCACGACGACGAGAGCCCGGACGGACTGCTCCGCGCGGCCGACGACGCGCTCCATGCGGCCAAGGCCGCCGGGCGCGACCTGGTCGTCGCCCGGGCGCCGCGGGCCGTGTGAGCCTCAGGCCCTGCCGAGGACGTCGGCCATCGAGCCCGCGAACAGGTCGGCGCCCTTGATGGCGCTCGTCTGCTCCGGCCCGAGGATGACGCGGTTGCCGTCCGGGCCGGCGATCTGCGACATGCCGCCCTGCGGCCCCAGGGGGAGCACGATGAGCTGCGGCGCCGGCGTGTAGGTCGCCGTCGGAGCCCGCCCGACGAGCGCGTCGCGGATGTTCTGCGCGACCACGGAGGCGTGCTCGCGCGCGGCCGTGGCACGCTTGGACTCGGCCATGTCGGTGATGTCGCCCACGGCCCACACGCGGTCCTGACCGACGAGGTTGAGGTGGTCGGTGACGGGCAGCGTGCCGTCGTGGTGCATCCCGGTGCGCAGCGTCGCGTCGAGGTAGTCCGTCACGGGCCGCGAGCCGTAGGCCCGGAACCACATCTGGGCCTCGATCGAGATCCCGACGGCGGTGCGCACCGTGAACGGGCCGTAGGTGCCGACGTCCTGCGGGGGCAGCGAGCCGAGCCCTGCCCCGACGAGCAGGGTGACGCCCCGCTCGCGCAGCTGGGCGCGGATCCCGTCGCGCAGCTCGGGCAGGTAGTCGCCCGCGAGGATGTCCGGCGCCTGCTCGACGACGGTCACGGACAGGTGCGGGAAGGACGTGGTGAGCTCCCCGGCGAGCTCGAGGCCCACAGCCCCCGCCCCGACGACGAGCACGCGGTCGCAGCGGGCCAGGTCCGCCCGCAGACGGTCGAGTCGCGCCTGGGCCACGACCGTCTCGTCCTCGAGGAACTTCGCGGGGAAGGGGTAGCCGGTACCGGTCGCGAGGACGATGTGATCGGCCTCGAGGGTCTCGGTGGCCGACAGGTGCACCACGCCGGGGGAGACGAGTCGCGCGCGGTCGTGCACCACGCGGCCGCGCGCCAGCAGGTGGTCGTAGGGCAGGAAGACCCGGTCCTGCCAGTCGCGGTCCACGGCGGCGCGCAACGCCGCGGTGGCGTGCACGAAGGCGTCCTTGGGCTCGACGAGGACCACATCCGCCACGGCATCGAGCTCCTTGGCCACGGCGACCCCGCCGTACCCGCCCCCGACGACGACCACGCGCTGCTGCATCTGCTCTCCCTGCGACCGGGCCCGCGGTGGCCAGCCGATCGGCGGCGGCCCGGCCTGCGGGCCGTTGCGAGCGTATCGCCATGCTCCGCCGGCGGTCGACGTGGCGGTGGGACGAATGTCCCTGCGAGCGTCCAGCACTCCCGTCGCGGCGTGGCGGCCCGGTCCGTGGTCACCGTCCGCCGGGCCTCCCGTACGGTGGCGAGGACCGGCCGGCACGTCAACCTGGCGGGGACCTCAACCTTGCGGCCCCGGTGCCGATGAGCACTGGTGAACCGATGGGAGGTGGACGTTCGCGCACCACGCGCCTGGATCGTCTACCTCGCCGTCGGCGCCGTGGTCGTGGTGGTCAACACCCTCATGCCCGTCGGACTGCCGCGGGACCTGCTCTACGCCGTGGTCTCGCTCTCCGGCGTCGTGGCAGTCCTCGCGGGCATCGCGGTCAACCGGCCCGGACGGCCGCTGCCGTGGCTGCTCCTCGCGGCCGGCGTGACCTGCTGGCTCGTGGGCGACATCCTGTGGGTCTGGTACACCCACGTGGCCCAGGTCGACCCGTTCCCCTCCGCGGCCGACGCGTTCTACCTCATGGCGTACCCGCTGCTCGCCGCAGGGCTGTACCAGCTCGCCCGGGGACGCAACGCCAAGGGCGACATCGCGGCGCTCCTCGACGCGCTCATCATCGCCGTCGTGCTCGGCCTGGTGCTCTGGGTGGTCTTCATCGAGCCGGCGTGGGCGGCGGTCGATGCGACCCTGGAGGCGCGCGTCATCGCGATCGCCTACCCCGTGGGCGACGTCGTGCTCATCGTCCAGCTGGGCTACCTGCGGGCCTCGCCCGTCGTCCGGTCGCCCGCCCTGCGCCTGCTCACCGGGGCCTTCCTCCTCGCGCTCGTCGCGGACCTGCTCTTCCAGGCGGTGGCGATCTCGCCCTACGTCGCGCAGCACGAGCCGTGGATCGACCCGCTGTGGCTCGGCATGTCCCTGCTGTGGGGCACCGCGGCCCTGCACCCGTCGATGTCGCACATCACGGACGGGCGCTCCTCGCCGTCGGACGCCTTCACCGTGCAGCGCGTCCTCCTCCTCGCTGCGGCCTTCCTCGTGCTGCCGGGCCTGAGCATCGCCGCGCTGTGGCTGCCCGTGCCCGTCCACCCCGTGGAGCAGGCCGTGGTCCACGTGGTGCTCGTGGTGCTCGTCGTCATCCGGATGATCGACGTGGTGCAGCGGCTGGGCGGTCAGTCGAGCCGCCTCGCCCACCTGGCGGACACCGACTTCCTCACGCGGGTGGACAACCGTCGACGGTTCACCGAGCGGCTGACGGACGCGCTGACGCCGGACGAGCACACCGGCGAGCGGTCGCGGTATGCCGTGCTCCTTGCCGGGCTGGACCGCTTCACCGAGATCAACGACACGCTGGGCCACCGCGTCGGCGACGAGCTGTTGCGCACGGCGGCGGGCGCGCTGCGCGGCGTCGTCGGGGACGGCGTGCCCCTGGCACGGATCGGCGGGGACGTCTTCGGCGTGCTGCTCGGCCCGCTGGACGACGCGGCCGACGCCGAGCGGCTCGCCGTCCGCGTACGCGCCCGGCTGGGCCAGCCGATGGCCGTCTCCGGCCTCGGCATCAGCGTGGACGGTGCGGTGGGGCTGGTCGTGGTGCCAGACGACGGGCTCGACGCGGAGGACCTGCTCGCCAGGGCCGACCTGGCGTTGTCCTCGGCCCGCGAGCACCACACGGGGATCGTCCGCTACGACCACCAGATGGAGGACGGCGGCGGGCTGGCCGCCCTGCTCATGACGGAGCTCCAGGCCGCGCTCGAGGCGGGCGACGTCGTGGTGCACTTCCAGCCGCAGGTCGAGGTCGGCACCGGTCGGGTCATCGGCGCGGAGGCACTGGTCCGGTGGCAGCACCCCGAGCGCGGGCTCATCGCGCCAGGGGTCTTCGTACCGGCTGCCGAGCGCACGGGGCTCATCCGGCTGCTCACGCTCGTGGTGCTCGACCGCGCGGTGGCGCAGTGCGCCGCCTGGGCGGCCGGCGGGCAGCGGCTGACGGTCGCCGTCAACCTCTCGGTGCGCAACCTGCTCGACCCCCGGCTGGTGGACGACGTGTGCGAGATCCTCGACCGCTACGAGGTGCCGCCGTCGCTGCTCGAGCTCGAGATCACCGAGACGGCAGCGATGGTCGACCCGGTGCGGGCCGCGGCGGTGCTCGGCGAGCTCGCGAGGCTCGGGGTGACCCTGTCGATCGACGACTACGGCACCGGGTACGGGTCCCTGGCCTATCTGCAGCGGCTGCCCGTGCGGCGGCTGAAGATCGACCGTTCGTTCGTCGCGGGTGTGCGCGACGACCCCGCGTCCGCGGCGATCGTGCGGTCGACCATCGAGCTGGCCCACCACCTCGGGCTCTCCGTCGTGGCCGAGGGTGTCGAGGACGACGCGACCCTGCTGGCGCTGCGGGACATGCACTGCTTCGCCGCGCAGGGGTTCGGCCTGGGCCGTCCCGTGCCCGCCGCGGCGCTCGATGACCTGTGCGACCGGATCGAGGCGAGGCTGCCGGCGCTCGTCGCCGCGCCGCTGGACCAGGTGCCGGCCCCGCGCTTCCGCTGAGGCGCAGCCCTCCCGCTGATGCGCCGCGCGGGCCGTGGCGGTGCGGTCGCGGGCGGGGTTCGGCGAGCCTGTCCTTGCTGGCGCGGCCCTGGCGCTGTGCCTACCGTCGAGGGATGGACGCCACCACCACGCCCGCGAGCCAGAGCGTCGAGCCGCACTCGAACGGCACCCAGGCGCGACTCAACTGGCTGCGTGCCGGTGTGCTCGGCGCCAACGACGGCATCATCTCCACCGCGGGCCTCGTGGTCGGCGTCGCGGCGGCGACGCCCGAGCGCACGGCGGTCCTCGTCGCCGGTGTGGCCGCGCTGGTGGCCGGCGCCGTCTCGATGGCGCTGGGCGAGTACGTCTCGGTGAGCAGCGCGCGGGACACCGAGCGGGCGATGATCGACCGCGAGCGGCGCGAGCTGGCGGAGGACCCGGAGGGCGAGCTGGCGGAGCTCGCCGAGATCTACCGGCGCAAGGGCCTGACGGCCGAGACCGCCCACCGGGTCGCGGCGGAGCTGAGTGCGGGCGACGCGCTGACCGCGCACGTCGAGGCCGAGCTGGGGCTCGACCCCCACGAGCGCACCAACCCGTGGCACGCCGCGGTCGCCTCGGCGATCGCCTTCACGGTCGGCTCCGTGCTGCCGCTCGTCGCGGTGGTCGCGGCCCCGATCGGGATCCGCATCCCGGTGACCATCGCCGCGGTGGTGCTCGCCCTGGCCGTGACGGGCTCGGTCAGCGCGCACATCGGCGGGGCGGGCCGGCGGCGCGCCATGGTGCGCCTGCTCCTCGGCGGCGCGCTCGCGATGGGCGTCACCTACGGGATCGGCGCGCTCCTCGGCGCGACGGTGGTCTGACCCGGGAGACGGTCTGACCCGGGAGACGGTCTGACTCAGGCGGACCCGCGCCGGACGAGGCGGGCCTCGAACAGCACGGGCTCGGCCGGCACCCGGACACCCGCAAGCAGGTCGGCGAGCATCCGACCCGCACGGGCCGCCATCTCGGTGACCGGCTGGGCCACCGTGGTCAGCGGCGGGTGCGTGCTCTCCGCCACCTCGAGGTCGTCGAACCCCACGACCGCGACGTCCTGCGGCACGCGGATGCCGCGCGCTGCCAGATGGGTGAGCACGCCCGAGGCCATGAGGTCGGACGCGACGAAGAGGGCGTCGAGATCCGGGTGGGTCGCGAGCAGCCGCGCGACCGCCGCCGCCCCGCCACCCACGGTGAAGTCCCCGTACGCCACGGCGTCGTCCGGCAGCGCCGCCGCGGCGAGCGACGCCCGCCAGCCGGCGAGGCGGTCGAGGCCGGCGGTCATGTCCACGGGCCCGGCCACGGTCCCGATCCGGCGTCGGCCCTGGGCGATGAGGTGGTCGGTCGCCAGGCGTGCGCCGGCGCGGTTGTCCAGGTCGACGCAGTGCGACCCCGTGACGTCCAGCGGGCGCCCGATGAACACGGTGGGCAGTCCGGACTCGACGAGCTGGCGGTTGAGCGCGTCGTCGCGGTGGTGCGAGGCGACGACGGCGCCGTCGACGTGACCGGTGGTGACGTAGCGGGCGACGCGGCGCGCACTCGGCCCGTCGCGGGCGATGAGCAGGACCATCTGCAGGTCGTTGTCCTCGAGGGCCAGCGACAGTCCGTTGATGATGCCGCCGAAGAACGGGTCGGTGAGCAGCCGGGCGTTGGGCTCGGGCACGACGAGGGCCACCGAACCGGTGCGCCGGGTGGCGAGCGAGCGCGCCGCGGGGTTGGGCGTGAAGCCCAGCTGGGCGATCGCCGCCTCGACCGCCTCCCTCGCCTGGGGGCTGACGAGGTGCCCGCCGTTGATGACCCGGGACGCGGTGGCCCGGGACACGCCGGCCGTCGCCGCGACCTCCCGGATGGTGGGTGCGGCGCGCCGGGCGGCGGGCTCGATGGTCCCGGCGGGTCGGTTCACGCGGGCACGCTATCGCGCGCGGGCCGAGCGCCGGTGCGGTGGTCGCCCACGGTGGTCATCCCTTGACGGCGCCGGCCATGATCCCGGAGACGAGCTGGCGGCCCGCGACGGCGAACAGGGCGATGAGGGGGATGGTGGCGGCGACGGTGCCGGCCATGATGAGCGCGTAGTCCTTGAAGTAGGAGGCCTGCAGCAGCTGCAGGGCGACGGGCAGGGTCGGGTTCGAGGACCCGAGCACGATGAAGGGCCAGAAGAAGTTGGTCCAGGAGCCGACGAACGTGAACAGCGCGAGCATGGCTGCCGCCGGGCGCGCGGCCGGAAGGGCGACGTGCCAGAACGTGCGGATCATCGAGCAGCCGTCGACCCGGGCCGCCTCGATGAGCTCGTAGGGCAGCGCCGACTCGAGGTACTGCGTCATCCAGAACACCCCGAAGGCCGTGACCATGGCGGGGACGATGACCGCGATGAGCTTGCCGGTCCAGTCGAGCTTGGCCATGACGATGAACAGCGGGACGACGCCGAGCTGGGTGGGCACGGCCATGGTGGCGATGATGAAGACGAGCAGCTGGCGCCGGCCGCGGAACCGCAGCCGGGCGAACGCGAAGCCGGCCAGCGTGGCGAAGAAGACCACGGAGACGCTGGTGATGACGGCGACGATGACGCTGTTGGTCACGGCCTGCCAGAACTTGATGTCCGAGCTGATGACCTTGCCCAGGTTGTCCCACAGGTTGGGGCCGGGGATGAGCGAGGGCACGGGGTTCTGGGCGATGGTGGCCGAGTCCGACGCGGCGAGGAGGAAGGCGTAGTAGATCGGGTAGGCGGAGATGACGAGGATGAGGCCGAGGATCGTGTACGTCACCCAGCCGGGGCGGCCGTTGAGGCCGGCGTTGAGCCCCCGCTTGCGGGCAGCCGCGCGGGCGGCACCCGGCCCTGCGGTCTGGGCGATCATCGGGACGGACGTGCTCATCGGGCACCACCCTTCTTCTTGGGCGACGGGTGCCCGCCGGTGGTCGCGATGCGGCGCGTGATCGCGAAGTTGATGAGGCCGATGGCGATGATGATGAGGAAGAGGATCCAGGCCACGGCCGCGGCCCGGCCGAAGCTCTTCTGGGCGCCCCAGCCGAGCTCGTAGAGGAACATCGTCACGGTCATCCACTGGCGGTCGGCGCCGCCGACGCCGAGCTGGTCGAACATGCGGGGCTCGTCGAAGATCTGCAGGCCGCCGATGGTCGAGGTGATGACGACGAAGATGATGGTGGGCCGCAGCAGCGGCACGGTGACGGAGAAGAACTGACGGAACCGGTTGGCGCCGTCGAGGACGGCGGCCTCGTAGAGCTCGCGCGGGACGGCCTGCATCGCGGCCAGGAAGATCAGCGCGTTGTAGCCGGTCCAGCGGAAGTTGACCATCGAGGCGATCGCGACGTGCGACGAGAGCGGGTCCGCGTGCCAGCGGATCGGGCCCACGCCGATCTGCCCGAGCAGGGTGTTGATCATGCCGGCCTGGTCGGCGAACAGCCGGGAGAAGATCACGGCCACCGCGACGGGCGCCACGACGTACGGCAGCAGCACGCCCATCCGCCAGAACGTCTTGGCGCGCAGGTTGGCGTCCAGGACGGCCGCGATGAACAGCGCGGCAAACATCTGGGGGACCGAGGACAGCAGGAAGATCGAGAACGTGTTGCGCAGCGCCGTCATGAACCGCGGCTGCTGGACGACGTCGACGTAGTTGGCGAACCCGACGAAGTCGCCCTGGCCGCCGATGAGGTGCCAGTCGTGCATCGAGACGTACGCCGTGTAGACGAGCGGGAACAGGCCGACGATCGCGAAGAGGATGAAGAACGGCGAGACGTACAGGTAGGGAGAGAGCAGGACGTCCAGCCGTCCCCGCCGGTTGCGCATGCGCTGGCGTCGGTCGTCCCGCTCCGGGGGGGCTGCGGCCCTCGACGGGGCCGACGCGGTCGCGGTCGGGGTGGTGCTCGACATCTGGGTCTCCTACGTCGTCGGGGGAGGTGGTCCGGTGGACCGGGGGTGGGCCGCCGCGGCGGCGGCCCACCCCCTGCCGTGGATCAGCCGAGGCCGAGCTCACCGAAGGCCGTCAGGGCCTTCTCCCACGACGACGCCGCGTCGTCGGTCTTGTCGACGTCGACCCGGGTCAGGGCGTCGGTCACCGTGGTGTGGATCGCGAAGTAGTTCGGGCCCTTGAACGGGGTCGCGGTGATGGCCGCGGCCCGGTTGGCCAGGATCTCACCGGTCGGCGCGTCGTTGAAGAACGCGTTGGTCTGGCTCAGCAGGTCCTCGCTCGACAGCGCGTCCACCTGGCTGGGGAACGTGCCCTTGGCGATGAACGCCTTGATCTGCTGCTCCGGCGCGGTCAGCCAGTTGGCCAGGGCCATGGCCTCCTCCGGGTGCTCGGACTGCGTCGGGACGGTCAGGTACGAGCCGCCCCAGTTGCCGCCGCCGCCGGGGAAGACGTCGGCGAAGTCCCAGCCGGTGACGCCGGCGGCGTTGCCCTCGACCACGCCGAGCATCCAGCCCGGGCAGGCCATGGTCGCGAAGGCGCCGTTCTGGAACGCGGCGTTCCAGTCGTCGCTCCACTGGGCCAGGTGGGCGGACAGCTCACGGTCGACGCTCGCGTCGAGGACGGAGGTGTAGATGTCCTTGACGGTGGCGTGGTCGATGCCGATGACCGTGCCGTCGTCCTCCTCGTAGGCGTTCTCGACCTGGTTGATCATCGCCTGGTAGGTGGCGCCGGCGGAGTCGAACCATGCGGAGTCGCTCGCGGCGACGAACTGGTCACCGATCTCGAAGTAGTGCTCCCAGTCGCCCTCGAGCAGGGTGGCGACCTCGGCCCGGTCGGCAGGCAGGCCGGCCGCGGTGAACAGGTCGGAGCGGTAGCACAGGCCCTGGGGGCCGATGTCCGTGCCGTAGCCCATGAGCATGCCGTCTGCCGTCGTGGCGGCGGCGGTCTTCCAGTCCAGCCAGCGGTCCTCGACCGACGGGTCGGACAGGTCGACGAACTTGTCGGAGAACTGCATGAGCTCGCTCAGCCAGTCCACCTCGATCGCCTCGACGTCGGACAGGCCGGAGCCCGCTGCGAGCCGGGTGTTGAGGTTGTCGCGCGCCTCGTTGGCCGTGGCCGCCTTCTTGAGCTCGACCGTGATCCCCGGGTTGAGCTCCATGTACTCGGTGACGAGGTCCTCGTAGCCGAACTCGTTGAAGGTGGCGACCGTGAGGGTGATCTCCTCGGTGCCGGACCCCTCGTCGGTGCCCTCGTCGGTCCCGTCGTCGTCGGTGCTGCTGGCGCAGCCCGTGGCGACCAGCGCGATGCCGGCCATGCCCGCGGTCAGGGCGACCCAGGACTTCCTGGTTGTACGCACGTGCGACTCCTTCGTCTCCGGGGTGGCAGCTCTGCCACCCACCTCGAGCCCCGCCGCCGGGGGGTCCGGGGCGGGTCTGCGCGCTCTGCCTGTGGGACCGGTCTCACCTTGCGGCGAGCGAAGTGCGTCCCTCGGATGGGACCGGTCTCATCGGCTATGTCGCAACCGTGCGCCACCGGTGGGTGGCCTGTCAATCCTCGTGACCGAACCGTGACCCTTGCGCTCCCGCCGCGACATCTGCCGGCGCCCGGGCGATGCTGTCCGGGTGCTCGAGATGGTGCGGGGGACGGCCGGTCGGTATCAGCGCGCCGACGGCGGTGACGTCGCGGCGGCGCTGACCTACTGGGCCGTGCTGGCCGTGGCGCCGGCACTGCTGGCGCTGGTCGCCGTGCTCGGGCTGGTGGCCGACGGGCCGGGCGTGGTGGCCGACGTCCTGGAGTCCGTCGCCCGCCGGGCACCGGGGCTCGACCTCGCGGTGGTGGAGGGGCTCGTCCGGGACGTGACGTCCGGCCGGGGTGCCGGGTGGGTGCTCGCCGTGAGCGTGCTCGCCGCGCTGTGGTCCGCCTCGGGCTACGTCAACGCGTTCGGGCGCGCGATGAACCGGGTCCACGGCCTGGTCGAACGCAGGCCGTTGTGGCGGGTGCGCGCGCGCATGCTCGTCGTGACGCTCGTGGTGCTGGTCCTGGCGGCGGTGGTGTGCGGGGCCCTCGTGCTGGCCGGGCCGGTGGTGACGCTCCTCGGCGACCTGCTCGGGGTGAGCGAGCTCGCGGTGGGGGTCTGGTCGGTCGCGCGGTGGCCCGTCGTGCTCGGCCTCATGGCCGTGGTGGTGGCGGTGCTCTACGGGGCGACGCCGGACCGGGACCGGCCGCAGCGCGGGGTGACCGTCGGCGCGGTGGTCGCGATCGGGCTGTGGCTCGGCGCGACCGCGGGCTTCGGCGTGTACGTCGCGGGGTTCGCCACGTACGACCGGACCTACGGCGCGCTCGCCGGGGTCGTGGTGCTGCTGCTGTGGGTGTGGCTGACCAACGTCGCGCTGGTCCTCGGGGCCGCCCTCGACGCCGAGCGGAGCGGTCAGCCGCGCCCCGTCGAGGTGAGCACGCGGGCGAGGTCGTCGAGCGCACCCGGCACCACGGAGTAGTGGGCCCACACGCCGCGCTGCTCGCGGTGCAGCAGGCCCGCCCGGACGAGCACCTTGAGATGGTGCGACACGGTCGGCTGGCTCAGGCCCAGCGGCTCGACGAGGTCGCACACGCAGGCCGTCCCGCCCTCGTGCGCCGCGACGAGGGAGACCAGGCGCACCCGGGCGGGGTCCGCCAGCGCCTTGAGCACCTGGGCGACGGCGGTGGCCTCCGTGCCGCTCAGCGCGCGGCGGGTCAGCGGCGTGCAGCAGGCCAGCACGCCGCCCGCACCATCGGCCGGCGCCTCGTCGTGCGGCGTCCCGTCGTGCGGTGTCCCGGCCGGGCGCGGGGTGAGGGTGAGCTCGGTCATGGCAGCATCCTTCCACGATATTGACAGATGTCGATGCCTTGGGGAGGCTCGGGTGATATCGACCCTTGTCGATATCTGGATCGAGAGGGTAGGCGCATGGACGAGTCGGTCGTCGAGCAGGTCAGGGAGCACTACGGACGGGTCGCGCTCCAGGTGAGCGCGCTGCCGACGGCTGCGGCTGCGGACGGGTGCTGCGGTGCGGGCGGCTGCTGCGGCGCGGACGCCGAGGCCGACGCCGGGCAGGGCGCGTCGGCGGGCGACGTCTTCGGGGCGTCGCTGTACGAGGGCGCGGACCGCGACGCACTGCCCGAGGCTGCCGTGCTGGCCAGCCTGGGCTGCGGCAACCCGACGGCGGTGGCTGAGCTGCGTGCCGGCGAGCGCGTGCTCGACCTCGGGTCCGGCGGCGGGATCGACGTGCTGCTCTCGGCTCGCCGGGTGGGCCCGGACGGCTTCGCCTACGGGGTCGACATGACGCCGGAGATGCTCGGGCTCGCGCGCGCCAACGCCGCGGCGGCCGGCGTGACCAACGTCGCGTTCCTCGAGGGTCGCATCGAGGCGCTGCCGCTGCCCGACGCCGCGGTCGACGTGGTGATCTCCAACTGCGTCGTCAACCTGTCCACCGACAAGGCGGCCGTGCTCGCCGAGGCGTTCCGCGTCCTCGTGCCCGGCGGTCGGCTGGGGATCAGCGACGTCGTCGCGCAGGACGACGTCAGCCCGGCGGAGCGGGCCGAGCGTGGCAGCCACGTCGGGTGCATCGCGGGGGCGCTGTCCCGCTCGGAGTACCTGGCGGGGCTCGCGACCGCCGGGTTCGTCGACGCGTCGGTGGAGCCGACCCACGAGGTGGCGCCGGGGATGCACGGCGCGATCGTGCGTGCGGTCCGACCACGCTGAGATCGTCTCGCAACATCTCTTGCGCAATATCTCTTGCGCAAGAGATGTTGCTAGACGTACCCTCGTCGCATGAGCACCGTGACCACCCCCGACGTCCCGGCCGTCCCCGACCCGCACGGGGAGCAGCTCCACGTCAGCGACCCCGCCCGGATCAGGGCCCTGGCCCACCCGGTGCGGCTGGACCTCCTGCAGCTGCTGGACGAGCGGGGCGAGGCGACGGCGACGCAGTGCGCGGAGCAGCTGGGCGAGACCGTCGCCAACTGCTCGTTCCACCTGCGGACCCTGGCCAGGGCGGGGTTCATCGAGCCGGCGCCCGCGCGTGGCCGCGAGAAGCCGTGGCGGCCCACGTCCCGCGGCCGGATGCTCGAGCCCGACGGCCGGGACCCGGCGTCGCTGCGCGCGGTGGCAGAGCTCGCGGGCATCGCGATGCTCCGCGAGGTCGAGCGCGTCCGGGGCTTCCTGCAGCGCAGCACCGAGGTCCCGGCGGAGTGGGTCAACACCGTCGCCGTGACCACCTCGGCCTTCTACGCGACGGCCGAGGAGATGCGCGAGGTGGTGGCCGCGATCGCCGCGGTGACCGAGCGCTTCGACGAGCGGCTGCGGGACCCGTCCCTGCGGCCGGCGGGCGCGCGCATCGGTCGGCTGTTCGCCACCGTGAACCCCGACGACTTCCCTACCCCGGAGGTGGACTGACATGACCGCCGTGCCGATCGCCACGACCACCCGGCTGCGCCTTCCCGTGCTCGCCCTCGGGCGCTACCGCGGCGCCGTCGTCCTGGAGGTGTCGCGCCACGCGGCGCGCACCCGCCACGGTGCCCGGGTGCCGCGCGCGCTGGACCGGCTCGAGCAGCAGCGGGACACGATGCTCGCGCTGCGCCGGGGTGCCGGGGTCTGACCGCGCCGAAGGTCCCGGTGGCGCACGGTGCGAACCGGGACAATCGAGGCATGGTCCACGGGTTGAGCGCGTACCGAGCCCTGTCGTCTGCGAGCAAGGTCGAGATCCTCGCCGTGCTGCAGCGCAGCGGCCACGCGCTGCCCGTGGCGCAGGTCGCTGCGGATGTCGGGCTGCACGTCAACACCGCGCGCGAGCACCTCGACCAGCTGGTCGCCAGCGGCTTCGTCGAGCGCGCCACCGAGCCGCGCGCCACCCGGGGGCGGCCCCGGCTCGTCTACCGCGCGATCGACCGGCCGGCTCCCGCCTCGGTCCACGGTGCGGTGCGCGACCGCCTCACGGGGCTGCTCGTCGACGGGTTCGGCGCGGCCATGGACTCGCCCGTCGCCGGGGCAGAGGCCGCAGGGCGCAGCTGGGCGCTCGAGCACGTGGCGGAGGCCGGCGGGCGCCTTCCCGGACCGGCCGCCGATGCCGCGTCCGAGCGGTCCACGGCGGCGGGAGCCCAGCTCGCGGCGCTGGAGCGACACCTCGGCGACCTGGGGTTCGCCCCGACGACCGATGTCGCGAGCCTCCAGGTGCACCTGCACCGCTGCCCCTTCGACGACCTCGCGCGGCGGCGCACCGAGGTGGTCTGCGCGGTGCACCTCGGCCTCGCGCGTGGCGTGCTGGCGTGCTGGCGTGCCAGGGCGGGCCGCTGGTCGCCGAGCGGCTCGACCCCTTCGTCGAGCCGCACCGCTGCGTGCTGCACCTGGAGGAGCGCCGAGGGGTGACCGCCGCGTCGTGACGGCGGTGCGCGTCGACGCCGGTGGCTCATGCGCGCGGGGTGGGCGTCGATAGGGGGTGACGAAGGAGTGCGCACCGACCCGATGACGACACCACCGAGCGAGCCACGGGAGACGTCCGGGGCGACGACGGCCCTGCTCCTGCGCTACGTGCGCCGGGAGGGCGGGCCGGACGCCGTCGCCGACGTGCTCGAGCGCGCCCGGGTGACGCACACGAGCGAGGAGCTCCAGGAGGTCTCGCACTGGGTGGGCTACGACACGCGGCTGCGGCTCTTCGAGGCCGCGACCGAGGTGCTCGGCGACCCTCGGACGATGTTCTCCGTCGGGGCCGAGGCGATGCGCGGCGGCGTCGACCAGTACATCCTCATGATCCTGCGGGCGCTCGGCTCGCCCCGGGCCGTGTTCCGGCAGCTGCCGCGCATGGTGCCGAAGTTCTCGACCACGTCGACGATGACCGTGCTCGAGTCCGGCGCGACCTCGGCGCTGCTCAGCTACCGGCTGCACGACGGCTACCAGCACTCCCGCCTCGACTGCGAGTACGCGCAGGGGCTCTTCGCGGCGGTCCCCGGCCTGTTCGGGCTGCCCCCGGCCACCATCGAGCACGTCGAGTGCGAGTCCGACGGCTTCCCGGCCTGCGTCTACCGGGTGGGCTGGAAGCGCTACCGACGCCTGCCCCTGCCGCTCGTGCGCCGGGCAGCCTCGGTCTCGACCGAGCTGGAGGTCGCCGGCCTGCGCGCCCAGATCCACGAGCTCCAGCACGCCGCAGCCGACCTCGTGGCCAGCGACGACGTCGGCACGGTGCTCGACCGGATCACCGACCGGGCGGTGGCAGCCGTGCTGGCGGCCGGGTACCTGCTCGTCGTGACCGACCCGCGGGACGGGGGGTCCGTGGTCCGGGCGCGCGGGCTGACGCCGGGGCAGACCCAGGTGCTCGCCGAGCGCGTCCTCGCGGGCGAGGACCTCGGCTCCTCGGCCCTCGTGGTCGACGTCTCCTCGGCCCGGCGTCGGCACGGCCGGCTCGTCGCCCTGTACGGCGCGGGGTACGAGGGCCAGCCGGACGACGAGCCGCTGCTGCGCGCCTACGCGAGCCACGCCGCGGCGGCGCTCGACCTGCTCACGGCGCTCGAGGAGAGCCGCCGCCAGGAGCGCCGGGCCTCCGCGCTGCTGACGCTCGCCCACGAGCTCGCCGCGGAGTCCGACGCCGTGGCCGTGGCCCGGGTGATCGCCTCGGCCCTGCCAGGGGTCGTCGGGTGCGACATGGCCTCGGTCATGCGGTGGGACCCGGGCCGGGGCGTCCTGGTGCCCATGGCGTCGACGGGCTACTCCCAGGAGGTGCGCGACGCGCTGCGCGACCAGGGGCTCCCCGCGGGCCAGATCCCCGAGCTCCTCGAGATGCTCGCGCACCACGGCCCCGTGCACATCAGCGCCGGCGACGCCAGCCACCAGGCGCGCGGGGCGCTCGTCTCGGTCGGCATGGGCCGCATCATCATGGTGCCGCTGCTGTCCGGCGACACGATGATGGGCGTCGCGGTCGCAGGCTGGACCACCGAGGTGGGGGACGACGCGGCGCACGCCGAGGCGATGGCCAGGATGCGGGGCATCAGCGACCAGGGGGCCACTGCCCTGGCCAACGCGCGGCTGCTGGCCACCGTGCGCCACCAGTCGGAGCACGACGCCCTCACCGGGCTGCCCAACCGCGCGGCGTTCGGCGCGCTCCTCGACGAGGCGCTGCTGCACGCGGCGGCCGGACGCGCCACGGCCGTCCTGTTCTGCGACCTCGACCGCTTCAAGACCGTCAACGACGGGCTGGGCCATGCCGCGGGCGACGAGATGCTGCGCCAGGTCGCCGCGCGGCTGCGCGGCCAGCTGCGCGAGCGCGACGTCGTCGGGCGCCTCGGCGGGGACGAGTTCGGGGTGCTGCTCGTCGACGTCGAGGACGAGGGCCTGCCGCTCGCCGTGGCGAACCGCCTCGTCGAGGAGCTCGACGAGGCGTTCCGGATCGCGGGCCGTGAGCTGCGCGGCACGGTCAGCGTCGGGGTCGCCGTGCACGTGGGTCCGGACGGCCGGGGCGACCGCCTGCTCGCCGCTGCCGACGCGGCGATGTACGTGGCCAAGCAGTCGGGACGCAACCAGGTGGCGCTCGCCGGCGACACCGCCACGCCGCGCACCACGCCGTCGCTCGAGGCCGAGCTCGCGGTCGCGGTCGCCTCGGACGAGCTGCGGCTCTTCTTCCAGCCCGTGGTGGACTCCTCCGACCACGTCGCCACGGTGATCGGCGCCGAGGCGCTGCTGCGCTGGGACCACCCGCGGCTGGGGCTGCTGGCCCCCGGCGCGTTCCTGCCCCTCGCGGAGGAGGTGGGTCTCGTCACCGAGCTCGACCTGTGGGCCGTGGACGCCGCGTGCGCCGCGTGGTCGGGCTGGCCGTCCGGCCGCGCCGGGCCGCTGCGGATCGCGGTGAACCTCGCCAGCGCCACGCTCGTCGACCGGCGCCTGCTGCCGGCCGTCCGGACCGCGGTGACGCGGCACGGCGTCCCGGCGGGTCTGCTGCACCTCGAGGTCGTCGAGAGCCGCTCGCTCACGGACCTGCCCGGGGTGATCCAGCACCTCGCGGAGCTGCGTCAGCTCGGCGTGCGCATCTCGCTGGACGACTTCGGCACCGGGTACTCGACCCTGACGTGGCTGCAGCAGCTGCCGGTCGACGAGGTCAAGATCGACCGGTCGTTCATCTCGGGACTGCCCGACCACGCGGCGTCGCTCGGGGTGGTCCGGGGGGTCCTGGCGCTGGCGCGCGAGCTCGGCATCGGCGTGGTCGCCGAGGGGGTCGAGACGGCCGAGCAGCTGTGCACGCTGCGCCGGGCCGGCTGCGACACCGTCCAGGGCTACCTGCTGGGCCGACCGGCCCCGGTGCTCACCCTCGACGTCACCCTTCCAGCACCCGCGCCGGGGTGCGTCGACCTCCCACGCTGAGCGTCCCGCCGTCGTGCGGAGCGTCCCGCCGTCGTGCGGAGCGTTCCGCCGTCGTGCGGAGCGTTCCGCCGTCGTGCGGAGCGTTCATGGCTCGCGCGGAGGGAGTAGCACCGACACGCCCGCGCGTCGCGACCCGAGCGCTCCGCGCGCGCGGACCCGGGAGCGGGCCCGCGGCTCAGAGGTAGCGCGTCGGGTCGAACTCGGCCAGCGGGATGATCCGCAGGCGGGGCAGCCGCACGGTGAACGCCTGGACGTCTGACTCGAGGTCGAAGGTCTGCAGACCGCCCTCGACGAGGTGGCGCAGCGAGCCCGACGTGAACTCCGTGAAGCCCAGCAGGCCGACGTTGCGGTCGGTGCCGAGCAGCGCGGCGAGCTGCGGTGCGAAGTCGCCGTCGTGGCTGGCCAGGAGCACGTCTCCCGGGCGGTCGGCGAGCGCGTCGAGGGTGCGCTGGATGCCGATGTCCACGACCTTCTCGTGGGCCTCGCCGGACAGCGGGATGGGCTGGAAGCCGATCGCCAGCAGGGCCTGCACGAACGACATCGGCATGGTGCCGTTGGACGCGTTGAGGAAGAACAGGCCCGTGACGTCCTGACCGCCCCACGCGGTCCTGGCGAACTCCAGCACGCGCTCCCAGCGCGGGCGCTCCTCGGGTGCGGGGCGACCGTTGAGGATCGACCCACCGAGGGTCGCGTCGATGTTCTCGCCGTCGACGAGCAGGTAGGTGCGCCGCGGTGCGTCCGTCAGGGTGGTCACCTCCCGCACACTACGGGCGCGCGGCGCCGGGGGCGGTGAACGCGCTCGACGGCAGGTCGCGCTCGCCGTCGAGGAGGCGGATCCGGGACCGCTGCAGCTCGCGGCCGGCGGCGGAGATGCTCACCACGACCGCCGGCCCGCCCCGCAGGGCCGGGGCCGCGAGGTGGGGTTGCGCGGCGCGGAGCAGCGGGACGGGCGCGAGGAGGTTGACGGCGACGAGCTCGTCCAGGA
>Ga0073904_10001540_pt1 | contig 17256 bp, 16 predicted proteins | sample KloWWTrecipitate_FD_66668 | JGI IMG/M metagenome (GOLD analysis project Ga0073904, IMG submission 66668) | Active sludge microbial communities from Klosterneuburg, Austria, studying microevolution and ecology of nitrifiers - Klosterneuburg... | ecosystem: Engineered > WWTP > Aerobic digester >... | reverse complement strand
CGCTCTCGGTCGCCGTGCTCATCGAAGCTCACTCCGTAGGCAAAATACGACAGGGCAAGGTCAAGCGAAACGGTGTGGGCGACTGGAAACCGCACACCGACTTGCCCGCCCAAGAGGTAGCTTGGGGGGCGGTTGTCCGGCCCGGTCAAGGCCGAACCCAGCACCGCACCGATATACGGAACCGCCCGGTCCTCCAGCAGCCCGAATAGCAGATGCCGCAGCAGACGGCCGATTGACGGGCCGCTCGGAAAGTCCAAGATATCCAGAAAGTTGTTCCAGCGCGGATTGAGATAGAGGGAATGCACGCCGGCATGACGTTCGTGGGATGCGAAGCCGAAATACTGATAGGTCGCGCGTACCTCGAAATCGCTGTACTGCAGCGCGGTCAGGCTCGCCTGCAAACCAAGTTCCCGACCGCCTGGAGTGAAAGACTGGCGGAAGGCGAGATCTATACCGAAGGGCCGCACGGGGAGCAATTCGAGACGTCCTGTCTCGCCCAGGGTCGAATTGGGGAGACAGGCCGAGAACAATGCGAGGCCCAGGAACACTCGAACAGTCAACGTTCCCAACAAGCCATTCCGCAGCGAGAGGATCTGCCTAATACGTATTCGTCTGGCTACGTATCCAGAGAGACCACACATATTTTCTTGTACCACATTCCTCGAGCGATTGGGATATCCTGCGGGCGGCCGCCTCGTCAAAACTATTCTGGCTCAACCACGGGGAGCCAACCTTGGCGAGGCGCTTCTGTAGCACGTTCGTCTTGCCTGATCACGCGTCGCCAATCACCATCATCTCGGCTCCCTCGAAGGCAGTGGCGTTGCCCCGATGGCCACTTCTGGAGGTCAGCGCTGCGTACAACGAGGGTCTTGTGCCAGAGCTTGGAGGTGTCTGTCAAATCCGGGCCACCTCAATCTAACCCTGTCTCTCGTATCTATTGCTCCTCGTTGCAATGAACCAAGCCCGCTCTATATATTTGCCAAGCTGGTGATAGGCTCACAGGTGAAAGGAGTATCTACCATGAGGAAGTCCATCAAGGTTTGGTGTCATCTATCTGTGTGGGTCTGCACGGGGATCCTACTTGCATCTGGGCTTGGCTTGTCCATGCCCTCGAGTGCGTCCGCTGAAGATCTCACTGTTTCCGAAGACACCTTCGGCTGCATCCTCGACTGGCCAAAGGTCCGTAATACGCGTTTCAGACATTCAAATCCGGAGAAATTGAAAGAAGCGATGCAGATCTTCCGAGACAGCGTGCCGGACAAGGAGTATCCAGTCGGCACCATCCTCCAACTGGTTCCGTTTGAAGCCATGGTGAAACATCCACGCGAACAGTTCCCCAATACGAACGGCTGGGAGTTTTTCTTTCTGGATGTCTCCAAGGAAGGGACCAAGATCGCCGATCGAGGCGAGCAAGTGGTGAATCGTTCCCAAGGGGTCACGTGCTTAAGTTGCCATCAACCGGCGGCAAGATTTGACTTCGTCTGCGAAAAGGGGCACGGCTGTGCTCCTATTCCATTCGATGATCAGAAGATCGCAGAGATCCAGCGGTCAGACCTTCGTTGTGTCAAGAAGTAAGCGCAGAGGTGTTTAACTTCAGATAGTGTGGACTTGGCCGCATGGACTGACGAAAGGACGGCATACACCGGTCTGCTCCATCGCTTTACTCGGGCCGGTGATGAATCGCACAACGACTACGTAGCTCAAAATGACCGTTCCCCATTTGTTACACCACGGCCACCGAAGTTAATTCCTGCGCGATCTGAGGCTGGTTGTGATGGTGGTTGATGAACTCCATGGGTGTCATATTCCCCATGGAGCTGTGCGTCCGCACCTCGTTGTATTCCCTCTGCCGGGCTTCAATCACGAGCTGCACTTTCTGCAGCGTCAGAAATCAGTGCACTGGCTGAGGGCAGATCTTGTCAACCAGCATTTAGGCAAGTCTTGGCTGGCGATAGGGTTCATTTAGGTGTCCCGCGATCCGTGCACCTGGCGATTGACGGTAACTGCAAGCCGAAAGCGTGGAGGGGGGCGTCGAGGTTTCGGCACGACGGAGAGTTGATTGAACAAACCGGCCGCGTTCCTCGGCGATGGGGCAGCGATTGTCATCTCCCACGCGGGAGAAATGAGTGGGGGCGGAAGGCCGGAAGGCCGGACGGCGCGAGAAGACGTCCCTGTCGTGGCAGTAGAGCAGCGACTGAACGGCCTGCTACTCGCTGGGATGTATTTAATTGCAAGACCTGACCCCACTATTCTCTCGCGGGCGGATTCAATCCCGTCAGGGGATTTTTTGTTGTCGAAAGCAGGCTGATACAGTGAAAGGAGAGCAGGGCATGGTGACAGTTCAGTCGATAGCAGCTGCGGCTACACGTATCGGACCATCGATCTATGAATCTCCATTGGTTCATTCCAGGACCTTGTCCCGGCTTACCGGCAATACCATCTTCCTCAAGCTCGAAAACCTTCAGATGACGGGGTCGTTCAAGGAGCGGGGCGCGCTTAATCGGATTCTCATGATGACCGATCAGGAACGGCGCCGCGGCGTCATTGCAGCCTCGGCCGGCAACCACGCGCAGGGTGTGGCCTACCACGCAACGCAACGAAACATTCCCGTCCAGATTTGGATGCCGCGATCGACTCCTCTGGTGAAGCTCTCGGCGACGCGCAATCACGGCGCGGATGTCGTCCTCCACGGTGAGAATTACGACGAGGCGTGCCGGGCGGCCATGGAGCAAAGTCTGGAGCGACAGGCCACCTTCATCCATCCCTTCGATGACGACGAGGTGATCGCAGGGCAGGGTTCACTCGGCTTGGAACTGCTACGGCAGAATCCGACCTTGGATGTGATCGTGGTACCGGTAGGAGGCGGAGGGCTGATCGGCGGGGTTGGATGCGCAGTGAAGGAACGCGCGAGCAAGATTGAAGTCGTTGGTGTGCAAACAACCAGCCTCCCATCGATGGCCGTCGCGCTCCAGAACAGCGGTCCGGTCGAACTGCCGGCCGGCCCGACCTTGGCGGACGGGATCGCGGTGAGGAAAGCCGGTTTCCGTACGTTGCCGTTGGTGCAACGCTACGTCGATCAGATGGTCACCGTCGATGAAGATGAGATCGCCGCGGCAATCCTCACGCTGCTTGAGGGAGAGAAGACCGTGGCGGAGGGGGCTGGGGCCGTGGCTCTGGCGGCTTTGCTGCAGGGCAAGACCGGTCATCGCGGCAAAAACATCGCGGTGCTCGTGTCCGGCGGGAATCTGGATGTGAATCTGCTGGCCCGCATCATCGAGCGGGGAATGGTCAGGGATGGAAGGCGGCTGCGGCTGCGCGTGCGGCTTCCGGATTATCCCGGCTCGCTTGAAGGATTGACCTCAGTGATCGCCAAGGCCAGCGCCAACATCGTGGAAACGTCCTACAACCGCGCCCACTATGGCGTCGGGCTGAACGAAGCGGCGTTGGACGTAACTATGGAAACGCGCGGCCGCGACCATGCGTCGGAATTGCTGGCGGCGTTAACCGGTTCCCGCTATGAATTCAGCGTGATCGAGTAGGACGGCCGGTGCCTCAAAGAAGAGCAGTGCCAGGTGCAGTAGGTAAAACGCCGGGCCGAACAGTCGGCCGACGATTATCAACCCTGTTTGAAAGCACCGGGCAGCGCCGACGATTAGGATGGTTGTTAGGAGGCAGGCGAATCGTCGAGGCTGAGGGTGAGGCGGAATCCTCGGACCGCCAGACAACGGGCGGATGCCGAATGTGTAAAGGGATGGCCGGGGAGCAACGCCCCTAAGAGGGTGAAGGGCGCGCGAGCCCACAGCTCCGGCACGGATTGTAGTGCTGTGCCGATAGCCGTTCAGGTGATGCAAATCGCCGGCGACGACCGGACGCAAGACTCAGCCAGCTACCAGCCGATAAATGTTTTATTGCAAGACCTGACCCCAAGTTCGCGCTTAAGACGGCTCTAAAGAGCGCGGGGTTCTCTGATACACAAGCTACTGACTTTATCAGCGCCTATTCAGTCGTTAGGGTGTTTGATGATCCGGCCACCGATTTTTCCGCCAGAATGAGGCCAGGTCTTGTAATCAAACATTTACCAAATAGTTGCTTGGCGATAGGGTTCCATTAAAAGTCTTGCGATCTTCCTTAACGATTAACGAAAACTGGAGGCCTGACGCGTGGAAGGGGGTGTCGGGGTTTCGAAACGACGGAGAGTTGATCGAACAAACCGGCCGCGTTCGTCGGCGATGGGGCAGCGTTTTTGATTTGGCGCACAGGAAATAAGCGTTGGTGCGGAAGGGCGGGCGGTGCTAGAAGAAGTTCGTGTCGTGACAGGAGAGCTTCGACTGAACGGTCTGTTACTCGCCGGGAGGTGTTTGATTGCAAGACCTGTCCCTTATATTGCTACTTGTTCTCACCATAGCGTTGGCGATGACCATCTTGGTCTATCGGCATGATCTGTCGATCGCGAAATCTCGTGTTGCGACAGGAAGTGAACTGTTGAGAGGACCAGATAGCACCATCGAATTTGCCGACAGGGGCGAAGGCGATGTCGTCATGGTGGCTCATGGGTCAGGTGGTGGCTTTGACCAAGGCATAGCAATGACACAGCGTTTGCCTGCGTTGGGGTTCAGGGTGGTTGCTCCATCTCGCGCGGGCTATCTTCGTTCTTCAATGCCGAAGCATTTTTCTGTGGCTATGCAGGCCGATGGATATGCGGCACTGATGGCGCACCTCAAGATTGAGCGCGTGGTGATGCTCGGCGTCTCTGCAGGAACGTGGTCATCCATTGAATTCGCCCGGCGTCACCCCGACAAGTGCCGGGCACTAATATTGATAGTCCCCGCAGACTATCTGCCTGAAGGACAGAAGATGCGAGGCGGCTTGATTTTTGAGGCAGTTTTCCGGTCCGATTTTGCGGCGTGGATCGCCGCTCGTTCCACGTCGCTGATGCCGAGCCTCTTCTCGCGAGCGATGCTCGCCACCGATCCTGACGTGATAGGCAGGGCAGACTTGAAAGAACGCCAGCGAATTGCCGACCTTCTACAGGGGCTCTTACCTGTTTCTGCGCGACGACAGGGGATGGTGTTTGACATTGAAACAGCCAACGCAAATCCACATCGCGAAACGGTTCGCCTTGCATGCCCCATACTCCTTATCAGCGCGCGTGACGACGGGTTCGAGACTGCCCGTCGCGCTAGAGAATGGGCTAAGCAAAACCCGATGTCTGAACTCGTAATTTTCCCAACCGGAGGCCATGCACTGGTTGCACGCCAAGGCGAAGTGGCCACTGTCATCAAAGCGTTCCTGGACAGAGTCAAATGACGCAATGCGAAGAACATTGGTTCCCAAATTGCTCTTGCCGGAGAAGCAAGGCCACCTTTCGTCAATAACGATAAGGCCGAACTCCGTCACTGCCTGTGGTCGGCCATAGCTACTCGATGCGGGTCGACAGTCAGGCAAGGCCCATGTGTGGACGGCCCTCGCGGTGCAGGATGTGTTTGAGTCTTGATGAGCATCGGTCGGATGCATCCATCCATGTGTTCGGCCTGTTCGTTGAGCACCTTATGCAGGCCGCGGCCAGTATCGATAGGATGTGGTTCATGAGACTGGTGCAGCCCCGTGGTTTCGAGACTTGCGGCGGCGCCGACAAGAGTGGCGTGCGATGGGCAGCAATGCCGCCCCATCCGTGCCCGTCGCAAGTTAAGCTGAAAGGGCGCCTCGGAACCGTCCGTTGCCGATCCCACTTAACGGAAATAGGGTTCGTCGGTCAGGCGCTGCGAAATCCACCAGATGTTTCCAGCAGGATCGCGTACTCCACCTTGGCGGTCGCCATATGGCATATCAGCGACTGCCATGATCTCCGCCGCCCCGGCATCGATCGATTTCGCCATCGCGGTCTCGGCGTCCGCCACATATAGGTAGAAGGCGGCGCTACTCGGCGGAAAGTCCGCACTCGCTTCGCTGGTTATCAGCGTGGCGCCGTTGATGTTGATTTGGCAATTGGCGATGCGGCCACTCGGCGCGACACTTCGTCCAAGTTCCTCACCGCCGAAGGCTTCTCGCAAAAAGCGAACGTAACCGTCGGCTTCTCGCGCGAAGATGTATGGAGTCACGGCTGAAAATCCGGTCGGCACGATCATAGCAAATCTCCTTCGGCCACACTCTGCACCTTGTCAGAACTGAAATCTTGGAAAAATGTTACGCCTGCTTAACGAATGCGGTCGGCGGCAAGCCGACGAAGCTGACGAAATCACGGATCATGTGGGCTTCGTCGTGATAGGCGGCATCGATCGAACGACTGGCCTAACCATTGCCACCATCGTCACGCTCGGACTCAAACAGGTGACCACCATATTAGTGTCAGGTTTTGTAATCAAGCACTTAGCCAATTCTTGGTTGGCGGCAGGTGTTCATTCACTTGCCCCGCGATCCGAACCTAGTGATTCATCGCCACCGCGGACTGAAAGCCCAGGGCGTGGAGGAGGGCGTCGGAGTTTCGAAACGACGAAGAGTTGATCGAACAAACCGGCCGCGTTCCTCGGCGGTGGGCAGCGTTTTTGATTTGGCGCACAGGAAGTAAGAGTTGGTGCGGAAGGGCGGGCGGTGCTAGAAGAAGTCTGTGTCGTGGCGGTAGAGTATCGACTGAACGGTCAGTTATCAATGGAGGCGCGGGAGTCAGCCCGCTACGCACCGGGATGTGTTTGATTGCAAGACCTGACCCCTATATACGGGAGGAAGCCAGGCAGGACATGTTCGATTACATCAAGATGTTCTATAATCCGGTGCGCAAGCAGGTCAGGAACGGGATGTTGTCGCCCGTCGAGTTCGAACGGCAGCAGATTGTGAAAGCGGAAGGCGTCTAGAAAACTAGAGGCTATTCAGTCATTCAACGCTACTGGACGCTATTCCTCGCTTAGGCTAGCATAAATCTGTGTTCGAAAGTCATCCTCTTGGGGGTTATTATGGTGCGCCACATTTCCCGAAAGAGCTCAGACGGGATGGTTCACGTGCGTGGCGCGCGCGAACACAATTTGAAGAACATAGATGTAGCCATCCCTCGTGATTCACTGGTCGTGTTTACAGGTGTTTCCGGATCTGGAAAATCCTCGCTCGCGTTCGGAACGATCTATGCCGAGGCGCAAAAGCGTTACCTAGAGTCCGTGTCTCCCTATGCGCGCCGACTGTTTCACCAATTGGCGGTGCCGGAAGTGGATCAAATTGATGGCCTGCCACCAGCAGTCGCGCTGCAACAGCAACGCGGATCGCCCACAACCCGCTCAACAGTGGGCAGCGTCACAACGCTGTCGAATCTTTTGCGCATGCTTTATTCCCGTGCGGGCGACTATCCTCCCGATCAGCCGCTACTCTACGCCGAATCCTTTTCGCCCAACACTGCCGAAGGTGCCTGTCCTACGTGCCACGGTTTGGGTCGCGTCTATGAGGTCACCGAACAAACACTTGTTCCCGACGACAGCCTGACAATCCGCGAACGTGCAATCGCAGCATGGCCGACGGCTTGGGGCGGACAGAACCAACGCGATATTCTGGTCTCTTTGGGGATCGATGTGGATCGCCCGTGGCGCGAACTGCCGAAAAAGCAGCGTGAATGGATTCTATTCACCAACGAGCAGCCTGTGGTGCCAGTCTATGCTGGTCTGACACCGAAAGAGACGCGGCGCGCGCTGAAATGCAAGGAAGAGCCTAGCTATCAGGGAACCTTCACCAGCGCGCGCCGACATGTGCTGCATTCGTTCGCGAATACCCAGAGCCAAGCGATGAAGAGGCGGGCGCTCCAGTTCATGCTCAGCAATCTGTGCCCATTGTGTGACGGTAAACGGCTACGTTCGGAATCACTCTCGGTCAAGTTTGCGGGTCTAGACTTGGCGGAATTGTCGCGCCTGCCGCTTGAGGAACTGGACGGAGTTATTCGGCCCTATGCCGACGGTACTGAACCTCGCCTGAAGATCATCGCCGTCGAGCACCCCGAAAAGGCGCTGGTCATGCGGAGGATCACCGAGGATCTCAACGCGCGTCTGGCAACACTGCTCGAGCTGGGTCTCGGATATCTAACAATTGAGCGCGGTACGCCGACACTTTCTCCCGGCGAATTGCAGCGCCTGCGGCTAGCAACCCAGATCCGTTCGAACCTGTTTGGTGTTGTTTACGTCCTGGACGAGCCCTCTGCAGGACTGCACCCCGCCGACACCGAGTCGTTGTTGATCGCACTCGACCAACTCAAGGCTGCAGGCAATTCACTCTTTGTCGTCGAACATGATTTGGATGTCATCCGTCGCGCTGACTGGATTGTCGATGTCGGACCCGCAGCGGGCGAGTTCGGCGGCCACATTCTTTACAGTGGCCCTCCAAATGGCCTGCGGAATATAGAAGCTTCACAGACCCGCCATTACCTGTTCGAGAGCGATTCTCCACGGCAGAAGCGCGCTACGCGCGAGCCCAAGGGTTGGCTAAGCCTCAGAGGCGTGACACGTAACAATCTCGACAACCTAAGCGTTGCTTTCCCCAAAGGTGTCCTCACGGCTGTGACCGGCGTTTCTGGATCGGGCAAATCCAGCTTAGTAAGCCAAGTGCTGGTAGAACTGGTTGCTAAGCGGCTAGGGGCCGAGATCTCCCCAGACGAGCCCGAGGTTGATGATCTGGAGCACGAAGCGGTTGTGACTCAGGGCGGCGAGATTGCTTCCGGAATGGGAGGCATCGCGCGTATGGTTCGCGTTGATCAAAAGCCAATCGGCCGTACTCCGCGCTCCAATCTGGCGACCTACACCGGATTGTTTGACCATATCCGGCGCCTGTTTGCCGCAACGCCAGAAGCGCGTGCGCGCCGCTATGATGCCGGGCGATTTTCTTTTAATGTCGCCAAAGGTCAGTGCCCAAATTGCAAGGGTGAGGGGGCGGTGATGGTAGAACTGCTATTTTTACCCAGCGTCTATGCACCGTGCTCGGTCTGTCACGGGACCCGCTACAATCCCCAGACCCTTGAGATCAGATATTGCGACCAGTCGATCGCCGAAGTGTTGGAAATGACTATCGATACAGCGTGGGCTTTTTTTAGCGATGAACCACAGGCACGCCGCTCGCTGACCTTATTGCGCGAGGTGGGGCTTGGCTATCTGCGGCTTGGACAGCCGGCGACCGAGTTTTCGGGTGGCGAGGCCCAGCGGATCAAACTCGCCACTGAGCTACAACGTGCGCAGCGTGGTGACGCACTTTACGTAATGGATGAGCCCACTACCGGATTGCACCCGGCCGATGTGGATAGGTTGATCGCGCAGCTCGGTTCCCTCGTGGATTCGGGCAACACCGTCATCGTGGTTGAGCACGACATGCGCGTGGTGGCGGCGAGCGACTGGGTTATCGATATCGGCCCCGGCGCCGGCGACAATGGCGGAAAAGTTGTTGCATCAGCACCACCGTTGGAGTTGGCGCGAAGCTCTGGGCGTACCGCCCCATATCTGGCCGCCTACCTTGGCTTGCCGCAAACGCGTGATGATAGATCATCCTGAGAAGATACCAACCCGCCTCGCAATACAGACTCTCTGGTTCTATCCGGAAAGTTGAGGGTCGCTAAAGCCTCGGAAGTGCAACGCCGCTACTCGATTGCTCGATCAACGCAGTTGGCTGTCCTTGCTGCCGCGCCTATTAATACCGCCAATCCGCGGGCGGCGGTCACGTTCAACCTGACAAGTAATGCAGGTCCGCACACCCGGTAAGGCTGCCTGACGCTTTGCGGGGATCGGAGCACCGCAATCCTCACAATGTGTGAGCGACTTTCCGCTTGGCATTCGCGCCCGAGCGCCTGCCACGGCATCCTTGATGCTGTCCTCGATCTGCTCTTGTACTGCGCCATCTGGTGCCCAGCCACTAGCCATATTGTAATCCTTTCGATCGAAGTATCGACATTTCAAGATAGCGCTTCCACGATTCATTTTCAATATGGACTTGTCACGGTTTTGTGCCGGTCACTTGAGAGTTAAACACTCGCGCAAGGAGACCGATGAGGTGATCAAGCATAGCGAAGAGTTTAAGCGGGAGGCGGTGCGGATCGCGCTGACCAGTGGTTTGCTCCGTGCGCGGGTTGCGGCGGATTTGGGGGTTGGGAAGTCGACGCTGGGGAAGTGGTTGGCTGTCTACCGTCCTGCTGACCTGGTGTCGGCACCGCAAGCCGATCTCGCTTTGGAGAATGAACGGTTGCGCGTTGAGAACCGTATCCTGAAGGAGGAGAGGGACATCTTAAAAAGGCCACGCAGTTCTTCGCCAAGGAACGGGTATGAGATTCGCGTTTATCGATGCCTGGCGGCACCAATGGCGCGTGGCGACTCTTTGCCGGGTCATGCGTGTTGGTCTGAGCACCGCAATTTCCTCCAGATTTGAGTAGAGTCCGGCCCACCAAGGGAGTCGGACGACAATGAAGCGGAGCAGGTTCGAGAAAATTAAGGTCAGGTCTTGTAATCACACAGTTGGCCAATTCTTGGTTGGCGACAGAGGTTCATACACTTGCTCTGCGTCTGCACCTAACGATTGACGGAAACTGGAATCCTAACCCCTAGCGCGTGGAGTAGGGCGCCGGGGTTTCGAAACCACGGAGAGTCGATCAGGCAAACCGGCCGAGTTCCTCGGCGATGGGGCAGTGCTTTTGATTTGGCGCGCGGGGAGTACGAGTTGGTGCGGAAGGCGAGACGACGCTATAAGAAGTTCGTGTCGTGGCAGGAGAGCATCGCCTGAACCGTCAACTATCAATGAGGAGAGCGGGAGCCGACCAGCTACCAGCCGACAAATGTTTGAGTGCAAGACCTGACTCTAATTACTGGTCCTGTGCCGGTAGTATGGGGACAGCATCGGGTCAAGCGCGTCACGCGGGTCGCGGCTATGGGCTGTCTGATTCCACGTTACTGCACAAGTACCTGCAGCTCCTGATCCACCAACGGACTCTCGGGCATCCAGGGACGGACGAGCCTCAGTCTCCACCGGGCGGTCCCCTCGCGTAACCCGGTCACGACCAGTTGCATGGGCACCGGCAGATTCTGAGGGATGGCACCTTGTTCCGGGGCGTGACCTGTTTCGATCGTGAGGGTTGCAGCATCGCGCTCTCCCGCGATCAGGAACACGTGCCACTGGTATCCCGCCCCCGCGCGTGAAGGCAGAGGGAAGCGGGCTTCCGTCCCGGCTCGAACGTCGAGCCGGTCCGGAAGCCCGGGACGAAAGTCTTCCTGTATCGCTTGATCCGCGCTCATGCAGGACCGATCACCGGACCTTCATGCCATCCGGCACCATCGCGCCAGTAATGCTGGAGTTGGCCGTCGCGACGCAGCACAATGACTTCCAAATTCATGCCCCATTGTCCTTCGCACATCCCTGCGACTGCTGCCACATCATGCCCGAATGTCGTACTGTGGCGCCACTGCGCATCTCCACCGTTCCATCGCCACCAATGCTGCACCTGTCCGCCGACCGCCACGCATAACTCGAAATTCCCATGTGGGCCGGACTCATCGCGCATGCCGTATTGACCCTGGATCATCACCGGCGAGCCGGCCACTCCGGCGCCGAAGACAATGCCGGTGTTCCAGGTCAAGGTCGGCTCATGGCGCCAAAAGTGTTGCATGGTCCCATTGGAACGAACTGCGACGCATTCCAAATTTCCATGCGGTGTCCCATAAGTGCCTTGCACCAGGGTGGCTCCGGAATAGGCGAGGCCGGTTCCGAACTTCACGCCGTTATGCCAGCCTGCTCCATCACGCCACACGTGCTGGAGTTGCCCACCGCCCACCAGGACCACCACTTCGAAATTCCCCGGTGCGCCATAGTCTCCCTGGATAAAGCCGGGAACGCCTCGGCAATCCGTCGGACCGAAGATTCCACCGTCGCTCCACGGTCCCGTACCTCCGCTTGGGCCCCACCAATGGTGAAGGCGACTGGCCGTCGTCAAATAGACCAACTCCATATTGCGGGTGAACGTTGTTCCGGTGAAGGTGGGGCAGGCCGCCGCGTCGCTGCCGAAACTCTTACCCACGCCCCAGGTCCAAGGTGGGCCACCCTCGCGCCAACGGTGCTGGACTCGACCTTTGCCCGCGCCCATCACCTCGAGGTTTCGGTTCATGGCGCCGTTGCCGCTTTCGTACAAGTTGCCGTTGTGGAGCCGGCGCTTGGTCCAAGGGTCGGGGTTGACGTTCCGCACCCCGGCTTTGGCATAGCGATCGATCCCAGAATCTCCATAGGCTACCCAGCAGAAGCCGCTCATGCCCCAACCAGTTCCCCACGAGTTCTTGCATAACCAGGCCTGGAGCGCGTCGCTATAGCCGATGACCAACATGAAATGCGTCCCAGCCAGCGTATTCGACGGGGCAGTACTGCGGCGGTAGACGCCCGAGCCGTAGGCGAAGAAGTCGTTGTAAACCTCCAGCCAGGTGATCAGCGGTCCAACTGTATCAATCCAGTCCTTGGCTTGCTGCACCGTCCCGACCCATTGAAAGGCCGGCCCTCGAACCGTTCTGCCGTTGCGGTCGGGGGTTGGGGTGTAGGGCGGGGTATTGGTTGCCCACGGAAAGCAGCCGGGGTCGGCAAATCCGCTGTTCGTGAAGAAATTGGAGACGTTACCAATGTTGCCATAGTCGGCACATTGCGCGCCGATCCCGCGGTGGACATCACCCTCCGAGAGTCTCGTCCAGAGTGAGTCTTCAATGCGCACCATCGATTCAACCAGGGCGACACCGGCAAAGGCCCAGCAGGCGTTACAAGGATTTTGATCACGCACCGTCGTAATGAAATTGGTCCCCCAGCGATTGCGCCAATCCACCGATGCGACCGCACCGCCTTCGGGCTGTGCATCACGTTGCAATAATTCCGGGAGATCGCCGTACCCGAGCCTCATCAATTCGCTTTTTCTGAACCGTTCCTCGAGTGCTTCCCGCCTCACGAATCCGCGTTCGAGTCGACGAATCGCGAGACGCGGATTTGTGCCGATACCGAGCGTCTCCTTGAAGTCGATGCTCGGAACCGCTTCCGCCTTCTGCAGTCCTTTGGTGTCGCCACCGAGACTTTTCGGTGCCACGCGGTCGGTATCCGACCGATCCGTCAGTGGTTGCCAGGTCAACGATTCATGTTCGACCGCTTCGCGTAATTCACGAAATGTCTGTGCCATGTCCGATTCCTCCTCCGATTGGATGGTTGCCGCCACTCGCCGCTCAATCTGTTTTCGTGCTACGACACAGGTGTAGAACTGGATTCGGCGCCGTTACAAGGATGATCCTCACGCAAGAAATGCACCGTCGTACGATCGGCAATGAATACGAACAATTGCAGGTAGATGACGGATCGGCGTGTGGCGGCATTAAATACGGGCAATATCCGAGTGGATACATGATGCGAGAGAAAAGGATACAGTCAAGTGACGAGTGTCTCAGAAGTGAGAGCGGAATAAATCCATTCTTGCTGAGGCCGCGATATTTGCCCTCTCGAAACGGCGAAAAGAGGGGGCTCCGAGATGGAGCAGCAGATTATGGTCAGGTCTTGTAATCAAGCAGTTAGCCAATTCTGGGTTGTCGACAGAGGTTCATTCACTTGCTCTGCGTCTGCACCTAACGATTGACGGAAACTGGAATCCTAACCCCTAGCGCGTGGAGTAGGGCGCCGGAGTTTCGAAACGACAGAGAGTCGATCAGGCAAACCGGTCGCGTTCCTCGGCGATGGAGCAGCGATCGTCATCTCCCAAGCGGGAGAAAAGAGTGGGGGCGGAAGGCCGGACGGCGCGAGAATACGTCCCTATCGTGGCAGTAGAGCATCGACTGAACGGTTGGCTATCAATGGGAGCAGCAGGAGTCGGCCAGCTACCAGTCGGCAAATGTTTGAGTGCAAGACCTGACCCGTCTTTTTTGATGGTTTTGGTTATGCTTATGCCTGGCCTTAGGAAAGTGTGGGGTTTGGTGAAGGGTCCTTTGGAGTCTCCAAAATACATGAGATGCGCCAGCTTCAAGGGATCAGTTCAGATCAATATATTTTGAAGAGTCTGAAGCACCGCTCATTGGTGATTCACGAGCCGTTTGACTTGAGGCGAGATGCATGTAAGTTAGTATTGTTATGTATAAGTATTTAATTTAATTGTATCGCTTCGTAGCGTGCATGTATCAGGGTCTAGTAATAATACAACCATTTACTTATATGCTCACGAAACAGCGCTTGACGATTATTTGATGGGCGTATAGATTACGAGAGGGTCATTGGCGATCATGTAAACGCAGAGTTCGGAGAAGGCTTGTTGTTGTGGCTCGATCAATCACTTTGAAATAAAGGGATCTGCGTATGTCAGAACTGATGCGATTCCGCCTTGCCCGGGCACCACAAAAGCAAGCTGTGGATTCAGGAATGCATGTTTCTCTCTATCATCAACCCCGAAATGTGATCCTGGCCCACGTTCCTAAGGAACATCCTGTGGGCAAGGTAGTCACGCAGCTGCTAGTGGTACCTGCGGATTTTATCGTTGGTTTCCAGAAAGATGGATTCACCGTTTTGGATAAGAGGGATATGTTCTCTAGGCCAGTGAGTAAGTTCGAGCACTGGCTTACTAGCGTCAGAAATAGACCGGAGATTGAAAAGCTAAGTGGCAAGCTCCGAGAAATTCTTGTCTCCCTCGACCCTTATCTGAGGGACTGTTTGACCTGTGATCTAGGTATGTAAAGTTTGACGGGTTGAGTAGCTGCGGTAGTCTCGAATGCTAGAGGCTCGTGACCTGATCGGAATATGTCCTCGAGACGAGACGTCATATCTGTCACCACGGTCCATGGGACCTTTGCCAGATCCGCATCCTGGGCCATGCCTGATTCGATCTTCTGCCGCGCCCTTGAAGCTAGTATTCAACAGTCCTACCAAGTTGCCGGCTGTCTCCCACCTACAGTAACCGTTTCCAAATTTACCTGGAGTGGGTTGAACGGACTACGTGCACGAAGGAATGCAGCCTACAGATTGCGTGAGAAACTGGCTGAAGACCTCCGCCAGTCTCCTGAAGCCCGTCATTTCGTTGTTGCGCATAGCCATGGTGGCAACATAGCGATGTATGCCCTCAGAGTTCCGGAGCTTGCGGAAAGAATTTCTGGAATCATCTGCATGGCTACTCCCTTTTTGCTTGTACGTCTTCGAGATCCGAATTCGGGACTTTTTGCCATCCATGCTGCCGTCATCCTTACCCTCACATGGCTGGGTATCTTCTTTTTGCCATTCTGGACAGGATTTCCAGCATTGGCGAAAGTGGCCTTGGTCATAGTGCTGTCTCCGCTAATCTTGAATCTCTTCTTTAAAACTTGGCAAAACAATGCTCGCTACTGGGTGCAAGAGATGGGGCCTCCATCCTTGGGAAAAAACCAGATGCTTGTTGCAAAAATAACAGGCGATGAGGCGAGTGATGTGCTAAAGACAGCTCACCTTGTCTTTTGGCTGTTGAACGGAGTATTTGAGGTCATGGGACTGCCTGACAACTTTCTCCGAAAGAAGCTAGGCCGCGCATATTTCAGTCGTTCCCGTGTCTATCCGCTTGGAATCGCCATGAGCTTAGTCCTACTCTTGAAGACAAGTCCGCAAGTGGCTTTGTATACAGTATTGGGAGTCTATCTTGCCTCCTTCGTTTCAACTGGAGGAAGGTTTCTGCCACACCTTCCTCTAGACATCAGTGCAGAACAAGAGCCGCCCGTCCCGCGTGAGTGTTACACCTTTGAGCCATTGTTTCGACCAAGCGGGCTGAAACCGACCCTCCCTTTTTCACTGCAGCACAGTCAAATCTACGAGCATCCGGCTCTGTTCGTTGTTATTGCCGACTGGGTTAGATCCAAGCGCGAGCGGTGACCTTATTCGAATGTCTTCTTTCATCTACTGTCACATTGAGAAAATTGTTATCCTTAATTACTGGCCCTGAAGGGTCGTCGAGAAGTTGGCCACAGCCTCATCGATTTCATTAACTAATTCATCACATATATTCGTATCGGTTGACAGTTTTGCATCCGCGGCGCAAGCTGCCGTGATGCCATTTAGTGAGGCGATCACTTCCTCTGCCGAATTCGCGTTATCCGCAGTGGGCCCCTCGCTCGCCTGGTTTTCACCACGAGTCTTATTCGGCTCCGCCCTCCAGATCTCTACGGGTGTATCTTTACCATCCCCTTCCTTTCCCTGAGGAGAGGTCAGCATATAAGCGCCTTGTTCCTTCCTCGTTCGTTCGAGAAGCTTCTTAAAAGCCTGCGAAGCCTGGTACTTGGGCTTAGACGCAAAGGCTTTTGACTCAAAAGATTGAAACAGTTTTCCTTCTCGATCGTAGAGATTCAGCTGATAGCCGCCGGCATTCGGTTTGATTTTGATCCTTGGGCTACCCTTCGGGATAAAAAAGGGTCCAGCGTAAATTTCCCCGACACCCACAGCGAAGATAAAAAAACTGAGGACATATGCCACAAGGATTGCTGTTCTCATCCACATGATTAGCCTCCTCAAATTGTGAATGGATGTGGTTTATGCATACATCACACCAATTGCGGGCAATGGGATTGTGTTGCAGATATCAAAGGATTGTGCCAACAAAACAAAAGCGCCTGGAAACAATTGCATCAACTTAGATACACAAGATGTATCCACTAAGATAAAACGGCAGTAAACCGAAGTGTGCTAATGCCGTAAGCTCCCCCGTCAAGGAGACAGTTTCATGGGAGAAGTTCTGGCTTCCACTTGGGCCCGATACGTGGCAGGCGGCAGGCCCGCCAACGCGTCATGGGGCCGCTCTTCATTGTCACTCTGCAACCATTCGGCACTGATCTCTCGCACCTGCTCCAACGACTCGAACACGTACGCATTGAGCACTTCGGTCCGATAGGTCCGGTTGTACCGCTCGATCAAGGCATTCTGATCCGGCTTGCCTGGCTGGATGTGCCACAGCTGAATCCCTCGTTCCGCACACCAGGTGATGAACCGGTCGGCGAGGAATTCAGGGCCATGATCGAGCCGAATCGCTTGGGGCTGTCCCCGCCAGCTCACGACTTGCTCCAGCACGCGAATCACGCGTTCAGCTGGGAGCGACGTATCAATCTCAATGGCCAAGCCTTCCCGCACGCCTTCATCCAGCACATTGAAGGTCCGGAAGCGTCGGCCGCCGTAGAGCGTATCGCTCATGAAGTCCACGGCCCACACGACATTGGGCTGAGGCACCACCACGAGCGGCTGACGCGGACGAAGAGGGAGCCGCTTCTTCGTCCGACGGGGGAGATTCAAGCGGAGCTGGCAGTACAC
>Ga0073904_10001537_pt1 | contig 17277 bp, 12 predicted proteins | sample KloWWTrecipitate_FD_66668 | JGI IMG/M metagenome (GOLD analysis project Ga0073904, IMG submission 66668) | Active sludge microbial communities from Klosterneuburg, Austria, studying microevolution and ecology of nitrifiers - Klosterneuburg... | ecosystem: Engineered > WWTP > Aerobic digester >... | reverse complement strand
CCGCCGCCGAAAACGGGACACCCCCTCGCTCCCTTGTGGCGAAAGGCCGAGCCGCGCGACTTCTGGAAGGGATCACGCTTCCAGGGGACTAGAAGGGCAGACCCACCATCACGCGATGGCTCGAGAGGGACAGGCTCCGCAGGTCGGCTTGGAAGCCGTAGGAGAGCTCCACAGGCAAAATGAGCTGTGGAAGGTGCATGCGAACCTGGGGCCCGAGGAGCACGCCGCCGCCCTTGTACGTGCTCTCGCGCGCGACCAGGGCCGGGCGGCAGGGGCCGGCCGCTTGCCCCGCGCACTCGGGGCTCTCGTAGGTGAGCGAGGGCTCGGTGGACCAGCCGCGGTCGACGTAGAACGTCGGCCCGGCCGCGAACGTGAGCGACATGGGCAGCTTGGTGTAGCGAAACAGGCTCACGCGGTAGCCCACTCCCAGCTCGAAGACCCCGCGCACCCGCGTGAAGCTGGCGAGCGGGGAGACCGTGTCGGGGCGCGTCGCGAAGCCGAGCCCGAGGTGTGTGGTCAGGGCGAGGTGCCCGAAGACGACCGAGCTGCCGGCGAAGAGGCCGTAGTAGTTGGCGGTCTTCTCCTGCTGCGTAAACAGCCCTACGGCGCCGTCGTCGATGTGGGGCAGGCCGCGAAAGCCAGGGCCCCGGGCACGGCCCTTGAGGTAGACGCCGTAAAGGATGGGGACCCCGAAGCCGATGCGGTTCGCGAGGACCTGAGACGATACCGCGACGACCCGGCCGTCGCAGGTGAGCATCGGACCGCCCGAGTTTCCTGGGGCGATGAGCGTGTCGGTCTGGAGGTGGTCTCCGTTCACGGCGCTCACGATGCCTTGCGACACGCTGAACTTGAGGACCCCGCGGTAGTCGTCCTCCGCGAGCGTGCCGTACGGGTGCCCCAGCGCGACCACCGGCCAGCCAGGTTCGACGTGCTGCCGAGGGAGCAGCGGCTCCTCCGCTTGCTCGCGCTCGAGCTCGAGGAGCGCCACGTCGTGCGCGGGATCCGCGGCGACGACCTCACCCGCCTGCGCGGTGCCGTCTGCGAGGACGACGCGGGCGTAGCGGCTGGTCTCCACGACGTGGAGCGCGGTGAGCACGTGGCGCCGGCTCCCGAAGATGAACCCCGCGCCTAAGCCGCCCTCCGGGCGCTCGACGACGACGATCTTCGCGCGGGATTGGCGGTAGAGCCGCGCCGCGAAGTCGGGCGTACAAGGTGGCCCCGTGTCACGCCGGAGCGCAGGCGGCGCGGGTGGTTCAATGAGCACACCACCTTCGTCGCCGGCTGGGCCTGTCGGGGCGCTCGCGAGGTCGGAGCCGCGCGCGGGGGAGGCGAGGGCGCTGGCGAAGAGCACCAACCCGCCGGCGAACGCCTGAACCTGCCCCCGTCGCGGCGAGGCGAGCCGCGGCTTCATCCGCCGGAGCCCGCGGGCGCGGCGGACGAGCTGGGCGAGGGCGGCGGCCGCGGTGAGGCCGAGGCGCCCAGGAAGGTGAGGTAGTTGCGTGCCTGCACGACGAGCGGGCTCTCCGGGTAGTCGCGCGCGACCGCCTCGAAGGCCTCCTTCGCGTCGGGGAGCTGCTTCATCTTCAGGTAGGTCTCGCCGAGGAGCACGAGCGCCTCCGGCTCGAGCCCCGAGCCCGTGTGGCCGGCCACGCGCGCGAGCTTCGGCTTCGCCGCCGGAGGTCGGGGGCGAGCGGACGCCGTGTTGCGGCCGCCGCGCACCTCGAGCTCGTGGGGATCCGCCTCGTGGGCCGGCTCGAGCTCTGGGTGCGACGCCTCCGCCCCGCCGAAGTTGTGGAGCGCGTACAGAATGCGCCCGACGGCCGCGGTGTAGTTCGCGCGGTTCAGGTAGAAGCGCGCGACGTAGAGCTCGTGCCGGACGAGGCGGGCGGTGACGTCGGTCAGCAGCGTGCGAACGTGGTCGCTCTCCTTCGCGTCGGGGTAATCGGCGATGAAGCTCTTCACCTCGCGGTAGGCGTCCATCACGACGGCCTGGTCACGCTCGTCGGCGGACGGGAGCAGCAGCGACTCGTTGATCTGCTTGTATTCGGCCTCGGCGATTCGGGCGCGGGCGTACACGACCTCGGCCTGATCGGCGCGGTGATCGTGCACGAACTGCCTGTACTGCCGCACCGACTCCGCGAGCTTGTCTTGGGCGAAGTCGATGTCGGCGAGGCGGAGCTCGGAGAGCTTCGCGTAACGCGAGTAGCCGTACTTGCGCTTCACTTCGCGAAAGAGGGCCTGCGCCTCGAGCCAGTTCTTGTCGTCGAACTCGACCATGGCGTCGTCGTACGCGCGCTTCGCGTCCGCCGCGTAGCCCAGCGCCGACTTCGACTCCTGCGGCATGCACCCGGCCGTGAACCCCGCGCTCGTCGCGGTCACCAGGGCGACGGAAGCGAGGAGCCCGCGAGACCACACGACGCGTTTGCCACCTCCGCGAAGCATCGGCCTTGCCTACACTACTTCTCGCCCCGCCACCGCACGATCTTTCGTGCCGGCTCGCCCTCGCCCTGGCGGACGGCCTGACGGACGAGCAGGCGCACCTTCTCGGCGAGCGCGCTCGTCGCGAGGGGCGAGTCGGGAGGCGCCGGATCGAGCGTGACTGCCACGGAGAGATCGTCGGCGACCTCCGCGACCACCCCGAGCTCGGCGCTCGGGAGCGCGACCGTGCCGCGGTAGACGAGCGGGCTGCCCGGCTCCCGCTCGAGCGTCAAACGGAACCCCGTCCTGGGCGGGCCGCCGGTGATCATCGCGACGGCCGGCGGCGGCGGGGGGCGCAGCCCGAAGCCAGGGCTGGGCAGCGGGCAGGGGAGCGAGGGGCTCGGACGACGGGGCGCATTCGCCATTCCCTAGCCGCTCCTGCGCGTCGCTTCAATCGTCGCTTCGAGGGTCGTCGCCTCGGTCGTCGCTGCCGCCGCGTCGCCTGGGCTCGAAGCGACTCGACCGCGCTGCGCGCCGAGGCCGCAGCCGCCCGAGGAGAAGGCCGACCCCGAGGATCCGCGTGTGCAGATTTGCGCGCCGAAACCTGGTAAGCGTTGCCGGAGCATGGTCGAAAAGAACCCCATCACGCCCGAGGGTTACGAGAGGCTCCGCGATGAGCTGCACCAACTGCGCACGGTCGAGCGCCCGCGGGTGATCCAGATGATCGCCACCGCCCGCGAGCACGGCGACCTGAAGGAGAACGCCGAGTACCACGCGGCGCGCGACAAGCAGTCGTTCATCGAGGGGCGCGTGAAGGAGCTCGAGAACAAGCTGGCTCGTGCGGAGGTCATCGACCCGGCGAAGGTCGACAGCCACCGCGTCGCGTTTGGCGCGACCGTCACGCTCCTCAACGTCAAGACGGACGAGGAGGTGGTCTACCGCATCCTCGGCGCCGACGAGGCCGACCTCGAGAAGGGCTCGATCAGCATCACGAGCCCGCTCGCGCGTGGCCTCATCGGCAAGGAGGCGGGCGACGAGGTGAAGGTGCGTATGCCGGGCGGCGACCGCACTTACGAGGTCGTGGAGGTCGTGTACAAGTGAGCGTCGAGAAGTGAGCGCGGCTCGCAACACGGCGACGGCACCGCGCGCGCTACGGACCACGTGAACCGCCCTCTCTGGTGTCCATGAGCGCCGCGCCTCCGGCGGGCGTGGCGACGCTCGCCCCGCGGATGCTCGCCCGGGCGGGGCGCGTGTTGCTCGCGTGGGCGCTGCTCATCGCCCTCGAGAACGTGGTCGTCGGCGTCGGCTACCGACACCTCTTCGTAGGCTACTGGGAAATGGCGGCCGCGCGCGTCCACCTGAGCCCGCTGCTGCTCGTCGCGCTCGTGCCCGCTGCGCTCGCCTTGGCTTGCGCGGCAGAGGTCTCGCAGCGCGCGCCGGCCGTCACCCTGCGCCGCGCGTCCTCCGCGGCGGCGGCGCTGTTCGGCGCCGTCGCGGCGCTGTCCGTCTCGACCGGCCGCCACACCGAGAGCTGGGCCGTTCGAGCGCCCTTCATGCTGGCCACCGGGCTGGCGCTTGGTGCGATCGCGTGGGCCGCGCTCCCTCGTCTCCACGCGGCGTCGCCCGGGCAGCGCGCCGCCCTGGGCGTGGGCCTCACCGGCGCGCTCTGGTCGGCAGATTCCTTCGTTCTTCCAAGGCTTTATCCTGGTTTTCACTGGGCATGCTTCTTCCTCCTTTTGCCCGCCTCGTCGCTCCTCGCGGGCGCGTGGGGCGGCGCGAGGAGCGAGGCGCAGGGCGGGGCGCCACGGCGATGGCCGGACCGCGTCGCCTACGGAGCGCTGGCGCTCGCCCTCGCCTTCGCGCCGCTCGTCCCCCGCGCGGCGCGCGCGGTGTCTCGTCAGGACAACCTGCGCCTCGTGCTCCTCGAGCGCGCCCCGCTCCTCGGGCGCGCCGTCCGCCTCGCCGCGCGGGTGGCGCCTCCCGAGGACACCAACGAGGCGCCCGCCGTCCCCGGCCTCGCGACCGAGTCCGCGCGCGCGCTCGACTGGACGGGCGGCGACGTGGTCCTGCTCACCGTCGACGCCCTCCGCGCCGATCACGTGACCTCCTACGGCTACGGGCGCGCGACGACCCCGCACCTCGACGCGCTCGCGGCCCGGGGGACCCGCTTCGATCGCGCATATTGCGCGACCCCGCACACGTCCTACTCCGTCACCTCCATGCTGACGGGCAAGTACATGAAGCCGCTGCTCGCGCTCGGCGTCGGCGACGACTCCGAGACCTGGGCCGCCCTGCTTCGGCGCTACGGCTTTCGAACCGCCGGCTTCTACCCGCCGGCGGTCTTCTTCATCGACGAGGCCCGCTTCGCGACGTTCCGCGACAGTGGCTTCGGCTTCGAGTACCGCAAGGTGGAGTTTGCCGACCGCGCCACGCGCGTCGCGCAGGTGAGGAGCTACCTGTCACGCGCGCCCCACGACAAGCCGCTGTTCCTGTGGGTCCACCTCTTCGAGCCCCACGAGCCGTACGAGGCCCACGCGGGCCACATCTTCGGCGAAGCCGGCCGCGACGTAGACCGCTACGACAGCGAGATCGCCGAGGCGGACGCCACCGTCGGCGACATCAGCGCGGAGGTCGAGCGCCGCCGCCCGGGCGCGACGCTGCTCGTCACCGCCGACCACGGCGAGGAGTTTGGAGAGCACGGCGGGCGCTACCACGGCACGACGGTCTACGAGGAGCAGGTGCGCGTACCGCTCGTGATCGTGGGGCGAGGGGTGCGCGCGCAGGTGGCGTCGGCGCCGGTGCAGACGATCGACCTGCTCCCCACCGTGCTCTCGGCGCTCGGAATCCCGCGGCCGGCGCGCGTGCGAGGCCGCGATCTCGGGGCGATCCTCCGCGACGGTGAGGTCACCGAGGCGGCAAAGCGTGGGTTCGCGTTCTCCGAGACGGACGACTACGCGCTGGTCGCCGAGGGGAGCGAGCGGCTCGTGTGCGCGCGAAAGGTGGGGGCCTGCACGCTCTTCGACGTGGCGACCGACCCCGGGCAGCGGCGTGACCGCGGCGGGGAGACGCCCGCGCGGCTCCGGGCCCTTCGGGCGCGGCTCGCCCAGACCGAGCGCGACCACGGGCGGTACGAGGGCGGCGCGCAGCGGCCCGAGGCGCTGCGGCGCGGTCGCCAGGGCGACGTGGACGCCGCCGAGGACGTGGCCGCGCTCTTCGACGACGCCAGCGTCGCGGTGCGGCGCGAGGCCGCGGAGGTCGCGTTCTTGCTCCACCAACCCTCCACGACCAACGGCGCGCGTCGCGCGCTCGCGCGCGAGGATGATCCGGCGGCGAAGAGCTTCCTCTCGCTCGTGCTTGTGCGGTCGGGCGCGACCGACGAGGCCCCTCGGCGGGCGGCGGTCGCGCTGCTCGAGGGGGCCGACGCGGGGTGGCGTCGCCGCGCCGCGCTCGCGCTCGCCGACGGCGGCGATCCGCGCGGGCTCAACGTGCTCGCGGCGTGGCTCGCAGAGGAGCTCGAGCTCGAGCCTGTCCGCGAGCTCTGCGCCCTGTTCGCCCGCTACAAGGCCCGCGTCGCCGTCCCCAACCTCATCGCGAAGCTCACCGACCTCCGCGTTCGCCCGTTCGCGGCGCAGACGCTCGGGGCCATCGGCGATCCGGCCGCGAAGCCCGCGCTCCTCGCCGCGTTCGCGGCCGAGCGCTACCACCCGACTCGGGAGCGGCTCGCAGAAGCGCTCACCCTCGTCGGCGCAAAAGACGAAATGTATCCATCGCTTGCGCGATTCTCTGGTGTCCCTGAGCCGCTCGTCAACGCGCTCTCGGTGGCGGACAGGGCCGGGCTGCTCGTGCCGCGTCGGGGCGGCCTGCGCGCCGCGGGGCTGGCGGCCGGACTCGCGGGGCCGCGAGCCGGAGCCGCCCGCCTCGAGGGTACGGTGCGCGTGTCGCCGGGCCGGGTCCGCGTACTGCTCGGGGTGCCGGCTGCCGCCGCCGCGGTGGCTCCGACCGCGACGCTCGCCGGGCAGCCGGTCGAGCTGACCCCTCGCGGCATCGCCGACGGCCTCGCACTCCACGTCGGGGAGCGCGTGGTAACGACCGGCGAGGTCGCGCTCGCGGCCGACCACCCGGAGGGCGTGCGGGCGGCTTGGGTCGTCCCGGTGGCCGAGGAGCTCCCGCCGCCTCCGCGCGAGGCGTGGGATGCCGGAGCGCAGCCGCTGGACGACTCGTGGGACTCGGGACTTTCCGGGGACGCGAAGGGCGAGTAAGGTCCGACCGCCCAAGGAGCCTGCCGTGAGCGACGCCAAGAAGACCCCGCAAGACGACGACGTGAAGACCGACGACGCCGCCGCCAAGGCCGCCGCGCCCGCCGCGGCCGAAGGCGAGGGGACTGATCGCGAGGCCGACGAGGAGACCGAAGACCCGTCCGACGAGTCCGAGGGCGACGAAGACGGCGACGAAGACGGCGACGAAGACGGCGACGAGCCCGAGGCCGAAGAGCCGGCCGCTGCCGCCGACGCCGAGCCCGCGAAGCCCAAGAAGAAGCTGGTCGAAGAAGACCTCGAGCTCAGCGACGACCCCGAGCTCGCGCGCGAAGAGCGGGCCCTCGCGGAGCGCCGCTCCAAGCTCAAGAAGAAGGGCGTCGGCAAGGCGGCGCTCGCCAAGGCCGCGTCGAAGAAGCTCGCCGAGGTTCGCGACAAGCGAAAGGCGGCCATCGCCGTCGACGCGGCGGATCCGCTGCTCGCGCGCACGAACCAGGTCGGCGCGTGGCTCCAGAACAACCAGCGCGCCGTGCAGGTGGCCGGTGGGCTCGTCGCGCTCGGCCTCTTCGGGACGGGCGGCTACCTCTACTACCAGCAGAAGCACGAGAGCGACGCGTCGGTGGTGCTCGCAGGCGCGATCACGGACGAGCGTGGTCTCATCGGCGAGGCCCCCGCCGACGACGACGAGAACCGCCTGAAGGACCCGCGGCCTTACTTCAAGACCGCCGAGGACCGCCGCGAGAGCGCGCTCAAGAAGTACAAGGAAGTGCAGGCTCGCTTCGCCGGCACCGGCGCAGCCTATCTCGCCAGGCTCGCCGAGGCCTCGGTCCTCCTCGACAAACGCGACGCCGACGGCGCCATCGCTGCCTACACTGAGGCGAAGGCGACGCCGCTCGCGCAGGCCGACCTCGAGGTGCGTGGGCGTGCCACCGAGGGGCTTGGCTTCGCGTACGAGCTCAAGGCGAACCTCGATCCGGCGCAGAAGGACAAGCACCTCGACGCGGCCTTGGCGGAGTTCAAGACCCTCGAGAACGGCGTGGACGCCAAGGGCTTCAAGGAGCTCGGGATGTACCACCAGTCGCGCGTCCTTCAGGCGAAGGGCGACCTCACCCGGGCGAAAGAGCTGCTCCTCAGCCTGCGCGAGCGCATCTCCAAGCCCGGCGACGACCACCCGTTCGCCTACCTGGAGGAGATGTCGAACGACCGCCTCCGGATGATCGACCCGAAGGCGGTCCCGCCGAAGCCCAAGTACAACGACGCGCAGCTCCAGGAGATGCTTCAGAAGCTCCGTGCGGGCGGCGGCGCACCGGGCGGCGCCGGCGGCGGGGACGACGACGAATGAAGTCTCGGACCCTCGCCGCCGCGTCGGCCCTCGCGCTCGCAGGCGCCGCGTGCTCTACGCTCACGCCCGAGACAGCGAACGACCGCGCGAACGCCGAGGTGCCGCTCTGGTTTCACCGGCCCATCGGCGCCATCAGCGTCGAGTTCGACAGCGCCGCGCTCGCGTGGGTCGCCGGCAATACGCATGGAATTACGGCGGAGTCGCGCAAGGTGGGCGAGGCGTGGGAGCGCGGCAAGCCCGAGATCGACCCGCGCCGCCACCGGGTCTTCCTCGGCTCGTCCGATCACGGACTGTATGCGCTGCGCGCCGGCGACGGCAGCGTGATCTGGCGCTTCGAGACTCCGTCCGCCGTCCAGTCCGAGCCGCTCTACGACCCAGAAATGGACACGGTGTATTTCGGCGCCCACGACGGCGCGCTCTACTGCGTCCGCGCGGCGACCGGCGAGCTCGTCTGGCGCCACGACAGCGGCGCCGAGGTGGCCAAGAAGCCGGTTCGCGATGGGGAGACGCTCTATTTCGCCAACGCGGCCGACACCCTCGTCGCGGTCGATCGACGCAGCGGCAAGACCCGGTGGCAGGCGCACCGGCAGCCCGCGCTGGGCATGGAGGTCGCGGGATACGCGGGCCCCACCTTCGACCGTGGGCTCGTGTACATGGCCTACAGCGACGGCCACGTGATGGCCTACGATGGCCGCGACGGCACCGAGAAGTGGGCGCCCGTCGACCTCGCGGCGGACGCTGAGCAGGGCGGCGAGGCCGTGCGCTACCTCGACGTCGACACGACCCCCGTGGTCGACGACCTCCCGCAGGGCCGCGTCGTGTACGTCGCGAGCTACGCTGGCGGCGTGGTCGCCCTCGACGCGCACACCGGCTCGCGCGTGTGGACCAACGACAAGGCGCTCGGGGTCACCGACCTCTTGCTGTTCCGTGAGCCGGCGCACCGGGCCAAGGGGGATCCTCCAGGCGCACCGCTCATCCCTGAGCGTCGCGTCCTGATCGCCTCGAGCGCGAGCACCGGCCTCTGGGGGCTCGACCCCGCGTCGGGCGGGCGAATGCTCTGGCGAAACCGCGTCCCGGAGGGGGGCATCACGGCGCCCGTCGCCGTCGCGGGGGCGCTCCTCGTGGGGACGACCCGGTACGGAGCGTTCCTCGTGTCGCCGCTCAACGGGAAGGTCATCGACGGCCTCGAGATGGGGGGTGGCTTCGCGCACACGCCCGCGGCCTACGGCACGCGCGCGTACCTCTTCTCGAACTCCGGACGCTTTTTGGGCCTCCACATCGCGCCTCCGCTGGAGATGCCCAAGCCCTGACAAGGAAGGCGAAGGCCCGACCGCCATGGCCTCGCTCGCGGGCAGGTAGGGTCCGAGCGCCCGCGCGGGTGGGTGCCAGCGGCCTGCCTGGAAGGAGCGGCGAGCTGACCGACGTGCTCGGCCGGGTCAGCCGCTGGCCGGACCCCAAACATTGGCCCGCGTCGCGTGGCCCTGCGAAGCTGGTCGCTGGATGGACTTCGCTGCGTGGCACGCAAGCAAGTCCTGAGAACGCCTCGATATTCACCCCGTTCACTTAGTTTACATAATGCATCTTATGCGAATTTTGTAAGGGGCGGTGAGGGGTCCGCCCGGACGCCTCGCCGCGCGGCCCCTCCACACCTCGTCGTCGGGTCCTGGCGGATCGCGCCTTCCTTCCACGGACGGTCCGGTCCTCGTCGTCGGGTCCTGGCGGAGGGTCGCGGCGTCGTCTCCCGCGGTCGTCGCCGGATGGCCGCGTTTCCGGGTCCCGTCACGCAGGTGGCCCGCTCGCGATCCGGGCGCGCGGCTCCGTCCCCAGCCTCGGCGTCGCGGGCTGCGCCGGCGTTCGCGCGAGCCGGCCGGCTCGTGCGAGGGCGGCTTGCTTGTTGGCGATCTTGGCGAGCGGCTCTTGAAAGCGACCCGCGCTCACCTGCCGTCGGTTGGCTCGCAATCGACATTAGATACTGCCGCAAAACAGCTCGAAATCATGAATGATTTAGCAATTTACGGCGCCGCCGGAGCGCCCGTCAGCTCGAGGGCCTCCTCGACGAGCGGCGACGGTCGCTCGCTGGCCACGCACCAGAGTTGGTGCGCCGCGCGGGTGGCGCCGACGTAGAGGGTGTGGCGCGCCTGCGGGGTCGCGGGGTAGCTCGAAGCGGTGGTCTCGAGGAGCACGACCTCGTCGAACTCGAGGCCCTTGGTCTGCCGAACGTCGGTCACCTCGACGCCGGGCTCCCAGGCAAAGTCTTGCTTCGCGACGCGCCGCACGTTGGGCACCTCGGCCCGCACGAGCCCCTCGTAGTAGACCTGCGCCTGTTGCGGGAACCGCGCCACGACGGCCACGTTGGCGGCCGGCTCGGCGCGCGCGAGCTCCTTCAGCGACTCGGCCAGGAAGAGCACGGCCTCGCCCGGTGAGGCGAAGGTGAAGAGCTCCACGGGCGGGCCGTGCCGGGTGGCGATGGGCTCCGCTTCGTGCGCGAAGGGCCCGAGCACGCTCCGGGCGAAGGTCGTGATCTCCGCCGTGGAGCGGTAGCTCACGCGGAGCGGCGAGAGCGAGCGGGCCTCCACGCCGAGCTCCTCCAGCATGTGGTTCCAGTCGAACTCCCCGCGGTCGTCGCCGTCGTCCAGCATGCGCTGGGCCGTGTCGCCGGAGAGCGTGACCGAACCGTCGGCCCCGCCTGCAAGCTTGATGAGGACCCGCAGCTCGACCGGGCTCGCGTCTTGGACCTCGTCGACGAAGAGGTGCGCGACGCGCAGGGGCTTGCCCTCGCCGTCCGTCAGCGGGCCGCGGATGACCTGGTGGATACGGAGCAGGAGCGCGTGGTCCTCGGCGTCGAGCGACGGGGTCTCGCCGTCGCGCTCGCCCTCGTGACGGATGCGCGCCTTGCGGACGCCCCACGCGTGGACCTGGTCGAGCTGCCCGGGTCCAAAGCTCGGCTCGCCGGCGAAGGCGCGACCGAGCAGCTCGCGGTTGGTGGTGAGCTCGTCCCAGGTCGCGAGCACGCTGCGGGTCTCTTTTCGGAGGTCGAGGCCGAGCTTCTCGACCGCGCCGCGGGTGACCTCGGGGAGGGTGTCGGCGGTGCCGATGTCCTTCGAGAACGTCCGCTTGCCGATGAGCCAGAGTCCGAGCGCGGTCGTGCGCGCGTCGGGCGCGCCTTTGCAGGCCGCGAACGCTCGGATGACTCGGTCGCCGTCGGGCCACTTGGTCATGGTCGCCGCGACCTTGCGGTCGAGCCGCCCGTCGAGATCGCGGGCCAGCACGTCGAGAGCGCGCAGCATGCGGGCGCTCGCCTTGGCGCGGGAGACCACCGGCGGGGTGTCCTCCGCCACCTTCGACGGCAGCTTGGGGTAGAGCTCGAGGACCGCCCGAGAGGCCCACTTGGGGAACGTCGTGACGGGCACACCGTTGACGCCGAGCGACGGGAGGACCCGTCCGGTGTAGTGGACGAGCGCCTCGTTCGGCACGATCACCAGCATGCGCTCCGGGCGAAAGCGTGACGGATCGGTCTCGGCGAGGTAGGCCACTCGGTGGAGACCGACGGTGGTCTTGCCGCTGCCCGCGCCGCCTTGGATGGCCACGAGCGACGCGCCCGGGCGCGTGATGAGCTCGAACTGGTCCTTGTCGAGCAGCGCGGCGATCGCCGGGAGCTCCTTGTCTGTGCGCAGCTCGCCGTCGTGACCCACGCCGAGCCGCTTAGGGCCTGCGTCGCGTGGGGCGACGGTCCAGGCGCGCTCGGTCGCGAGGCGCGAAGCCCGAGGATCCAGGCGGCGCCAGCGCCCCTCCTTGCCGAGCATGAAGGTGCCTTGCGGCGACGCCACGCGCTTCAGCGCGCCATCGGCGATGGCCACGCTCCTGCGCGCGAGCACGCGACCCTCGACCGCGCGATCCCCGAGGGTCTCCTCGTAGTCCTCCTCCTCGCCGTAGCGGTAGAAGATGCGGCTCACCGGGGCGTTGCGCCAATCGACGATGCGGAGGCCCGCGCGGGCGTCGAGGTACGACTTGGCGCCGACGAGCACGTCCCGGCGGCGCGGCTTCTTGTCGCCCTCGAACGACTCCTCGAGCCTCAGGTGGCCGAAGTACGGGCTCTTGCGATCGATGGCGCCGGACGTGCCCTTGCCGCGCTGGGCCCGCAGGGCCCCCAAGTTGTGCATTTGCTCGAGGAGCGCGGGGAGGTCCTCGGGCTTGGCGCACGCGATCTGCTCGCGCAGGTCGAGGAGCAGCGCGTCGTCCTCGGCGGGCGCGCTCGCGGCGCGGAGGGCGTCCGCGTCTTCCAGGAGGCCGCTCACGGTCGAGAGGAGCTTCAGCTCCTCCGCGACGATGCGGGCGCCTTCGGGATCATCTTCGAGGCCAGGGATCGAGGGCTCTGGATGGCGCATGGAGGGGAAGCGTTATTCCCGACTCCGGCCCCCTTGCGCAAGGGTGGAGTGCACGGACCGAGTGCACCGGCAGCACCCCTCCGCGCGGGGCGCCCGCTCCCTCCCCTCCAGGACGCGTGGAACCTCTTGAGTTTACATATTATTCTCGCCGCCCGCGCTCGGCTCCGCGATCGGATCGGTGGGCCCGTCGCCGCGCACGGCGAGGCCGAAATCGAGGAGACGCGGGCGAAGGCCTCGCGAACCCCTTGGCAGCCCGTTGAACGCAGCCCGTGCCGATGCGGCGGCGCGCGGACGACGGGAGTTCACCAACCGTTAGAGCAGCAGCTCGTCGCCGAGGCGCGGAACGGCCAGGTTGGCGCCCCGGATCCTGGCGCACTCGCGCTCCACGCGCCCCTCGAAAATGGGCTTGATATGGTAGAGCAGCGTCGGCACGTCCTTCGGGGCGCGGAGCTTGCGCAGCTCGGCGTCGAGGGTCTCGGGGGTGTGGTGCCCGCTCACGCGCGCGAGCACGTGCTGCTCGTTCGGGAAGCTCACTTCCATGAGCAGGAGGTCGAGGCGGGGCAGCTCGTCGACCAGCTGCCAGAGGCGCGTCGTCGGGCCGGTGTCGCCGCTGTAGACGAGGGACTTCCCCTTGCGCTCGACGATGAACGCGCACGTCTCGATGGTGTGCGTGACGCACACCGCGCGCACGGTGAACCCCGCGATCTCGACGCGCACCTCGGGCTCGAGGGAGACGTACTCGATGGCTGGCGCCTTCGCGCTGGGAATGACGGCGAAATTCGGCCAGATGAGGTCGTTGAAGAAGTGCTTCTTCAGCACCCCGATCGTGAACTCGGTGCCGCACACGAGGAGCGGCGGCATGCCGCACTGCGCCCGGTTGTCGGCGATCGTGGCGAGATCACGGATGTGGTCGAGGTGCGCGTGGCTGACCAAGACCGCCTTGAGCTTGCACTGCGCCTTGACGTCGAGGCCGCTCGTGAGGGCCCCGGCGTCCATGGCGAGCGTGCCGTCGAGCACGAACGCGCTCGTACGGTGTTTCGGTGTCTCGCCGCCATGGCACCCGGCTACGAAGAGCCGCATCAGCGGCGCTCCAGTCGGCGGTGCGGAGTGAGAGAGCGCATCGAGATCGCGAGGTTAGCCTCCGTGTTTCGAGGAAGTCAAAATGCCCGCCTCTGCGCGGCCACTTTTTTCCACAGCGAGAAGCCCCGCGGCGCTTGCGCTCCGCGGGGCTCTCCCAGGCGTTCCAGGCGGAGCGCCTGGCATCGACCGGACTCAGTCCATGTCGAAGTCGCCGCCCATGCCGCCCATGCCGCCCATGCCACCCATGCCGCCCATGCCGCCCATGCCGCCCATGCCGCCGCCGCCGCCACCAGCCTTCTTCTTCTCCGGCTTGTCGGCGATCACGGCCTCGGTGGTGAGCATGAGGCCCGCGACGCTCGCGGCGAACTCGAGCGCCGAGCGCACGACCTTCGCAGGATCGATGACGCCGGCCGCGACGAGGTCCTCGAACGTCTCCGTCGCCGCGTTGAATCCGAAGGCGCCGGTGCCGCCGCGAACCTTGTCTACGACGACGGAGCCCTCGGCCCCGGCGTTCTTCGCGATCTGGCGGAGAGGCTCCTCCACCGCGCGCCTGACCAGCTGCACGCCGAACTGGCGCTCGCCGTCGAGCTTGAAGCCGTCGAGCACGGCGCTCGCGCGGAGCAGCGCGACGCCGCCGCCGGCGACGATGCCCTCTTCCACGGCCGCGCGGGTGGCGTGGAGCGCGTCCTCGACGCGGGCCTTCTTCTCCTTCATCTCGGTCTCGGTGTGCGCGCCGACCTTGACGACGGCGACGCCGCCCGCGAGCTTCGCGAGGCGCTCCTGAAGCTTCTCCCGATCGTAGTCGGACGAGGTGAGCTCGACCTGCTTGCGGATCGACTCGACGCGCGCCTTGATCGCGGCCGGGTCGCCCGCGCCGTCGACGATGACCGAGTTGTCCTTGTCGACCGTCACTCGCTTCGCCGAGCCGAGGTCGGCGAGGGTCACCTGATCGAGCTTGAGGCCGAGGTCGTCGGAGATGACCTGACCACCCGTCAGGATGGCGATATCCTTGAGCATTTCCTTGCGACGATCGCCGAAGCCGGGGGCCTTGATCGCGCAGACCTTGAGCAGCCCGCGCAGGCGGTTCACGACCAGAGTGGCGAGCGCCTCGGCCTCGACGTCCTCCGCGATCATGACGAGCGGGCGCCCCTCGCGGGCGACCTGCTCGAGCAGCGGGATGATGTCCTGCATCGAGCTGATCTTCTTCTCGGTCACCAGGATGGCCGGGTTGTCGAGCTCGACGGTCATCTTCTCCGTGTTGGTCACGAAGTAGGGCGAGAGGTAGCCGCGGTCGAACTGCATGCCCTCAACCACCTCGAGGGAAGACTCCATGCCCTTCGCCTCTTCGACGGTGATCACGCCCTCCTTGCCGACCTTCTCCATCGCCTCGGCGAGCATGTCGCCGACGGACTTGTCGCCGTTGGCGCTGATCGTCCCGACCTGCGCGATGTGCGCGCGGTCCTGGGTCGGCGTCGCGAGCTTCTTGATCTCGGCGACGAGCAGCTCCACGGCGGCGTCGATGCCGTGCTTGATATCCATGGGGTTGTGCCCCGCTTCGACCAGCTTCAGGCCGTTCGTGTAGATCGCCTGAGCGAGCACGGTGGCCGTGGTGGTGCCGTCGCCGGCCTTGTCGTTGGTCTTCGAGGCGACCTCGCGCACCATCTGCGCGCCCATGTTCTCGAACTTGTCGGCGAGCTCGATCTCCTTCGCGACCGTCACGCCGTCCTTCGTGATGACGGGCGAGCCGAAGCTCTTCTCGATGACGACGTTGCGGCCCCGGGGCCCGAGGGTGACCTTCACCGCGTCGGCGAGGAGGTTCACGCCGTGGAGGATGCGCGTGCGCGCGTTGCGGCTGTAGAGGATTTGCTTGGCGCTCATGGTGTCTCTCTTTTCGTGTCTTTCGTCGCGTTCGTCGTCCGGATCACTTGTCGAAGACCGCGAGGATGTCTTCCTCGCGAAGAATCACGTGCTCTTCCCCGTCCAGCTTGACCTCGGTGCCCGAGTACTTGCCGAACAGGATCTTGTCGCCGGCCTTCACGTCGAGCGCGATGACCTTGCCGTTGTTCAGGACTTTGCCGTTCCCGACGGCGATGACCATGCCCTCCAGCGGCTTCTCCTTCGCGGAGTCGGGGATGATGATCCCTCCCTTGGTCTTCTGCTCTTCGGCGGTGCGCTTGACCACGATGCGGTCGAGGAGCGGGCGAATCTTCATGGAGTATACCTGCAAAGTTCAGTGGTTTCGGTGATGCGCGCCACGCTGTGGCGGTCGCGGCCCACCGCGCTCAGACGGGGGCTCGGGTGCGCTTGCTAGCACTCGAACAGGACGAGTGCCAGCGGCCGGGAAGGTAATTCGGGCTGCGCGCGCGTCAACCCTCGGGGCTCGTTTTCGGGCGAACCGGTCCGCTGCCGTCCCTCCGGCGCGCCCATGGCGGAATCGTGTTGACTTGCTTTCCGAGGCGAGTAAGTTGCGCGGCGTCGACGGGGGAAACCCCGCGGCGCGCTTCCCGCTTCTCTTGGGGAATCGTCTAATGGCAGGACAACGGATTCTGATTCCGTTTATCTAGGTTCGAATCCTAGTTCCCCAACTCAGTCGGTCGATCAGAACGTCCGACAGGCAGCGCAACCGGCCCCATCGTCTAGCGGTTAGGACATCGGCCTCTCACGCCGGTAACACGGGTTCAATTCCCGTTGGGGTCACAAAGTGAGGCGGTTCGGGCGACCGAATCAAGGAGAAGGCTCGGTCCGCAACGCGGCGCCGGGCCTTCTGCTTTTTTGGGGTCCATTCTCGAGCGCCGGGGAGCGTTCGCCCGTCGCGCGGCGTAGGCTGGCTCATGAAACACGTTCGCGCTTGGGGCTCGCGGCGGCCTTGGCGATCGCGCTCGCCGCGCTGGCCGCTTCGTGCGGCGGCGCCGTGGGGGCGGTCGACGCGGCCACGGTCGACGCGGGCTCTGCCAACGCGATCGACGCGGGCTCTGCCAACGCGGTCGACGCGGGCTCTCCCGACGCGCGGCCCGACGCCACGCCCGACGCGGGGTTCACCGACCGCTGCGCGGCGCCATCCGACTGCGCCGCCTTGGGCGCGCCGCTCACAGTGAGCTATTGCAAGGGCTCGTCGTGGAGCTGCGTGCTCGGGCGCTGCACGTGGGAGTGCCGCGGCGGGCGCACCTGCACGAGAGACGCGGGCGGGTGCCTCGCGTGCGATCGAGGCGGCGGTGCGCTCCCCGAGCGCTCGTGCCCCGGCGACGTCTGCGTCGAGGGGCTCCTGCCACGCGACGGCGGCGGGGGCTCCGCGGAGGCGACCTGCGCCCGGGCCTTCCTCGTCGACGTCACGCGCTGCGAGGGAGAGGACGTGGCGCTCCGCACCGGCGAGACCTGCACCCTCCAGAGCCTCTTCACGGGCGCACCGCGCGGTGTGCTCCAGTGCGGCCCCTGCCAAACCGTGCTTGGCCCCTGAGCGGTCCGCGCCCCGCGTGCTAGGTCTCAGCCCATGAGCTCCCGCTACCTCACCTCGCCGCGCGGCGCCGCGCTCGAGTCCCGCCTCTGGCCCACGGTCCGGCTCTTCGGCGGCCTGTTCGGGATCCCCGCGGGTTGTGGCGTGGTCATCGCCGTGTCTGCCGCGCTCGACGTGCCCATCGTCGCGGCGCTCGCGATCGGGGTGATGATCCTCTCGATGCTGACGGCGACCGTGCTGCAGTGGGTGTACATCTTCGGGTCGACGTCCCGGCTCAGGAAGGCGGAAGAGCACCTCCGCGGGGGGAGCCTCGCCGTCGCCGTGGGGCTCGCGCAGTGGGTCCTCGCG